>Ga0100401_1000542_pt1 | contig 30694 bp, 36 predicted proteins | sample CryGeymeta201525_FD_80421 | JGI IMG/M metagenome (GOLD analysis project Ga0100401, IMG submission 80421) | Groundwater microbial communities from Crystal Geyser aquifers in Utah, USA - Crystal Geyser metaG 2015-25 | ecosystem: Environmental > Aquatic > Deep subsurface > Groundwater | place: USA... | reverse complement strand
GACATTTGGCTCATCCGCCAGTAGCCTTTACGACTCCGCGACGCTTTGTGCACCTCACCCGGAGCGATGCCCAAGGCGATGAGGTTGCGGCGACGCGTGCGCGGCTGCTTGCCTGCCGCACGGCCAAGCAGAATCCACCCTCCGGGCTGCTTTGAATGAATGTCCTCCGGACATGGCTTTCCATTGTTTCCAGTAATACAATCGCACCCTCCGCCTGACCCATTCCGCTAGTCGCTTTATGACCGCATACATTTTGCCTGGCATTATCTTCGGCATTATCTTCCCGACTCACACCCGCAGAAATCAGAAATGATCTAACAATACCCGCGACGGTTTCGTCATATTTCCGGACTCAACCTGCCAGCAGGGAGCATGCCGGACAGTTCTGCGCCCAAACTTAACACAGCCCCCTTCTATTCCTGGCACTAGGCGCGACTAACTAGTCCGCTGCGGGGCTATCTGTCACGCGGTAGAATCGGCGTTCGTAGCCCGAGGGCATGGTAACGGCGCGCGCTTCGATATTTGAAGCCCGTATCGTCCAATCTTCCAGATTATCACTTTCCTCCAGAGTATAAGGGGGGGGAACCCCCATCCCAGCCAAGCGAAAAATAGGGGCCGTCGAAGTCAGTCCGGCTGATGCGGAGGTCTCCGGATCCGTCGAAGATCGTGAAGTTCAGGCGACCGTAGAAGACGTTTTGCAGGGAGTTAACGTAGTAGCCAAAGCGGCCGATCGGGTAGGTGCCATCCTCGACCGTCCACGACTCCAAGACCGTCTCTCCGTTCTTGATCTCAAGGGTGATCAGGCCGGGCTCGAGGACGATTCGGTAATTGTAGAGGATATCAGCCTCCCAGGGAATGTTGTTCTCCCGAAGGACGGTGACGTGCTGCGGATTCGCCGAACTCCAGAAATCTCCGCCGGTTGGATCCCCGGCGACATGGAACTTGCGGAGCCGCATACCGGCCGACGCGACCCCGAAGTCCTGATAGCTCGCGGTGACTTTTTTCCAGTCGAAGGAGTAGAAGCGGCCCCGATCCTGAAATCCAAAGACGAAGCCCATAAAGTCAGGGGCTGTTTCGGAGCCGATCTCGCCTTCGATGATTCCCCGGGAAAAGGTGGCCTGGCTGAGCAGGATCGATGGGTCGCAGTTCACGAGCTGGTCCACCGATAGGCCGTCTGTTGCGATCGTCCAATTAGCGTCCGGCTGGGCGAAGACTTCGTATTGGACGACATCCCAAGTGGAGAAGTCGACCGCTTGGGCAAGGCGGTAGCCCGGCCGCCCATAGCGTGCGAGCAGGTAGTTTTCGACTTCGGCGCTGGCCCGTGCGTCGAGAACCTTATCGTAAACAATCAGCTCCGCGAGGTCACCGATAAAGCGGTAGCTCCCGCTGGTCCAATTCCGGATGCGCAGGGTTCCCGAGTTGACCCGTAATCGCCTGTAGCGACCGTACTCTGGATGATGCGGCTGTCGAGCGTCCATTTTTGGACCCGCGGGTTTTCGCCGCCATATTCCTGGATCGAGATGAGGAATCGGGAGCCGGGGATCGTCCCGAACTGGTTCTGCCGTGAGCCGTCGTAATGGTAAGCAATGTTCCCATCGTCCCGCGAGAGTGTGAATTGGGATCCGGAGCTGCCGGAATTTCCAAAGGCGTAGAGGTAGTCGTTGTTGGACGGCTGAGTGTAATTGAAAACCGCAAAGACGGTGGCCTCCGTCAGAGTGTTGCCGGGAACCGAACCGTTGAGCTGTTCTGATCCCGCAAAGCGGAGCACGGGTTGGTCTCCCGCATCAGGGCTCTGCGCAACGGCGACAGGCCCCACACCGGAGGGGGTAAAAACGGTGCCGCGGGGCGATTGGTCCGTCCAAGCGGTCACGCGTCCTTCCGTTGTGGTCACGCCTAGATCAGCGCGCAGCCAGAGGAACTGGTCCGCCAGGTGGGGCTGGACAGGCTGAGCGGTTAGAAATGCGACCGTGCGAAGCAGGCAGGCCGCGATGAGTAGACGAGAGCAACGATTCATCGGTTTGGCAGGGCTCTGGGCTCTTGGTTAGCGGGTTTTGATTGGAGGCTCCTGCGTGGGCCAATGGGCCGCGCAGGAGGCGGTGAAACGAGAGAAAAAGAGGAAAAACCTTCCGGGCCACGCGTGAGCATCGAAGCAAAACGCGAGGTAAAGGCGAAGTCGCAATGCCCAGTTGGAGCTGTTACATTCTCGATCATTATGGCTGACGATACGAATACAGACTGCTTTGCCGTGATGGTTTTGCCACATACTGAGGCGAATTCTACCCGCCAAAGTCTTCTTCCAACGGAAGGTAGAAAAAGGGGGCATCTCCCGCACCACCGCCACCAAATATCTGAGGCAAAACGACTTCACCGGGCAAACGCCCGCTCCACACAATTGGCGGACGTGCAAGAACCCCCTCGAAGCCATTTGGCCGAGGGCCGACGAGATGCTCCTCGAAGCCCCGGAACTCGAAGCCAAAGCGCTTTTCGAGCATCTGGCTTACTTGTGAACTCCCACCCTCTGGGCGGGTTTTCATGGTAAAATCGACCGAATTGACATCGACACCTTCCAACCAAAAGACAGCGACAATTCGGCCGAGGACATGATTCTTCTCCTCTCTTCCCGGCACCCTGATCCTCTGGATCCTCATGTATCGATTCATTCCCCATGTCGACTTGGCCGGATGCGAGTTTCCGAACTTCCGTGCAGCAGTGCTTTCAGAACCCTATCCCCATTGTCAGAGAACCGGGGCCTCAGTGGCCGAGCATTTCGGCCACGCCCGAACTCATCATGAATCCTCATCGGGAGCCGCGACCATGCCTCCCGAAAACCCTACCCTCAGAGCCCGCAGCTCCTCTAGTCTCAGGTTCACCGGTCCATCGTACTCCGGAAAAAATCGTACGACGCCAGTGGTAACGGAAGTCGATGACAGCATGGAAATCAGACCAAAATCTGTACCGTTACAATTTGGTAATCTAGTAGGATATCAATTTGGCGCGTAACACCGAACGAGCCGGGCCGAAAGACACCGAAGGTGTCGGCCCAACTCCGGACGCTCAAAAATCCGACTTCAAAAAAACACTGGAAACTATCTGATACGAAAAGGTGGTCGGCATGAAGTGGCTGATGGGCGGTGGAGATCCTGTTCCGCCGGTGGAAGCGATCGCTGAACTGGTGAAAAATCGGAACGATGCGATGTCATCGGCGAAAAGTAGCGTCCGCATTCCCGCGACACCGACCTTGCCACGCCGGACTTCTATGCGGAAAGTCCCGCTGCCCATGAACCGCATCGATGCCGCATTTGAACAACTCCGCTCCGAAGGAAAAAAAGCCTTTGTCGCCTACGTCGCCGCCGGAGACCCGAGTTTCGACGAGTCGCTGAAGGTCATCCAAGGCCTCGCCGATGCCGGAGCCGACATCATCGAGCTAGGACTCCCCTTCTCGGACCCCCTAGCCGACGGAATCGTCAACCAGATGGCCGCGGAGCGCGCCCTCAAGGCTGGCATGAGCACCCCACGCTCGCTCGACCTCATCCGCGAGTTCCGCAAGACCCACGAAACCCCGATCGTGCTTTTCACTTATCTCAATCCGATCTTCACCTACGGCTTCGAGAAATTTCACGCCGATGCCGCCGCCGCCGGAGCCGATGGCATCCTGCTCCTTGACCTACCACCCGATGAAGCCAGGCAAAACGCCGACCTCGCCAAAGGCGAGGGCCTCAAGCACATCCGCCTGATCGCCCCAACCACTCCCGACGCCCGCGTTCCCCTCCTCGCTGGAGACGCCGAAGGCTTCATCTACGCCCTCTCCCGCACAGGAGTCACCGGAGGCCATGGAGCCCCATCGGAAGACATCGCCACACAAGTCGCACGCATCGCCGCCCACACCAAAACCCCCATCTGCGTCGGCTTCGGAATCACCACACCGGAACAAGCCAAAATGGTCGCCCAAGCAGGCGATGGCATCATCGTCGGCTCCGCCATCGTCAAACAAATCGAACTCCACCCCGAGCGCGCCGCCGAAGCCGTCGTCGAATTCACCACACCGCTCATCGAAGCGACGAAGTCGCTCTAACCGATTTGAAGTTTAAAGTTTAATTCTTAAAGTTTCGCCATGCTCCTCCACTTCTACAAAATGAACGGTGCCGGAAACGACTTCGTCGTCGTCGATAACCGCGACCTTTCCCTGAACCTCACCCAGGATCAAATCGAACACCTCTGCGACCGCCACCGTGGCGTCGGCGCGGACGGACTGCTCGCTGTCGAACCCGCTGAAAACGGTGCTGACTTCAAGTTCCGCTACTACAACGCCGACGGCGGAGAAGCCGAAATGTGCGGCAACGGCGCGCGCTGTTTCGGCCGCTTCACCTCAGCCCTGTTAGACGAACCTGCCGATAGCGTCAGCTTCGAAACCATCGCCGGCACCCTCACCGCCGAACTCGTCGATGACAACATCCGCATCGCGATGTCGGAACCATTCGATTATCTCCCGGGTGGAGTCAATGACGAGGATGGGAACCCGATCGAAATTGAGGGACTTGCTGCTGCGGTCCGCTTCGTGAACACAGGAGTCCCTCATGCAGTGGCTTTCGTCGAAGATCTTGAGGCCATCGATGTTGTGAAAACCGGTTCGCTGATTCGGCATCACGACGCTTTTTCCCCTGCTGGCACCAATGCCAATTTCTTCAAATCCTTAGCTCCCGACCATATCGCCGTCCGCACTTACGAACGCGGCGTGGAAGACGAAACTCTGGCCTGCGGCACCGGTATGGTTGCCTGCGCTTTGATGTATCACGCCATCACCGGCGCCCCATCACCCATCAAGGTCGACGTCAAAGGCGGCGACACCCTCGAGATCGGATTCGAAAAAGACGGCGACGAGGGCTTCAAAAACGTCACCTTGACCGGCCCCGCCGATTTCGTTTTTGAAGGCGACATCGAGATCTAACAAATGCCCAAGCTGACTCTCATCGGTGGCCCGAATGGGGCCGGGAAAACAACCTTCGCCCGAGAGATCCTCACCTCGGACCTCAAAGGCCTGCGTTTCCTTAATACCGATGAGATCGCCCGCGGCCTCTCACCTTTTGATCCCGATAGCGTCGCCCGGAAAGCGGGTCGCATCCTTCTCGACGAAATCGCCGAGCTGGTCACAAGAGGTCAGGATTTCGCGCTCGAATCCACGCTCTCCGGTCGGACCCATGCCCGGATACTCCAAAGGGCGAAGGCCGCAGGCTACACCATCACCTTGCATTTCCTCTGGATTCCCGACGCCAGAATTTCACTCGCCCGTGTTCGCCAGCGAGTCAAAAAAGGCGGCCACGATGTCCCGGAAGCCGATATCATGCGCCGCTATCCGAGAATCATGACCAATCTCATCGAGCTTTACGGGCCCTTGGCGGATTTCTGGATTCTCTGGGACGCCCAGGCAAGCCCAGTCATCCCCTTGGCAAGTTCTGAAAGACATGCTATCTACGACCTCGAAAGATTCTTGAATCAGTAATGATCGATAGAAAATACAAAGAGTTGGCCCCGATGAAGATATCCGAACTCTGCGAAGAAGGCCAAATCGCCATGCGCGCCCACCAGCGAGCGGCCCGCAAACTCCGCGCCGAAAACAAACGCCTCGGCCTGCCCCTGATCGTCTGGGAAAACGGCAAGCTCATCCGCAAAAAGCTGTAGGCTCCCCGCTGGCTCCCGGCTTTTCTCACCAATCCCGCTCTTCCGGGTTGGACGAACGCCCGTGGCGGTACATTCTCCGCCCGCCATGACCTTCCAAGGCACTTACACCGCTCTCATCACTCCGTTCCGCGACGGCCAAATCGACCGCCCTGCCTTCAAAGCGCTCATCGATCGCCAGATCGAAGCCGGCATTGATGGCATCGTCCCCGTCGGCACCACCGGCGAATCTCCAACCCTGACTACGCCCGAGCACATCGAGGTAGTCCAACTTGCCGTCGAGTATGCGGCCGGACGCTGCCAAGTCGTCGCCGGCACTGGGGCCAACGCCACGGCAGAAGCGATCGAGCTCACCGTCGCCGCCGAAAAGATCGGGGCCACCGGCACCCTTCAAGTCTGCCCCTATTACAATAAGCCCTCCGCAGAAGGCCTCTATAAGCATTACAAGGCCATCGCCGAAGCCACCGCGCTCCCCCTGATGCTCTACAGCGTGCCCGGTCGCTCGGCCATCGAGATCCCGGTCGAAGTCGCCGTGCGCCTCGCCAAGGACTGCCCGACCATCGTCGCCATCAAGGAAGCCGGCGGCAGCGTCGATCGCGTCAACCAACTCTACAGCGCACTCCCCGATCACGTCGCCATCCTTTCCGGAGACGACCCACTCACCCTGCCCTTCATGGCCTGCGGTGCCGTCGGCCTCGTTTCCGTGGCCTCGAACCTCATCCCCGACGTCATGGTCCGCCTCGTCCGCGCCTGCCTCAATGGCTCCTACGACGAAGCCCTCGCCATGCAAAAGCAGTACTATCCGCTCTTCCGCAACCTGATGTCGATCGAGGTCAATCCCGTGCCAATCAAGGAAGCCGTCGCCCTCCAAGGTCACTGCACCAACGAGTTCCGCCTTCCTCTCGTCGGCCTTCAAGACGCTCAACGAGCCCAGCTCAGAGAGCTACTTGGCGCAAATGATCTCATCGATTGATGCTTTTTGATGATTTTTAGCGTTTGACTCTCATCTTTTTTCATCATATCGAAATCCTATGCGAATCACGATCGATATCGAGGAGGGACTTCTCGAGGAAGCCATGCGCCTCACTGGAGAGAAGAAGAAAGGACCAGCCGTCGTCAAGGCGGCTCAGGAATTCATCCGCCGCCACATGGCCAGCGAGTTTGGTCGCAAGCTGATGGAAGGGGAATTTGGTGATTATCCAATGACCAACGACGAAATCGAAGCCTTCGACCGTTGATTCCATGGTTCTCGTCGATACCAGTGCTTGGATCGAGGCCCATCGCACCAAGGGCAGCATGGAGGCAAAACTCGCCGTTCGGGGTTTGCTCGATGCTTACGAAGCCACTCTCTGCGGACCTGTAGAAATGGAGTATCTCGGAGGGGCCCACCCCGAAGAGGTCGAACGCCTCAAAGGCTGGTGCTCCGTCATCCCCTACCTCCGTAATGATCAGAAAATCTGGAGAAAGGCGGGTGACCATTTTGCAAAGCTCCGCCAATCAGGCTTCAAGATTCCTTGGAATGACGTCCTCGTGGCAACCCTCGCGCTCAACGAGGATTGCCGAGTTTACTCCGTGGACAAACACTTCCCCGTGATGGCAAGCATTCTCGGCCTACGCCTCTACACGCCCGGCTACGCGGGAACCTACCGACCAGAAAACGAAGAATTATGATCAACATCCTCGTCACCGGTGAATCCGGACGCATGGGCCAGGCCATCATCGCCGCCGCCGAAGCCAATCCGGACGCTTCCATCGCCTCGACCCACGATGCCGGCCAAGACCTAACAGCCGCCATCGCCAAGGCAGACACGGTCATCGATTTCACCATCCACTCCTTCACCAAGGAAGTGCTCGACGCCGCACTGAAAAACGGCACCCGCCTGATCATCGGCACCACCGGTCATAGCGACGAAGAACGCGCCGCCATCGTGGAAGCCTCGAAGTCGATCCCGATCGTCTGGGCCGCCAACTACTCCGTCGGCGTCAATACCCTCTTCTGGCTGACCCGCAAAGCAGCCCAGGTCCTCAAGCAGGAAACCTTCGACATCGAAGTCGTCGAAATGCATCACCGCCACAAGATTGATGCCCCATCCGGCACCGCCCGCCGTCTGTTAGAAATCCTCAACGAGGAAACCGGCACCTCCTATGAGGACGACATCAAACACGGTCGCTTCGGCATCACCGGTGCGCGCACCCAACGTGAAATCGGCATGCACACCCTGCGCGGTGGCGATGTCGTCGGCGACCACACCGTGATGTTCGCGGCCGATGGCGAACGCGTCGAACTCACCCACAAAGCCTCCTCCCGCATGACCTTCGCCACCGGAGCAGTTAGAGCCGCCATCTGGCTGGCCGACAAGCCCGCCGGCCTCTACGACATGCAGGACGTGCTGGACCTCAAGTAAGGGAATCACGAGCTTCCCTCCGATATTCCTCAATCACCAAAATGCGCGCCGGCATCGCCCTCGGTTCCAATCTTGGAAACCGCCTGCACCACCTCCAGGCAGCCCGTGATCTCCTGAAAAAACTCGCGCCCAAGGGTAGTGAATTTCTTCAGTCTCCCATCTATCAGACAGCCCCGGTCGCCTGCCCGGATGGCTCCCCTGATTTCTACAACACCGTCATCGAAATCGAATACCCCGGCACCCCTTACGAGCTTCTCAATGCCACCCAATCCATCGAGTTCCACCTTGGACGAGTCCCGGGGACCGAGCGAAATGCCCCGCGCATCGTCGATGTCGATGTCCTCTACCACGGGGAAGCCACCGAGTCCGAAGGTCTCCTCGAACTCCCCCACCCTCGTCTCACCTCGCGGCGCTTCGTTCTCCAACCCCTTGCCGACATCCGGCCGGACCTCATTCTTCCAGGCGACTCCGCCACCATCGCCGAGCATCTCTCTCACCTCGATACCGAGGAACCGCCTCTCGCCCTCGTGCAGAGCGCCTGGTAGCCGAGCAGCTTGTAACTTTTCCCACCAAGGACCAATCTTCCCCCCGTGACCGGCATCGAAAAAGCCCACGCCATCCGCCAGCGGAAAAACGGCACCCGCCTCGCCACTCTAACGGCCTACGACTATCCGACTGCTCGGCTTCTCGATGAAGCCGGCATCGACCTCCTGTTAGTTGGCGACTCCCTCGGCATGGTCGTGCTCGGCTATCCCGACACCACCCACGTCACCATGGCGCACATGCTTCATCACACCGCCGCCGTCGCCCGCGCGAGGACGAAAGCCCTTGTCGTCGGCGACCTCCCGATCAACAGCTACGAAACGCCGGACATGGCCTTGGCCAATGCCGAGTTGCTCATCGAAGCCGGGGCCGACGCCGTAAAGCTCGAAGGCGGCATCCGTCAGGCGTATAAAGTCAAAGCGATCACCAGCGCCGGCATCCCCGTCTGCGGCCACCTCGGCATGCTTCCCCAGCGCGTCCTCGAAGAAGGAGGCTACCGAAAAAAGGGCAAAACCCCTGAACAAATCAGCGCCCTTCTCGAAGGAGCCAACGCACTTATCGCAGCTGGCGTCTTCGCCATCGTTCTCGAGAGCGTCATTCCCGATGCCGCCCGCCAACTCACCAAAGAGCTCAGCGTCCCCACCATCGGCATCGGCTGCGGCGGCGACACCTGCGACGGAGAAATCGCCGTCATCACCGACCTCCTCGGCAGCTACCCCTGGTTCGTGCCTCCTTTCGCCCAGCCCGAAGCGGATCTTGCCTCAAGCATCACTCAAGCGGCCACCGCCTACAGAAGCCGAGTCCAAAAGCCTTAAACTTTGCGTTCTTGGCGACTTGATGTTTCATAAGCTAGCACATGGTGAGTCCCGAAAAACAAGCCGCACTCGATGAGCGCATGGCAAAGCTCGGTATCCTCGAAGCCGACCTAACAGAGAAGTTCATCCTCGGATCTGGCTCCGGTGGTCAGAAAATCAACAAGACCCACTCCTGCGTCTACATCAAGCACGAGCCCAGCGGCATCGAGGTCAAGAACCAGTCGTCACGCTCCCGCGAGATGAACCGCTACGCCGCCCGCCGCGACCTCTGCGACACCTTCGACGAAATCCGCCTCGGCAAAGCCTCCAAGCGCCAACAGGAAATGGAAAAGGTTCGCCGACAAAAACGTCGCCGTTCACGGAGATCCAAGCAACGCTCCGTCGCCGACAAGCGCATCCTCTCAAACAAAAAAAGCCTGCGCCGCTCACCCGGCCGCGACGAGTGAACAAGGAGAAGGAGTTGGCACCCAGTCGTATTCGGCGTGGATGCAAGGTGACGAATTGGTCATCATTGGAACCCCTTCACTAACTGCCTAACTCGATCAACCATCAACCCGAATGCTCACTGATCTTCCGTGCGCATCAAGCCCTTCGATCCGCGCGAACTCCTCCACCGAGGCCAACGATTTCTTCACCGCCTTCGCACCAAGCTTCACCACACTCGTCCGGCGCTGGAACTGATCTGCCCGCAAGCCAGAGAACGAACGCCCACCCCCACCCGTCGGCAAGGTGTGACTCGGCCCCGCAAGGAAATCCCCCACCGCCACCGCAGAAAGATTCCCCACATAAATCGCACCCGCCGTGCGAACTTTCTTCAGCCACTTCTTCTCGTCCGCACAAATCAACGACAAGTGCTCAGGCGCAAAATCATTCGAAATCGCCACGCCATCCGCGAACGACTCCACGTGTAGCATGAAAGTCTCCTTCTCGATCACCTCTCGGATGTAGTCTGCACGCGACAAGCGCTTCAACTGTGCCGCAATCGCCTTCTGCACCTTTCCGATCAGCGACTTCGAGTCACTCACCAATCCGATCACACTATCTCCCCCGTGCTCCGCCTGCGCCAGCAAGTCCGCCGCAATGAACTCTGCGTTCCCGGTCTTGTCAGAAAGCACCAAAATCTCACTCGGTCCTGGCAAAAGATCGATCGATACCGCTCCGACCAACTGCCTTTTCGCCTCGACCACAAACTTGTTTCCCGGACCAAAAACCCGATCTACCGGTCGCACCGACTCCGTTCCCAGAGCCATCGCCGCAATCGCCTGCGCACCACCCACCTTGATCACCTCGCGCACTCCGGAGGCATGCAGGGCATAGAGTAAAGCCGCATTCACCTTCCCATCCGGCCCACAGGGTGTCGCGCCGAGAATCTCGGGAACCTTCGCCGCCTTGGCAAAACCCGCCGTCATCAGCGCCGTCGAAACCAAGGGTGCCTTTCCACCCGGCACATAAACCCCCACCCGGTCAAACGGCGTAAATCTCTCACCCACACGAGCTCCTTCCGCATTCCGATACGACCAGTCCTTGCGCATACTGCGCTTCGCAAACTCGGTGATATTCTTCAAGCTCGCCGCCACTGCCATCTTCGTCGCAGGCGACACCGCTTTCTTCGCCTCGGCGAACTCCTCGTCCGTCACGAAAAGACTCTCCTCGGAAAGCTCCACCCGATCTAACTGCTTGGCGTAGCCAAACAAGGCCTCATCCCCCTTCGCCGAAACCTCCGAAATGATCCCCGTCACCAGGTGCCGAACATCATCCCCCGGAATCGCCCGACGCTTCAAACCCTTGACGAACTCCGCGTATCCGGGATCACGATAACTAAGAACTTTCACAGCCGCAAATCTGTCTGCACCAAGCCGCTTGGCCAAGCTTCAATAGTAAGGCCTGAGCATCAAATAACACACCGGCCCCGTCACCGCGACGTAGAGCCACAGCGGGAACACCCAGCGAGCCAAACGACGGTGATCAGAGAAGCGATTCGTCAAACCCGCCACGAAGGTGAAAAGGATGAACGGAAAACTCACTGCCGCCGAAACGATATGCGTGATCAGTAGGAAGAAATAAACCGTCCGCATCGGCCCCTCGCCACCATAGCGGGTCGGATCGTTTGTCATGTGATACGCCACATAAGAGAGCAAAAACAGCACCGACAAACCCATCGCCGCCATCATCGCCGCCCTGTGTGCCGCGACCTTGCCTTGCTTGATAAATACCAGCGCGAGGATCAGCACCAGCGCCCCCGCCGCATTCACCCCGGCATGAAATGGCGGCAGCATCGAAGTGCTCCAACCATCCGGCAGAGGCAACCGCACTTTTTGCATCACGACCACCAACAAAAGCACCACCGTCGACAGCACCCAGGAAACCAACTTCAGCTTTCGAGAAAGCGCTTCATTTGCGGGCTTCGCCAGCCACTCGGATCTTTCGTCACTCATTGGTTGTCGAGTTCTTCGCGGATGCGATCATACATTTCAAGTTTCAGCTTTCCGTAGAGTCCGGGATCGCGTTCCACCGCCTCATCCGACCGAGCATCGACCAAGGGCCATTTGCCGATCACTTCGAAATCCCGGTTCACCAGCATGAATCCCATGTCATGGGAATAGCGACCATTGCTCGCGATATCCACTGGGTTCCGCCACTTTTTGATTTTAAAAAACTTCAGGGTGTTCTCGAGGTAATCATGCACCACCTCATCGCTCTCGCCGCGGACGAACCACCAATTCCTCGGATCCGCCCCAAGCGAATCTCCATAAGACTTCAGTTGCTCGACCTGATCGACCTCCGGGTCCACACTGATGCACACGATCCTGAATTCCGGATGATCTCCGAACTGTTTGTAGATCTCCACCAACTCCTTCCCATTTCGCACCGCGCAGTGAGGACAGACGGCGAAAAACTCGGCAATCAGAGTCACCTCCCCCTTGATGTCCGATAGCTTCACCGCCTCACCCTCCTGATTGGTGAGATCGATGTCTTTCTCAATCGGGAACATCATCACCACGTCCTCTTTCCCTGCATCAGAAACGATCGGCAAGTCTGCGGTCGGCACCTGCTTCCCTAGGCTGATGAAGTAGATGATCATCGCCAGCGAAAGACCGGTGACGACAGAGTAGATGGCGACGACTTGGGCTTTCTTACTCATGGCTTTTGTTCAACACCTCGGGTTTCGGCGGCAGGCTGAGCGAGCAAATCATCGATTGTCTTGAAGAGAAGATCCTTCATGGTTTCCACGTTGCTCTTCTCGAGCCCTTCAGATCTCCCCTCAGCATCCCACGCAGCCGCTTGCTCGAAATCCATTGGCACCGGATTTCTAAAATTCAACTCTTTCCCCTTGGCATTCTTGGCGCGAACCGTCGCCTGACGAAGGTGACGATCGCGATCCACGATCACCAACGAGCGATCATACTGCCACTCGCCATCTTTCTTGTGAGGCATGATCTGCGCCTTGAGACGGTTCTTGAGAAACTTATGCGTGCTTTCCTCGCTCGCCCCGACCAGCCACCAGAACGGCAACTCCGCGCCAAGCTCCTCGGCGTAAGCCGCGAGCTTAGTTGGCGGCTCGTTCTCGGGGTCCACCGTGATCATCACAAGGTGAAAGTCATCACGCTCACCGTAGCGCGCCTTCAAATCGCCGAGCACCTGGCGGGTCGCCACCCATCCCTCAGGGTGTTCAAAACTCACCGGAGAAATCACGAACACCTCCCCCGCCATGTCGAGCAGTCCAGCCTCGCTCTCGTCCTGACGCCAGACGCGGAAATTCTTATCCAGACGCCCGGTGCCCAGCGCCGGACGATCATCGCCCGCCTGTCGCTTCGCCGAGCGGTTGTAGGCGATCAGGATTCCAAAACCGCTGACGAGCATCAGCACGACCAGAATGATCCCGGTCAGGCGTAGTTTTTTCGGGTCGCGAACCGCAGGTTCGAGGTCTTCAGCAGGATACCGCTTCATGGGGCGGCGGAAACTAGACTACCTCCATGCAAACGCAAGCAATCCGAGCTCAAGCGGCAAGTAGAGCAGCGTAAAGAGGAAAAGTTTCCGAAACGAGCTGCGTTCGCCATCACGCATGAAGCGCCCGGAAAGCCCAACCATCACCAGCCCAAGGAGCACACCACCACCCAGCGCGATGTGCCCTGGCAGCCCCGGGGTCAGCCCCGCTAACCACGGCCAAAGCGGCAGCACCGCCAGCACCAGCGAGAAAATCGCACTCAGCAGCGCACTCCGACGCCCCGACACATCGCCGTCGCTCCACATCTTGTAACCCGCTGACTCGTATTCCTCCCGGCAAAGCCAGTTGATCGCCACGAAATGGGGCAGTTGCCAAAGAAACAGCAGCGCAAAAAGAAACGCCGCCCCCTGATCAAGCCCATGCCCCGGCACCGCCACCCAACCCATCACCGGCGGAATCGCCCCCGGAATCGCCCCAACCAGAGTGTTGACGCTGCTCATCCGCTTCATCGGCGTGTAAATGAAGACGTAAAGTGCCACCGTCCCCGCCGCCAGCACCGCCGCCACCGTGCCCACCTTCGCTGCGAGGTGAATGATTCCCGCCGCCGAAAGCACCCAGCCCACGCCAAAAGCAAAAAGCGGATCCATCCGCCGCGATGGCAGAGGCCGGTTCGCCGTGCGCTTCATCCGAGCATCCAGATCGACTTCCATCAGCTGATTGAAAGCGGCCGAGCCGAAAGCCGCCGCCGCCGTCCCGATGAGCGTGTGCATTAGCAAAACCAAGTCAAAAGCCGTCCCTTTGGACGCAAGCAGGAAACCGAAGAAAGTCGTGATCAGCACGAACACGTTCAGCCGGACCTTCATCAGCACCGCCAGATCCTGACGCAAACCGGGGGCCTCGTTCTCTTCGAGCTCTTCGCTCATATTGGTAGGTTCCTCGCTCATCGATTCCGCTGCGGGAAAGGAATGCCCCATTTCAACCGGCACGCACGGAAAATCGAACCCCATCGATCCGACTTCCGGCAAACCATGATTGCGCTTCGCTGAAATCACGCCTGACTGCCGGAGGAAACCTATGAAAAAACTCGCCGACAACCTCTGGCTGCTCACCTACCCGCTCAAAGTGATTGGTGCCGACATCATGCGCAATGTCGCAGTGATCCGGCTGGCATCCGGCAAATTGCTCATTCACTCGACCGCCCCTTTCCTGGCCAAGGATATCGAGGCGATCCAAAAAGCAGGCGAGCCCTCATGGCTGGTTGAAGCGATGCTCGATCACGACACCTTCAGCAATGCAGGCCGCAACACCTTCACTGCCATCCCCTTTTTCGCACCTCCGGGCTTTGAAAAACGGGTTTCTTTCCCGGTTCAATCTCTCGCCGAGCCTCCCGAAGAATGGTCACCGGAGATCGCAATCATGAAGATCGAAGGCAACCTTTCCTTCAATGAATACATCCTCCTTCATCGTCCCTCACGGACCCTGATCGTCGCGGATCTCATCTTTAACTATCGCAAGGCTCCGAGCCGCTGGACGAAGCTCCTGCTTTACCCCGCCTTGGGATTCAGACACGCACCCGGCATGTCGAAACGTTTCTGCGGAGCCATCAAAGACAAAGATGCTTTCCGCCGATCTCTTGACCAACTGTTGGACTGGGATTTCGAGCGAATCATCGTCGGTCATGGCCAAGTGGTCGAGCCACATGAGATTGATGCCGTTCGCAAAATGCTCAGCAGCCTCTTGCCCAGTAATTCCACGCATCGAAAAGCAAATCCGTTGCCCCATCCTCGTCCCCGCGTTTGAATCCTTGCATGCCCGACGCCACCCGCGAATCCCTCGCCGCCGTCCTCGACGAGATCGCCCTGCTCCTCGAAGTTGAAGGAGCCAACCCTTTCAAAACCCGTGCCTACCGCAACGGTGCCGAAATCGTCCGCACTTCCGACGACGACATCCTAGCCCTCGCCAAGTCCAACGAACTTAGCGGCATCAAAGGCCTCGGCGAAGCTCTCCAGCAGAAACTCCACGAACTCGCCACCACCGGCCAACTCGAGTTCCACGAAAAGCTCCGAGCGAACTACCCCGACTCCTTTTTCGACCTCTTCGACCTCGAAGGCATCGGCCCCAAAAAAGTCGGAGCCCTCCACAAGAAACTCGGCATCGACTCGATCGCCTCGCTGAAAGCCGCCTGCGAGGAAAACAAAGTCGCCTCCCTCTCCGGATTCGGCAAAAAGACCGAACAAAAAATCCTCGAAGCCATCGCCCGGCGAGAGCAATTCGCCGACCGCTTCAACCTCTTCGTCGCCACTCCGATCGCCGAGGAAATCCTCGACCTCCTTCGATCGCACCCCGAAGTCATACAGGCACAGTATGCCGGATCCCTGAGACGTTCCAAAGAAACCGTCGGCGACCTCGACTTCATCGTCGCCACCAACCATCCCGCCGAGCTCACCGATTACTTTTCCAAGCTGGAACTCGTTCACGAAGTCATCGTTCACGGCGACACCAAGTGCTCGATCCGCCTCGAAAATGGCCTTCAGTGTGATCTCCGCGCGGTCTCCAACGCTCAATTCCCCTTCGCCCTGCAATACTTCACCGGCTCCAAAGAGCATAACGTCGCTATCCGCTCCCGCGCCCTGAAACAAGGGCTTTCACTCAACGAATACGGCTTCACCGGCGATGGTGAGCTCCCCGAAGTCCACCAAGAGCGCGACATCTACAAAGTCCTCGGTCTCGACTTCATCGAACCAGAACTCCGCGAAAACCGTGGCGAAATCGAAGCCGCTGACGCCGGCGAACTTCCGCAACTCGTCAGCTGGGAAAACCTGCGTGGCACCTTCCACAACCACACCACCGAGTCCGACGGCAAAGCCACCCTCGAAGAGATGGGCAAAGCCGCCATCGAGCTCGGTCTGCGCTATCTCGGCATCGCGGATCACTCGAAATCCTCACCTCAAGCCAACGGACTCTATCCCGACCGCCTGCTCCGCCAGGTCGACAAGATCCGCGTCTGGAATGAAAACCACGGCGACGAACTCCACATCTTCGCCGGCTCGGAAGTCGACATCTTGAAAGACGGCTCTCTTGACTTCGATGACGACATCCTCGCTCAACTCGACTATTGCGTCGCCTCCGTCCACAACGCCTTTTCCCTCAGCGAGGATGAAATGACTCAGCGCATCATCCGCGCGATGGAGAACGAGCACGTCACCATGATCGGCCACCTAACCGGTCGGATCCTGCTCCGTCGTGATGCCTACGCCGTCAACCACGACAAGATCATCGACGCCGCCGTGCGCACCGGCACGATCATCGAGTTGAACTGCAATCCGAAGCGTTTCGACATGGACTGGCGCTGGTGGCACAAAGCCCGCGATAAGGGCGTGCTCACCTCCATCAATCCCGACGCCCATCACCCCAGCCAAATCCAATTTCTCCGCTTCGGCGCAAACGTCGCCCGCAAAGGCTGGCTCCGCAAACAGGACGTGCTCAACACACGCACGCTCGAGGAAGTGAAGGAGTATTTGGGCGTGTCGTAGCCTTTCGGCGCGCAGGCGCACCACTACCAAGGCAAAATCGTCTCCCACACGCTCGCCTTCGCGCAGTCGACGATCGCCTCCTCCTCGCTCATCCGGCGGAGGCCGCCCTTCTTCTTGAACTCATCGAGCCCGCGCCTTACCGCTTTCAATTCGACGCCCAGCCCGACGACCCGCTGCACCACATGCAGCGCGATGATCATCAAGCCAATCGCCAGCACCCACTTGAAAGGAACTCGCTGAAAAACCGCAGCGAACACGCAGATGATCGCCACCAAAATGGGCAAGATCTTGAGGCTCCACCATCCGGCACGGCGCTTCTTCGCCAGCAGCAGACCATCCTTCTCCAATAGGCGAAGTCCACAGTCCCTCAGAGCACTGCCCAAGGCCGCCGCGTCTTTGAAATCATTCGGCTTTTTCCTCGGCTGCCCCAGTCGTTCGCAAAGTTCAGAGACCGTCATCGAACACTCCATCCTCCGGCCCCTGTCGCGCTCCCGATCCCAAAACCACCAACGCGCGGCAAACGCCGCAACCAGCGCGAAGAAGGAAAGAAAGATGAGCAGTTGCGGAAACACCCACCTAGCTCACTCCATTCCTGGCACCTCCGCAACCCGGAATCCACTGGGCTTCCCACTAAAACCTACCTCCTTCTCCGCCCCGGTCGCTCGTAGACCCTCTCCATGGTATCCAGATACTTGGAGATCGGATCTTCCCGCTGAGGCCGAGGTCGCTCCTTCAACTCATCGATCAGTCGGATGTAATCGTCGAAGCTCCCACTGAGTTCGGTAGCCTCAGCGATTTCCTTAAAATCGAGGTAGTCCCTGGCCCTAACAGAGCGTCCTAACATCAAGGTACGGCTCTCGGAAAGATCTGCAAGCAGCTCGTTGAGATCATCCAGTTTGCGAAAACTCGCCCAGTCGATCAGCGCCTGATGGTAATCCAAAATCAAAGGACGATAGGATGGGAAGCAACGATAGCTCAATCGGTTCAAGGATTCCTGGGCCGGGCGAACGGCGGCGAAGCGCTCCGTTTCCTCATCGAGCAGAACATCCTCCCACTGCTCAAAAGGCAGGCTCGCCAAAACCGCATCGTCCTTCCGGTAGCGAATCCGCAATGCCTCCAAGAGCAAGCTCTCGGTCTCCGCAATACCCAAAGCTTCGGTCAGCGGGGCATCGGCGAGCCTGGCGAGCGTGAGCGCCCACCACTTGGCAAGACTTTGCTCGGAAAGGTTCAGTTCAGGGAAATGCTGGCGCAGAAGAATCGGCATTTCCCCATCGAAGCGCGCCACTTCATGGCAGAAGCTGACGAAAGATTCCTGTCCTCGAGGTTGCTCCAGCAGCGCCATGACCATGGCACCGGAGAGCGCGCGGAAGCCAACGTGCGAGGCACCATCAAGCCTCTCGAAACCGGCCTCGTTCATGCTCATCAGCTGATCCAGCGTGAACATTCCGCCCTGTTTGAAGACCCCTTCGTAAATTTTCCGATCACCCTTGCCGGCACGCCATTTCTGCGTCTCACGAAGCCCCTCCACCAGCCAGATCGGAACCAGCAGTCGCGAATCCAGCGTGCCGGGTTTCACCTCGATCAGACTGCACTCATAGAGCAGTCCTGAAAGAATCGCTCGCTCCATGCGATCGCGGTCGATGCCTCGGGAGAGATCGACGTGAATCTCTAACAGGAAGATATCCTTCGTGAAGCGGAGTTGATACGCCAAAGGCCGCTTCCTTGGTGGATCCCCCGCCTTGCCGTGGAGAATGATCTCGATCGGCACCACCACTGGAGGATTCTCGAGGCCGAGCAACTGGTGGAAACCTGTACGAACTTCCTCGGCCTCCAGCGCCAGGGAGCCACGCTGTCCCATCTCTCCGCCCGTCACGGAAAATTGCTTGCTTGCGGAGATCGCCCGCTCAGCCAGCTCAATACCCTCATCGACTTTCGGCTCCTCAATCTCGAACGCTACCATTTCATCCTCAGGCAGAATCGCCTCCACATCGAGCAGCGGCACGGCCTCCTCCTGCGCCAGCGCGGAGGTCGCGCACAAGAGCAGGAGCGAGAATGGAATCGCACGCTTCATCAAAACACTCCGGGCCCCATCATCTCGCCTGTATTCGGTCGCGGATCCAGAACCAGTTTCCCATCGATGATGGAAAACCGGGCCATTTCCTCGATGAAATCCATTTCTTTGACGGGCTCCTTTGATCCCGTATCCCGGTAGACCGCCGCGAGTTTTTCAAACGCCGGCATCACCAGCAGAATGAACCCTTCCGGCACCGGCAACTTGCCAAAGCGGCCACCCACACCCGGACGAGGAATACTTTCGTGGTAGGGACCACGATTGCGCAGGACTTCCTTCAGAATCGCCCCATTGGGAAGCTCGCTTTGCTCGACGCGCAGATACATCGAGAGCGTGAAGGGATATCCCGCAACCGTCCGAACCATGATGATCTCGGCGTAGTCATCCTTCAGTCTTATCGCAACGTCATCCAAGCTCACCTGACTCTCAAGGAGCCCACCCTGTTTCACTTTGAGCGTATCGCGAAGGTAGAGATTCAGATCATGCTCGGTGAGAGAGAGTTCATAGCCACCCTTGAGCGAGTTTGCGAGGACACCCTTGAGGTTACGGGCCGACTGCCCGGCACCGCGCGGACCATAGCCCGCAATATCCGACATGTCCTGAGGCTGCGAAATCTGGAAAAGCGCCGCGCCCAATCCACCAACGATCAGCAGCAGGAAAAGCACGCCGAGCTTTCCCAGACAGCCGCTCTTGGACTTCGGTTCTTTTTCTTTATCAGCCATAAGTTAGCGCTAGCAGAAAGGATCGGGTGTGGGAAGCGCCTCGTCAGTCCGCAGACTTGGGCGAGGCGGATGGGGCACTTGGTTTCGATTCCGCCTTCGGCTCGGTCTTTGGCTTTCCGGCCTCGCTCTCCTTCTTCGCACCCTCCTTGTAAGACTGGGAGCGATAGTCGGTCTGGTAAAAGCCGCCGCCTTTGAAAATGAGACCTGACCCGGTTCCAAGCAGGCGCTTGACCTTTCCTTCACATCCCACCTGCGGACAATCCTCAAGCTTGGGATCATTCATGCTTTGGAACACCTCAAAGACGTCACCGCAGGTCTGGCACTTGTAGTCGTAATTCGGCATAAATTCGTGGATTCGGCCCGTTCAATAGCACTTCGTGGAGCCCTTGCAACCCCCGTCTCACACCTTGACCATCAGCAAAATGCGGTTATCAATCCGCCACGCCCTATGCCACCCATGAAAGCCGCCTTTTTCCTCAGCCTGCTCGGCCTTGCCACCACCTCCTGCGATTGGACTAACTCAGTCGGCGGTGGCGGCGAAAGCCGCTACCTCGCCGCTTATGGCCCAGCCCAAGAGCAGCAACGCGCCCCCACGGATCCAGGCGCCGCCCTGCCCGATGACATGTCCTACTGGGCGGGCGACGGAAAGACAGGAACTCCCTTGATCAAGATCAACCGCAAGCAGCAGAAGGCCTACTTTTACAAAGGCTCGGAGCTCGTCGGAGTGTCCCGAATTTCCTCCGGTGATGAAGGATACGACACCCGCGCCGGAACCTTCAAGGTGACCGAAAAAAGCCGTGACCACCGCTCCAACCTCTACGGCGTCTTCAAGGAAATTGGCACCGATCGCATCATCAATGACGACGTGAACATGAAAAAGGACAAGGTCCCACCCGGAGCATACTATGTCGGTGCACCGATGTGGAATTTCCTTCGCTTCGATGGCGGCATCGGGATGCACACCGGCTATCTTCCCGGTTACAACGCCTCGCACGGCTGTGTCCGCATGCCCGACAAGATGGCCAGGAAGTTCTTCGAAAACGCTCAGGTCGGAACTACCGTCATCGTCGAGTGATGCCTGAATCCAGCCTCCCCGATCCCGAGTCCGGCTTCGAGCTAACAGTCGAGAAGGTCAACGCCCTCGCTGCCGCCATCGCAAATGACTCGATTCAATTGATCGACTGCCGTGAGCAGGATGAGTGGAACTTCAACCACCTTCCGCACGCCCGCTTCGTCCCTCTCTCCAACTTCACGATCGCGGCTGAAGCCATCATCGAGAAGGGCAAGCCAAGCATCGTCTACTGCCACCATGGCATGCGCTCGCTCCGCGCCACCGCCTGGCTGCGATCATGCGGACTCCTCCCGGCATGGTCGATGAAAGGCGGCATCGATGCCTGGTCCGATCAAATCGATCCAAGCGTCCCAAAATACTGACTGCCCGTGCGTGTCATCATCCAGCGGGTCTCCGAAGCCTCGGTGACCATCGACCACCGGGTCGTCTCAGCCATCGGCTACGGCCTACTCGTCCTACTGGGCATCGAGGAGGGCGATGCGCTTTCTGATGCCGAATGGCTCGTCGGGAAAATCTGCCGCATGCGGATCTTCGGCGACTCCGACGACAAGATGAATCTTTCCCTCGCCGACATCGCGGGAGACGCCATCGTCGTCAGCCAGTTCACCCTTCACGCCCTGACGAAAAAGGGCAACCGCCCCTCTTTCATTCGTGCCGCGCGACCCGAAGTTTCCGAGCCACTTTACGAATCCTTCTGCAGCTTGATGGAAAAGGAACTCGCTAGGCCCGTTGGCCGCGGAAAGTTTGGTGCCGATATGAAAGTGGCCCTGATCAACGACGGACCTGTGACGATCGCCATCGATTCAAAAGCCCGGGAATAGAGCTCGCTTGCGGTTCCGGCCTTGGGGAAAAGGGTTCAGGATTCAGGGATCAGAAAGCCAGCAGACACGGCCCCCCTTTTCAAATCTCAGATCTCAGATTTCGAATTCCAGCTGTTCCCCTACTCCTTAATCCGGATCGACGTGCCGCAGAAGGTGCAGTTGAACCAGCGGAAGAGCAGCGTCTGAACCGCGAGCGGAAGCACGTAGCCCAATCCTGGAATATGATGGGCCTTGGTGTTTTTTCGACAGTGCCGGTGAACCAGCACCTTCTGCCCACAAACCCGACACTTTACGCCGAACGAGACCGTGAAATAAAGAATTCCTAAAATGGGCAGCGCCAGAGGAAACACAATGATCCATGACGGCACCCAGCTCAACTTCGTCGGCGAGTGCTCGGAAATCATTAGCAGCACGGCAGAAATGATCGAAAGCGGCACCGTGAACTGGAAAAGAATCACGATCAGACTGCCAAACCAAACTTGATAAGGCCGATCATGAAGAACCCCGCGAATGTAGCGACGGGTCCCCGGTTTTTTCCCACGGTTGGTGCTCTCACGGGTCGTCCGAAGCAGTGTCAGCCGCTCGTCCCGGCTCTGCCTTCTTCGCTCATTTTGAGAGGAATCAGGCTCCTCATCGGACGGCTCTATCGTCCGCAGCCGCGAAGTATCGAGCCCTCTCCTGCTGCCATCAGTGAGACTCCGACTGGAGTCCGCGACCTTGACGACGCCTCCATGCCGGCCTCTCGGAGAGTTCTGGCTGACCGGAGCTCCAATCCGCCGCTCTCTCGCCGTCACACGGACTTCTAAATCGCTCTCTGCTCGATTAAGCACCGGCGCGATTGCAATCTCCGACGGAGAGATCCCCTTTTCCGCAAGCAGCCGATTGGGAAGAGGAAGCGCCATTGGTGCCAGCTTGAGCATTTCCTGCACGTCCGGATCCGCCTCGTAATTCACGGGGCCAGCGGGGCCGACTTCAGGCTCACCATGAAGTTCCACGGTGTCCGATGACTCCTCCTCGGTTTCACCCGGCGACTCACCCGTCAGCTCCTGCGCCTTGGCGATCCATCCCGCAATCGCCGCGGTCTTGGGGACCTTCTTGACCAATTTGAGGATCCCATTCGCCTTCACCAACTCGGCAAAGACCTCGTCGGCAGTGGCTTGTGCCAGCTGACGCGGATCCAGCCAACCCGCCGCTTCGAGAAGCTCGCGGTCATCAGGCTTGATTCCTTTGATGGTTTCCAGTGTCTGCACTTACGGCGGAGTTAAGAAGCGGAGATTAGCGTTCGCAGCATCGGTTACAAGACCTCATCCGAGCCCCTTGAGCATCTCTTCAAGCTGAGCAAGCTTCGACCGCCATTCTTCGAGGCGGAGTTTCTCCTGCTCGACCACCTCCGGCGGCGCACGATCGACAAAGCTGGCATTCCCGAGCTTCCCTTCCGAGCGTTTCAGTTCCTGCGAAGTCTTCTCAATCTCCCGCGTGATCCGAACCCTTTCCGCCTCGACATCCAGCAGGCCATCGAGCGGCATCGCCACTTCTCCGATCCCCGTTAGAGAAATCGGTGTGCCCTTCGGCGCATCGAAGTCCTCATCCAGCACGATCTCCCCTGCTCCCGCAAGCAAAGCCAGCACGTCCGTCTCATTGGCTAACCACTCCGGCGACCGCTTGATCACGAAACCCACATCGCGACGGCTCGCCACGTGGTACTCCGCCTTCAGGTTCCGCAAACGACCGGCCGCTTCGTAAACCGCAGCCGCTTTCGTTTTCTCCGCAGCAATCTCTTCGTTCGAAAGCCCGATCAGCAACGGCTCATCAGGCAGCTCAGCATTCATCAGGAACTCACCTTCCATCATGTAGCCCATCTTCTCCGAAAGTTCTTCCGTCACGTGTGGCATGTAAGGATGCAGCAACTGCAGATAACGGCTCATCACCGCGTCAAAGACGGTCACCGTCACCGCACGAGCCTCAAGCGTCGCCGAGTCACGCAGGTCACCCTTCACCGCCTCGAGAAACTTGTCGCAGAACTCATTCCAAAGGAACTCATAGAGCCGCGCGGCAATTTCGCCGAAACGGTAGTCTTTGTAGATGCGTTCGAGATCGGCGCTCAGTTCATCGAGCTTCGCCATGATGTCCAGGTGGTAGCAACGCGCATCACCCACCGCTTCAAACTCCTCTTCATCATCCGCATCATCGCTCTCCGGCAGCTCGACTTCACCCGCCATCTGGCGGAACCGGCAGGCATTGAAGAGCTTGTTGGCAAAGTTCCGGCCTTCCTCGATCTGCGATTCGTCGAAACGCACATCCGATCCCACCGGCGCAATCCTCAACAGACCAAAGCGCAGGCCATCCGCGCCATACTTGTCCATCAGGTCGATCGGGTCCGGCGAGTTGCCGAGCGACTTACTCATCTTCCGGCCCTTCAAGTCGCGGATGATCGTCGTGAAATACACGTTCTTGAACGGCAGTTGCTCGGCAATTCGGTAGCCAGCCATGATCATCCGGGCGACCCAGAAAAAGATGATGTCCGGACCAGTGACCAAGTCAGTGGTGGGGTAGAATTTCTTCAGCGTCTCGCTCTGCTCACCCACACCCGCCATCGTTGCAAACGGCCACAGCCATGAGCTGAACCAGGTGTCCATCACGTCTTCATCGCGCACCCAGTTTCCTTCGTCTGACGGAGGATCAATACCAACGTGGATGTCCCCGGCTTCAAGGTCACCCATATCCAGCGACTCCGCATCCTTCAGCGAATCCAGCTTGTCCTTCCGATACCAAACCGGAATCTGATGACCCCACCACAACTGACGGCTAATGCACCAATCCTGCAGGTTCTCCATCCAGTGCGCGTAGGTCTTCTGCCAACGCGCCGGACGCATCATGATGTCACCATCGGCCACCGCATCCGCTGCCTCCTTCACGCAGGGATACTTCAGGAACCACTGCATCGAAATACGCGGCTCGATCGGCACACCCGCACGCTCGGAGTAGCCGACGTTATTGTCGTATTCCTCGACCTCTAACAAGAGCCCCATCTCCTCCAGTTTTGCTGCCGCACCCCGGCGCGCGACAAAGCGATCCAACCCGTCAAACTCGGGACACTCAGGGCAGTTGATCGTACCATCCGGATGGAGCACATCGATGATCTCAAGACCGTGCTTCATCCCAATGTCGAAGTCAGCCTTGTCATGCGCCGGCGTGATCTTCAGCGCACCCGTTCCGAACTCAATGTCCACATGATCATCCGCGATCACCGGAATCTCCGCCTCAGGAAACGGACGACGCACCTTGCGACCAATATAATCCGCATAACGCGGGTCCTTCGGGTTCACCGCCACCGCCACGTCACCCATCAGCGTCTCCGGACGGGTCGTCGCGATCTTCAAAAACTCACCCGGCGCATCCACCAGCTCATACTTCATCGTATAGAGCTTCGACTTGCGCGGCGTCATGATCACTTCCTCATCCGACAACGCCGTTAGAGAAACCGGGCACCAGTTCACCATCCGCTTGCCTCGGTAGATGAGACCCTCCTTGAAAAGGTCGACGAAGACCTGACTCACCCACTCGGTGTATTCCTTGTCCATCGTGAATCGCTCACGCGACCAATCGCAGGAGCAACCCAATCGCTTGAGCTGCTTGATGATGATGTCGCCGTGCAGATTCTTGAAATCCCAGACTTTCTCAAGGAACGCATCGCGCCCAAGATCACGGCGGGTCTTGCCTTCCTTTTCGCGCAACTCGCGCTCGACCTTCGCCTGAGTCGCAATACCGGCATGGTCGGTGCCAGGGAGCCACAGAACCTCGTGACCCGTCTGACGTGCCCGGCGGGCGAGAATGTCCTGCAGCGCATTGTTCAGCACGTGCCCCAAATGGAGGATCCCCGTGACGTTCGGCGGCGGGATAACAATCGAGTAAGCGGGTTTGTCGGACGAGGCATCGGCTTCAAAGCACTTCCCCTCCAACCAAGCCGCATACCACTTCTTTTCCACCTCTTGGGGTTCGTAAGCCTTGGACAAATCTGACATCGCGGCGGATGGATGCCAGAGGGCCTAGGATTTGTAAAGAATGGCAGTTTGTCGTGCCGCGTCATTCCCGCCGCCCGATCTGCCCAGCCGTCATGAGATGGCCTTTGAAAACCCCTGACCGCGCCCCTTGTCGGAGGCTCAAGGACCAAAATCGCCCTACCCCGAAACGAAATGAGGCCCGACCGCTATTCCCTAGGAAAAAACCCAAAAACCTAAGGAACGCTCGATCGAGCCTCTGGCTTAAAGGCCTGAGCCTCTCAGCAAATTTCGTTAGCCCTTTCGCGTTCGGGCTTACAGAGATATAAACGACGTAGAGGCGAATATATTTCTTAAAATGAGTCAAATTCGTCAGATTTCTTCATATCCGCCGACTTGAGCATTTCCCCGCCCCAAAAGAGCACCCGATCACCCTTTGATTTCCAACAACATCTGAGGATTGTTGGGGAATTTCTTCAGGAAATACAGCAGGCGCTCCATCGCCTCCTCCGGTCGATGCCCGGAAAGCCCGCGCCGGATCATGTGAATCTTGTGCAGCGTATGCGCCGGAAGCAGCAATTCCTCGCGCCGCGTCCCCGATTTGAAGATATCAACTGCCGGATAAATGTAGTTCTCCGCGACTTTCCGATCAAGCACGAGCTCCATGTTGCCCGTTCCCTTAAACTCCTGGAAAATCGCGTCGTCCGCCCGGCTGTTCGTCTGAATCAGTGCTGTGGCCAGAATCGTCAAAGATCCTGCCTCGCGGGTGTTCCGAGCCGCAGCAAAAAGGCGACGCGGCGTCTCCAGCGCTCCAACCATCACCCCGCCCGATCCGATTCCCCTCCCCGTGTTGCGCATGCCGCCATTGTAGGCGCGCGCCAGACGGGTGATCGAATCCATCAGTAGAAAGACATGCTTGCCGCCCTCAACGAGCCGCTTGGCACGCTCGATCGCAATCTCGGCAATCCGCGTGTGGTTGCGTGGATGATCGTCATTCGAACTCGCATAGATCTCAGCCTCTGGCAGACATCGACGAAACTCCGTCACTTCCTCCGGGCGTTCGTCGACCAATACTACCATCAAGTGGAGAGTCTCATCATGCAGTTCGCGCACCGCCTCAGCGAGGTGAAGCAACAGGGTCGTTTTGCCCGAACGCGGCGGCGAAACGATCAAACCCCGCTGGCCGCGACCGACCGGCGACATCAAATCCACCACCCGCGTCGTGTAGCGATCCTGCGTCGTCTCAAAAGAAATCCGCTTGCTAGGGTTAATCGCCTTGAGTTCTTCAAAGGCAGGGAGCTTGCGCGCTTCTTCGGGTGGCATGCCGTTGATCGAAGTGATCTCAACCAACTGCGGCCCACGGGGACCCTCCTGTGTCAAACCGTGAATCCACACGCCAACCCGCAGTCCATGCGAGCGCACCAGATCAGGCGAAACAAAGACATCATCCTTGGCTTGCTCGAACTTCTTCGAGGCAAGGCGTAGGAATCCAAAGCCTTTCGGAGCCATCTCCAACAAGCCATCGACTTCCACTTTCGGGCCTTCCAGCACGACCTGGCGATCCCGCACTTCGCTGTCCTCGCGACCACGTCCCTGACGGTCGTCACGACGATCGTCACGACGATTGCCCTCGTTGCGGTTGTCGCCACGATTTCCGTCGTTGCGGCTATTGTTGCCTTCATTCCGATCACCGCGACGGCGATTCCGACGACGCTTCCGACGGCGTCCGCCATCATCACGATCCGCATCACCACCACGATCGTTGCGATCGTTTCGCGGAGAGCGTTCACCACGGTCATGGCGATCGTTGCGCTCACCTTGGACATTCCGTTCACCTCGATCTCCCTGATGGCTCCGTTCGCCACGATCATTGCGTTCGCCACGCTCAGTCCGCTCTTGGCGCTCGCCGGAATCTTCACGCTCACCACGCGGCTCACGGCGCTCCTGCCTTTCGGGCTTCGGCTCGTCCTGCGAGCGATCATCGCGCTGCACCGGACCGCCACCGGGTACTCGTCCAAACTTCACAGGCTCTTCGCCCATACTAGGGTCCTCCCGGGCTTCCCTTTTCACGGGCGCTGGAGCTTGCTCCGGCTTGCCCTCTTTTTTCACCACCTTCTTCGGCTCGGGCGCATCGAAAGGAAGATTCCCCTGAGCATCGTCCGCAGACTTCGTTACCTTTTTGGCCGCTTTCTTGGCGGCCTTTTTGGCAACCTTCTTCACTGCTTTCTTGGCAGCTACCTTCTTGGTGGCCTTCTTTTTGACGGGGGCATCTTTCGCAGACACTTTTGGGGTCTTGCGTGCTTCCTCGGTGGTTTCGTCGCTCATGTGGAAAAATATCAGACTTCAAGGAGCTCGAGCACTTCGTCGGCTACTTCAAAATTGGTGAAAACATTCATGGGGTCGGCATAGCTCACCTCCTGAATCGCACAGGGGGTGATTCCCTGACGGAAGAATTCTCCTGCCATAAGAACCGTGAAAAAACGGGGATGAACGAATGCGATTTCCCCGGGAGAGGATCAATCCCTGACCGTTAGCCCAAAAGGAGGCAGCAGGGTTTTCAAACCCGGAGCACCAGACAAACCTGCAGGTGCTTCGTCACTCGAACGGGCGCAACATGCCTACCCAACACCCGTTTGGCAAAGCATTTTTCCTCTCCAGACTGATCAGGCCGAAAGTTCGGGAAGAATGAGACCAGGACGGACCGGATCAATATCAAGCCAATCCCACCGCTTTCCGAACCCGGTCGAGCACCACATTCGCCGCCTTACGCGCCTTTTCCGCGCCATCCGCCAGCACCTGATCCACGAATCCCGGATCCGCCATCAGCTCCTCGCGACGCGCCCGCATTGGGGCAAAGTAGTCCCAATAAGCTTCTGCTAGACGCTTCTTGAAGTCACCATATCCGATGCCGCCCTTCTCGTGATCCGCTACCAAACCCTCATAGGAGGCCGCGTCAGCAAACAACCTGAACAACGGCAAAATCAGGGACCCTTCAGTCGGCTTAGGCTCTTCCACCGGCGTCGAATCCGTCGGAATCCGCATCACCAGCTTCTTCGAAGGCTTCTCATCGCCGAAAAGTGGCAGTGTGTTGTTGTAGCTCTTGCTCATCTTCTGGCCATCGAGCCCCGGCACCACCGCCGAATTCTCACGAATCATAGGCTCCGGCACCACCAGCGTTCCCACGCCGTAGGCTTCGTTGATTTTGCCAGCGAGATCGCGCGTCACCTCAAGGTGCTGCTTCTGGTCCTTCCCCACCGGCACCAGATTCGAGTCATAGAGCAAGATATCCGCCGCCATCAGCACCGGATAGGCAAACAGCCCGTGATTCGGGGAAATCCCCTTCGCCACCTTATCCTTATACGAATGGCACTTTTCCAACAGACTCACCGGACAAACCGTCGAAAGAATCCACGCCAACTCATTGACTTCCGGTACATCCGATTGACGGAAAAAGACCGCCCTCTTCGCATCCAGACCACAGGCTAGGAAATCGACCGCCAACTCGCGGGTATATTCGCGCAGCTCGTCGGGATTTCTAACAGAAGTCATCGCGTGGTAGTTCGCGATGAAATAGAAGGCGTCGCCCTCTTCCTGCAACTTCACCGCCGGCTCCATTGCGCCGAAATAGTTCCCGACATGAAGTTTTCCGCTCGGCTGGAGACCCGTCAAAATCCGCATGGCGCGGACCATGGGAAGTCCCGCCCCGCCGGTCAAGATCTCCAATTAGGAGAAGGGCCTTGTGGGCCTTGAGCCCCACCAAAAGACACCCTTCCGAACCAAATTCCAAACTCACCCCCTTGCGCGTTTTCGCACTTCATCTATGCTCGACCATGCCTTTTGTGTGTCACGGTGCCCGCTGCCAGGTTCCTCGTTGGATCACCTTCACCCTCATCGCCGCCGGGATCTACCACATCCTCTTCGGGGTATGGGTGAATTTCTGGCCCCACATGTGCTTCGATTGGGCCGGCATCGCCCGACCGAACCACCCCGCCATCTGGCGAGGCGTCGGCCTCCTTTCGGCCGCTCTCGGCATCGGCTTTCTCATCTCAGCCCGCTCGCCCATCCGCCACTGGCCGGTTGTCCTGGCCGGATTTGCCAAGTTTAACCTAGTGATTCTTACCTTCATCTCATCTCTCTGGGAAAAAGCCGTTCCCACCCATATTCTCCTGCTCGCGACGCTCGATGACCTCATTTGGTGGTTCCCCTTCGCCGCCATCCTCTGGGTCGCCGCCCAAACCCACATGGGTCGCCCTCCCAGCCGGGAAGCCCCCCTCACCCTGGCTCAAGCCGCCAAAATCTATCAGCTCTCCTCCGGCGAAACCCTCGCCGAAGCCGCCAAAAAACAGACCCTCGCGATGGTCTTCCTCCGTCACTTCGGTTGCACCTTCACCCGCCAGATCCTGCGTGAGCTTCAGTCGCTGAAAGAGGAGGCCGATCGACACGGTGCCCGCCTCGTGCTCGTCCACATGCTCGCGGAAGGCGACGAATCCAACTACCTCGAACCACGCAAAGGGATCGCCCGCATCGCCGATCCCATGTGCGAGCTTTACCGTGCCTTCGGCCTCGGGAAGGGCGGCTTCATCGAACTCTTCGGCCCCCACGTCATCTTCCGCATGAGCGTCGCCCTGATCCGTGGCTGCGGCGTCGGCCACCTCGCCGGCGACGGCCTCCAAATGCCCGGTGCCTTCCTTTTCCGCGACGGCAAAATCATCAGCGCCCAACGCGCCCACGATCAATCCGAACTCCCTAATCTTCCCCGTCTCTTCGAAGGCTCGCCCGAGCCCACCTGAAGATCGCTTGGAAAACGGCGAAACTCTCAGCGAAGCACTCAAAGCCGGAAAGACGGTTTGGTAGCAAGAACCGTTAGCTTAGCCCGATGAGGCGGCTGCCGTTCACAAAGTGGTGCTCCACCCCGATGGACTTCAGGTCTCGCTCCGAAAAAACGCCGCGAAACGAATCCCACGCTTCAATAAACTAGACCCTATTCGAAAAGCCGCTGACCGACCGAAAACACGTCGCAGCCTGCGTATGAATCATTCATTGAAAATAAAATAAATACCTTGAAAAGGTGTGACGCAACATGTTGTAATTCAAT
>Ga0100401_1000532_pt1 | contig 31012 bp, 21 predicted proteins | sample CryGeymeta201525_FD_80421 | JGI IMG/M metagenome (GOLD analysis project Ga0100401, IMG submission 80421) | Groundwater microbial communities from Crystal Geyser aquifers in Utah, USA - Crystal Geyser metaG 2015-25 | ecosystem: Environmental > Aquatic > Deep subsurface > Groundwater | place: USA... | reverse complement strand
TTTCCCAGTGAAAGGCGCTGCGCACCTCCCGCAAGCCCTCGGCACCCTCTGCAGACCGCCCGCTTCAACTAAAAATTCGAAAATCACCCTGCCCGAATGGCTTTTCGAATAGGGTCTAGCACGAATTCCTTGGCCCTCAACCCCAAGAACACCGTCATACCCTCCAACAAGCGTCGTAAAACCTCATAAAATCGCAAAGGTCCCGCCGCCGCACGACGTATGCCTGTGACCACAAAACACCATGATCAAGCCACTCCTCGTCCTGCTTTCCGCCATCACCTCGTTCGGCATCGCCGCCGAGGCCCCTCGTCCGAACATCATCCTGATCATGGCAGACGACCTCGGTTTCTCCGACATTTCCTGCTACGGCTCGGAAATCCAGACCCCGAATCTCGACACCCTCGCCAAAGAAGGGATGCGCTTTTCTCAGTTCTACAGCACCGCCAAGTGCCACTCATCGCGCGTCTCGCTGCTCACCGGGCTCTACTGCAATCAGGCCGGCAGCGAAACACTCTCCCGCGGTGCCACCATTGCCGAGGCCCTCGCTCCATCCGGCTACCACACCATGATGGTCGGAAAATGGCACCTCACTAAGCAACCGACCGACTTCGGATTCCAGCGCTACTGGGGCCATCTCTCCGGAGCCACCAATTTCTTCACCGGCGACAAGACCTTCCGCCTCGATGGCAAGGAATGGCAGGTCCCGGAAACCCTCAATGGCAAACCTTTCTACACCACCACCGCCAACATCGACTTTGCCAATCAGTTCATCGACGAGCACCTGAGCTCGCCCGCCAAAAAAGATCCCTTCCTCCTCTACGTGGCCTTCAACGCCCCTCACTACCCGCTCCAAGCCCCCAAGGAGGCGGTCCAAAAACAGAAGGGCCGCTACGACGAGGGCTGGGACGTGCTGCGCGAGCGACGCTACCAGCGCCAGATGGAATCCAAGCTTCTGACAGAAACTTACAAGCTCTCCGCGCGCCCCGATCACGTGCCCGCCTGGAACTCCCTTGCAAAAGACGATCAGCAATGGGAAGCACGCCGCATGGAGGTCTTCGCCGCCATGATCGAGATCGTCGATGAAAACGTCGGACGGCTCGTCGCCCACCTCAAGCAGAAGGGCGTCTACGAAAACACGTTGATCCTCTTTTGCAGCGACAACGGTGCCTGCCCCTTTGATCGCACCCGAGGAAAAGACAAAGAACCCTGGGACCCCGCATCCTACTGGTGCTACGACACCGGCTGGGCCCACATGGGCAATACCCCGTTCCGGCTCTACAAGCAGAACCAGCATCAAGGCGGCATCAGCTCGCCAATGATCGCCAAAGTTCCGAGCTCTTTCCCGTTCGACGCACCAGGCAGTGTCATCACCGAACCCAGCCACCTCATCGACTTCATGGCGACCTTCCTTGAAATCAGCGGAGCCAAGTATCCCGAGAAGCTCGGCACCCGAGCTATCGACCCACTTCAGGGCAAATCGCTCCTACCAGTCCTCCAAGGCAAAACCCGCACGCCTCACGACCAGCTCTACTTCCACTTCGGCACCGACCGTGCCCTGCGCCAAGCCGACTGGAAGTTGGTCTCCGCCAAAGGTGGACGCTGGGAGCTCTACAACCTCAAAGCCGACCCCACCGAACTCAACGACCTCGCCAAACAGAACCCCGAACGCGTCGACCAAATGAGCACCGAATGGTTCCGCATCGCCCGCGACGTCGAGCGCCTTCCCAAAAACCAGCTCAAGCCCGCAAAAGACAAACTCACCCCGCTTTTCTCGGAAAAGAAATCTCACCCAAGGAGCAGCGAATTGAGTCGCTAAGCAAACACCCATCCTCCCGAATCCAAAATTCCGCAGAAGTCCGTAAGAATCAAAACGCCATCGTGATTCATTTTTTTCACCAAGGCTGAAACATCCGGCGAACCACCGGGGTAGTCTCTCACCAATTGGATGATCTTTAAGTTATCCAAAATATTCCTTTTCGGCGCGTCCTTTTGGACTTAGCCTAGAAGGGGAGTTAACACTACCATCAAAGCCATGATGAATCCATCCACAAAAGCACTACTACTCGGTCTCGCCGTTGCGATGACCCCCGTCCTAAGAGGCGATCAACCGACCGCGCAAGCGGACGTCGCGGCCAAGGCCGATAAAACCACCAAGATGCTCGGTGCCAGTTTCGACTCACTTGCCAAGGTGCTCGAAGAATCCAAGCACAAACTCGCGGAAGCTGAAGCCCAGCGCGTACTCGCCGTCGACGAACTCGACGCCCGTCGCCAAGCCCACGCCGAAACCCAGCGCGAACTTGCCGATCTGAAAAAGCAACTTGCTGCCACTCAGAAGAGCGAAGCCAACTGGAAGAGCCAGTCCGAAAAACTCACCAAGAAGCTCGGGGCCGGTGAAGAAGCTCACGCCAACCTCGCCAAGTTCCGTGACCAAATGGCCGATACCCTCAAGGAATTCTCATCCCTTCAAGGTGACATCGCCAAGGTCCGCACTGAGCTCGAAGCACCCGCCGAACGGGTTGCCCTCCGCCAGCAGAACGAAAAACTGAGCGCCGCCAAGGCACAGCTTGAGAAAGCCCTTAACGAAACACGCACCCAGCTCGCCTCCGAGCGGAAGAGCCACGACCAAACCCGTGACCAGCTCAGTGCCAGCCAGCGTCAAGGCGACATCCTCAAGAACGCCCTCGCCGAAGCGACCAAGTCCAACGAAGCCCTGACTGCCCAGCTTGAAGAAAGCCAACGCAATCTAAGTGCCTCCAAAGCAATGACTCACGAGGCCGTCCAAAACGTCGCCGTCATTGAGAAAGTCGCGGAAAGACTCCAGCACGAGCACTCGGATATGAGCAAATCGCTCGCAGTCGCTGAGCTTACCACCAAGGAGACCCTCGGAAAACTTTCAGGCGTCGAAGCCGCCCGCAAAGACGCCGAAGGCAAGGTCGGTCAGCTCTCCGCCAAACTCGAGAGCACCAACGCCATGGTCACCGCGCTCCAGCGCGAGAAAACCGAACTCAGCCAGACCGTCGCGAAGACCAGCACTGCCCTGAAGACGACTCAGCAGCAACTCGAAGCCACCACGCTTCAAGCCACTCAGCAGATCGAAGCCACCAAGGCCCAGGCCGCCCAACAAGTCGAAGCCACCAAGGCCCAAGCCACCCAGCAGATCGAAGCTTCCATGGAACAAGCCGCCCAGCAGCTCAAAGCCTCCATGGCTCAAGCCGCTCAGCAGAAAAAGGAGAGCGACCAGACGGTCGCCGCCCTCACCGAGAAGCAGCAGCAGACCGAGAAGTCCCTCGCCGCCCTCCGGACCGAAAAGGCCCAAGTGCAGCAGGCCCTTCAGGAAAAGACTCAAAGTGCTGAAAAGCAGCTCACCGGCCTGCGCCAGGAGCTTGAAAAATCAAACGCCTCGTTGGCCACCCTCCAGAAGGACACCACCGAGCTCCGCAAGATTTCCGCACTCGCCAACGATCGCCTGAAGCAGACCAAGGAACAGATCAAAGCCGCTCAGGAAGAGAAGCAGGTCCTTCGCGAAGCCCTCAAAAAGCGCGAATCCGAAATCGCCCAGCTTCAAGCCCACATCAACAAGGAGCACTCCAAGGAGACCGCTAAAGTCGACGAAGTCGACGAATAAGCCTCCCCGGTTTTTCACCCAAGCCGCACTTCCGAAAGGGAGCGCGGCTTTTTTGTGACCCCATTTCTCACCCCCTCTTCCCGTAAAAACCACGCCCAGCGGCTTTGTTGGAGCAGTGAAACTCATTCGTCGAATCCTCGCCGGCGCACTCGTCCTCACTCTCCTATTCCTGCGTTTCACTGGGCGGCTTCTGTGTCCCAATCCCTTAATCGACCGCAAGAAAGAGAATCTCTGACTTCAATCATCCTACTTGCGGCAATACGGATCCCCACTACTTTGGCCGCCATGAAACTCCTCTTTACCCTCTTCGCCGCCTCCACACTAATGACCACCGCCGCTGACATTTCCAAGATCCCCTTCAAAACCATCTCGGAAAAGGACACCTCTCTCGCCGACTACAAAGGCAAGGTCGTGCTGGTCGTGAACACCGCCTCGAAATGTGGCTTCACCAAGCAATACAAAGGCCTCGAAAGCATTTACCAGAAATACCAAGGCAAGGGCTTCGTCATCCTTGGCTTCCCCTGCAACGACTTCGGAGCTCAGGAACCCGGCAGTGCCGAAGAAATCCAGAAGTTCTGTGAAACAAAATATGACGTCAGCTTCCCGCTGATGGCCAAGGTCCATGTGAAAGGCAAGGAGCAGCACCCGCTTTACACCGCCCTGACCGGCCCAAACGGAGCATTCCCTGGCGACGTGACCTGGAACTTCGGAAAATTCCTCATCGGCAAGGACGGCAAACCAATCGCCCGCTTCGAACCCAAGCAAACGCCAGAAAGCGAGGAAATTGTTGGAGCGATTGAAAAGGCCCTTTGAACACTCCGGTGCAGGTTCCCGAAATGATTTACCAAGATCCAAGAGATCACAGGACGTCGCTCGTCCCCTTTTTCGACATCACTGAAGGCTTGTCGAATGGCTCCAAGCCTTCAGAATCCGCCCGCCCGGCGGCAATTGTCGAAATTGTCACAAAACGGCAAAAAACTCACGCATTCTGACGGACAATTCAGAAAGAGTGCGGAGCGGACCACGTAAACTTCCACAACGATTTGCCACTCTTCAGAACCATGAGCACCTCAGAAAAAACAGATACCCTAGCCCTCACCTACGGCGCGCTCCTCGCTCGTCTCTGGCTCGCTGCCCGTGCCATCCAGACCGGGATCGAAAAATTTGCCACCACCACCGAGATCGAACGTCTAACGCTCGTCGATGGCAAGCCGAACGATTACGGATTAATGGAGACGGTGACCGTCAAGGCCTACGCCTTAGACGCCTATAAGGGCATCCCCGATGGCCTCAAGGCCACCTTCTCCGATCAGCCGATGATTCCTGGATTCATGCTGCCGATCTACAATGCAGTCCTTGGGCCTGCACTGATCATCCTCGGCCTCACCATCCTCCTCGGAATCGCCAGCCGTACCTCGCTCCTCGCGCTCGGCCTTCTCTACATCAGCCTCACATGGGGCCTGATCCTTCTAGGCGAGCCAGGAAACTCTGGCGTTGCATGGCTCGGCACTCACATGCTGCTCATCATCGCCGCCCTCGCACTCCATCGCCACAACTGCTTCTGCATCCTCAAGAAGTGGTAAACTCCGAACTGTGAACACCATGAGTCAGGAACCAAGCACACTCGATCGCCGAACTTTCCTCACCCGCGCCGCTGGTGCCGGGATGGTCCTCGGCGCACCCGGCCTCCTCAGAGCTGCGGACCCCAGCTCGAAAGACACCATCCACGTCGCCCTCATCGGCTTCGGAAAACAGGGTGAAGTCCTCTTCAACTGCCTGCGAAACATCCCCGGCCTCCATTTCCAAGCTGTCTGCGATATCTCCGACTGGAACCGCAAGAAGGGCATGAACCAAGTCCGCGCGCTTCAAGGAGAAATCCCGAAAGGCTACGTCGATATCGACGAGATGCTCGCCACCGAGAAAGGTCTCGATGCCGCTGTCATCGCCACACCTGACTTCTGGCACTCGCCGCACACCGTGAAATGCCTCGAAGCCGGGCTGAACGTTTACTGTGAAAAGATGATGTCGAACACCATCGATGGCGCACGCGCGATGGTCCACGCCATGGAAAAATCCGGCAAACTCTGCCAGATCGGTCACCAGCGCCGGAGTAACCCACGCTACCGCTACACCAAGGATCAGCTCATCAGCGGCCAGAAAATCTGCGGCCAGATCACCAACATCAACGCCCAGTGGAACCGCTCGCTGGGAGCCTCCCAGGACATCGGCGGTGAAAAGCTTTCCAAGAGCATCATCGTTCCCGACGAAGTCCTCAACAAATACGGTTTCAAGGACATGCACCAGTTCATGAACTGGCGCACCTACCTCGAGCTCTCCGGTGGCCCGATCTCGGACCTCGGTGCTCACCAGATCGACATCTTCGGCTGGTTCCTCGACTCCCAGCCGACAGCCGTCTACGCCTCCGGCGGAAATTCCTATTTCAAGGACCGCGGGCACTTCGACAACGTCATGTGCATCTTTGACTTCGACACTCCCGAGGGTGAAGTCCGCGCCTTTTACCAAGTCCTCACCACCACCAGCGCGGGTGGCGGCTTCTGGGAAAGCTTCATGGGCACCGAAGCCACCATCAAAATCTCGGAAATCGCCGCGAACTCCGCCATCTATCGCGAAGACGGCGCCCCGCAATGGGACGACCTCGTGAAGAAGGGCTACCTCAAGCGCAAGCCCGCACCGCCAAAGCCAGAAGCCTCCGCCGATGCCGTCGCCTCCTACGCCTCGGCCGCACCGGAAGAATTCGAACTCCCCGGCGGCTTCAACAAGCCCGCCCACCAGCCGCACCTCGAGAACTTCTTCGCCGCCGTCCGTGGCGAAGCCTCCCTCAACTGCGATGCCCGCCACGCCTTCGAAAGCGAAGCCCCCATTTACTGGGTCAATCCTTCCGCCCTCGAAAAGCGCCGTATCGAATTCACCGAAGAACACCTCTCCGTCTAATATGGAGAAGGGGTTTTTTAACCCCTTCATCCCCAACTAAATGTATCACCATCTCAAAATGAAAGTATCCAAGATCCTCGCACTCATCGGCCTTCCTGCCGTCCTCATCATCTCCAGCTGCAAGTCAGAAAGCGGCGGAACAGCTGACTCAGATGGCGCAGCTCCAGCCGGTGGCGCAGCTCCAGTCGGCGGCGTCGAAGGCGGCGTCCCGCTCGTCAGTGAACTCCCTCCTGAACTCATCGAAGGCACCCCTGTCGCGATGAAGGTCCCGAACCTTCTCCAAGCGCCAACTGCTGCCCCTGAGTTCCGCGTTCCAGAAGGCACCGAACTCCTTTCCGCAGGTAAGAAGGTCACCGCCAGCGACGACCTCCCCCTCATCGGCGAGCTCGACCTCATCACCGATGGCGATAAGGAAGCCGGCGAAGGCTACTTCGTCGAAATCCTCGACGGCCTCCAGTGGGTCCAGATCGACCTCGAAAAGAGCGCCGAAATCAGCGCCATCTGGGTCTGGCACTTCCACTCCCAGAAGCGTGCCTACAACGACGTCATCGTCCAGATCTCCGACGATCCTGAGTTCAAAACCGGTGTCACCACCGTCTTCAACAACGACTACGATGACTCCTCAGGCCTCGGCAAAGGTAGCAACCAACCCTACGTCGAAAGCCGCTTCGGGCACATCATCGATGGCAAAGGTGCCAAGGGCCAATACGTCCGCCTTTACAGCCAAGGCAACACCTCCAACGACATGAACCACTACATCGAAGTGGAAGTCTACGGAAAGGCAGGCTAAGCCCCATCGGGAAGTGGCTTTGTTGGGCCGCCCCGAATCACCTTCAAGGCCGGTCCTCTCATGGGGCCGGCCTTTTTCGTCGGTCTCATTTGATTCCATCAGAACGAATAACGACAAATCAGTTTACGCGATTGAATCCATCAGGCTTAAAGCCTAACCTCAGGTCCAACACTCGATTTTGTATGGTGCTTATCGATTCTCCGCCCAAGTAATTCGGGGGGGGCAGTTTTCGAATTCCAGAATTGACTAGACCAATACCACGTGTTCAAAAGAACAGATGAAAAAAATCAGCAAATTGAACCCGCCTAAACACCCTCTTACGTGCATCGAGATTTGTTCCGGAGCCGGTGGGCAGGCGCTCGGTTTAGAGCGAGCAGGTTTCGAAGCATTGGCACACGTCGAATACGATCACCACGCTTGTAACACCTTGCGACTGAATCGGCCAAACTGGAATGTAATCGAAGGTGATGTTCGAGACTTCACAGCAAAGAAATTCAAAGACGTCGACCTATTGGCTGGCGGCGTTCCCTGCCCTCCATTCTCAAAGGCTGGGAAACAGCTTGGAAAGAATGATGAAAGAGACCTATTTCCTGAAGCCCTTCGACTAGTCGATGAGTGTCGCCCCAAGGCCGTAATGCTTGAAAACGTTCGCGGTTTCCTTGATGCGGTGTTCACTGATTATCGCATCAATCTCAAGAAGCACCTCAAGGCGTTGGGGTACGAAACCAGCTGGCACCTCCTTAACGCCTCGGATTTTGGGGTACCTCAACTACGACCGCGAGTTGTCGTAATTGCCATTCGATCAGACTACGCTGGCCATTTTTATCCTCCAATTCCTCTTACTGACGGGCTTCCTACAAAAACCGTAGGTGAAACCCTCGCTGACTTGATGGCAGAGAATGGCTGGGAAGGGGCATTCGAATGGGCCTCGAACGCAAACGAAATAGCCCCGACGTTAGTGGGAGGCTCAAAGAAACATGGAGGCGCAGATCTCGGTCCCACAAGGGCCCGGAAAGCTTGGGCCAGCCTTGGGGTCAATGGAAAATCCTTGGCGGATGCGGCTCCACCCAAAGGTTTCGAAGAAATGCCTCGATTAACCCTCAGAATGACGGCGAGGATTCAAGGATTTCCAGATGAGTGGCAGTTCTCTGGGGGCAAAACAGCGGCCTATCGCCAAATTGGAAATGCCTTCCCCCCACCAGTCGCTAAAGCCGCTGCGGAGAGAATCAAAGAAGCTATTACCACAAAGGCCAATGCCCGCTACGCTTGATTCTGCTCGCAAAGCTCTCTTCGCCGGACTTGCTGAAAAGGTTCTAACTTTCGCCCCCTATCAAGTTGGGAAAGGCAAAAACAAAAAGAGCGTCATCGCAGCTAGCAACGCTGATTATGGAAACCGTGCGAGCCTCGAAATATCGAACGCGGTTGTGGAGTCTATCGTCGGGAAAAAACAAGCCCCGAAGCTGGCAGGGCAGACTCTTGGTGACCTGTTCGAACGACAAATTGCCGATTATCTTAACACTGCTTTCTTATCTCTAAGTCACCTAAGGCCGGGTAATTGGGAGGTCGCGCAGGTGACCACTCGGTCAGAATCTGCCATCTCTATCTACGAGCAATATTCTCACTTGGGAGACCTTGCAAATTTCTGCATTCAGCACAAGGAGCTGGCAGCATCCCTCGGAAACGATTACACTATCAGTCCGGATGTCATCATAACCCGTGCGCCTGAGCCTGATGAGAGAATCAATCAAGCCGGTGAATACCTAGCACCGGGATTAGCCCAACGAACTCCACTTCGAGCCGAAGTAAACAGTCGCCAGATTCTTCATGCCTGCATTTCGTGCAAATTCACACTGCGCAGTGATAGATCCCAGAATGCCCGGTCTGAAGCACTCAATCTGATCCGCAATCGCAAAGGACGAACTCCGCATATCGTCATCGTTACAGCCGAATGCCTGCCAAGCCGTCTAGCTTCGCTTGCCTTGGGAACCGGAGATATTGACTGCCTCTACCATCTTGCGCTTCCCGAGCTGATCGAGGCCATAGATCGTTTGGACTTCCCCGACTCCAAAGAGATGCTTGAAACAATGATCACTGGGCATCGTATCCGCGACATTTCAGACCTTCCCCTAGATCTCGCCGTATAATGTGCTTCCAACGGAAGCTCCTCCAACGACATGAACCACTACATCGAAGTGGAAGTCTACGGAAAGGCAGGCAAAGCCCCATCGGGAAGTGGCTTTGTTGGGCCGCCCCGAATCACCTTCAAGGCCGGTCCCCTCATGGGGCCGGCCTTTTTTCGTAGCATTATCCCGTGGATGACAGCTTCTCATGTAAAGCCCTCTCTCCGGCCAACGTTCACCTTCATAGCCTCATGAAACTCAACCGCCTCTCCCTCGCCGCCCTCGGTTTCCTTGCCTACTCGCAAGCCTCCGCCGAGCTCACCCTTCCTCATTTTTTCAGCGACCACATGGTCGTCCAGCGGGACAAACCCCTCGTCATCTGGGGCCAGGCCGATCCCGGAAAGGAAGTGAGCGTCAGCTTTGCGGGCGACTCCACCACCATCACCAGCAGCGCCAGCGGCGAGTGGAAGGCCACCCTCAAACCCCGCCCGGCCCAATCGAAAGGCTCGGATCTCAAAATCACCTCCGGTAGCGACTCGAAGACCCTGACCGACGTCCTCGTCGGCGAAGTCTGGTTCGCCTCCGGCCAATCGAACATGGCTTTCAGAGTCTCAGGCAGCCACGAAGCAAAAGCCGACATCGCCGCCGCCGATCACCCGGGTATCCGCGTTTTCCAAGCCAAGCTCACCCCCGCCGCCGAGCCCCAAAGCGACATCGATGGCGCCTGGTTCGTCTCCTCACCCGAGACCGCCGGAGCCTTCACCGCCGTCGGCTACTTCTTCGCCCTCGAGCTCCACCAAGAACTCAAAGTCCCCATCGGCATCATTTCCTCATCATGGGGTGGCAAGCCTGTCCAAACCTTCACCAGCCGCGAAGCCCTCGCCTCCATCCCCGAAGGCAAATCCCAGCTCGCCGCCCATGACCAGGCGATCGCCAGCTTCGACCCCGCCAAAGCGGCCAAACAATACAAAGCCGCCCAAGAGCAGTTCAAAAAGAAGCTCGCCGCATGGCAGGCCAAGCCCAAGGACAAGCGCGGCCAACAACCCCGCGAACCCGTACTCGCTCGCAACCCCGCCTCCACCGAAGGACGCCCGACCGTCCTCTACAACGGCATGATCCACCCCTTCGTCGGCTACCCGATGCGCGGCGCGATCTGGTATCAAGGCGAAGCCAACGCCAAGAGCTCACAATCCTCCGCTGCCTACGGCAAACTCTTCCCCCTCATGATCAACGACTGGCGCAAGCGCTGGAACGACGATTTCTCCTTCCTCTGGGTGCAGCTCGCGAACTTCAAGAAAGTCACCAACGAAGCCGGCCTCGTCGACTCATGGGCCCATCTCCAAGACGAACAACGCAAGACCCTCGCCATGCCAAAAACCGGGATGACCATCATCAACGACATCGGTGACGCCACTAACATCCACCCAAGAAACAAAAAGGAAGTCGGCCGCCGCCTCGCCCTTTGGACCCTCGCCAATGACTACGGAAAAGACATCGTCTTCAGTGGCCCCTTGTACAAAAGCAGCGAAGTCAAAGGCTCCGAGATCATCATCACCTTCGACCAAGCCAAAGGCCTGAAGTCCCGCGACGGCCAGCCACTCAAGCGCTTCGAAATCGCCGGCAGCAACCAAGTCTGGCACTGGGCCGATGCCAAAATCGATGGAGAAACGGTCATCGTTTCCTCCCCCGAAGTCACCGCCCCAAAAGCCGTCCGCTACGCCTGGGCCGCCAACCCCGAAGGTGCCAACCTGATCAACGCCGAAGGCCTCCCCGCCTCCGTCTTCCGCACCGACGATTGGGAGATCAAGTAAGTTCCGAGTATTGTCCCCATCCGAATGCCGCCTACCATCTGCGGCATGCCCCACTCACCAGAACTTCAGTGCCTCGAAATCGGCGCGGCTAAAGCCGACGCCGATCTTTGCGTGATCCTCATGCATGGCCTCGGAGCCGATGGCCATGACTTCGCAGACGTCGCAAGCATGCTCTGCCAAGCCTCCCAACCAAAACGCTGGCGCTTCGTCCTTCCTCACTCCAACGAGATTCCCGTGACCATCAACATGGGTGTCAACATGCCCGCCTGGTACGACATCCTCGACCTCAGCCACCCACGCGAAGTCAACTGGGCAACCGTCGAGACAAGCCAGCGCCAAATCGAAGCACTAATCGCCACCGAGTCCGCCTCGAAGATCATCCTCGCCGGATTCTCTCAAGGAGCCGCCATGGCCCTGCACGTCGGCCTGCGGAATCAGGAAAAAATCGCAGGCGTGCTCGCCATGTCGGGCTACCTCTTGCAATCCGACGCCCACCCGCTACCGCCCAGCAAGGGACCACTACCCATCAGCATTCTCCACGGCAATGCCGATGACGTCGTCCCGATCAAGGCCGCAGAATTGGCCCTGAATGAACTGAAGGACGCCGGCTATTCCCCAAGCTTCAAAAGCTACATCGCCCTCGCCCACTCCGTCTCCCAAGAAGAAGTCCGCGATGTCTTCGAGTGGCTCAACGAACACTGCGCCTGAGCGAGGCCATCACTCACCTACCCGAAAAAACCGGATTAAAGCCCGCATCGATCAAGATGCGTTTCACCTCTTCCCGCTTGTCGCCCTGGATTTCAATGCAGCCGCCCTTCAAGGTCCCTCCAACACCACAAGCCTTGCGTCATTCCCTCCATTTAAGGGTGGATCTCGCGAAGCTCACGCATATTCCCCGGCATGCGAGCCCAGCTCAAAAAAAGAGCGGCCCGACTGACTATCCTTCGGAAAACCCATTAACCTTCGGACAAATCAGCCGGACCGCCTAAGGTGTCACGACAAAAAAGATTAAGCACTCAGCGTGCCAACCCGGCCCTCAATCAAAATTTATGGCTGCTCCAGCATTCACCGAGTCACCTCAGTGCCAATCCCATAGTCCGTAAAGATCTCCAGCAGCAGCGCATGCGGCAGACGGCCATCGACAAAGTGCACCTTCCTCACTCCCGCATTCAGCGCATCCATGGCACTGCGGATTTTCGGAATCATCCCGCCCGAAATCGTCCCATCGGCAAGCAGCTCCTCGGCCTGCTCGCGGTTCACCGACTTGATCAAGGTCGATGGATCCGATGGGTCTTTCATCAGACCGGGCACGTCTGAAAGATACACCAGCTTCGTCACCCGCAGTTCTTTCGCCAAGGCGGCGGCGGCCAGGTCGGCATTGATGTTGAGCGGCTTGCCGGTCGATAGCTCGGATGCCAGCGGCGAGATCACCGGCACGATCGATGCTTTGTGCGCGGAGTCCATCTGCCCGAGCTGACAGCCCACGACTTCACCGACCCGCCCGATGTCCACCAGGTTCCCATCGGCATCCTTGATCTTCATTTTCTCGCCGAGAAAAACATCCGTGCCGGGAATCCCGGTCGCCTTCCCTCCAAACTCACGGATCATCTGCACGAGGCCGGGGTTGATCTCGTTGGAGAGCACTTTTTCAACGATCGAAATCGCCTCATCCGTCGTCCGGCGAAAGCCGCCGACAAACTCCGCTTCGAGCCCGGCTTCCTTCATCGCCGAGGAAATCGCCTTGCCGCCCCCGTGGACGATGATCGGATTGATACCGGCAACTTCGAGAAAAACGACGTCACGCATCACTTTCCGGACTAAATCCGGATCTTCCATCGCCGAACCACCCATCTTGATGAGAAAGGTCTTTCCGCGAAAAGCCTGCAAATACGGCAGGGCTTCGATCAGGGCTTCGGCTTTCTCGGTCGGTTGCTGGAGGCTCATGGCGTGCCATGTAGTAAGGAGAGGGGACACTCTTGTCCACCTCAACGCTTCTTGCGTTTCTTCTTCCTCGCCGGCTTCGCCGCCGCATCCACCCCATCCACCGACTTGGCCCGCACCACTTCGATCTTCCCGCTGCTGTCCGTCATCACCACCATCAACAGCGCCACCATGGGCACCATTTGAAAAGCCAGCGGCAACGGGGCCAGCGAGAAAAACCGGATGACGATCGTCAGCAGCAGCGCGACCGCCACACCAAGGGAAGCCGCCTGAAGCATCCGCCCGAGCACCCCGCGCGCCCGCAGCATCCAGGCACCGAGCAAAGCCAACGACACCAGCGCTACCATTTCCCCAATCGGCCCCGGTCGCGGCACGGGTATGGCGGCAATTCGGCGAGGTGCATTCCGAACTACCGAATCGATCCGTGGCAGCGCCTCTCCCCACTCCCGCTCGAACTTGCTGGCCCCGAGCCGGCGATCCACCAAATAAACCGGCGCACCCTTCGCCCCGAATCCCTCCGGCAGCGTCTTGCTGATGACCGCCGTCGCCGGAGCCCTCATCGGCTCCGGCTTGGCCTCAGACAGCTTGATCCGCCCACGGAAATCGATCGGAATGCGCGGGCCATCCGCCCCGAGACGGATCTCATTTCCCGCCTCCACCGCCACCTGATCCAGCGGCACGCCCAGCCGCACGATCGCCGAAGCGAGCGGCAGCGAAAACACCACCCGATCGTCCCAGCGCGCCAAAAGATACGCCCGCTCGTTCTCGTCATCCTCATTGCCTAGGATCGTGAATCCCGCCCGCGTCTGCTCGCCACCAAACTCCGAAGAATTCCCCGGCAAGCTATTCACCACCGGCAGCTTACTACGATCCCCGCCAACCTCTGCGTAAGCGATCGAGCACAGCTGAAACGGCACCGGCACCGGCTCGCCCACCGTGTCGTTGTTCAGCTGAAAACCGAGCACCGTGCCGTCCATCTCATCCATCATCGCGCGCATCGCCTCCAGCGCCAAAGTATCCGGCTCCTTCCACCCCAGCGGATACCCAATCCCGAAATGCTCCACCCCGTCCGCCTTCAGTCGCGAAAACACCACCGCCAGATCCGTCGGCACCGGCGGACTCGCCTCGAAGTATTTCCCCTGATCATCGTCGAGAAAAAGCAGCCCCGCCGCTGGCACATCCTCAGGCTTCGCCATTTCCTCGGTCCGCCGCGGATCCTCGTGAGATCCTTTCCCAACCACCGCATCACCTTTCCCGGAAAGGATTCCGAACCACTTCCGATCCGCCTTTTCCAGGAACCCGATCTTCGGCGTGATCGCCAACAGCAGCAGCCCAACGCTCAAGGAAGCGACGGCGGCAGCCATGCGATGATGTTCCGTGCGGATCACCCCTTCAACGAACTCGGAATCCCACCCCGTGAAAAGCAGCGAGTGCGCCCTCACTCATCATGCAAAAGCCTCCGCCTTCTCGATCACCGGCGCCAGCAACTCCTCGAACTCCGTTCCCTTCGTCACCACCCCGAGCATCTTCGCCGCCACCGGCACATGCTGGCGATACCACTCGTCCCCCTGCTTCGTAATGATTTTCCCATACGCTCCCATCGCCTGCATCAGCCGCTGCGTCGCGCACTCATGGAAAATCTGCGGCACCGGACGCTCCTCGGAAATCTCCTCCCACAGCGCCAGCAGCTTCTCCCGCTCCTCATCCGAGTGAGCCATGTAGGGATCAAAAACCAGCGACGCCAGATCATACTCCTGCCGACCCCGGCGCATCCCCTGGAAGTCGATCCAGTAAGCCACCTTCCCCTTGATCATGAAGTTCTGTGACTGGAAATCCCGGTGCACCAGATGCCGCGCACCGCTGCCAAGCCGCTTCGCCAACCCCGCAAACTCGGACGACTCACGCAGCTCCGAAGAATCCATCTCCAGCAAACCATCCACGAGATAATCGAAAAAATACTCCTGTTCCCAGCGATACATCTTCTCATCGAACTGCGGGCTGAACTCCACATCCTTCGCCGCACGCGTGTAGAAAAGCTTGTCGAGTTGCTGCAGCGCCGAGCGATAAAACGGCTCCCGCTTTTCGAAAGGCTGATCCTTCATCGAGAGCAAATCCGTGTCACCAAGGTCCTCGACCAGCGCCACCCGCCATCTCTTGTCGCAGTAGTAAATCTCCGGCACATGGATTTTCGACTTCGTCAAAAACTCCGAAACCGCAGGATAGAAATCATTATCAGGCCGATCGTCCGTCCAATTGATCCCGATAAAAGGGTCTCGGCCCTCTGTTTTCACCCGTACGATCGTCCGTCCGGAAGCCCCGCGTTTGATCGGTTCGATGGTGATTCTCACCATCGGATCGACCTCAAGGTATTGGCGGACGGTAGTTAGAATGGTTTCGGCGGACATCGTGGCGGGAGATTCCAGCCCCCACCCCACCCCGACAAGGGGAAACTGCCCTAAAAGACCCAGGCCATCCTCCCCCGGGGCTTAAAAAGCCCCGCTCCTTGCTCTCAACTCCCTCGATATTTCCAAGCCCAAAGCTTGCAAGCAACCTACCCCACATCACTCTGGCCGAATGTCGTGGGATATCCTCCGCTACTCCAAAGAACTTGCCGAAGAACGAGCCATCCAAGGCCGCACCTACTTTCCTCAGGGATTCGTCTTACGAACCGTGACGTCGTCGATGTAGAACCCGAGGTAGGCACCGTTGCCGCCTTGAAAGCGGAACTCAAGGTAGACATCCAATCCGGCTCCGGCGGAGATGTCCAGTGGACCATAGTTGCTCCAGCTACTGGTGGTTGGCACCGCAATCGGAGTGAAAGCCGCGATCGGATTGTCCGTTCCGACCTCTCGCACCAGCACTTCCAGGGTGTCGCCAGCTGCAACATCAACTGCCGCTGCAAAATTCAGCACGGCACCCGCCGCACCCACAAGGCTGATGTTCGGAGATCGCAGAATGGAGTTGCTGGAGGGAGTGATGAGACCAAAGGGTGCGGTTCCTCCGACACCAAGGATGGTGCCCCAGCAATTGGCCGAGCCTCCATTCCCCGCGATGATCTCTAAATCGAAGTTATTATACGAATTCGGCGTCCCGTACTCCCAATCATTGGGCGAGCCGGTCGGGATAAAGCCACCGTCACCGTTCTCGAAATTCTCCGAGAAAATGAGCCCATTGTTCTGGTTCACTCGGAGGAACAAAGAGGGAGCATCAACCAGCCCCGGGCTCAGAGTCACACCCACCGTCTCGATCCCATTCGCATCAGGTCCAGCGGAATCATCCACGATAGCCCCAGCATCGACGGTCCACATCTCGAGATCGAAAGAGGTCTCGATATCTGTGAACAGCCCAGTCAGCGCATTGTCACGACGAGTGAAGCTGAAAGTCCCAGTTTCCCGATCGAATGGAACGACGATCGGGCTGACCGAAGCGGAATCCGTCGGATTGAGCCCGAACAGGCGTTCGTCGCCGTTGGTTACTCCATCACCGTCGAAGTCGGCGTCCGGGTCGCTGAGGTCGGTGCCGGGATAGAGGTCGGCCCACGCATCGTAGTCGCTCGTCGCAATCACGCCGGTCACCGCGAAGCGGTCGAACCGGGTGTCGTCGCTCGAATTCGACTGCACGCTGAGGTAGTTCTCGTCGGTGCCGCTCCAAGTGGTCGAGCCCGAGTACTGCGAGACTCCGTTGAGGAATACCTCATAGTTCAGCGCCTTGCCGGCAACCGTGTCCTCGCAGGTGAAGGTCGCCGAAAGAACACCGACCCCGGTGGTGGTGGCCACATAACCCAGGTCGGTCGCCCCCTCGAACACCTTGATTCCGCGGGTGCCGCCAATGTTGTCCAGATAGACCGCAACGTCAGCGACATTGCCGACGGTCGCAGCATCCGCCTCACCCGAGATGTCGGCCAGGGTCTGGCCCACCCGGAAACCGGTCAAACGGCCATCGCCAGCGGAATTCTGGGCGCTGATGTCCAAACTGACCGTGAACTCACTCAACCCGGAGAAGTTGTGCTCCAACCAGGCCCAGGAGCCGTCGTTGCCAGGAGTGGAATTGTTGTTGATCCGCATCGCGTTGCTGTTGATGTCGATCAGCGATGCGAGGCTCCCGCTGCCCCAGTTGAGCGGGCCAAGCAGGCCGCCCTTGCCCGCGGCGGACTCGTTGAGGTCGGCGCTGTCGGGCCGGTTGAAGGTGTCGATGAACAGGACATTCGGGAAGACACCGGTCGCGAAGTTCCACGCCGTGTCGTCGAGGATCCCGTCGAAGGTATTGCCGCTGGTGTCGGCGATGGCACCGCCCGCGATCCGCACGGCGTAATTCGACCCGCTCTGGAGCGTCGACGTCGGCGAGATCGTCAGGACGTTGCCAGCCAGCGAGACCTGGCTGGGGTCGGTGAGGGCGATCGTGGTCTCGGTGGCGGCGGTCAGGTTCTTGAGAGTGAGGTCACCGCCGATGATGACGACCGGTTCGTCGAAGGTTACCACGAGACTGTCAAGCGACTGGACCCCGGTGGCCCCGACGTTCGGGCTGCGCGTGGTGATCGACGGGTCGGTGAAATCCTGGGCTTCCGTCGTGAAGGTCCACCGGGTCGGGTCCGAAATGCCGACGAAGGCATTCGGCGTGGCAGCCGTGTCCACAATCGCATCGGAACTGATCAGGACCGCGTAGTGCGTGCCAAAGGCAAGGGCCGGCGAAGGATCGATGGTCAGTTGGTTGCCGACGACCGAGACCTGCCCGTCGGGAAGCGGGATCACCGTGTCGGTCATCGTATCGAGGTTGCGGAGCGTCACCGAGCCCGCACCCGTCAGGGCGATGCTTTCCGTGAAGGACGCCACCAGATTATCCTCGAAAAAGACACCGGTCGTGAGGTTTGCCGGCGACAGGCTGGCGTAGGTTGCCGGCGTGGTATCCGCGATGGTGATCTCCGTGAAATTCGCTGCGACCTCGGCCTCGGTCAGGATCTGGTTGCGGTAGGCACGGAAGATCGCCACCTGGCCATCGAGGGTCTCGGTGGACGCCTGGCCGCTGCCGATGCCGCCCACGTTCGCGTCGCCACGGGTGCCGATGCCGGCACCATCCCCACCCGACCAGTCATTACCGCCGGGCGCGGCTGTACCGACCGACGTTCCGTTGACAAACATTTCCATGACCCCGGCGCTCACATCGTAGGTTCCCGTCACCTGGATGAACTCCTCGGTGGCTCCTGCCAGGAGAAGGGTGGAGGGGTCGCTACCCAGATCGTAGGCAACGAGTCCGCTCCCCGGAGCCTTCCTCATCTGGATCTCACCGCTGTCATCGAGGAAGAACCCGAGCCCGGTCCCCCCTCCGTCCTCGAACAGAATCTGGCCATTGGTGCTAGCAGCGCTGACGGGCGTGAGGCTGTCCGGCTTGAACCAGATCTCGATCGTCACGTCCTCGTTCGACCAGTCACCCGGTGCCTCGTGGAACGACCGCTGGTTGTTGGCGGCGCCGGCTGTGCTCAGGTGGGCGCCGGCGTCGTTGCCGGTGGCACCGCCGGGCATGTCGAAGGCGCTCTGGATCTTGGGCAGGGCCGCGCTTCCCGTGAAGGACACCTGGGTCACGGCAGGGCTGTCATCGAGCACGAGGTCGAATCCGGTGGGATTGCCGGGAACGAGGTCGGGGGAGCGGCCGTCCAGCAGGTCCGTGTCCCGGCTCGCATCGATGAGGAGGTCCGCACCGGCGGTGGTGAGTGCAGCCTGTTCCGGAAGCAGCAGGATGATCCGGCCGTCGACCGCGAGGGTCGAGCTGTCCCACACTCCCGGCGGCAGGGTGAGGCTGCCGATACTGCCGGTCAGCGTAGTGCCGCCGGAAAGGTCGAAGAGCACGAACTCGTCGCCGGCATCCAGGGTTCCGGTCACCAGCTTGACCACGATGTTGGCCCCGTTCAGGTCGATCACCGATCCCGGGACGTCCGGAGCATAGCGGTCCGTTGTGAGGGCGTCCGCATCGATCTCGAAGGTGTGCTGGACGTTTGCATACTCCCATCCGCCCGGGAAAGTCGGATTGACCGCAGTCGTCACGGCAGTGAAACCGGCGGTGCCGGCGGTGCTGAAATCGACGTCGAGCAGGGCGCTGCCCGCCGAATGCTGGATCGTGACGCTGCCGATCTCCCAGTTCGGGCCGGCGGGATAGGTGTTGGCATCCCACCCCCCGCGGAACTCGACCGCGACGGTGTCACCGGCATTCAGCGTGCCGAGGTTCGCCGCGCTCCGGATCAAGGCCGGCCAGCCGAAGCCTGCGGACTGGCCATGGAAGATCGACTCGCCTCCGGTCCACACCGTGTTGTTCACGGTACCCACATAGCCGTTCTGGGTGAACGCGATCGGCTCCACGTAGGTGGCCGGCTCGCCATTCACGCTGACGAAGACCGCGCCGCCGTCGTAGTCCGCCTCGAAGTTGTAGCGGTGGAAAAAGGAAAGAGTCACCGGCCCGGTCGTCGGGATGGTCACCGTCGGGCTGGTGAGGCTGGAGAAGGCTTGGGGCGCGCCGCCTCCGTTTCCGCCCTCCGTCACCCAGTTCGACCCGATCTGGCCATCCAGGGTCGCCGTGCCACCGCTTGTGGTCAGGGTTTCGCTGTCGATCACGCCATTGCCTGCCACTTCCTTGACGGTCGGACCCGTCTGCAGGGTCGCGGTGGAGAAAACCCACTGTCCCGGCGCTGTTCCGGCGAAGGTCTCCGGGGTCACCGTGGTATCCGCGATGGCGCTGGCGTCGATGACCACCTCGTAATTGGCGGCCTCGAGATCCGAACCCGGATCGATGATGAGTTGCCCGCCAGAGACCGAGACCTGAGGATCCGGAAGGGTGATCACCGTCGTTCCGGTGCCGTCATCCAGATCGGTCAGGGTGATGGTGCCTCCGGGCTTGAGCGCGATGTCCTTGGTGAAGCTCGCCACGAGGTTGCCGGCCGGATCGGCGGAAGCCACGTTCGTCGGCGTGATGCCCGTGATACCAAGGTGAACGGTGTCGGCGTAAAGCGCAGCCACCTCGCCCGAGGTCAGGGCGTTGTCGTAGATGCGGACGTCATCGGCGAGACCGGTGAGCACCGCACCGGAGGCGGCGTTGTGGGCGAAGAAGCGCGCAACTCCGTCGCCAAGCGTCGTCCAAGTCGCCGGCCGGCTGGTCTGGACACCAGGGGTGACGACATCGACATCGATCGCAACGCCATCGACGTAGGTGCTGAACTCGCCGGTGCCGCCATCGAGCACCCACACGAGATGGTGCCAATAGCCGTCGTTGGCCTCGGTCTCGGCGCTGTTCTTCCAGGCTCCGTCCCAGAAGCCGAGCCCCCGTTCGGTGCCTTCCCCGCTGTTGGTGGTATACTCCTCGACGGAGGCGACGATGCGATTGGTCGCCTGGTCGTAGAAGTATCCGCTGTCGGTGCCCTTATACCACGAGGCGATCGTGTAGGAACCGGTGGCGGAGCTGAGGGAATCAATGTCGAGTCCCCCCGTCCCGCCGGTGGCGAGCACATCGCCACGCAGGATGTCGCTCGTGAAGCTGCTGGTGGTATCGATGGTGCCGAAATTGTCCCCACCTGCCGCAGCCGCTGCGTCCGCCGCGGTCGTGCCAAAATCTCCGTCAAAGGTGTAGTGGACGATCAGCTCAGCCAAACCGATTCCGGTGAGGCCACCCCACAAAGCGAAAGCGGCGAGCAAGGACTTCCCCCTCGGTAGGATTCGATTCGATGAAGAAGGAGCGGGGCCCTTCTCCACCTGGACGGGTGCGACCGCAGTGCAATCGAGGATTTTTGGAGTTTTCATACGTTTGGTTTTTGTCGCCGTTGAATGCCTTACTGCCATTGGAGGGCTTCCACTCTCGTCGGCAGTTGAACGGTGCTCTCGAAAGAGTTTTGGTAATTCAGGGATTCACGCATCCTAGGTCGACATCTTTTTCTCTGGTCAACCATGGCGATTTTCCGACAGGTTTTCCTATGCTCAGTTTCAAGCCCTCCTCAGTCCCAGATCAGCTTGCCACCTATCTTCGAACAGAGATTCTCGAACGCCGTTTAAGAGGAACGATGCCGGGGGCCATTCGGCTCACCGAAGAGCTCGGAGTTCACCGGACAACCGTAGGGGAGGCACTCCACCAGCTTGAAAGGGAAGGAATTTTGGTGTCTCAGGGAGTCGGCCGGCGGCGCCTCATCAAAATTCCTTCGGGCATCAAAGGCCAGATCAAGCTCAGCATTGGCATCCTGCTCTTCGAGCCGCATGACAGGCACCTGCCTTACATCATCGATCTGAGGCACCAACTCCATAACGCGGGACACTCGACCTACTTCGCGCCTAAGAGCCTCTTCGAACTGGACCAAAATCCAGATCGAGTCGCGTCTCTGGTTAAGAATTTGGAAGCCGATGCCTGGATCGTCATGGCCGGGTCTCGAAGAGTCCTCCAATGGTTCATGAGACAGCCTACGCCCACCTTTGCCATCTTCGGATCCATGCGCCGACTTCCTATCGCAGGGATTACTCCCGATAAAACAGCCGCCTTTACTGACATCGCACACCGACTCCTGAAGCTTGGCCACCGACGCATTGTGTATCTCACCCGCTCCGAACGGACGATTGATGATCCTGGTCGACTTCTCGGTGGCTTCCTTGAGAAACTCAAAACTGCGGGCATCCCGACGGGAGGATACAATCTTCCATCCTGGCAGAAATCACCCGCAGGCCTAAGGTGCTGTCTTGACGCACTTTTCGCGACCACCCCTCCCACTGCCCTTCTCATCGATGGCTCCAAACTTTTCGCGGCAACCCAGCAGTATCTTTCCCGCCTTGGCATTCACGCCCCGGAACACGTCTCACTGATATGTACTGACCCAGATCCAACCTTCGAGTGGTGCTGGCCCTCCATCGCCCAGGTCCAATGGAGCGTCGCTCCAGTCATCCGGCATGCAGTCCGATGGGTCGACAAGGTGGGCCAAGGAAAAGATGACCGGCGCAAATCTTTGTTCAAGGCTCACTTCCTCGATGGAGGGACCGTCGGGCCGGCACCGCAATGAGACTGGAACGAGATATCCCTGACATTTCCGCTGTCATCTCGTCCATCCATGATGCATCTTAACCGCCCATGAAAACCAAGCTTTCCGTGCTTCTCGCTACGGCACTGCTGTTCACCGCCTGTCACCGTTCTGAAAGTCCGGCCCAGTCCAAGGAGACGCCCCCAACCATCGTGGGGCGGATCGTTAAGGTCCAGGCACAGGACCTGAGCATCGACGAACAACTCGTCGGAACCGTCCAGCCCGAACTTCAGGCCACTGTCTCGTCCAAGGTCATCGGCCGCATCATCGAAATGCACGCCGTTCCCGGACAAGCGGTCAAACAGGGCGAGCTGCTCGCCCGCATCGAAACTCCACAGCTCCAAACCGCCCTGACCCGTGCCGAGGCAGCCCTCGCCAATGCCGCCAGCGAAGCCGCGCGCTTCGAAAAACTGACGAACTCCGGCTCGGTCTCCCAACGCGAAATCGACCGGGTGCAAACCACCCTGAAAGTCGCCACCGCCGAACGCGACCAAGTCCGCAGTCAGCTCGACGAAGCCGACATCACCGCTCCTTTCAGCGGCCGCATCACCCGCAAGGAACTCGACACCGGCGACCTCGTTCAACCCGGCACTCCGGTCTGCCAGATCGAAGACCCCAGCCGCTTGCGTTTCGAAATGCGCGCCGCTGAGAACCTCGCCAGCCAGCTGGACATCGGCGAAACGTTCCACGTCAAAATCGATGCCAGCTCGCTCGATCTCGTCGGCACCGTCGCCGAGATTTCCCCTTCTGCCGACCCCGGCAGCCGCACCTTTCTCGTCAAACTCGACCTGCCGGACAAAGGGGAACTTTTCGCCGGTCAATTCGGCCGCGCCTTCGTCCCGCGCGGCACCCGCAGCGCGCTCGTGATTCCGGAATCGGCCATGCTCACGCGTGGTCAGTTGCACTTCTCCGTCGTCGTCGACCGTGAAGGCATCGGTCACCTGCGCATCATCCGCACCGGTGCCCGCCGCCCCGAAGGCCTCGAAATCCTCTCCGGCCTGGTGGCTGGCGAATCGATCCTCGCCGAGGTGCCCGCCGATTTCGCCGGTGGCACGCCGATCACTTCCAAGCCCTGACCCGCATCCACGATGGATCCCTCATCCAACGACCACCGTGGCCTTGCCGGCAACCTCGCCTCCAAGTTCATCCAGTCACCGCTCACGCCGCTGCTGATCATCGGCTCCGTGCTGCTCGGCGTGTTCGCCACCCTCCGCCTGCCACGCGAGGAGGAACCCCAGATCAAGGTGCCGATGATCGACGTGATCGTCTCGATGCCCGGAGCCTCCGCCAAGGAGATCGAAACCCGGGTCACCAACCCGATGGAGAAGCTGCTTTGGGAAATACCGGGCGTCGAATACATCTACTCGACCTCCTCGCCCGGCAGCTCGCTGGTCATCGTCCGCTACGAGGTCGGCACCGATGCCGAAGACGCGCTGGTCCGCCTCAACCACAAACTGGAAGCGAACTTCGACGTCATTCCGCCCGGCGTTTCCCGCCCGCTGATCAAGCCGCGTGGCATCGATGACGTCCCCATTCTCGCGCTTACCCTGCATTCGAAAACCGCCGACTCAATCACCCTCCGCCGCCTTGCCGCCGAGGTGGAGCATCACTTGAAACGCGCCCCCGACGTGGCCGAAACCATGCTCATCGGTGGCGAGCAACGCCAGATCCGCATCGACCTCGACCCAGTGAAACTCGCCGCCCGCCGTCTCACACCCGTCGGCATCCTACCGGTCCTGCAGCAGGCGAACCAGCAGTTCCGCTCTGGCGAAATCAGCGTCTCGAACGAAGTCTTCGTCGTCGAGTCCGGCGGCTTCCTCCATTCACCCAGCGAAGTCGGCGACACGGTCATCGGCACCTTTGAAGGCAGCCCGATTTACCTCCGCGATGTCGCGACGATCCGCGACGGCGCTGGCGACCCGCAGGACTACGTCCTTTTCGGCCGCGGTGGCTCGGAGCAGTTCGAACCCGCCGTGACCATCACCGTGGCCAAACGCCCCGGAGCGAATGCCATCACCGTGGCCGACGATGTCTTGCGCCGGGTCGAAGCCCTCAAGGGCCACCTGATTCCCGACGACATCGAGCTCACCGTCACCCGCCACTACGGCCGCACCGCCGCCGAGAAATCGAACGAACTGCTGCTGCACATGGGCATCGCGGTCTTGTCGGTCTCGTTGCTGATCTTCTTCGCCCTCGGCAAACGCGAAGCCATCGTGGTGATGCTCGCGATCCCCTCGACCCTGGCCCTCACCCTGCTGGTCTTTTTCCTCTCCGGCTACACCCTCAACCGCATCACCCTCTTCGCGCTGATCTTCTCGATCGGCATCCTCGTCGATGACGCCATCGTGGTGGTCGAAAACATCGTCCGCCACATGCGACTGCCCGAACAGCAGCAGCGACCGCTCAAGGAGATCATCATCGAGGCCGTCTCCGAGGTCGGCAATCCGACCATCCTTGCCACCTGGGCGGTGATCGCCGCGATCTTGCCGATGGCCTTCGTCGGCGGCTTGATGGGCCCCTACATGCGGCCGATCCCCGTCGGCGCTTCCGCTGCGATGATCTTTTCGCTGATCGTCGCCTTCGTCGTCACCCCTTGGGCAGCCATCCGGATGCTACCCAAACGGGAGGCCGACAGCGCCGCTCATTCCCACGACCAGGAGGGAGCCCCCACTCGTCTTTACCGGCGTTTCATGCACGCCACGCTCGAAACCCGCGGTCGGCGCTTCGCCTTCCTCGGCACCATTGCCTTGCTCCTGCTCGGTGCCTGCGCGCTGGTCCCGATCGGCTTTGTGCACGTAAAAATGCTGCCCTTCGACAACAAGTCGGAGTTCCAAGTAGTGATCAACATGCCGGAAGGCACCCCGCTCGAAACCACCACGCGCCTCGCCACCGAGATGGCCGCCCGGCTCTCCGACGAACCGGAAGTCACCGACACCCAGATCTACGCTGGCACCGCCGCCCCCTTCAATTTCAACGGCCTCGTCCGCCACTACTTCATGCGCCGCGGCCCGAACGTCGCCGATATCCAAGTCAATCTCCGGCCCAAGCACGAGCGCGATTCCGCCAGCCACGACATCGCCAAGCGCGTCCGTCCCGCCCTCCGCGAAATTGCGGATCGTTACCAAGCCCGCATCGCGGTTGCCGAAGTTCCGCCCGGACCGCCCGTCCTGCAAACCCTGGTTGCCGAGGTCTACGGTGAATCCCGTAGCAACCGCGAAAAACTCGCTCGTGAGGTGAAGGACATCTTTGCCGCCACTCCGGACGTCGTCGATATCGATTACTACTGGGAAAACGACCAGACCCGCTGGCGTTTCCGCATCGACAAGGAAAAGGCCGCGATCAACGGCATCTCCGCCGCCACCATTTCCGAGACCCTGCGCACCGCAGTCGGCGGAACCATTGTCGACCTCATCCACCTTCCCGATGAAAAGGAAGCGGTCGACGTGGTCATGCAACTCACCCGCAGCAACCGTACCGACCCGGAACAACTGTTAGGAATCGGCGTGCGCGCCGGCGACGCCAACCAACTGCCCGAGCCGGGCATCGATGGTGCCCCGCCGCTGGTTCCACTCGGCGAGCTCCTCACCGTCGAGCGCGATGTCATCGATAAGGCGATCTATCACAAGAACCTGATGCCCGTGACTTATGTGATCGCCGACGTCGCTGGCACGAACGAAAGCCCGTTCTACGCGATCAGCCGGATCAACGAAAAGATCGCCGAACTCAACCCCGCCGACTTCGGATCGGACTCGCCGACCATTCCCATCCACAACCTCGCGATGCCCGAACTCGACATTGAGCCTTCGATCAAATGGGACGGCGAGTGGCACATCACCCTCGAGGTCTTCCGCGACCTCGGCACCGCCTTCGGCGTTTGCCTGATCCTCATCTACATCCTGATGGTCGGCTGGTTCAAATCCTTCATCACCCCGCTGATCGTGATGGTCGCCATCCCCTTTTCCCTGATCGGCATCCTGCCCGCCCATGGCGCGATGGGCGCCTTCTTCACCGCCACCTCGATGATCGGCTTCATGGCCGGCGGCGGGATCGTCGTGCGTAATTCGATCATCCTCGTCGACTTCATCCAACTGCGGGTCAAGCAAGGCATGCCGCTGCTGGAAGCCGTGGTCGATGCTGGTGCCGTCCGCTTCCGGCCGATGGCGCTCACCGCGATGGCCGTAGTCGTCGGTGCCGCCGTGATCCTCGCCGATCCAATTTTTCAAGGGCTGGCCCTTTCCCTGATGGCTGGCGAGATCGCCTCGCTGTTCGTCTCCCGCCTCGCTGTCCCGGTGCTCTACTACATCGTCAATGCCCGCAAAGCGCCGGTGCCTGCCGAGTGATTTCGTCAGTCATGTCGCCTGCAGGACGGCGCTCGTCTGGCATGGATTCCGGCACAAAATCGTGGTAAGAGAGGCCGCGATTCGGTCCACGAAAATCGGAGTGTCAATGCTCGCCCCGGCCCTGCTGTCTTTTGATCCTTGACGACCTCATCGCAAAAAATCACTTTGTAAATACATGGGAAAGTTCCCTCTCCATCGGAGACTTGCGGCCCGCAAGTCTGGCTTCGCTTTGGTGGTCACCATCACTGTGATGGTTTTGCTCGCCTTGCTGAGTGTCGGCTTGCTGTCGCTCTCAAGCATTTCGCTCCTCGCTTCATCCCGCGGGCTGGCACAGGCCGAGGCTCGGACCAACGCCCGCCTCGCCCTGACCATCGCCCTCAGTGAGCTGCAGCAGGCCATGGGACCCGACCGTCGCATCAGCGCCCGTGCCGCCACCTTGGCCCAGCACCCTCAACTCGGTGCCACCATTCCGGACAATTCTCCGAGATCCTGGTGGGTTGGAGCCTCGACCAGCGATCCGGACGAGGGGCTCGACGCCACCCGAGCCATCGGGCCCGACAATCCGGGTGTCAAATGGCTGATCTCCGGTCTTAAGGCCGACCTCGGTCCGGCACAGCAGGTCAGCAGTCCAAGCCCCTTCGAGAACCCGGTGGCGATGTATGATGACCAGAGCATCGACACCGCCACCCTCACTGGTGGCCAGCCCATTGAGGCGGGTATCGTTACCATCCCCAATGTCGGTGGAGCCCGCAGTGGTGGCTACGCCTACTTCATCGATGACGAGGGCATGAAGGCCCAGCTGGTCGCCAAGGATCCTGAACTCACCAACCAGGCTCCGATTCCCTCGGGCGGCGGACTGCTGCCCGCCAGTTACGATCTGGGAATTCTCCAAGGAATGGAGGACTTCGAAGGTATTCCCGTGGAAGAATATCAGAAGCTTTTGTCGCTCAACGATCTCCCCTTGATCGCAGGCGACATCAATATCGTTCGCGAGAAACGACTGGGCTACACCACCTTCTCACGTGGCGTCCTTTCCGACGTCCGCAAGGGCGGCCTGAAGCGCGATCTAACGATCGCTTTTGAGCGAGACCAGGTCTTCGAGACGGTTTTCCCGAAGGGTCGGGGTGGCTCCTTCACCAGCAGCTACGTGGTGATGGATAAGGAAAAGTTCGAGGATTCAAAGGACCTCCGGGAGAACGGCTACATCCACTGGGAGATGTTCAAGGACTATTACAACATCAAGAAGCACATTCAGACGACCGGGGGCCGCTCGGGTGGCGAATTTCTCGATAGCAGCCTGTTCACAAAGGAAGATCTCTGTAACGGCTATAACAACTCAGCCTTCGGTCGCGGCCAGCTCGGGCCTCACGCGATCGGCAACAATTGGAACGTGCCAGCCCGCCACCGTCAGCTGCCCTACGGTGAGATGGATTTCATCGATCCTCCCTCCAACACTCAGCAATACGTTCACAACCCGATCACGCCGATCCTCGCGCGAATGCACCAGAACGCGTGGGTCGACCTGCTCCCACCGGCGGTGCGAGGGGGCAGGCAGCGTATCAAGACCAATGTCCAATTGTGGAAGTCCCAGTACAACCCCTTCAACATCAATCTGAGGGTGATTGGAGACCAAGTTAGTCCCGGACCACGGATCATCCACACCCCCAGGTCTACTTCACTCTCAGCGAGGGACGCGCACCGCTCACCTATCGCGATAGCAACGGGTCCTCCCGGCCGTTTGAGAATGTCCCGGGCTTCTCGGGCAAGCGCCAGACCAGCGTACCCTATGCCGTGACCCTCGGCCCAGGCCGAGCGCACGTCTGTGCCTTCAAGTCCAATGCGACGATCGGCAATGACAATGACAGCCTCAACTATGACGACCGCGTCCGCGATCTCACTCTCGAGAGCATCTACGACATTCGCGAGCTGCAATCCGGCTTGAGGGGCACGGTTTCCATGAAGGTCGACTTTATCTTCGAGCGGCCTTCAATGCTCCACGGTGCCAATTCGAACGGCTACAACGCATCCCATGAAGTCGCCCAAGCGATGTGGGCACCCTGCGCCTACGAGGCGGTCCTCAACAATCCCGGCAAGACCATCGAGAAGAACAACGTTTCCTCGGCCGAGCTCAACGAGAACACCATGGCGTCCTTCGCCTTCAAGCTGCGATCGACGCGTGAAGGCAGCAACTCGATCCGGCCGCTGATCGATTCGAACATCCGGGCAATGCTCTGCAATACCCGCTGGGATTCCCCGCTCGGCCTCGACTGCCTGGCGGCCTACTCACCCGCCAATCAGGGAGTCATCGAAGAACAGATTCCCCAGATGAACACTGTGGACGCCCCGAAAGGCTACACTTACTGGGGGGCGAGCGACGAACCTTTCGATGGCTTTGACCGCGTGATCCTGTTCGACATCCCCCGCGACGACCTTGTCTCGCTTGGGCAGCTCCAGCATGCCAGTATCGGTCGCTTCAGCTATGAGCCTACCTACATCGTGGGCAACTCCTATGCCAACCTGCGCATCCCGCTCACCGACTGGCGGGCATCGATCTCCGACACCTTCAGCACGGCGGCACGGGGACTCGGGAACGCCGCGATTCCCGGGCGCTTCAACCTCTACGATGCGTCCTATCTGGTGAACGAAGAGTTATGGGACAGTTACATCTTCACCACGATCCCACAGGTTGCAGACAATCGCAGCGGTGACGACCCGGAGCTCTCGGATGCCTACCTCGATGCATTGCTAGCCGGAGAGGTCCGTCTTCCCAATGCACGCTTCCTTCCCTACCAGCCGCCGGGCTCGAGCTTCGATAAGAACACGCTGCAGATGGCCAGCAGCGGCCGCAGCAAGAACGGCGGCTTCTATCACAATGCCGGTCACCTGCTGGTTGACGGGGCTTTCAACGTCAACTCGACCTCGGTCGATGCGTGGGAGGCCTTTCTCTCCGGCACCCACGGACTGCCTTACCGGAAGCTCGACTCGAATGGAAGGGTCACGGACTTCGCCTCCGATGTCGAGGGTGTGCGTTTCCCGCGGGTGAAATCCGTGCTTGGCGGTCCGATGGAAACCGACCGGGTGGACGAGAACTACTGGATCGGCTTCCGTAGCCTTGATGCAGACGAAGTCCGCAAACTGGCCGTGCAAATCGTCACGGTGATCAAGAAGCGCGGCCCTTTTCTGACTCTTGGAGAATTCGTCAATCGGCAGCTTGAAAGTGGCGAGGAAGGGCAGCGCGGCGCGCTGCAAGCGGCCCTCGATGCCACCGTCAACCAAGGCCTCGATTCCTCGTTTGAAAAGGAGGCGAATGCTAGCGGAATCCCGCAGTACAGCAGTCAAGGGGCCGGCTTCCCGGGGCAGCTCCTGCAGGGCGATGTGCTGCAGGCCCTATCACCCTGCATGACGGTGCGCTCGGACTCGTTCACGATCCGTGCTTACGGCGAGTCGCGCGAGGGTGCCGGCAGCAAGGTTCTCGCCCGTGTCTGGTGCGAGGCGAAGGTCCAGCGCTACCCTGATCCGGTCAAGGATGCCAGCGGATCTCCCGATGCGCTCACGGAATTGATCGAGCCGACAAGTCGCTTTGGACGCAGCTTTCGGATTCTTTCCTTCCGTTGGCTCAGCCCGAATGAGATCTAAGTCCAAGCCCCGACCTTCAAGCCACTGCATGATTTTTCGTTTTGTCCTGATACTCCTCGCCTGTGCCACCACCAGTTGGGCGGCTGAAACAACCATCAATGTCCGCACCCTCGCGCTCGAGGCAGGGGATATGCCGGAGCTTTTTCTCAAGACTGCCAAGGAGCCGGTCGCGCTCGCATGGTCTGAGCGCCAGCCCGGCATCGCCTGCAAGGTCCTGTATGCCAACCCTCTGCCATTTTACCGCCGGGAGATCAATGCTGAGGGCGAGGCAAGCCTGGTGGTCGTGAGCAAGGTGAAGCTTCCCGCCAATGCCAAAGGAGTGCTTCTGTTGGGCTGGCCCAAGGATGACGGAGTCCGCTGTGTCGCCATCGAGGACGATCTTGGTTCAGCGGGATACAATGACTGGCTGCTGATCAATGCTGCCAGCCGCCCGGTCGCCTTCGGCGTCGGAGACACCCGCAAACCCTCCATCGTGAAGCCGGGAAGCTCGGTCAGGTATCGTGTCACGGCCGAGCGCGGAAAAGGTGCCACGGTTCGCGCGCAAGTGCCGGTCGAGGGAGGTAAGGCGAAGACCTTTTACTCGACTTTCTGGCCGGTCTATCCTGACAAGCGTTCCGTGGTGATCTTTGCCGACGACGGCCGCAAGATCCGGGTGAAGCGGATTAGCCCGACTTTCGCTGTTAGATTCAAAAATCGCCAAATTTCGCCCATCTGAGGCGCTGGAACCCTTGATTTTACAACATCGGGCCTCGAAAAACGGCTG
>Ga0100401_1000528_pt1 | contig 31144 bp, 30 predicted proteins | sample CryGeymeta201525_FD_80421 | JGI IMG/M metagenome (GOLD analysis project Ga0100401, IMG submission 80421) | Groundwater microbial communities from Crystal Geyser aquifers in Utah, USA - Crystal Geyser metaG 2015-25 | ecosystem: Environmental > Aquatic > Deep subsurface > Groundwater | place: USA... | reverse complement strand
GCAGTTGGCCTCTGGTAGTGCTTCTCATCGCTAGCAGTTCCTTTTGTTCTTCGATGTTCGTTCTATTCACAGGGGACTTGAACCCCTTTTGGTTCCAGTGCATGCTACGCACACACAAGGCGCATGATCTAACCGCTGATCCGCTCTGAGTTCAAATCGCCACGGTGACTCTGACCCTCAACCCACGTAGAAAGCGCGCTCCCGATCAGCGGTAGATGTGCTCGACGTTGGACGAAAAGCTTTGATCTCAGATCGTATTCTTTTTGAGATAGCTCCTTGATCGCCAGAGTTCCGTGTGTAAGTCGGCGTTGATCACAAGCCCCTAGATTATCGTGCGGAACAATGCTATTCAGAGACACCTTTCCAAGCGCTTTCGGATTCTCCTTACGGGGGATCCGGATGGGGTGCCGCCTTGGCTTGGGGCGGTGGCGGCGAGTGATGAGCCGGGGCTCTATCTGCCAGACGAGGCACCTTGGGTGGCGCATGCGGACATGGCCACTCTGGTGGGAGGAATCCGGGCCCTGCTGATGCAGGCGCTGCACCCAGGGAGCTTAACCGGGGTGCGGAGCCATTCGCGCTACAAGAATGACCCGCTCGGTAGGCTATCGGGGACGATCCGCTGGCTGACGGTGACCACCTTTGCTTCGACGGCGTCGGCCACGACGGAAGCGGGCCGGGTGAATCGCATGCACGACCATGTGAAGGGACGCTATACGAAGGCTTCGGGGGAAACGGTCGATTACACGGCGGCTGATCCCCATTTGCTGCGTTGGGTGCACATTGCGTTCATGGAGTCTTTCCTGCGGTGCCATCAGACTTACTCGACGCGGCCGCTTCCGGGGGGCGCGGATGCTTACATTCGTCTCTGGTCGAAGTCGGTGATCCCGCTTGGGCTCACGGAGGCACCAATGTCGGAGGCGGAACTTTTTGCTGATCTGGAACGATATCGGCCAGAACTCGTGGTGACGGACGAGACGCGCGACGTGATTCGCTGGATCAAGGACCCACCGCTGCCGGTGACGGCACTTCCGGCATATCGCTTTCTTTTCAAAGCGGCGCTGGCTTCCTTGCCGCGCGAGTATCAGGACATGATCGGACTAGGTCACCCGTCGCTGCGGATCATGCGGCCGATTACGGTGCATCTGCTGAAGTTCATCCGCCTGGCGATTGGTCCGGAGAGTCCGATCGAGGAAGCGGCGATTGAACGGCTTCATCGGGCGGGGTTGATGAAGGATGGGAAAGTGGTGGGGCGGGAGGAGTAGCTGGGCACGACGAGAGAGGAAGCCGATGATGATGGCTGCTGCCATCGGACGAGCAGGACGAGGGTTTCATCTTTGGTGAATTGGCCGAGAAGGAGGCAGGCTATGGGGCGGGGGTGGGCTTGGAGGATGAGGACTTCGTCGTCGATGATGAGCTCGAGGCCGATGGAGGCTGTGGAAAGGCGCTTGCGTTATACACCAAGAAGTGCGACTTTGGTGTATGCGAACGAACATTGAATTGGATGACGATTTGATTTCTCAGGGTTTGGAGATCACGGGGTTGAGGACGAAGAAGGACCTTGTGGACTATGCACTGCGTGAGCTGGTGCGCCGCCGGGATCAAAAGAAGATTCTGAAGTTGCGTGGTAAAATTCAGTGGCAGGGTGATCTCAGCGAAACAAGAGCGAGGCGTGTCCCATGATTTTGGTCGATACCGGCATTTGGATCGATTTTTTTGCGAACCGCGACTCCCCGGAAGTGGATGAACTCATTCGCCTGATCGAAAACGGCGAAGAGATTTTCTATACGGGTGTGATACTTCAAGAACTCGCGCAAGGCTGCTCCAGCGCAAAACAGGCAGCGCTGATCGAAGAGCACTTCGTGCCGTTCAGTGAGGTTTTCGTGCAGCGAAGCACTTACTTGCTTGCGGCGAAGGTGTTCCGTGATGGGCGGGCGAAGGGATATCCGATTCGCAGTTCCATCGATTGCTTGATTGCGGCCTGTGCGATCGAAGCGGGTTGCTCACTTCTTCAAGACGATCGGGACTATGATTTCATCTCTAGGGTTTCTCGTCTCAAGCTCCATAAGAAGTAGCGGGGGCTTCCTCGGCCGGCTCGTAGAGATCTTTGCGGGCGGTCCATTCTTCGATCGTGTCGAAGGGGATGGTGCGGGGGAGGCTGGGGAGGACTTCGATGAGGGTTTCGCCGGGCTGGGTGGCACCGTCGGGGCGGTGGGTGCGGAGGAGGCGGTGGCGCTTGAGCTTGGCGAGGATGGCGTCGAGATGGGTCGCTTGAGGAGGCTCGATTTTGTCGAAGGTGGTGCGGAATTGGTTCCAGAGTTCGTCGACGGTTAGGATGACTTTGTCGGCGGCTTGGTTGCTGCGCTGGTCATCCCAGGCACGCCAGAGGACGAGCAGGACGAGAGTTTCGTCTTTGGTGAATTGGCCGAGAAGGAGGCACGCTTCGGGACGGGGGCGGGCTTGGAGGATGAGGACATCATCGTCGATGATGAGCTCGAGGCCGAGGGGCGCGAGGTAGTCGGAAAGGTGGCGCTGGTAGTGATCGCGGGCGAGGCGGAAGAGGTCGCGGCCGGCGCCGGTATCGCCGAGGACGACGCCGCGGCCGAGGAGTTCGGCAAGGATTTCGCGAAGCGGGGCGCGGTCTTCAGGCGGGACGTCCGGCCAGAAGCCGGGCCAGAGGGGATCGGATGCGGATTCGCTCATGATTGACGGGTGATTTCGAAACGGTCCATTTTCCAGCCGGCTTGATCGTCCTGCGGGACGGATTGGGGATCGAGGCGGTGGGTCAGGCCGGGGCCGTCGATGGACCAGCGGACGGTCTTTCCGCCGGGGGCGGGGGAGTGGTGGTAGGCGGCGATGGCGAGCAGGTCGAGCATCTCGTCGACGTTGCTGGCGGTGTAGGCTTCGGAGGAAACGGTGGCGTCCTTCTTCGGAAGCAGGCGGGCGATGAGGCGGGCGGCACGTTGAGGTGTTAGGGCAAGGCGCTGGCGTTCGCGCAGGGCGGCGAGGGCGTCATGTTCATCGCCTTCGCGGTCGCGACTGCCGCCGAAAGAGAGATCGGCGGGTGGCTTGATGCGGCGGGTGCGGGCCAAAGAACTCGATCCGTAGTAGAAGCGGAGTTCGGGGGCGAGCACGGGGAAGTCGGGGGCTTCGTCCTTGTATTGGGAAAGGCGGGTGTCGGCGAGGGCGTCGTTGATGGCATCGCAGTAAGCCTTGATGATTTCCGGGCGACGTCCGCGCAGTTCGGTTTGGTAGCGGTAGCGTTGCTGGGAGAGCTGGTTGAAGCCAGCCATGCGGGCGTCGATGGCATCGGCGACGAGGCGGATGGCGGAGAGGCGGTTTTCAAGGTCGCGCAGGGCGCGGACGGCGCGTTCGAAGGCTTCGCTTTCCGACCAGCCGTAGTGGGCGGCGATGGCTTGGGCGAGGCGGTCCTTGAGTTGTTCATCGTCGCGCAGGTCGGCGACTTTTCCGCGCAGGGCGGAGAGGCGTGGGAGCAGGCCGTTTCGGCGGAGGGCGTCGTAGCAGACCATGTGCTGGCCGGCGCCGAATTCGGAGTAGAGCAGGCGGAGGGTTTCGGCGGGGGTTTCGGAGGCGCGTTGCTTGCGATCGAAGATGGAGATGATTTTTTCGACGCCGTGGAGCTGGATGAGGGCGTTTTCGAGCCGGGAATTGAGGTCGGTGATGGTGGCGCGGAGGTCGTCGGGCTCGTGCAGGCGGGTGTCGAGCACGCCGTCGCGCTCGAGGGTTTCGCAGACGCCGCGCACGGTGTCGGCGAAGGTTTTGAGCTCGGCGATCTCATCTTCCGCGAGGTCGCGGAGGAGGCGGAGCATCGGGCGGAGGCCGGGGGAGACGAGGGCGTGTCGGTCGTGGAGGCCGAGCTGCTGGTCTTCGATCCATTTGGCATCGCAGAGGCGGTTGAAGATCTGGCCGGCGCGCTGGCGGATGTCGCGCAGGGCGGCGCCTTCGTCGTCGTCGAGGACGATGTCCGGGTGGGCGGCGAGGACTTCGCGGACGATGGCGACGGCTTCGTTGTGGGGGAGGCGACCGGCTTCGCCTGCTTCATCGGCGAGGCGTTCGGCGCAATCGACGTAGATCGCAGCGGAGGGGCGGGTGAGGGGGCGGAAAAAATCGCGCGAGACGTGGGCGTGAAGTTTTTCGCTGAGAGTGGGTGCCGCCATGGGAGGGTGAGGTTAGGTCCCGGGTGGCGGGGATCAATGGTGGATCCGGAGGGAAGTGGAAAAACTTCCGCGACGCTGCCGTTTAGAACTCGGGGAGGCTTTCGAGAATGGCGGTGAGTCGGTCGCGGGTGCGGTGGGTGTCGCACCAGTTTTCGATGTAGGGCATGTCGAGGGTTTCGGTGTCTTGGACGGCGAGGACATCGCGGGCGTCGTCGAGGTCCTTCGGGCGGCCCCAGCGGATTTTTTGGACGATGAGGTCTTCTGCGGTGGGGAGCCAGGTGATGAGCCCGAGTTGTTCGCTCGGGAGCTGTTTGCGCCTTTGGAACTGGGTGATGACGAAGGGGTCTTCGAAGAGTTCGAATAATTCGATATGAATGGCGGTATCGCTTTTTGGACTACCAATGTGTCGGCGGCCCCAGGTCAAGGTGTCGAACTGAACTTGCTGTCCAAACTCGATTTCTGGTTCGAGCCGCTTCATGATCGCGGCGATGTTCATGGAAGTCCGGACATCGATGACGATATCGACGTCTTTGGTGGATCTTGGAATGCCGTAGAAATTGTAAGCGAAAGCGCCGGTGACCATGTGCGCGACGCCTTCTGCTTCGCAGGCTTCGATGACGGCGATGGCAAGCGTTTCAACCTTCATGAGTGACCGGAGCTTGAGTGGTGTAGAGGCCGTGGTCCTGAGCCTTTCGGAGCCGGGTCATCTGGCGTTTGACTTCGGTCCAGCCAAGTTCGGGATTCTCAGTGCCAATACGCCACATGGCTCCGCCAAGCAGGCGTTCGGCGACTTCATTGGTGAGATCGAAGCCTGCACCCCACCTTTCCTGCGGTGTCATCGAGCGGGCGCGGAGGACTTTTTCCCGGTAGATCGAGTCCTGAAGGTCCTTCAGGGCGGTGGGGTGATCGTGCGGGTTCGACATGCGGGGAGCTTAACGGATGGGGGCGAGGGCTGCAACTCGGGAGGCGGGGTGCTGATTTTGGCGAAAGCGGGGGATTTGCTGACACGATTTTCCGGCAGCCAAATTGGCGAAGATGACCTACGACGAAATTTGTTCTTTGTGACGACCGTAGAAAAATAAATCGTCTTTCGGACCTTATCAAAATCATCATGAACACTCTTCCTCGCCGTCGCTTTCTTCAACAGTCGCTATTTGCAGCCGGTTCCACTCTTGCCCTTGTGGGCCGTGGCATGGCGGCTCCGAGTGAGGAAATCCATGCGGCTGTGATCGGCTTGGGGGATCGTGGGAACTTGCTGGCCAGGCAGGCGGCGGGGGTTCCGGGTGTGAAGATCACCTGGCTGATTGATGCGGATGAGACGCGTGCGAAGGCGGCGCTGAAGATTGCTCCGGGTGCGAAGGTGGCTCAGGACATGCGCAAGGCGCTGGATGATAAGGATGTGGACGTGGTGATCATCGCGACCTGTAATCACTGGCACTGTCTGGCGGCGATCTGGGCCTGCGAGGCAGGCAAGGATGTCTATGTGGAGAAGCCGCTGGGTCACAACATCGTCGAGCAACGCCGTTTGATTCAGGCGACGGAGCATTACAAGCGGATCGTGCAGGTCGGCACGCAGCAGCGTTCGGACAAATTGCAGGATGAGATCCGGAAGTTTTTGCATGAAGAGAAGGGACTGGGAGAGATTCAGTATATCCGGGCGAATCGTTATGGCTTGAGGCAACCGGTTCCCAAAACTGCGAGTGCCTTGAAGATCCCGGGCAGTGTCGACTACGACCTCTGGTGTGGTCCTGCGGAGAAACGCGAGTTGCAGCGTGAGAAGCTTCACTATGATTGGCATTGGGATTGGAACACCGGCAATGGGGAGATGGGGAACTGGGGGGTGCACATTCTTGATGATGTGAGGAACGTTGGTCTGGCTGATAAGGTCGGGCTTCCCAAGCGGCTGTTAGTCGGAGGAGGCCGGGTGCTTTGGAATGATGCGGGTGAGACGCCGAACGTGCATTTTGCCTACTATGATACCGGGTCGATTCCGGTGCTGTTTGATCTTTCGAATCTCTCGATCAAGCCTGGCTCGAAGGCTGAGCCGGCCTACATGGGCACGCGGAGTGGCTACACGGTGCATTGTGAGGGCGGTCGCTACAGTGGCGGTCGTGGGGGTGGTGCGGCTTTTGATAAGAACAACAAGCGGATCCGCAAGTTCAGCGGAAGTGGTGGTGCGGGGCACATGGAGAATTTCTTTGATGCGGTGAGGCAGCGGAAGCGTTCGATCCTTCATGCGGACGTCGTGCAGGGCCACCTTTCGAGCGCCTGGTGCGAGTTGGCAAATGTTGGCTACAAGGTCGGCGGTGATTACTCACGGGATGCAGCGATCGAGGTCAACAAGTCGAAGACCGAGTGGGCGGAGTTGGTGGATCAGGCCAATGAGCGACTCGTCAACCATGGCATCTCGCTCGATGATCCGGCGATCAAGCTGAGTCCGGTGATGGAGCTGGATGGCGAGTCCGAGCAGTTCACCGGTGCCATCGCTGAGAAGGCGAACGCTTATTTGGGCGGCAAGCGTCGGGCGGGATTTGAGTTGCCGACGATTGGGTGAGATTCCCGTTGGACTAGGCTCTCCTCGCTCCGTTCTTGGGTCTCGCCTTCCAGTCGGGGGGCGGGCCAGCATTGGTTTCGTTATGGGATTTGGTGCCTACAATGACGACGGATTTAGGTCGAAATTTTCATAATTGCTAAAATGGTCATTATGAAACTTATCGAGACATGGATTCAGAAGTCGTTGGTTTTGCGCCGGTAATGGGTTCGCTCGAAGCGGAGTTCGACCGGAAATTCGCAGCGATGCAAACGCCGGAGGCGGCTGCTGCCGCTGATGGACTATTTTCCGCGAAGCCACCCGAGCTGGGTGCTGTGGCCGTCGCGGCTAACGAACAGACAGGAGGTGCCTGAGCCGCGATCAGCGATCGCGGTGCTGGCCGGTGTCAATGGCGCGGGCAAGAGCAGCATCGCGGGTGCGGCACTGAGAGCCAATGGGGGCGAGTATTTCAAGCCTGATGAAGCTCCGCGTCTCTATCGGGATACCCGGCAGGAGGTGAGCCAAGAGCAGGCGAATAGTTGGGCGTGGCGGATGGGGAAGGAGCGGCTTGAAGTGGCGATCGCGGAGAAGCTCGCATTTAATTTTGAAGCGACTCTTGGAGGAAATACGATTTCGGATTTTTTGATGAAGGCGGCGACTGGTGGCACCCCGGTGCGGGTTTTCTTTGTCGGGCTCGACAGTCCTACTAGGCTCCGCCGCTGGCGATGTGGGCGAATTTGTCGTCGAGGTGCTTGAGGATGAGGGCTTCGACTTTGTCGTCGTCGAGGCGTTCGATGACTTCCACGGAGAATCCGCGAGCGATGAGCTGGCGGGCGCGGATGGGGTCGATGCCGCGGGCACGGAGATAGAAGATTTCCTCTTCGCTGATCTGCGCGCTGGTGCTGCCGTGCGAACACTTGACGTCGTCGGCATTGATCTCGAGGCCGGGCATGGAGTTGGCTTCGGCGTCGTCGCTCATGAAGAGGTTGCGGCAGGTCTGATAGGCATCGGTGCGGTGGGCCTTTTCATCGACGAAGATCAGGCCGGAGAAGATCGTACGAGACTTATCGTAGAGCGAATTTTTGTAGAGCAGATCGCTGTAGGCACCGGCGGAGACGTGGTGCTGGAAAGTGCGCTGATCGTATTCCTGCTGGCGGGCGGGAACGCTGACACTGAGCATGTCGGAGCGTGAGCCTTCGCCTTCGAGGCGGGAGAGGGATTCGTTGCGTGCCCAGGTGGCACCGGTGTTGAGGACGAAACTTTTCGTGGTGGCATCGCGGGCGACGCCGGTTTCGTTGATCTGGATGACTTTGCTGTGCTCGTTGAAGGCCTGGATGGCGATGTAATCGAGCTTTGATCCGGGGCCGGCGCAGAGGTCGTTGAAGGCGATGCAGAGACCGGCGTGGCTTTTGTTCTCCGAGAGGAAGGTATCGATCACGCGGACTTTGGCGTTGGCTCCGGTGACGATGAGGGTGTGCGGAAAGATGGTGGATTTGTCGCCGGAGATCCAGTGGAAGGCTTCGATGGTGCCTTCGACTTCGACGTTGTCGGGGACGTGGACGAAGAGTCCGTTTGAGAGCCGGGCTTCGTGCAGGGCGGCCCATTTGGCGGAGCCGAGACGGGTGTCCTGCTGCATGAAGTGCTGCTTCACGAGGTCGCCATGGAGAAGCAAGGCCTCGGCGAGTGGCATGCAGATGACGCTTTCGGGAAGCTTCGATTCGATCTCGATCAGGGTGTCGTTGACGAAGATGAATTTGGCGGCGGACGCTTCGAGGCCGATGGAGCGTTCGATGAGCGTGCCGGTGTCTTCGGGGACCTCGGCATTGGTGAGGAAGTCGGAGAAATCGAGCTGCTTGATGCTGGAGAAACGCCAGTTTTCGTCGTTTCGCTTGGGTGCTGGTGTTTCGAGGAAACGCTGCCAGGCGGAACGCTGACGTTCGGCGAACCAAGCGGGGAGATCCGCCGGAGTTTCCGGGGCGTTGTCGAGGATGGAGAGGGGTTGTTCGAGCACGGTGGACATTAGCGGGAAAGAGATTTGAAATTGGAAATTAGGTCAATTGCGTTTGCGGTAAGCGCCAAAATCAATTTGAGAAATGATTTTGTCGGTCCTTGTATCGACGACGGTGAAAACCCGTTCAATGCCCGCATGAGAAGCGGGGTCATATCCGTAGAAGGCTTGACGCATTGATTCGAGGAGTTCCATTCGCTCTGCTGGGATCATTGTGCTCGAAGCCTTCGCCTGTCCGCACAAGTTGGAGTATTTCTCAGGGTAAGCTGGCGCGTGGTCAGTCTCAGTGCTCATGAAAGTTTCTTAATGATGGAGCGTGCGAGATACTCCTTGATTTCGCGGTGGCGGGGGACGGGCTGGCAGGCACCGGTCGTTTTGTTTTGATACCAGTCGTGTTATCCTCCGTGACGGATGAGCTCACAACCGAGGTCGGTAAGTTTCTTGAGTAGATCAGCTCGTTTCATGAAACCTGAAGTTCACCACGATGACGGACACCGGGAACGGCATCCGCCGAGAGGTCCTGATAGAGATCGAGAAGATGCTCTTTCAGGTCATCGAGGCTCTCTCCCTGGGTTTCATAGTCGGGATATTCATCGAGGAAGCCGATGAAATGATCGCCGTCCTTCCAGTAAGTGAAACTTGCTTTCATGAGTTGGAAGATTATCCCACCGAGCCCTCCATCTCAAGGTCGATGAGGCGTTTGAGTTCGACGGAGTATTCCATGGGGAATTCGCGGACGAGGTCGTTGATGAATCCGTTGACGGCGAGCGACATGGCTTGGCCTTCGTCGAGGCCGCGCTGCTGCATGTAGAAGAGCATGTCTTCCGAAACCTGGCTGACGCTGGCTTCGTGCTGGGTGGCGTGCTGGTTGCCTTTGACGGTGATAGCCGGGTAGGTGTCGGTGCGGCTGTTGGTGTTGATCAGCAGGGCGTCGCACTCGGTGTTGTTCTTGCAGCCTTTGAGGTGCTTGGGAATGTGGACCTGACCACGGTAGGTCGAACGCCCTTCGCCGACGGAGATCGACTTGGAGACGACGTTCGAGGTGGTGTTGTTCGCGGCGTGAATCATTTTCGCGCCGGTGTCCTGGTGCTGGCCGGAGTTGGCGAGGGCGATCGAGATGACTTCACCACGGGCGCGTTCGCCTTTCATGATGACACCGGGGTATTTCATGGTGAGGCGAGAGCCGATGTTGCAATCGATCCAGCGGACTTCGGCGTCTTCCATCGCGAGGCCACGCTTGGTGACGAGGTTGAAGACGTTGCTGCTCCAGTTCTGCACGGTGATGTATTGGATCTTGGCGCCTTTGAGGGCGACGAGTTCGACAACGGCGGAGTGCAGCGTGGCGGTTTCGAATTTCGGGGCGGTGCAGCCTTCCATGTACATCACCTCGGCGCCTTCGTCGGCGATGATGAGGGTGCGCTCGAACTGGCCGAAGTTTTCGGAGTTAATACGGAAGTAGGCTTGGAGTGGTTGCTTCAACTTCACGCCTTTCGGGATGTAGATGAAGGAACCACCGGAGAAGACGGCGCTATTGAGGGCAGAAAACTTGTTGTCACCGGTGGGGATGACTTTTCCGAACCAGGGGCGGAAGATTTCCTCGTGCTCCTTGAGGCCATCGGCGGAAGTCACGAAAATCACGCCGAGCTTGCTGAGCTCTTCCTTCATGTTCGAGTAGGAAGCTTCGGAGTCATACTGAGCTTCGACGCCGGCGAGGAAAGCGCGCTCTTGCTCGGGGATGCCGAGGCGCTCGAAGGTTTCGAGGACTTCCGGCGGGACTTCGTCCCATGAACGCTTCGGGCGCTCTCCGTCGGAGAGGTAGTAGCGGATGATGTCGAAGTCGATGTTGTTGAGGTCCTCGGTGGCCCAGTTGGTGGGCATGGGCTTTTCGAGGAAAGTCTTGAGGCCCTTGTGGCGGAACTCGCGAACCCAGTCGGGGTCTTTCTTGACGTCGGAAATGTAGTCGACCGTTGCGGATGTTAGACCGCGACCGGCGTCGAACTTGTGGCGCTCGGGGAACGAGAAATCACCGGCGGAGCGGTCGACGTTGATGGCTTCGTGCGTTTCGGTGTCGAGAGTGGAGGTGTCGTAGGACATGCTTAAGTGTGCGTGGAAGTGTGGCACGACGCGTCGTGGTCGTGAATTTTGTGAGCTTTGGTGTCGTTAGGAGCGTGTTTGTGGGACGGGCTACTGGGGTCTATGACCGGAACGGTCATGCCACTGTTAGGTTGTAGGATTTGATTCAGGCGGTGGCGGCTTCCTTGAGGAAATCGTAGCCGTCCTTTTCGAGTTCATGCGCGAGCTCCGGGCCGCCGGAGCGGACGATTTTACCTTCGGCCATGACGTGGACGTGGTCGGGCTTGATGTAATCGAGCAGGCGCTGGTAGTGGGTGATCATGAGGATGCCACGGTCAGGGGAGCGCATGGCGTTCACGCCTTTGGCGACGATCTTGAGGGCATCGATGTCGAGGCCGGAGTCGGTTTCGTCGAGGATGCAGTAGCGTGGATCGAGCATCATCATTTGGAGGATTTCGTTGCGTTTCTTTTCGCCGCCGGAGAAGCCTTCGTTGACGGCGCGGGCGGTGAACTTGCGGTCCATTTCAAGGAGGTCCATTTTGCCGTAGAGCTCTTTGTAGTAGGCGACGGCGTCGAGTTCTTCACCTTTCGGAAGGCGGGCTTGGAGGGCGGCGCGGATAAAGTTGGCGTTCGAGACGCCGGGTACTTCGTGAGGGTATTGGAAGGCCAGGAAGATGCCGACGCGTGAGCGTTCGTCGATGCCCATTTCGAGGACGTCTGCACCATCGATGGTGACGCTACCTGCGGTAACTTCGTAGCTTTCGTGACCGGCGATCACTTTGGAAAGGGTGGACTTGCCGGAGCCGTTCGGGCCCATGATGGCGTGGACTTCACCGGTAGGAATCTCAAGGTTGACGCCATTGAGGATCTGGGTGCCGTCTTCGAGTTGCGCGTGGAGGTCTGTGACTACTAGGGACATGGTAATTGAGGAGAGCGGGTTGGAATTCGAAATATGAAATATGAAATCTGAAATCTGAGATTTGAGACTGGCAAATTAGGCAGGGAGTTCGCCGCGGAGGGTGAGTTCGATGTCGGTGATGAGGGTGCCTTCGGGGAGGTCGAGGACGTCGGCGAGATTGACGCCGGGCTTGAAAGCGATATCGCGGATCGAGCCGGAGCGTTGATCGTGAAAGTGGCCGTGCTCGGCGAGGTTTGGGCAGAAGCGGGAGGGCTCGCGGTCGAAGTTGACCTGGCGGACGATGCCGTGTTGGACGAGGGCTTCGAGGCAGTTGTAAACGGTGGCCAGCGAGATGTTAGGCAAGCGGTCCTTGATGCGGATGAAAACGTCGTTGGCGGTCGGGTGATCACGCTGACTCATCAGCAGTCGATAAGTTTCCCAACGCTGCTTGGTCATGCGCAGACCGCCGATTTCGGCAGGCATTTCACCCTTTGTGGATGGATGAAGGCTTGATGGGTTGGAGATCATGGGATGGGCTGGACTTCGGACGGCGGAAAATTAGAACGGTTCCAATTGAGATCAAGAACTATTCTAATTATAATTAGTTTGAGGTTCTTAGAGGACTTGAGGGCGGAGGCAAGGAGCGGGGAGGCAACGAATGGAGCCTGACAGAGCGCAAAGGAACACAAACTCATGAGCCCGATCTGGCACCACGGGTGCGGAACGATCTGACTGGCACTGAGCGTGAAGGCTGAGGTAGGATTGGGGCCTCAGTGGTTCACACCAATATTGTCGATCAGCCGGACATCGCCGTAAAAAACGGCCGTTGCGAGCAAGGAAGGCCGAGTGAGATCGGTGGCGGGCTGCAGGGTTTCGGCGTCGACGAGTTCGAGGTAGTCGATGCGGTTGAGGGGGGACTCGATAGCGGTGCGGGCAGCCCTTAGGACTGAGGGAACGTCTTGTTTTTCGCTCGCAGCGAGGAGGGCCCGGCGGATGCGGGGGGCGTCGGCGCGTTGTTCGGGAGTGAGGCGGGTGTTGCGGGAGGACATGGCAAGGCCGTCGGGCTCGCGGATGGTCGGGTGGGGAACGATTTCGACTGGTACATTCAGGTCGCGGACCATGCGGCGGATGATGGCGAGCTGCTGATAGTCTTTTTCGCCGAAGACGGCGGCGGTGGGCTGGAGGAGATGGAAGAGTTTGAGGACGATGGTGCAAACGCCGTCGAAATGGCCGGGGCGGGTGGCACCGCAGAGGGTTTTCGAGAGGGAGGATTCGAGGACGGTGGTGGAGCGGTCGGGGTGGAAAATGGAGGCGGCTTCGGGGGTGAAGACGAGGTTGGCACCCTCGGTGTGGCATTTTTCGAGGTCCTGCTTCAGCGGGCGTGGGTAGGCGGCGAGGTCATTGGGTCGGTCGAATTGGATGGGATTGACGAAAATCGAGACGGCGACTTCGCCGTGCGGGCCGGCGAGCGTGCGGGCGCGGCGGATGAGTTTGAGGTGGCCTTCGTGTAGGGCACCCATGGTGGGGACGAGGACGCGAGGGTGCTGCTGGCGGGCGGGAATGGCGGCGAGATCGGCGACGATGCGCATGGCGGCTAGGATTTCCGGAGGGGAGGCATCCGGCAAGTGCAGAACAGACCGTTGACGGGGTGCGGATTTACGTTACGCTGCTTGCGAAACCTACGGGACATCCCCACTTATTCATGACCATTATTCGTCGTTTTACCGCCCTGATCCTGGCCGTTGGCCTTGTTGGAACCGCCTCCGCCCAAGATGGGAAGCTAAAGATCGCTACGATCGACATGCAGCAGCTTTTCAAGGAATACCACCGCACCAACGCTGCCCAGAAGCAGATCAACGTCGAGCGTGCCCGCATTCAGAAAGAGAACAACGAGCGTCTCGCCCGCATCCGTGAACTGGACACCGAGCTCCAGAACATGCGCAAGCAGCTCGACGATCCATCGATTTCCGATTCGAAGAAGCAGACCGTTTACCGCGACTGGCAGATGAAGCAGAACGAAGGCATCGCGCTCGACCGTGAGCGTCGTGAGTTCCTGCAGCGCCGGAATCAGGCTCTCAACGAAAAGATGGTGCAGCGCATGAAGGGCATCCTCGAGGAAATCCGCAAGCTGGGTGAAGAGCAGGCCAAGGCTGAAGATTACGACTACGTTTTCGATAAATCCGGACTAAGCACCTCGCAGGTTCCATTCCTCCTTTACACAAAGGATGCGACCGACATCACGGCTGTCCTCCTTCAGACCCTCAACAAGGACGCCCCACCAGAGAGCGAAATGACCGAGGAAGAAGCACCTGCAGCTGAAGGCGGCGAGTAATCGACCTTCATGTCTGTGGCTTTGACCCTTTCCGAGCTCGCCCAATTGGTTGATGGAGACATCATCCGGGGCGGGCTTTCGGTTTCCTTCGGAGGCATCGCATCGCTTGATGAAGCGACGCCTGACGACATTTCGTTTCTAGGGAACAACAAGTACCACGGCCAGTTTTTAGAAACGAAGGCTGGGGCGGTGATTGTTCCGAAGGGGCTGGAAGATGGTCCAGAGGGAGTCGCGCTGATTGGCGCTGAGAATCCGTCTTACGCTTTCGGGCTGGCGGTGACGCATTTCACGGCGGCTTTTTCGCGTCGTTTTGAAGCGGGGATTCATCCACAGGCGATCATCGATGGCTCGGTGAAACTCGATCCGGATAAAGTGCGTGTCCATGCGGGTGCGGTGATCATGGCGGGCGCGGTGATCGGCGAGGGAACCGAAATCGGGCCGAATGCGGTGGTCGGTGCGGACGTTGTGATCGGTCGCGATTGCCATGTGCATGCGAATGTTTCGATCCGCGAGCGCTGTCTGTTAGGCGATCGGGTGATCGTTCAGCCGGGTGCGGTGATTGGTTCGGATGGTTTTGGTTATGAAACGGTCCAAGGTCGCCATGTGAAGATCGATCAGATCGGGATCGTGGTGCTGGAAGACGAGGTCGAGATCGGTGCGAATACGACGGTTGACCGGGCGCGATTTGGCCGGACGGTGATTGGTGAAGGCTCGAAAGTGGATAACCTCGTGCAGATCGCGCACAACGTGCAGGTCGGGAAACACAATTTCCTCGTGTCGCAGAGTGGCATTGCCGGGAGTTCCAGGACCGGTGACTACGTGATTCTTGCTGCGCAAGCGGGCGTTGCGGGTCACGTAAAAATTGGCGATCAGGCGATGCTTGCCGGAAGGTGTGGCGTAGCGACGGATCTCGAGGGGGGGAAGAAATACGGTGGGATTCCAGCGCAGCCACTTGTGACTCATCAGCGACAGCAGGCTTCTATTAGGAAGTTGCCGGAGTTGTTGAAGCGGGTGAGGGCTTTGGAGAAGGAGGGTTGAGGCGATCCAGAGGGCAAATGCATTAGGAGGAGTTTAACGGTAAGACGGCAGTTGAGGAGCGACACCTTTGAGTCGGAAGGGTCCGGCGAAGAGTAGAAATAGGCAGGTCGTCATTTTTTTTGGACCAGAAACTCTGAAGTTTGATGGCCACCAATCCCGGCGATGAAGGGTTGCTCAAGTCGTCAAGAGTTCCGAGAATTATCACTGATGAATGCCACCCTGAAAGTCACGGCTCCAGCCAAGCTGAATCTATCACTGCGCGTGCTGCGGCGGCGGGAAGATGGATTTCATGAGATCGACTCGCTGATGGCGAGTCTGCCGGGCTTGTATGACCGACTGACTTTCCGGTGTGCCGATCAGGATGAGTTCTCCTGCAATGCGGACGGGGTGCCGACGGATGAGAGTAATTTGGTGATCAGGGCGCTTTTGATCTTTCGCCGTGAAACTCGGATGACCGTGCCGCTGGCGATTCATCTGGAGAAGCTTGTGCCCCACGGTGCGGGACTCGGCGGAGGAAGCAGTGATGCTGCGGCGACGCTTCGTGCGCTGGATCGGATTCACGGCACGGGATTGGGTCACGAGCGGCTTTGTCGAATGGCGGCGGAAATCGGATCGGACATTCCGTTCTTTCTGGGCGCCTCGGTGGCGCGCGTCGGTGGTCGGGGTGAACGGGTGGAGCAGGTGCCGGATCTACCGAGGATTCCTGTGTTGTTGTTGAAGCCGAGTTTTAGTGTGCCGACGCCGGAAGCCTATAAACATTGGAAGAACTCGAAGGAATTGCCCGGGGTTGATTATGCCGTTCAGAAGTTTGAATGGGGTGAGTTGGTCAATGATCTTGAGCGGCCTGTTTTTCAGAAACATCTCTTTCTCGCAGAAATGAAGATGTGGTTAATGGGGCAGGCGGGAGTTGCGGGAGCCTTGATGAGTGGCTCTGGATCCACGATGTTTGCCGTACTTCACGATCAGCAGGTGGCGGATGGAATCATCGATTCCGCCCGCAAGGAACTGGACCCAAAGTTGTGGGCGTGGGCTGGCGCGTTGGGAGGTTGAAGAATATTTGAATCCAGTTAGGATCGAGCTAATGAAGTGGTTTGTTTTCCTGAATTCGTTGTGGTTGGTATTTTCCCCATTGGCAGTTGCGGTCGAGGACGTTCAATCACCACCGCCACCGATTGAGGTGGGAAAGCAGCTCGAGAAGCTGCAGGCGGTCGAGCCGTCGATGGAGGAGGCTGAGAAGTATTTGGCCGACCTTCGGAAAACCCTCAAGGGGATGGAGGCATCCGAGGACAAGGAGGAGTTTGCGAAGCAGGTTGAAACCCAGCGGGAGCGAGTGGCGCAACTGCGTGAGAACTTCAGGACCTTGGCGACGGGGATCGAAAATGATCGTTACCTTTCGAATGCCGAGGGGGCGGCGTCTTGGCAGGAGAATCTCGAAGACATCATTGCTCCGATCAGTAGTGGGGTGCGCGAGTTGACTTCTGGTCCGCGCGAGATGGAGGCGATGCGGAATGAGCTAAGGGTTTGGCAAGAACGCCAGCAGTTGAGTTCTACCGCACTCTCGCGATTGGATGATTTGATCAAGGTGGCGAATTCCGAATTGATCCAAAAGGAGCTCGCTGCCACGCGGAAACTTTGGGCGAGCCGCAATGGGGAGGCGGCGAGTCAGGTGCAGGTTTTTTCCCAACAGATCGAAGAGCGGGAGCAGAATAGTCCGTCGACCTGGGAAGCGGTATCCGGTGCGATTGCAAATTTCTGGCGAAGCAAAGGGCTGAATCTGGTGATTGCGATCCTTTCGGCAGTGGCGGCATTTGTCCTCGTAAGGAAGATCTACGCTCAGCTCAAGCGGGTCAGTCCGGTCCACCGAAGAAAAAGGAATGGACTGGCGGCTCGGGGCACGGATTTGCTTGCGGGAGCGCTTGCCGGGATTCTCGCTTTGACTGCGGCTGTGGTGGTCTTTTACTTGCGAGGCGATTGGCTTCTTCTCGCGCTTTCGATCATCTTTGTGATCGGAGTGCTCTGGGCCTCGAAACGGGCGATTCCTCCCTACATCGAGCAGATCCGGATGATCCTCAATATTGGTTCGGTCAGGCAGGGTGAGCGATTGGTTTATGAAGGGGTTCCGTGGCGGGTGGATCGAATGAACTTCTTCTGTGATTTCAGCAATCCGGATCTCGAAGGAGGAAGTTTGAGATTACCTGTTAGGGATGTGATGCCGTTGCACTCGCGAGAGGCAAATCCAAAGGAGCCATGGTTTCCGACTCGGTGCGACGACTGGGTAATACTGGCGGATGAGACCTACGGTAAAGTCATTCAGCAAACGCCGGAGCAGGTCGTGGTGTTGCGCTTGGGCGGGAGTCGAAGAACGTATCCGACGGCCTCGTTTTTGAGCGCACACCCGGAGAATTTGTCGCATGGTTTCCGGGTTAGCACGGCTTTCGGAATCGACTACAATCTGCAGGCGATTTCAACAACAGTGGTTCCTGATGAATTCAGGAGTCGGATTGAAGAGGCTCTCTTCAAGTTTACGGATCACTCGAATGTTCGCTCGGTGAAGGTGGAGTTCTCAAATGCGGGGGCTTCGTCCTTGGATTATGCAATTCTCGCTGATTTCTCGGGGGAATTGGCATCGAGGCTGAATGTCTTGCAGCGTCTCATTCAGAAGACCTGTGTCGATGTGTGCAATGACAAGGGTTGGGGTATTCCGTTTACACAGATTACGGTGCATCAAGCTCCACCGAAATGAGGCGTCGCATTCACGAAACTGCGGACGACGGAATTAGTCCCGATCAGGCGTGGTAAAGCAGGATCGAGTTGGCAGTGAAGTGATCCGAGAGGATGTCCGAGACGATCACCAGCGGGGTGCCGGGCCGGACGAGGTCTCTTTCACGGAGGAGCTCAATGGCGCGCTGGATGGTTTCATCGATGGTCGCGGCGAAGGGTACGTGGAAGGATTCGATGCTGCGGCTAAGGGCGAGCTGGCGGCAGACTCGTTGGGTGGGGGCAAAGGCGTAGAAGCGGGAAGTCCGGGGACGCAGCATGGCGGTGTGATTGGCCATGACGCCGCGGCGGGTGAGGACGATCAGGCGACCATCGGGGAGGGAGTCAACGAGAGTGACGGCGGCTTTGGCGGTCTTTTGGCGCTCATCGCGGAGCATGACGCAATCGCCGTAGCCGAGACCGCCGGAGCGCTCGATGCGCGTGCTGATTTTGACGAGGGCTTCAAGGCAGCGGTGCGGGTGGGCTCCGATGCTTGTTTCGCCGGAAAGCATGAGGGCATCGGCTTCTTCGTAGGCGGCGTTCGAAACGTCGGTGACCTCGGCGCGTGTCGGCGTCGGGTTATCGATCATGGATTCCAAGAGCTGGGTGGCGACGATGACGCGTTTGCCGAGCTCGTGGCAGCGCTTGATGAGGCGGCGCTGGAGAATGGGGAGCTCCCAGTAGTCGACTTCGATGCCGAGATCACCACGGGCGATCATGATGGCGTCGGATGCGTGGATGATGGCGTCGATATTCTTGATGGCTTCCTGGTCTTCGATTTTGGCGACGATCTGGCAGTTGCCTTCGAGGGCTTCGATGGCTTCTCGAAGTTCGCGGACGTGAGCTCCATCGCGGACGAATGAGCCGGCAATGTAGTCGGCATCGCATTCCACGGCGAGCGCGAGGTCCCTGCGGTCCTTTTCTGTTAGGGCGGGAAGGTTGAGGCGAGTGCCGGGGAGATTGATGTGGCGGCGTGAGCCGAGGATGCCGTCGTTTTTCACTTCGCAGACGATGCGGTCGTCCTGGCGAGATTTGATTTCCATTAGCAGGGTGCCATTGTCGACGACGATGGTGGTGCCCTCGGAGACATCGTCCATCAGGCCGTCGTAGTTGACGGTGGTGGAGATCTCGATTCCCGGTTCACTGGTGCTTTTCCGGAATTCGACGAGGTCGCCGATTTTCAGTTCGTAAGGTTTTTCCACGTCGCCGGTGCGGATGGAGGGGCCGGTGAGATCGAAGAGGACGGCAGCGTGAATGGATCGGTCGGCGGCAAGCTTGCGGACGTGCTTGGCGGCGAGTTTGGCCACGTCGTGCGGGGCGTGGCTCATGTTCAGGCGGAAAACATTGGCACCTCCATCGAGGAGTTTGCCAATGGCTTCTTCGGACTCGGTGGCGGGGCCGAGGGTGACGACGAGCTTGGTTTTGCGGGCCATGACGACGGGTAGGAGAGTGTGAATTAGGCGGGAACGGCTGTGATGACCGACTTGGCCGCTTGATGAAATGCGGACGACGCGGTGCTTTTGGCGGTGGGGGTGAGAGCAATCGGGGTGCCGCCATCGCCACCTTCGCGGACCGGGACTTCGATCGGGATCTGGGCGAGGACGGGGACGTTGAGGCGTGCGGCTTCGCGGACACCGCCGCCATCGCCGAAGAGTGGGTAGCGGGTGCCGTGGTCGCATTCGAACCAAGCCATGTTTTCGATGAGGCCGATGATCGGGACGTTGACTTTGGCGAACATCGAGACGGCTTTACGGGCATCGATGAGGGCGACTTCCTGAGGTGTGGTGACGATGACGACGCCATCGACGGCGACCGTTTGGACGATGGTGAGCTGGATGTCGCCGGTGCCGGGTGGGAGGTCGAGGACGAGGTAGTCGAGCTCGCCCCATTCCACCTGGCGGAGGAATTGCTGGGTGTAGCGGGTGGCCATGGGGCCGCGCACGATGACGGGTGAGCGATCTTCTAACAAGAAGCCCATTGACATAAGTTTGATGCCGTGGGCTTGGATGGGAATGATTTCTTCACGCTCGTTGGCCATCGGCTTTTCATTGCTGCCGAACATCATGGCAACGGATGGGCCGTAGAGGTCGCAGTCGCAGAGACCGACCGTTGCGCCGGTGGCGGCGAGGGAGATGGCGAGGTTGGAGGCGACGGTGGACTTGCCGACACCGCCTTTGCCGGAGGCGACGGCGATGATTTTTTTCACGCCGGGGATGGACGACTTGCCGGTGTTGGCCTCGGCTGCGCCGGTGGGGGCGTCCTTGATGTCGATGATGATGTTGACTTCGCCGACGTCGGGAAGTTCATCGAGAACGGCGTGGCAATCTTTGAAGATCTGTTCGGGAACCTTGGGGTCCTTGGTTTGAATTTCGATATTGACGTGGGTCACGCCGGGCTCGCAACGGACGTCCTTGACGAGGCCGAAGGAGATGATGTCGCGGGAGAATCCGGGGTATTTGACCGTGCGGAGGGCTTGCTTGATGAGGTCTGGAGTCATGCTGGCGGGCCGATGATCGACGGGAACGGAAGAATGGCAAGGGTCGTCGAGACTTTAGGAAAAGCTACGGCGGAGATGGGAGGGGAGAATGTCGAGTTGCTCGCGGTATTTAGCGACGGTGCGGCGGGCGACGGGGATGCCTTGGGCTTTGAGGGCTTTGGCGATGGCGTCGTCGGATAGTGGCTTGGCTGGATCCTCTTTGGAAATGAGGGTCTGCATGGCTTCGCGGACGCCGGCGTTTGAAACTTGGGTGCCGTCGGCCGTTTCGTAACCAGCAGCGAAGAAGGCGCGCATTTCCATGAGGCCGTGGGGTGTGAGGATGTATTTTCCGGCGACGGCGCGGGAAATGGTGGTGGCGTGCAGGTTCAGCTGATCGGCGATGTCGTTCATCGTCAGCGGGCGCAGGAAGCGGGGGCCTTTGTCGAAGAATGCCGGCTGATGCTCGATGAGTTTCTGGGCGATGGCGAAAATCGTTTCCTGACGGAGCGAGAGCGAGCGGATGAGGGTGCGGCCTTCGCGGATGTTTTCCTGGAGGAAGTGGCGGGCTTTCTTGTCGTTGCCGGTAGTGCCCAGCATGTCCTTGTAGAAGTCGCTGATTTTGAGCTTTGGCAGGTATTCGTTGGTCAACCGGGCGGTCCAGCCTGCGTCGGTTTTCTCGATCACCACATCGGGCTGGATGTAGGGATTGCCGGTGGGGTCATACTCGCCGCCGGGGTTGGGTGTCAGGCGGCCGATGCGCGCAGCGGCCTCGGAAATCCGGTCGACATTCGTGCCGAGCGTCTTGGCAATTTGCGGGTAGCGCTTGCGAGCAAGGTCGGCGAGGTGATCGCGGACGATGCGGTATTCGAGGCTATCCTTTTCGCCGGCAAATTCGAGCTGGAGAAGGAGTGAATCGGTAATATCGATCGCGCCGATGCCGGGTGGGTCGAAGGATCGGATCAGTTTGAAGGCGGCGTCCATGTCGGCCTTTTTGATGCCAAGTCGGGTGGCGAGTTCGCGCGGTTCCATGTCGAAGAATCCACGGCTGTCGAGGTTGCCTAACAGGGCATTGGCGGCGACGCGGACCGTGGGTTCGATCAACGATAGCTCGAGTTGATGGGCGAGGTGCTGCTGGAGGGTCTCGGGAGCGACGATCGAATTGTAGAGGTGCTCGCGGCGCTCTTCGTCGTCGGCACTCCAGGTTTGCGAACGGCGTTCGAGGATCTGAAGTTCGCGCCAATCGTCGTCGGTCTCATTGAGGGATTCAAGGGAGTCGGCGTTGTTTGGGTCGGGACCGTCGGCATCGAGGGAGATGACTTCCGTGATGTCCTCAAGCACTGGATTGGTTTCGAGGGCCGTTCTCACCATTTGAGTGAGTTCCATCGAATTCGCCTGGAGAATTTCCAGGCTCCGTCGCATCTGAGGGGCGAGGGACTGCTGCTGGGACAGCGATTGATGGAGGGATGCGTCTGCCATAACATCGCGGAGTTCGTCGCGAATGTGATCCCTTCTGAGAAAAAAGCTACTTTAAAAGCAAAAAACGTGCCAATCTAGATTCTTTTTATCTAGTCGCGGCTTAATCTAGTCGCGGCTTAGGTTGATTGATTGATGATTAGGCGTGACGTGGAGGTCTCCATGGTTACAGCTTTTTTCAACCCGTCACAAGCAATCGATGAGCCAAGGAGATTTTACCCCGTTTGAAGAGAAGATGTCAGGAGCCGGTGTTATGGATGCCGCGATTCAGGCATTTCGCCGGAACTATGAGGCGCTATGCCGCAATGAGAGTGGTCTGATTTCCGAGGCGGAGATCGAGCCGGCTGGGGATCTGCCGGTTCATGAGGACAAGGGGGCTGCTTTTGATCCGGAACTGCTGGCGAAGACGGTGGTGATCAAGCTGAATGGTGGGCTGGGGACCAGCATGGGGCTGGAAAAGGTGAAGAGTCTTTTGGAAGTTCGTCCGGGTGTGAACTTTCTCGATTTGCTTGTGCGTCAGATCCGTTCGCTGCGGGAATCTACCGGGGCACCGGTAAAGCTGCTGTTGATGAACAGTTTTAGTTCCAGTGACGATACGCTTGGGCATTTGGCAAAGCATGCTCCTGAAGGTCTGCGCGAGGCTTCCGAGGTGGAGTTGATGCAGAATCAGGTGCCGAAGATCGACGCGGCGACGCTCGCGCCGGCTGAGTGCCCGGCGCACCCTGAGCACGAATGGTGTCCTCCGGGTCACGGTGATCTCTATCCCGCGTTGATGGGAAGTGGCTGGCTGGATCGTCTTCTCGATGAAGGGGTGAAGTATGCCTTTGTTTCGAACTCCGATAATTTGGGCGCGGTGCTTTCGCCTGAGTTGCTGTCGTGGTTTGCGGAATCGGAAGCTCCGTTTTTGATGGAGGTGACGCGTCGCACTCCCGCGGATCGAAAGGGTGGACATCTTGCGTTGAGGAAGTCGGATGGGCAGTTGCTACTGCGTGAAGTGGCTCAGTGTCCGGAGGCAGACCTCGAGGCCTTCCAGGACATCGGGCGCCATCAGTATTTCAATACCAACTCGATCTGGCTGCGACTCGATGTGCTCAAGCAGCGGCTTGAAGAGGGTGGAGGCGTGTTGCCGCTGCCGATGATCCGTAATCGGAAAACGGTGGATCCGCGTGACAAGGGATCGACTCCTGTGACTCAGCTTGAGACGGCGATGGGTGCGGCGATCGAGTGCTTCGAAGGGGCGCGGGCGATCGAGGTCTCACGTTCGCGCTTTGCGCCGGTGAAGACGACCGGAGATCTCTTTGCGCTGCGTTCTGATGCCTATCAGGTGAGTGCCGATGGCAGGGTTTCACTGATACCATCACGGAATGGCCAGCCGCCCTTGGTGGTGCTGGACGATCGCTACAAGTTTGTTGACTCGCTCGATGGTCTCGGGGTGCCCTCGCTTGCCAAGTGCCGAAAGCTGGAGGTGTTAGGCGAAGTTGTTTTTGAAGAAGGTGTCGTGATTGATGGGTCGGCTAGTTTTGGCGGAGGTGAAAAGATCGTGGTGAGTGCAGGCGTCTATCCTTGAATGACTTCTGTTCACTAGTTGGGAAGGTGACGAAATTTCCCCGAGATGATGCCTTGTGTTCCTCGGGGCTCGTGCTACTTCCGCCGCGCAATGGCAACCGTTGGACCCTTTGAACTTCCTTTGGACGGCATTGAAGCCGTCATTTTCGACTGCGACGGAACCTTGGTGAATTCCATGCCGGCTCACTTTGAGGCCTGGTGTGAGGCGCTTTCGTATTATGGTGCGGCCAACGTTTTCCAAGAGGATGTCTTCTATGCCATGGGTGGCCGGCCTACGATGGACATCGTCGTTGATCTCAACGCGGACTATGGGCTGAAACTTGATCCCGATGCAGTGGCAATGAAGAAGCGTGAGGCATATCTTCAGCGTCTTCATCAAATCGAGTTGATCGAAGAGGTGGTAGAGCATGCGCGCAGGCTTCGGGGGAAGCTGCCGATGGCGATTGCGACCGGGGGTACCCGGATGGTGATCGAGAAGACCCTGCAAGCTGTGGGTGTGTCCGATTTGTTTGACGAAGTGGCGACTGCTGAGGATGTTGCAAACGGCAAGCCGGCGCCGGATATCTTTCTATACGCCGCCAAGCTACTTGGGGTCGCTCCAGAGAAGTGCCTCGTCTTGGAAGATGCTCCCGCCGGAATCATGGCTGCTCAGTTGGCAGGTATGACAGTGGTGTCCATTCCGGCTCCACTGGATTTGGCGCCTTCTTGAGTCATTGCATGGGTTCTCGTTCTTTGGTCCAGAGAGCTTTCTTCGACAAGTGCGCCAATTTGACGCATCTGAGTAATTTGCCGATTGCCAAGGGGGGAGGCTTGGGTTAGCTAAACGGCGTTGAGGGGGCGTGGCGATCACGCCCCTTCGGTGTCTCCGGACTCCGCCCTAGAAACACCCTTTAGCCTGTGGGATTTTTCGATGCTTTCAAACGCTGGCGATTGGCCCGGAAGGGAATGTCGTCGGGAAAAAAACGCCGTGTCCAGACTGACGACGGCGTTGCCGACTCTTTGGATCGCTCACCTTGGGTCCGATATGCGCTCTACCTGTGCTTCTGTGCGTCGTCGTCGGTGCTTATCATGAGCGGGGTCTCGTTGGCCGATGGCTTCGAGGAACTTACCATCGAGGCGAAGCGTCTGGACTTTGCGCTTTGTGCTTTCTTCATTGCGCTGAGCGGGGCGGCGGTGCTGGAGCTGAATCTGGAATTGGCGGCCCGAAGGAATGGCAAGGTCGTGCTGATTTTGGGAGGAGTGCTCGTCCACCTTGGCTTGATGCGGGCCATTAAGTTTTTCTCAGAGCTGAATCAATTGCCGGAGCAATTGGGCTTTCTGTTGATTCCTTTTGTGTTGGCTCCAATGGTTCACACGATCCTTCTGCGGCGGTCCCTAGGAATTTTTTCCACGATCTATGTGTCGTTGTTGGGGGCGCTTCTCGTGCCCGCGAGTGAGGTTGGGATGTATCTCGCCGTGAGTTTGCTCTGCGGACTGGTTGCGGTGCAGGCACTTCATCAGACGCGTCGGCGGGTGCAGTTGCTGCGGGCGGGTTTTTATGCCGGTTTGATGGCACTGGTCCTCTCGACGGTTTTTGGGGCGATCGATCTGCGCTCAGTCATGCAGGCGGATGCAATGGATGAATGGAAGATTGTCGGAATTGCCTCGGCGACGGCTCTGGGCATGGGAATCATGATCGCTCTTCTTGTCAGCGGCCTCCTTCCGGTCATCGAAGGGCTGTTCAAGTTGACGACGGATATCAGTTGGCTGGAACTCAGTGATTTGAATCATCGTTTGCTGCGTCGCTTGCAGCTTGAAGCTCCGGGAACCTTCCATCACAGCCTCGTGGTGGCCTCGCTTTCAGAAGCTGCGGCGGAAGCGGTCGGAGCGAATGCCGCGATGTGTCGGGTGGGTGCCTATTACCACGACATCGGGAAACTCAACAAGCCGGCGTATTTCATCGAGAATCAACATGACGGTACTGAGAACCCACACGATAGTCTGACTCCGACCATGAGCGCCCTGATCATCACGGCGCACGTGAAGGACGGAGTGGATCTGGCGCTGAAGCATAAGCTCAATCCAAGGGTGATCGATGTGATTCGCGAGCACCACGGGGATTCGTTGGTGGGGTATTTCTATCGTCGCGCCCAGGAGCAGAAGCGGGCGGAAATGGAGAAGGTCGAGAAAAAGCTCGAGAATCCCGAGGACTTGCCAAAGGTCGATCAGAAAAACTTTCGTTATCCCGGGCCCACTCCACGGAGTCGTGAGAGCGGTATCATCAGTTTGGCGGACGCGATTGAAAGTGCTTCGCGGACGATCAAAAAGCCGACGCCCGCGAAGATTCGTGCCTTGGTGGATGACATCGTCGCCTCGCGGATCAGTGATGGTCAGCTTGACAACTGCCTGTTGACGATTCGGGATCTCTCCACGGTCAAGGATGTGTTCAGCAAGACTTTGAGAAGCATGCTTCACAGTCGGATCGATTACCCGAAAGACGATGATAAGGGGCGCAAGTCGGATCTTGAGAAACGGGCGGCAGCTGAGAAGAAGACGAATGGCAATGCGTCGAGTCAGATTCCTGAACCGACACCGACTTCGAATCTCAAAGCTGCGAACAGTCGATGAAAACGGAGGTTATTGTTGGGGATCATCAGACGAAGGTGCAGTTGCCTGAACAGGCTCTGACCATACTTGAAGAGGCCGGTGCTGAAGCGGTTCAGTTGATCTTGTTCGCTGAAATGGTGATTAAGGATGCTCCCTTGGCGTCGCTGGAGTGCGTGGAGGTGGCGCTGGTGGATGACGAAACGAGTTCGCGGGTTCATGAGCAATTCATGGGAATCGAAGGTGAAACGGATGTTATCACTTTCGACCACGGTGAGATCGTTATCGGTGTGGAAGTGGCGCAGCGGCAGGCGGTCGAATACGGCGAACCGGAGCAGCGTGAGTTGTTGCGCTATCTCGTGCACGGCCTGCTCCATTTGGCCGGGCACGAGGACGACAAGGATGAAGACCGCAAGGTGATGGAGGAGGCGCAGGAACGCTTGGTGGCGGTGCTCTGGAAGGGCGTCTCCCATTAAGGTTCGCTTCTGCTATTTTTTATTCGGATCGTAGAAGATCCGGATGTCGGCCTTTTCACCGCCGAGGAGTTGCTGGGCGCGTTTCAGGGCGTCGCGGGTGGCGATATTCGGATTACTGGCGCGGTAGACGAAGATGTTGCTTTCGCCCTTCGACCGATCGGCTCCTTTCTGGACAACTTCGAGCACGCCGGAGTTCTTGAGCACTTTGTAAACTTCCCGCGGTGCGCCGGAGATGAGCACGTGGCGGCCATCGGAGCGCATGAATTTGATCAGTTCTTCGAGGGCCAGAACGGAAGTGGCGTCGAGGTGGCGTGCGTTCTTCAGACGCAGGATCAGAATGTGAAGTGAGGGGTCGGCCGCGGTCCGTTGGAGCTGGTTGCGGAAAAGTTCGGCGGCACCGAAGAAGAGATCGCCCTCGACGTGGACGATCGAGATGGCAGGGTTGGGGCGTTTGCGTTTTTCGCCCAGTTCGCGGAGTTCGCCTTCGTCGCTGAATTCGTATTCCACGAGGTGGGGGCGGCTGGCGCGACGCAGGAAAAGGGTGATGGAAAGCGCGACACCGATAAAGATGGCGACATGGAGTGGGGCGATCAGGGTCGAGAAGAAGGTCGTGATCAAGACCATGGCGTCATCGGGCGTGGAGCGCAGGCAGATCCGGATGTTGGCCGGGTTGATGATGCCAATGGCGATCGCGACGACCAGAGCTGCGAGCGCAGATTTTGGCACGTAGTCGATGAGCGAGATGTCGAAGTGAGGCAGCCAGGCGATGATCAACGCTGCGATCAGAACCATCAGGCCTGAGTAGATCGACGAGAAGCGGGTGAGCGCTCCTGATGCGTAGTTGAGAACGGATCGGGTCAGGGAACCGGATGCTGGCATGCCGCCCGTGAATGCGGCGGCGAGGTTGGCGGCACCGACGGCGAACATGTCCTGGTTGACCTCGGCACGGTCACCGCTCCGGGAGGCGATGGTTTTGGCCATGACGGTATTTTCAAGACAGGCGAGGAAGGCGATGGCAAAGGCGACGGCCATCAGGGATGAGAGATCCTCGAAGAGGTGGCCGCTACCGAAGTTCGGAAGCCTTGGGGCGATCTCAGCGAGGGTGAAGGTGCGGAACGTCTCGGTGCCGGCAAACTGGCCTCCAGCATGAATCAAGTAGCCGAAGCTTGCGGAAATGATGACGAGGGCGATCGAGAAATTCGGCCACTTGGGTCGGAACTTCTGGAGTCCGAAGTAGAGTAGAAAGCTGACGGCACCGATCAGTAGTGGCTGCCACTGGGTGGCGGTAAGGCTCTTGGTCAGGGCTGCGGTGAGTCCGACGAAGTTCTTTGGTTCCAGCAAGCCCACCTCGACGGAAATACCGAGCATGTGTTTCAGCTGATTTGCGATGATCAGCACGGCGGCTCCTGTTAGATAGCCGACGAGAACGGAGCGTGAGACATACTGGAGAAGATCGGCGAACTTGAAGACGGCACCGATCAGGCAGAAGATCCCGATGAGCATGACAAGCAGTGGGATGAGCTCGGTCTCTCGGGCGGCGAGTGCGGGCTGAGCGGCAAAGAAGCTGAACAGCATGAAGGCCGTCGCATTCGTTGGTCCGAGAATGGTGTGGCGAGATCCGGCGAATACCGGGGCGACGATCGGTGCGATGGCGGAGCAGATGATGCCGAAGGCGATCGGGAGTTCGGCGATGGCGGCAAAGGCGATACCTTGAGGAATGGCAAGAAGTGCGACATTAGGTGCGGCAGCCATGTCCGCGCGAAACTTTTCACGGGTGTATCGCTTGATCGGGCCGACGATGGCAAACAGATCGATGTTATCCCCCTCAAAATACTTCCGGATGGGTCGGAAGATTTTGGATGGAGAGAATAATTTGCTCATTGGGCACAGATTAACGGAAACGGGCGCGGCGGAAAAGGATGATGCCGAGCATCACGCAGGCAATATTTGGGATCCATGCCATCCAGGGAGCGAGTCCTGAGTCGCTGATCATATTCCCTCCGACGAAATAGGCGGCACCGATGACGAGGCTCAGAACCAGTCCGGTGGAAGTGTCCCGACGTCTTGCCTTGATGCCAAGTGGCACGCCGATGAATGCGAAGGCGAGGCAAGCGAAGGAGCTCGCGTAGCGTCTTGCGGGTTCTGCGAGAGCGCGGGCTTTGGCGCGTTTCCAGGCTTCGACTTTGGCGGGACGCGCGTCCGGCTCCAGCACGGGCCAACTATCGACGAATACCTGGATCTCATGGTTACTCATTTCGCTGAGTTTCGGCTTCTCGAGTCCTTCGTCGGAGTAGTCGATGACCATCCACTTAAGATCGTCGGAGAGCATCATGAACTCGTCTTCACCTTCACGCTGTCCGTCGATGTAGGCGTTGGTCAGCTTGAGATGGATTTGTTGCTTGTCCTCGTAGACGACGGCTTCCGCCCGGTCGGCGTGGATATAGGCACCGCCCATTCCCGGGGTCTGGTTGAGGAAGACGTGAAAATTGCGGAAGCCTTCTCCTTCGGTGAAATCGGTGTCGACTTTGACATCCTTGAGGTAGGTCTGATTGACACCGGCCATGAGGAGCTTTTGGGGTTCCTTGATCATGGAGCGTGCGACATGCACGGGGATGTTGTTCACTTTTCCCTTCGCGCGTGGGGCGACTTGAATATTCAGCCAGACGCAGAGGATGGAGAAAAAGAGGCCGAGGAAGAAAACAGGGGCGGCGATTCTAACAAGGCTCATGCCGGCGACACGAAAACCGTTGAGCTCGTTGTCCGCGGAGAGTCTGCCGAAGACGAGCAGCACCGCCGCGAGGAATGCCCATGGGACCGTGAAGATCAGTGAGACGGGCAAGACGTTGATCGCAAACTCAATCAGGATGGAAATCGGTGCCTGCAACTCGACCAGCAGGCTTCGGATCTTTTGGAAAATATTTCCCAAGACCAACAGCAAACTCAGCAGCACGATGGCAAAGAGCGTGCCGGACAGAATTTGACGTCCGATGTATCGGTCCGAGATTCGCATGGGATGAAGGGTTCAGCTTGGCGTGGAGGCGGCAGGGTGTCGAGCGATCATCTAGGGGGATGACGTTTGACTTTGCCCGACGACGAACCCGGTCAGAACGGCTCCGGCCGAAAGGGTGGCGATGAAAGCGGGCAGATGGAGTGCGATGAGGAGATAAGCGAGCGAAGCAGCCGCGGCGGCAACCATGGCGTAGGGGAGCTGGCTGATCACATGGTCGATGGGGCGGCAGCCCGAGGCGAGGGCGCTGACGACGGTGGTATCGGAGAATGGACTGCAGTGATCACCAAAGACCGCGCCGCCAAAGACCGCACCAATCACGCTGGGGGCGAAGGCGAGAGCGGCGTCGCCACCATCGGAATCGCTGAGGACCTTGAGGGCTAGCGGCATTAAAAGAGCCATCGTTCCCCAGGATGAACCCGTCGCGAAGGCGGTGAGCGAGGTAACGGCAAAGACGGCCAGCGGCAGCCACTGGGGTAAAAGCTGGTCGCCAAGAAGGAGCTGGATCTGTTTTGCCGCACCGGATTGCTTGAAAACGCTGCCGAGGCACCAGGCTAGGATCAGGATGACGACTGCTGGCAACAAACCGGCCGCGCCTTGAAGCATGGCTGCCCCAAATTCGTTACGGCGCTTCGGTGGGTAGCAGGTCCATGCGGTGATAAGTCCTCCGATGGCGCCACCGACGAGAGCGAAGGGCGTGCCCTTGCTGCTCGCGGCGACTCTCCAGGCGTCGAGGGAGAACAGATCAATTGTCGCGCTCGACCAGATTTGCAGCGAAATCATGATGGAAAGGGCGAGTCCGGCGAGCGGCACAAGCACCCGCCACGGAGCGGTGGCCACGCTGGATACCTCATCGAGCGTTTCGAGGTTCCCGTTAAAACGCCGCATCGCGCCGGGTTCCCAGTTTCGAAAAATCGCAAGTGGCACGAGAAAAAGCGTGAGCAGGCAGTAGGGGTTGGCCGGGATGGATCGGAAGTAGAGTTGGTAGGGCTCGCCGCCGGGTAGGTTGTCGCCGATGAGCGTGAGCTGAAAGGCGATCCAAGTGGAAATGAAGGCGATGCAGGCGACAGGTGAGCTCGTCGAGTCGACCACCCAGGCGAGTTTTTCCCGTGAAACGCCGATGCGATCCACGGCGGAACGGGAGATTCGGCCCATCAGCATGCTGTTCGCGAGGCCATCAAAGAAACAAAGCAGGCCGAGTCCGTAAACCGAGCCGAGCACTCTCCGTTCGGGGCTTTTGCTACCGTGGAGCATCTTTTTCAGAAGCGCCGCAAATCCTCCGGATGCCTCCAAGACGCCGGCGAACGAGCCCAGCAGAAGCGTGAAAACCAGGGCGCTGACATGCCAGGTGCCGTCGAGTGCCGGGAAAAGGTGCTCGGCCACGGCGATTCGGACCGCCTCGACCGGGGATCCACCGCCGAGCACTAGGCATCCGGCGATTACGCCTGCCCCGAGCCCAGCGGCGGCGTGGCGAGTGAGAAGAATCACCGCGAGGGCGGCAATCACCGGCCAGAAGGGGGCCACGCCGGCCAAGCCGGGGACAAAAAGCACCATCCAGCTGCCCGCGAGCAAGCCGATTCCAAGCAACAACTGTCGCATGAGCGAGGCTTCCCGCTCATGCGGATTCTTGCAAGACCCTATTCGAAAAGCCATTCGGGCAGGGTGATTTTCGAATTTTTAGTTGAAGCGGGCGGTCTGCAGAGGGTGCCGAGGGCTTGCGGGAGGTGCGCAGCGCCTTTCACTGGGAAAAAT
>Ga0100401_1000523_pt1 | contig 31248 bp, 28 predicted proteins | sample CryGeymeta201525_FD_80421 | JGI IMG/M metagenome (GOLD analysis project Ga0100401, IMG submission 80421) | Groundwater microbial communities from Crystal Geyser aquifers in Utah, USA - Crystal Geyser metaG 2015-25 | ecosystem: Environmental > Aquatic > Deep subsurface > Groundwater | place: USA... | reverse complement strand
TAATGCAACCTTTGCTTTAAATGATGGCGGATAACTCTTTCTCATTTTTTCCACTTGGACCTCCTGTTTTTAGTCTCCAAGTGTAACTTATCATACCGTCCAAATTTTGGGGTCCACTATACTGATAGGCTCTGGTTCACCATAAAGTTTTCTGAAATTATCAAAAATCAGGCGTTCTGCTTGAGATTGCTTAAGTTTGCCCAAAGCATATTTTTGGTTCACCAGTGCTGAGTAAATAGAGTGCTCCGCTTCCTTTTCTTTGCCTATTCCAAAAACAATTGCTTGATCGTTATGAAACATTGCCCAAGCTGTGAAGGGTCCATCAGTATTAACTTCATTAGAGCTTAAAGATGGTAACGCTTCAAATACAATTAAGTCGTATTTTATATTAGAGGTGAAGGGGTCATTCAATGTTGCCTCCTTAATAGACCCATAGTAATTTCTAAGTTCTGATGCAGTCATCCCAGGTTTTAGTTTGGCCGTGTCAAATCTCTTTACCCCTTAACTCTACGATCGAGACGCATCTTGACATTTATTTGAGATATGGATGTCGCCATGCTGTTAAGAAGTGCGTCTTTATATATTTCCCCAAGTTGTTGTGTTATGATAGGTGTGGCAAGGCCAAGGGTTGCACCACCTTCTAACTGCGCCCAAATTGGTTCACTGTAGGCTATCTGTCCTTCTTGTCTGTAATCTGCAATTACAAAATCATTTCGACTCTCCTTAATCGTTATCTTCAGTAAGGTATTCAATCCTGTTGCAGAATAATCACAGTATACTAAAGCATCTAATCCTTCGAACTTACTGGCATCCGTCACCATTGTCACTTGTGTAAAATAACAAGCAAATAAGTCGTAGATTGATTTTTGTAATGTTTCATCGACTCTGACCTCAAAGTTATAGCCCCCCCAAGTGGTTTTAGCGACCGATTTTTTGAGACTCTGCGAAGCAACAATCCCGATTTTCATCGGTATTTTCTGGTTAGTACATAGGTCATTGAATGTATTTTGCTGCAACGAAGAACGGTAGGTGCAGGAGCATGTAAAAAGCAGCACTGAAAAAATAGATAAATAAATTACAAGCTGTTTCATCGCACATCACCTCAATTGAGTGGTTTAAGAGTTTTCTACGAAAACAATCTCGCTCCTTTTCCGCTGGTTCAACCTTGCAGGTTGAACCGTAAAATTTAAAACTAATTTGTGATGTCTCAAATACATAGTTCAATCGAAGGACGATTGAACCAGCAAAGTATTTGCCCCCAACGCCCGGCATCAGCGGCGCGGCTTGTCCGCGTCCGCTGCATGCCGGGCGTTAGCCCTCCGATTTGATGTAGTCATTGTGAACAAAACCCAATAGGGATTAGTTCTGCTCAAAACAGTACACGTGCCAGTAGGGGCCGTCTCCGCGCAGACCGGCTACGCGGTAGTCGCATTGCATTTGCACTACACCTTCTGGCGTCGTGCCAACTATTCTTGAATCAGTATCAGCCTTCTCATAGACCCGAACTTGTTGCTCCTTGAGTTCAAAAGTAGGGGCATCAAACGCCAATTGTCTTGTTGACTGTCTTTTGGAGTGGATGGCCAGAATGATGTCCACAGTCGCGTTGAATAGATATTCGATATTGGCATTAAGGGTCTTAGAGTCAAGTTTACGGAATTCGTGTTTGACAACCCACGTCTTATCCTTGAATCTGTAGACCTCTGGGGTCAAACGCCACACGTTCCAGAAAGTTGTAGTATCAATCCCCTGTGTTAGCAGCTTCTGCTCCAACTCGGTATGGTCATAGACGATGAAGTCTGTTGGATCTTTGACTTCTCTATCAACGTAGTCCTTTCGCTTGGCGTAGAAAGGGGCTTCTGAGGCAAGTGCTGCCACAAGGGGCGACTTATCGCCGTCCTTGAATTCGGATACATCGTACTGCCGCTCAAACTCCAGATAGATTGCCTTTCTGCAGCATATTGCGCATCTCGCCGCGTCACTGGCCTCAAGAGCCTGCTTTGCCTCAAGAAGTTGCTCCTTTGTCTCGCCCGTTTCGAGTAGGTCTATGGTGCTCACCGTTGCGAAACTAACTCCCATGACCGATGTGCTGACTTCATCAAAGAATTCAAGCACGTACACCGCGAGACGCTGACACTCATCCCTGGCCGGTTGGATTCCATGGTGTTTCGAATCGACGCGGAGCCTGTTTAGCCGCAGCAGTTGGTTCTTAAAGGGAAGTTGCTTCGGCTCGATTTTGTCATTGATTATGTCAAAGTACTTGGCAAATTGCGTCCTTTCATCGAGTCCTGCACCCACAAAGTCTGCGACCGCAAGCAGAAATGCCTCTACGGCATCTTGAAGGAGATTCACACCCGAAAAGAGATGTAGGTCGTTCGCCGAGCCAAGACTTCCCAGACCTAACTGATGTAGATGCCTGGCAAGACAGAGTCGTCGTACAACTTCTATGTTCATAAGTATCCTCTCTTTTCCTGAGGCCTAACGCCAGACCTAACTGGCGGCGGCCACAGCGTATCAAGAAAAATCAACCCCGCTATTCCGCCGTTCAGTTCAGCGACTTGTTAGGCTAAAAAGTTGTCTTTACAAAATTTTAGATGTCAGCAAGTAACCAATTCTTTTCTAAGTAGCTCATTGACTAGCTTCGAGGCGGAGATATGATCCAAATGGGCACGTTTTTCCAGTGCCCTGACAACTTCTTCGTCTACATCAATCTCAAAATGACGACTGTCAAGACGCACATCAACTTCTACAGGAGTCATGTATTCCAGATAGTCGGTGGAATCATAAACATCCCAAAACTTCCCTGCTTCCTCATAAGAAGAAAACTCCTCAGGAAGCTGATCCTTCTTCTTATTTGTAATACCTCCTTTCTGAATGGGTCATATCCCGGGCTGATATTGGCAGAGCCGCCTCAGATTTGCGAATGAAAAAGACTACTAAATATCGTCCAGTCGAGGTCTGTCCAAACGCTTCGTACACGTCTTCGCCTTTGACTCTGCCTTTCTCTACTTTTAACACGTGTGGCTCCCCAAAAATAACACTCTCGACTTCTTCGGGGATAACTCCACAAACTTCAGTTTCTCTATGAACTGTATCTTCCAAATGACTTCTCTAAGCCTCAATTCTTCTTGCAGGTCGCTTTCGTTATAGTCAAAAACCACGGCTCCTTCTGTGGCCAGACAATCCATGAAATCAAGGCGGTTCGTCTCCGCAAGTTTTGCCGACTTGCCCAGGGAAAGCCGCTTGTTTTTGTAATACCGGACGGCCAATGAGCGCCTCAGGTCCATTTCCAATACCCACGTCCCTATTTTCAGGGATGCCAGTATATCTATCGGGACGTTATAAGGTTAATTTTTCAGTTCTCATATCTGCCTCCATACTTCTGACAGGATTGTCGTCTTTTTTGAAATGACGATTTCCTTGTTTACATGATAACGAAAATTAGCGTAACTATCAACGGAAATCAAATAGCTTGATCTTTGATTTAGATAATGTATAGATAAAAAAATGCTATCTTATGTATTGACTCTAACATCCTTCGGAGAGGTGGGCCTCGTCTGGGTGTTAAGAGAAAAGGCGCCCTCCCTTGTGCGCATCTTCCTTCCTATGGAGGGGCTAAAGATGCAGGACATTATCCATCATGGTTCTCCGCACTTTACCGGCGCCGTCAGACAATCCCATGAGATCATAGAGCAGATTTCCCTGGAGATTCAGGAATACTTGTCCGGGGCGCCGGTTGTTTTTTCTTTTGAAAACCTCGACATGAGTGGCTGCAACGAATTTCAGCGGAAGGTTCTCCTTCAGAACAGGCAGATTCCACGAGGTTTTATCAGTACCTACGCTCGCCTGGCAGACAAACTATCCCTTCCAAAGGGCGCAAGGGCGGTGGGAAATGCCCTGGCCGGCAACCCTTTTCCCCTCATTATCCCCTGTCACCGTGTCATTAGAGCAAATGGTGAGCTGGGGGGCTATGGCGGCGGTCCGGGAATGAAGAGAGCGCTTCTTGAGATGGAGGGTGTAGCGTTTGGTGCGGGGGGAAGAGTTAGCCCGGCGTGCTTCTGGTAAAGGAAACGATATTGTCTTTGAGGTCTGTTTCTTCTATTCGCGGCTCTATTTTATAAGGACCAGGTTATTCCGGTGGATGATCTCATCATAGTCCTTATATCCGAGGACCTGTTCCACTTCGGATGTCTTTAATCCCATGATCTTCCGGATTTCCGCAGCGCTGTAGTTGACCAGCCCTTTGGCAAGGGGTGTACCATTCCTATCAACACAGGTAGCGGGATCGCCAACGCCAAAATTTCCTTCCACCATGGCTATTCCCGAGGGGAGAAGGCTTTTCCCCTGTTCCAGCAGGGCCTTTTTCGCCCCTTCATCTATAAATAATTTCCCCCGTGACTTCAGAGTAAAGGCAATCCAGTATTTTCTGCTGGTCAGGCACTCGTCCATGGGCAGGAAAAGGGTGCCGATCTCTTTACCGGCAAGAACATCCTGAAGGACATCCTTTCTTCTGCCGGGGGCGATGATGCAGGGAATGCCAAAGGCCGTCACTTTTTTAGCGGCAAGGATCTTACTTTTCATGCCGCCTGTTCCCACGGAGTTTGCCTCCTCCGTTGCCATCGCCTCAATCTTTTCCGTGATCTCTTCAACAAGGGGAAGGAGTTTGGCTTCCCCCGACTTAAGCGGATTTCTGTCGTAAAGGCCATCTGTACTGGTCAGATTAATCAGGAGGTGCGCTCCAATGATGTTTGTAACCGTGGCGGCAAGATGGTCATTGTCGCCGAATTTTATTTCGTCAACGGCTACCGTATCGTTTTCATTAATAATGGCAATTACCCCCCAATCCATAAGGGTGGAGAGGGTATTGCGGATATTCAGAAATCGCTTCCTGTCCGTTAAGTCACTCATGGTCAGAAGGATCTGGGCCACGAACAAACCATGTTTTCCAAAGGTATTGGAATAGACCCTCATCAGCCTTCCCTGTCCAATGGCCGCCGCCGCCTGTTTCTGGGGCATGCTTTTCAAATCACCCTTTATACCCATCCTGTGCTTCCCCGAGGCGATGGCGCCGGAGGTGACAAGCATAACCTCGTAACCTTTTCTTTTCAGTTCCGCAATCTCATCAACCAGTTGTTCGATGATGTTGAGATTGAGCCCTTCCTCTCCCGTCAGCACGGCGCTGCCGATTTTTATGAGGATCCTTTTGACGTTTGTCAGGATGTTTTTTCTTGTCTGATTGGTCAGCATATCTTTGTCTGGTGCAGTTTCTTTACGATCTCGCCGATGACGTTGCCGATTCCTTCCCCCGTTAATGCTGAAAAGGGCAGCGCTTTTATACCCTTTTCTTTAAAAGAAGCAATCTCTCTCTTGATCCTTTCCATAGTGAGGGGCAGATCAATTTTATTAATGGCCACAATCTGGGGTTTTTCCACGAGGGTCGGACTGAAAAGGGAAAGTTCCCGGTTAATAAGTTCAAAGTCCCGCCAGGCGCCGCCAGGCGCTTCTCCCGAGATATCAAGGATGTGGAGCAGGACTGATGTTCTTTCGATGTGACGGAGAAACCTTGCTCCCATCCCCATTCCCTCGTGGGCGCCTTCTATCAGTCCGGGGATGTCAGCAATGACAAAGCTTTCAAGCTCCCCATACCTGACAACGCCAAGATTGGGCGCCAGTGTGGTGAAGGGGTAATCGGAGATTTTGGGTTTCGCCGCTGAGACTTTTGCGATGAAGCTTGATTTCCCCACATTTGGTAGTCCGATAATACCCACATCGGCGAGAAGTTTGAGCTCAAGTTTAAGCCGGCGCTCCTCTCCCTTTATACCCCCCTGAGCGTAACGGGGCGCCTGATTGGTCGGTGTGGCAAACCGGGCATTTCCCCTGCCGCCTATTCCTCCCTTTGCCACGATAAACCGCTCACCGTCAAGGATAAGGTCCGCTAAAACCTCGCCTGTTCCGGCATCCTTGACCACAGTACCCACAGGGACAACAATTTCCACATCCGGGGAATTTCTGCCTGTTCGGTTGCTTCCCTCCCCATGTCCACCGTGCCTTGCCAGATGATGTTTCCTATATTTTAAATCGAGAAGGGTCCGACGACTGTGGGAGGTTCTGATAATTATGTCGCCCCCTTTCCCGCCGTCACCGCCGTTCGGTCCCCCCCGGGGCACGAACTTTTCCCTCCGGAAGCTGATGCAGCCTCTCCCGCCATCGCCTGCCCTTACGTATATTTCTGCCTCATCAATAAATTTCATATCATGGGATTAAAAAATAAAAGGCACCTTGCATGTGCCTTCTGTGTGTTAAAGGAAAATTGATGAGTTTCGTCTTGGCGGCTAAATGGTCGGCCTTTTAAAAATATCTACAAGGCATAGACACTTACCTTTTTTCTTTTCCTGTCCAGCCTTTCAAACTTCACAGTGCCATTAATTTTTGCGAAGATCGTGTAATCTTTTCCCATGCCGACATTGTTGCCGGGATGCACTCTTGTTCCTACCTGGCGGATTATAATGGAACCGGCGTGAATTTCCTGGCCGCCGAACACCTTAACGCCTCTTCGCTGCGCATTACTGTCCCTCCCGTTACGGGTACTTCCCTGTCCTTTTTTATGGGCCATGCTACCCTCCGCTTAAAAGGAAATTTCCTTTATTTTTATATTTGTTATTTTCTGGCGGTGCCCGGTTTTCTTGTGATAACCCTTTCTCCTCTTCATCCTGAAGACGAATATCTTGGCTGCCTTCGCCTGTGCAAGAACTTCAGCTACAACCCTGGCGCCCTCAACAAGAGGAGTTCCCACTTTGATATTGCCATTGTCGGCGACCATCAGTACATCGTCGAAAACCACGGACTCCCCCTTGTTGCCGTTTATCTTTTCAATTGCCACCACATCTCCTGGGGAGACCTTATGCTGTTTACCGCCTGTCTTTATAATTGCATACATTTTTTTCAAGTTCCTGTCTGGAAAATTTGCGACCTTAATAATAACGAAATTAAATATTATTTGTCAATACAATAATGAGATATATTTGAAAAAATTTGTTCCGCAGGCCAGGGTCAGATCGAGAATATTACAAGGGGCGGAAATGTCAAGACAAAAAGTGGGGTGTAAAAAATGTCTTGACTTCAAGGACGCCGGACATTAGCTTATTTTTGAGGATAAATAGAGCTGGAGGAGGTAAAAATGGCTAAAGGGGTTATTGAAATCAAGGAAAACCGTTGCCGGGGTTGCGGCTTTTGTGAAATGTTCTGTAAGAAGGGGTGTATCGAGATGTCAACGCGGGTTTCAAATCTCGGATTGCCTTTGCCCGACTTTATCAATCCTGATGATTGCAGCGCCTGTGGTATGTGTGCATGGATGTGTCCCCATACTGCTATTGAGATTTACGAATACGTGGAGGCATCTCCTGCCACTGCACTCTAACCAGGGCAGGCAGTAAAAGGACGGGTAACTACTCAGGTATAAAGGCTGAAGGTGGATAGACTGAAGGGAAAAACATGTGCGACAACCACACAAAGCCAAAATCGTTTGGATACCTTGATTGCATAGGAATTTCCATTTAAAATAACTTTAGGCACTTTAAACTTTAGCTCACTTTAGGCACTTAATTTACAAGGGGGGATCAAAATGACGGATAGACTCCTGATACAGGGGAACGAAGCGGTAGGGTGGGGCGCCCTCAATGCGGATTGCCGGGGATTTTTTGGCTATCCCATAACGCCACAGAATGAGATCATAGAGTGGTTTGCCAGAGAGTTTCCCAAGAGGGGAAGGGCTTTTCTTCAGTCAGCCTCGGAAACAGGTTCAATAAACATGGTTCATGGGGGCGCGCTGACGGGTGTGCGTGTTATGACTTCAACTTCCAGCCCCGGCTGGGCGCTGATGCAGGAGGGTATGAGCAATCTTGCCAATGCCGAACTCCCATGTGTTATTGTCCTGGTGCAGAGGGGATGGAATACTACACGGCATGCGCAAACGGATTATACCTCCGTAACCCAGGGTGGTGGCTACGGGGGATATAAGACGATCGTTCTTGCCCCAAAATCTGCCCAGGAACTCTATGATTTTGTTCAACTTGCCTTTTATCTTGCCGACAAGTACAGAAACCCCGTTGTAGTCCTCAGCGATGCCATCCTCGGTCAGATGATGGAAGCTGTTGAACTTCGGAATCCCGATTTCGGACCTCTTCCCGACAAGGATTGGGCGATTACAGGCAAGGCAAATCATAAAGACGGCAACAGACGTTTCTCCTCCATTGGACAGGGAATGCTGCCCACCCCAAAACACCCGAACCTCTGCGCCTTCTGGGGTGACTATAAAAATAAGATTGATACGATAAAGAAAAAAGAGGTACGGTACGAAACCTACCTGCTTGATGATGCGGAGCTGGTATTGGTGGCCTTTGGTTATGTGGCGCGTGTCTCTCTTGAGGCCCTGCTTGCGGCCAGGAACAAGGGATTAAAAGTCGGTTTAATCCGACCCATAACACTATGGCCTTTCCCCTCTGAAACAATCAGGGACAAGGCTAAAAAAGGAGCGACATTTCTGGTCGTGGAAGATAACATGGGGCAAATGATTGAAGATGTGGGGGTGGCCGTTCAGGGTCAGGCCGAAATTCATCTGGTAAATGCCCTCGACAGACACCTACCGATAGAAGAAGGAGCAATCTATCCCGAAAAGGTCCTGGAAAAAATAGAAGCATTAATCAAATAAGAAAGGGGCGTCTAATGGAGAAAAAATGGATTGCGGGAACACCCAGGTTATGGAGGGATATTCCGGTAATTATACCCTTCTGTCCCGGCTGTCAGCATGGAACCGCGGTAAAAGCATTATGTGAAGTAATTGATGAATTGGGTATGGAGAAGAATTCGGTGCTGGTTGTCGGCATCGGCTGCTATACTATGGCCTCTATCCTGGTGGATGTGGATTCAGCAATGATTGCCCATGGCCGTGCCTGTGACATAGCCTCCGCCATGAAACGTATCGTCGGCAAGGACACGATGGTCATCACCTGGCAGGGAGATGGGGACGCCCTGGCCATCGGTTGCGAACCGACGATTCATGCCGCTGCCAGGAGCGAAAAGATTACTACCTTTATGATCAATAACGGCAACTATGGGACTACCGGAGGCCAACTGGCCCCTACCACCCCTCTGGGGCAGGTTACTACCACCACACCCTTCGGGAGGAATCAAGACCAGGGATACCCCATACAGGCCGCAGAGTTTATCGGGAGCTTGAAAGGGGTAGCTTACACCGCCCGGGGAGCCTTTACCAGCCCCGCAAATTATCAAAAAACAAAAAAATATATGAAAAAGGCGCTGGAAAAACAGCGAGACGGTGTGGGGTACAGCTTTGTCGAGATATTGTCTACCTGTCCGGCCAACTGGCACATGTCTCCCCTGGATTCCCTGAAAAGAGTGGAGGAAGAGGTGATCCCTCTTTTTCCTCTCGGTGAATTCAAGGATGTTGATAAAATTGAGTGAATAGGAGGATAGAGGCTATATGAAAGGTGAACCATCCAAAAGACACGATGTAATAATCGCCGGCATTGGCGGGACAGGATCAATGATAATAGGTCAGATACTCGCTGCCGCCGCTGTTTCCCGATACAATAACGTACTCTGGAACCCCAGCATGACCACGGCAAGGAGAGGGGCGCCTGCCGATTGCACAGTTATTCTTTCCGATACTGAAATCGCTTCCCCTCTGCTTTTCAGCGCTGATACCATAATCATAACCGAATCTTCCCGTTTAAAGGCTTTTGAGGGCAGGGTGTTGCCAGGGGGAATGATTATTTTGGAAACCAGCGGGGAAAACGAAGAGGTGGAAAGGGACGATGTCAGGGTGGTGGAAATCCCCGGTGTGGAAACCGCGGCCAGACTGGGCAATGCCCTGGCCAGAAATATGGTGCTCTTAGGGGCATACGTGGAGAAATTAGCTCCCCTCCCCGCCGCGCTGATAGAAGAAGAGATCGCCAGAAAATTTCCGGACAATGGTAAAATGCGGGAACTTAACCTGAATGCCTTCAGGGAGGGGATGAATATTGCGAGAAGCGCCTGAGGACGCCCTGCCCTGAATCTCACCGGTTTTACTGGTAATTCGGATTCCCCTCACATCTGGTTTAAGATACTCTGCAAAGGAGGAGAAATGGATTTCGAGTTTACACCCGAACAGGAAGAGAAGAGAGAGGACTTTACAGCGTTTTGTAAAGAGGAGGCGAAGAGGGCCCCTGAGGGCTGGATAGGCGGCATGGCAGCCGAGGAAACGGACGAAGGATGGGCTTACCACCGTTCGGTAGTGGAAAAGGTGGCCGCAAAGGGTTGGTTATGTCTGCCCTGGCCAAAAGAATACGGGGGGCAGGGGCATGGCCCCATTGAACAGCTAATCTTCAGCGAGGTAGCGGCCTATTACAGGGTGCCCGCCATTCCCATGCATTTTATGACCGTGGCTGCCGGTATCCTGATGTATGGAAGTGAGGAACAGAAGAAGGAGTGGTTGCCGAAAATGGCCAGGGCCGAAATAAACTGGGCCGAAGGCCTGAGCGAACCCAATGCCGGTTCGGACCTTGCCGCTCTTACCACCACCGCCGTGGCCGATGGTGATGATTACGTCATCAATGGGCAGAAGGTATGGACCAGCGGCGCTCATCGTGCCGACCATATCTTCATCCTCGCCAGGACAGACCCCAATCTTCCCAGGCACAAAGGCCTTACCTTTTTTGTTAACCGGATCGGTCCCGGGATTGAGTTTCGCCCTCTGATTTTCATGAATCGCAGCCATCTTTATAACGAAACCTTCATAGATGATTTTCGCGTCTCCAAAAGAAACATCATCGGAAAGCTAAATCAGGGCTGGTATGTGATGATGGCGGGGAGAAACTTTGCCCGTGCCAACATCTCACTTGCCGCGGCGGGGAAACGGGATTTGGAAGACCTGATTGAGTATTGTAAACAGACACAGGAAGGGGGAGAATTCCTGGCGAAAAAACCTTTGATCCGCCAGAGGCTTGCCGACTTTGTCATTGACTACGAGGCGGCCTTGAAGTTCGCCTATCACGTCTGCTGGCTCCAGACCAAGGGAAAAGACGTGGCCGCCGAAGCCGCGGCCTGCGGTTATTATGCCAATGAGCTTAACCTGCGTCTCGCCAACACGGCCATGGAGATTATGGGACTCTATGGAACCCTGAAGGGAGGATCTAAATGGGCTCCCTTTTGCGGGAAGTTTCAGGAACTCAGCCAGTGGAGTTCCGGCTTTACCATCGCCGGGGGTACTACAGAGATAAGGAAGAACGTGATCGCCTGGACAGGGCTTGGGCTGCCACGGGACTAACAACCAAGCAGGTTCAAAGTTCCGGGGTTCACGGTTCAAGGTTAGAGTGATGAAATATGAAGGGCGCAAGCCAACCAACCGTGAACCGTGAACTATGAACCGTGAGCCTGACAACCTGAGTAGTTATAATGGGGGGAAGTATGAACCTTGATTTTACTGAAGAACAGGAAATATTAAGAAGAACAGCCCGTGACTTTCTGGCAAAAGAATTCCCGAAGACGCTGGTCAGGGAAATGGAAGAGGACGCCTCCGGCTTTCGCGCTGACATCTGGAAGAAGATGGCGGAATTGGGGTGGATGGGATTGATTGTCCCCGAAGACTACGACGGCATCGGCGGCGGTTTTATAGATTTGATCGTTCTCCTCGAAGAGACGGGGCGGGCTTGCCTGGTTGCCCCGTTCTTTTCTACCACGATCTGCACCTTTCCTCTCCTTGATGCGGGCAGTGAGGATCAGAAGAAGATATTCCTACCCAGGATAGCTGCCGGGGAAGAGATCTTCGCCCTGGCGTTGACCGAACCCACTGCCAGCTACGATGCCGCCGGCGTTACTACAAAGGCTACAGGAGAGAAAAAGGGTTATCTTATTAACGGCACTAAGCTCTTTGTTCACGATGCCCAGGCAGCCCACCATCTTCTCTGTGTCGCCAGGACCAACTTTCAGTCGCCTCCGGAGGAGGGTATCAGTTTATTCTTCGTGGATGCCGGCAGCCAGGGGTTAAAAGTTGTTTCTTTACCGACTATTGCCGATGACAAGCAGAATGAGGTTGTATTTGATAATGTCCTTGTCCCGGAGGGGAACATGATAGGAGAGTTGAACGGAGGCTGGCCGGTGGTAAGGAGGCTTCTTGAACGGGCATCGGTGGCAAAATGTGCGGAGATGATCGGCGGCGCCGATTGGGTGGTGGAAAACTGCATTGCCTATGCAAAGGAAAGGGTACAGTTCGGTAAGCCTATCGGCAGCTTCGGCATTATTCAGCATTACCTCGCACAGATGTGGACCGAACTCGGCCATGCCAGGTGGCTTGTCTATTACGCAGGCTGGTTGTTAGACCGGGGACTACCATGCGCCAGAGAAGCAGCGACGGCAAAGGCGCGCATGAGCGAGGTATACAGGCACTGCACCCGCATGGGGGTTCAGATCCTCGGTGGTATCGGCACTACCAGAGAACACGATATGGGGCTTTATTATCGCCGCGCCAGACAGGCGCTACCCCTTTTCGGCTCGCCAGATTCCTGCCGGGAAAAGCTGGCTCATGAAATAGGGCTTTAACTTTTATTTTTCTATTCGGCGGGGATTGCCATACGAAAACGGCGGTGTATCCACCACCAGAAAGATGGATCCCGCCGTATATAACCTTCTGTGATCTTGCTCAAGGCCTCGAGATTGTCCCTTATATCTTTTTCTTTATTCCCCGTAAGCTTCAACACGAATGGTTTCTCGATAATGATCTGATGGTTATTATTCTCTTTTCGGATGATAAACATGGGAAGGATGGCGGCGCCCGTTCTCATCGCCATGACTACCGGCCCACGAAAGGTGGGCAGCTTCTGGCCGAAAAAATCAACGGGTACACCTGCTTCTTCTGAGGGATTTTGATCTATCTGTAAAAATAAAATGCCTCCTTTCTTGAGCCAGGCAAGAGACATGGCAACACATCTATGTCCTGGATTGACAGGGATCGGTTCTATGCCCATCTTTCTCTGCATAACGGGAATCATCGGGTTTAACGCCTTATTATGCATTCTGGCTGTAATAATCGCGAGTGGGTACCCATCCAATGCCAGTCTCTGGCAGATAATGGGGAAGTTCCCGTAATGGGCGCTCAGGGCAATAACACCCCTGTTTTGGGCAAAGCACTGCTTCAGGTTCTCTATGCCGACGATGGGAACCCTCTCTTTTGCCATATCGGGAAGGATGACAAAAAACTTGGGCACCTCCAGCATGTCTTTACTGATATTCCTCCAGCACTTTTTTAAAATTATTTCACATTCCTCTGCGCTTTTTTCCGGAAAGGCGATGCGTAAATTGGCCAGACCGATCTCTCTTCTCTGCCTCAAAAAACGGTACAACAGCGTTCCGATTAAATCGCCAGCCCGGCAGACAACGGGGAAGGGGAGATGTTTGAATATTACAAGTATTGCTTTGAGTAGTATCTCCTGATACCTTTTCATGCGAAAAATACCTTTCTCCTACCCTTCTTTCAATCATTACATTATGCTCAATATCATCTTCGAAGTCAATATTCGTTAATCACTTCTCCATGATTCAGAGATCAAGGTCTCTCCCACACAACCTTTCCGTCAAGGACGGTCAGCATTACCTTTATCTCTTTTATATCTTCCCGCTCCATCTGGAGGGGGTTGTCACTCAAGATGGCCAGATCGGCAAGCTTCCCGGGAGTGATAGTTCCTTTGATCGGATCGTCAAAGGAGGCGTAGGCGGCTTCTATGGTGTACATCTTCAGCGCCTCCACCGGCGAGACCCCCTCCCATGGTGCAAGGAACTGTCCCGTTTCTACCTTTCTGGTTACGGCGGCATAGATGCCCATTAAGGGGTTAAGGGGCACCACCGGAGAATCCGAGCTGGCCGCTATCCTCAGTCCTCGCCTCTGAAATGATCTCAGGGGATATATCCAGCCCAGTTGGGCAGAGGGAACCGCCTCCATGTACCTCCCCCCCAGATAGTAAAGAAATGGCGGCTGGGTGACGATTACTGCCCCGCTTTTCCCTACCTTATCCAGTAAACCGGGAGGGCAGATGGCGCAATGCTCCAGGCGGTGGCGATGATCCGACCGGGGAAACTTTTGCAGTATAAACTTAAGAGAGGTCAGCGCCGCTTCTAGCGTGTAGATATCGCTAACATGGAAGGCAAGCTGAAAACCGGCCTCATGTGCGGCAAGGGCGTAATAGTCCAGCTCTTTCTGGGGTGGATGGGGATGGCCTGTGCTCTCATCAAGGGCGATCTTCACCCCACCCAGACGTAGATGGTCATCACCCGTTCCCGTGGAGAGACCCATACCTTTAAACTCATCTATGCCATCGCAACCTATGAGCATAGAAATCCGCACGGGCAGTAGATCGCGCTCCTTAAGCCGCTGAAATATCTGCCAGTGCGCAAATCCGTTCGACCAGGTTGTATCCTGGAGGGATGTGATCCCGTAGGAGAGGTAATCCCGGCAGGCAAGTTTCACTCCTTCCGCCAGCTCCTCTTCGTCAAGAGGGGGAACCCCCTTCTCGACCAGTTCATTCCTCCCCACGATCAATCCGTCTGGTTCCCCTGTTTCCTGATCCCGGCCGATACGCCCCCCCTGCGGGTCCGGTGTCTGTCGGGTGATACCGATCAGCCGGAGGGCAAGACCGTTCAAGACGCATATACTGCCTGAGTAGTGGATCAGAATTACCGGGTGGTGAGGGGCAGCTCTGTCCAGCTCCCGGCGATCCGGGTGTCGCCTCTCTGCAAGATATGCTTCGTTATATTGAGCCGCCCTCACCCATTTCCCCACGGGGGTCTGTTCGGCGCGCCGGCGGATGCCCGTCTGGATTCCGGCGATGTCTTTTACCACGGAAGGCGAACAATTGACGTAGAGGAGGGTAGCGGCAAAGGAAAAGGGGTGGCAGTGGGCATCAATAAAGCCAGGAACCACCGTTCTGCCTTCACAGTCAATAAGCCTGGTTTCTGTCCCTCTGTATAACTTGAGGCAGTCCTTACCCCCAACGCCGAGGATCCTGTTGCCCCCGATGGCAACCACTTCCGCGGTGGGTTGTCTCTGATCCAGGGTTATAACCTGCGTATTATACAGTAGCAGGTCTGCCGAAGCATGGGACATTTTCCCTTTTGAAGTGCCTAAAGTGCCTAAAGTGAACTAAAATTTTTTAATTTCCAACTTTAGGCACTTCCAACTTTTAACTTTTTCCTGCCTCTTCGATATCTTCCAGCAACTTTCGGAAGACGGATATGGCCTTCATTTCACGCTCTCCTATGCGGTAAATAATTCCTTCGAGGTATTCCTTAGTCTCCAGGGAGGACAGGCCGATCTGTTTTCCATGTAGGCAACCGATAGAATCAAGCTCTTCCTCTGCCCTCTCGAGGGATCTTTGCAGCGCCTGTTGCAGATATAGCTTTTTAGCGATCGGCAGAGATTTTTGCAGCGCCCACAAGGCAAAGACAAAGGGGAGTTTCTGCCAGGCGTACCATTCTTTGGCGAGGTCGAAGATGAATTTAAACCCGGAGATACCGGTTTTTTTGCGCTTCAATGCCTCATCACCGATGAGGAGCACTGCGGCAAAGGCATCGTAATCATTAACGCCAGGATGCATGCGGACGAAGTTTGTTCTCAGCCCGTATTTTTTCTCGAGAAGAACGTGGAGTAATTTCACCGACGTTGCCGTTTCTTCTGTGATGCCGATGTCCTTCCCGGCGAGTCTGGCCCAGCTTTCCCTGGCAAAGAGCAGGATGCTCTTCACCTGATTACGTGCAGCAATGCAGTAAGCCATCGTCTCAAGCCTGTCTTCCTGGGCGAAATAATCCATCAGCGAGAATGGGGCAGCGTCAATCTGTCCCTTGCTCGATAAGATACCCATCTGCCGGGGGGTGACCGGTAGGATATTGAATTCCCCCTTCTCAAAGTATTCGTAGAAGGGAATGGAATTAAGGTAGGGAATCTTCCCAATGACGTTTTCGGTGTAGATGTTCACTGGATTATAATAGGCATCACGCTCCACGGGTATCTTTCGGGCCTCTCTGATGATTCTGATAATCCGGTCTTTCGTCAACGCTGCCGGGCTTGTTGCACCTGCATCATGCGCAATCCTCTCCCCTCCCACGGTTCCGTCCATGTCATCAGCCCCGAAATTAAGGGCCACAGAAGCAATCTCCTCCGTCAGCATGACCCAGTACGCCTTGATATGGGGAAAGCTATCCAGCATCAGACGCGAAACAGCGATCGTCTTTAAGTCGTCAATGGCGGAGGCGAAACCGGGCCGGGGTTTAATTCCTGTACTGCCGGCCTGAAAGGCAAGGGGGATAAACGTCAAAAAACCGTTCGTTTCATCCTGCGCCTCCCGGAGCTTGATCATGTGATTCAGCCGTTCCTCGTACGTCTCAATATGGCCGTAGAGGAGCGTCGCATTCGTGGGGATGCCAAGGCGGTGTGCGGTCTTATGCACCTCAAGCCAGGTTTTTGCACCGATCTTCTGGGGAAAGAGCAGTTTGCGGATGCGTTCCGAGAAAACTTCCGCCCCGCCCCCGGGCATTGTGTCCAGCCCAGCCTCCTTCAATTGGAGAAGAACCTCTCGGAGGGGAAGTTTGAATTTCTTGTGAAAGAAATCGGCTTCCACAGCGGTGAAAGCCTTGATATTAATGTTCGGAAAGTTCTGCCTGACCGCGGAGATCATCCGAAGGTAGTGCTGCCACTTCCAATCCGGATGGAGAGCGCCGGTAATATGTATTTCCTGGATATGGGGCGTCAGCCTGCCCAGGATATCCTCGATGGTCATCTCGTAGGCCCCGGGCTTGCCCCGTTTGGCGGCAAAGACGCAGAACCTGCACGAGAGGATACAGATATTTGTCGGTTCGATCTTCCGATTGAGGGCAAAATAGACGACATCTCCACTCTTCTGTTGCCCGGCAGCGTGCGCCATCTTACCGAGGGAAATGATATCGCCTGTACGGAACATCACCAAGCCGTCTTGCAGGGAAAGTCTCTCGCCTTTCTGAACCTTCTCCCATACGGGAATGAGCCGTTGATCCCGGAAATTGACGTCCATCGGTGTATTTTATCCTTCTCGGTGATATTGTCAATAAACAATCAAGGGAACAGATTTTTTGGGGATGATAGAGACACCCTCCTATATCTGGTTCCTCCGCAGAATTTGTGGGTCCGTTTTAGGTATTGATAGTGTAACCACTGTAATATGAAGCCATAAAAAAAGCATCCTGTTCTCTTTTCTGGTATGGAGATTTGTGACAAGCAAATCCATCCGGAAGGGGGAGAACAGAATGCTGATTAAGACTATCCTGAATCGGATTGAAAAACACGCATGCTTTGTTTACGGAGCCTGTCGACTTTTGGAAGAGAGAGGGCGACTGATTATTGAGATGGAGATCAAGGCCAGGGCCAATAGCCAACCGATCTGCTCTGGGTGCGGGGAAAGGCGCCCGGGATATGATACTCTTCCCCTGCGTCGTTTTGAGTTTGTGCCGTTGTGGGGGATAGCGGTGTTTTTCCTTTACGCCATGCGGCGGGTCAATTGTTGTACTTGCGGCGTGAAAGTAGAGAAAGTACCTTGGGTTCAAGGGAAAAACCACTTGACGACCACCTATATCTGGTTTCTCGCCCGCTGGTCGAAACGGTTGACATGGAAAGAGGTTGCTGAAGTATTTCACACCAGTTGGGACACTGTCATACGATCGGTAAAGGTGGCGGTGGCTTGGGGACTGGCTCATCGCAACCTTGATGGAATCAGCGCCATCGGCATTGACGAAATCGCGTGGAAGAAAGGCCCCACTAAGTTTGCCACCCTGGTCTATCAGATCGACAATAGCGCCAAACGCTTGTTGTGGATTGGCAGGGATCGGACGGCAAGAACGGCGCTTCGTTTCTTTGACTGGTTTGGAGAAGAGAAAAGTGGCGCTCTTCGTTTTGTGTGCAGCGACATGTGGAAACCGTATCTGCGGATTATTGCCGAGAAAGCCGGCCAAGCCGTCAACATTTTGGATCGGTTTCACATCATGAGCCATATGAGCAAGGCTATCGACAAGGTGCGCGCCACGGAGGTCAAGGAGCTTAAGGCAAAGGGGGAAACCCCGGTGCTGACAAGAACCCGTTGGTGTCTTCTGAAACGACCGGCGAATCTCTCGGAAAGCCAGGAAGTCAAACTCCGTGAACTCTTGAACTGCAACCTCAAGACAGTCAGGGCTTATCTCCTCAAAGAGGATTTTCAGTTCTTCTGGCAATATGTGTCTCCTACCTGGGCCGGCAAGTTTCTCGATGCCTGGTGTAAACGAACCATGCGCTCCCGGATCAAGCCGATGAAGAAGGTGGCGAAGATGCTGCGAACCCATCGAGAACTCCTGCTCAACTGGTTTCATGCTAAGAAATGGGCTGTCTCTCTCGGCGCAGTGGAGGGCCTTAACAACAAAGCGCGAGTGACTACAAAAAGAGCATACGGTTTTCGAAGCTATGATCTTTTGGAACTTGCACTATATCAGACCCTTGGCGATCTTCCGGAACCAAAAAGCACCCACAAATTCTGCTGAGGAACCCTATATCTTTATCCAGCCCCTCTTTAATGCATTGTCGAGGATCACCCCTACAAGGAAAGCCACCCCCATATTCCACATGGCGAATCCCGCTACAATAAGCATCACATAGAAGTCCGTCTTGTTATCACCAATATCCCTTACCACCAGCGCCAGTTCAGCGCCGGCAAAAAAGAGGATCACTCCCAGGATCGCAGCAGGGAAGATTTTAAAGATAATAGACACAGAATCGCTGAAAAATAGGGCGATAATAATAACAATGCTCCCGAGTACGACCAGCGCGCCACCTGTCCTTGCTCCGAAGCGAACATGTCCTGCCATCCCGCCGGCACCATGACACATGGGAACACCTCCTAAGAGAGGTGAGATGATATTCATTATCCCGGTGGAGATGGCCATCTTTTTTTCGGTTACCGGTCTGTCGTGAAAAAGTTCGTTGTTCTCGGCAGTTATCGCGATAACAGCGTTGCCGAGGGTCAATGGTATCTGGGGCAGGGTAAAGATTAATGTGCCTTTTACAATATCATTCCAGGTAAGTTCACCAAGGGCAAATGCAGGCAATTTAAATCCCACATTGATCTTTGCCAGCTCAGAAATCAGACCGGGATTTATGATAATTGCTGAAACAACACCGATAATCAAAAGAATAAACATGGCCGGTATCTTAGGGTTGGTCAAAAGGAGATAGGTAACGACGAGGGCGATCCCGGCCAGTAAAAAGTTTGTCCTCATCTGCCCAATCCCCTCCACGATGAACGAAAGCCCCAATCCTAACATAATCCCGCGCACAACAGGTTTACTGGCAAGGCCGCTTACCTTTTTTACCATTCCTGTGGCACCCAGTATGAGCCAGAAGAGTCCTGTGGTAAGACCGGCGCCAAAAAGCATCGAAGGGCTCACACCTCCGGCAATAGCCGCCGCACCTATGGCCTTCATGGGCTGGATGGGGATCGGTGTCTTGTAATAAAAACCGGCGGCAATTTTGGAGATGCCGAACATAAATAGAAGTCCCAGGGGATCAATGCCTACGATGGTGATATAGGCGACAACAAAAGGTATCAGGGTTCCGATATCACCAAACGCGCCGGCCCATTCCAGGCGGGTATAGAGGTTTTTTGGTTTCTTACTGATTTTATCCATCGGAGAACAAGACCTCCTTTTCAGTTCTTCCGATAATAGGTCAACACATGATGGATGGCCTTGGCCGCCTGGGCGATGGTAGGGTAAACAGGGATTTTTGCCGCCGTGAGGGTTGTTTTCTGCTCAGCGAGGAATCTCCACCGCCAGTGGTCAAAATCCCCAATTCCTAAGGTGCCTGTATCCAACACTACCGCTAAGGGCTTTGTCCTTCTCCTGTTTATCTCCAGGATGTCCTGGACCTCCCCGTTAATGAAGGCAATCATTTCATTTTTTCCGAAGGGACCATCCACCGTAATATTGGCAATAACCAGATCGAATGAAGGGCTTTCAGACATCATCCTCAATATCTCTCCATTGAGGCCGGAAACCCAGGCGCTCTCAGGCATAATGGATACATCTACCGGGTTTTCTATCCAATCCCACCACATCTGGGGCACCTTTTTTGTAATCTCTTGCCGGATCTCAGGTGGTAGAGGAACCACGTGAAAGCCTGCCTCCTCCCATTCGTCGGCAGAGCGCACGCTTTTGCCACCCCCGCCTCCCACCACCCCGACCCTTGTCCCCAGGACGGGGGGGAGCCAGCAAAAAGAGACGGCCGCATCTATCATCTCTTCCAGGGTATGAACCAGTATTGCCCCTGTCTGTCTTATCGCCGTTTCCCAGATGCGGAAGGAACCGGCCAGTGAGGCGGTATGGGAGGCCACGGCCCTGGTCCCGGCGACACCTCTCCCCGCCTTGAGAATGATAACCGGCTTTACTGCAGTGGTCTGACGGAGGGCACAGAGAAATTTCCTTCCATCTTTTATCCCTTCCATGTAGCTTGCAATTACTTTCGTTTCCGCGTCCTGGGAGAGGTATTGCAGAAAATCGGTTTCATCGAGATCCAGCGCATTTCCATAGCTGATAACCTTGCTGAAGCGGATACCACGGAGGGAGGCGTAATGAACAAACTCTGTAGAGGCGCCGCCGCTCTGAAAGAACATACCTAAAGGACCCGGCTCGGTGGGAAAATCGTAGCCAAAGGAGATCCCTTCGAAAGGAGAGTAGATGCCCATACAATTGGGACCAATGAGGCGAATGCCGAATTTTCTTGCCTGCTCTAATATCTCTTTCTCCAGCTCAGCCGCCTCCACAAGGCCGGTTTCAGTAAGGCGACCGGTAAAGAGATGGACCACCTTAACCCCCTTTTGGTGGCATTCCTGTAAAAGATCAGGCACCTTGGGAGCGGGGATACAGCAGATTACATAGTCAACTGAATCAGGTATATCTTTCAGAGAGGGATAGGTCTTAAGGCCTAAGAGTTTAGATTTGCTTATATTTATGGGGTATATTTTACCTCTATATCCGTAAGTTAAGAGGTGCTGAACAAAAGAATAACTCGCAGACATGGTATTAGTGGAAGCTCCAACCACAGCAATGGAGCGGGGATGGAAAGCGGTCTCTAATTTATGCATGGGCATCGTTTTTTTCAATATCTCCTTTTTTAACGGTCACGACAGAGCGAGTTTCAACGGCCACGACAGAGCGTGGCCCTCCTGTGCATAGGGCGTTTCAAAACAGAATTTTCCGAGGTTCTCTGGTGGGGGTAGGGGATACTTGCCATTGTAGCAGGCCAGGCAGAAGCTTGAAGGGTCCATCCCCGTGGCCTCGACCATACCATCCAGCGTCAGGTAGTGGAGGGAATCGAGACCGATGAAGCGGGTAACGGTCGCTACATCCCCTTCCCGCGCGGCGATCAGCTCGCCCTTGGAGGAAAAATCAATGCCGTAAGGACAGGGATGGCACGTGGGAGGACAGCTTACAACCATATGGACTTCCCTGACGCCATTTTCCCGGAGATTCCTCACCCGGTTACGGCTGGTTGTCCCCCTGATAATGGAATCCTCTACAATCAAAACCCGTTTTCCCATGATGAGAGGCCGCACCGGATTTAACTTGACACGGACACTGAAATCTCTCATCGGCTGGGTTGGTTGAATAAATGTACGTCCCACATAATGGTTGCGGATCATACCCATCTCAAATGGTATGCCGCTCTCCTCAGCATAACCTAAGGCGGCATAGTTGCCCGAATCGGGAAACGGCATGACCATATCCACATCCGGTCGGTATTCCCTGGCCAGGCAATGCCCGAGTCTTTTCCGGCAGAGATAGACATTTTCACCAAAGACCTGGCTGTCAGGCCGGGCGAAATAGATCAGCTCAAAGATGCAATGGGCCGGTTTGACCTCTTGAAATGGTGTCATGCTGTGCAATTCTGACTGATCAATGATAATTATCTCGCCAGGCTTTACATCGCGCAGGTATCTGGCGCCAACCAGGTCAAAGGCACAGGTTTCGGAGGCAACCACCCAGCCGCCATTAAGACTTCCAAGACACAGGGGACGAAAACCATGTGGGTCACGGGCGGCAATCACTTTATCTCGGGTCAGCATTACGATACTGTAGGCGCCTTCGATCCGGCTAAGCGCTCTTGTCAGGGCCTCCTCGATCCCGTATTTTAAATAAGGCGCCATCAGGTGGATAATCACCTCACTGTCCATCGTGGACTGGAAGATAGAGCCGCGGTCTTCCAGTTCCGTACGCAGGGATTGAGCATTGATGAGATTACCGTTATGAGCCAGGGCGTAATATTCATCGGCATGATGCACCAGGAAGGGTTGGGCATTGGAAAGGACGGAAGACCCTGTTGTCGAATACCTGACATGTCCGATGGCCATGTGACCGGGCAGCTTGCATAGGATGTCTTCATGAAACACCTCAGAGGCCAGCCCCATTCCCTTGTGTTCCCACACCTGATGTCCATCGGCCGTGGCAATGCCGGCGCTTTCCTGACCCCTGTGCTGGAGGGCAAAGAGACCAAAAAATGTAACGCGCCCCGCCTCCTCATGTCCATAAATGGCAAATACCCCACAAGCTTCGCGAGGCTTATCTTCATGACCTTCAAACAAAATCACAATCCCCCTTTAATCCCTTCAGGTTCAAAGTTCCGGGGTTCACGGTTCACGGTTCACGGTTAGACTGTGGATTCCTATTACTGGCTATCTCAAGAAATATGAAGAACACAAGCCAACCAACCTTGAACCTTGAACCTTGAACCTTGAACCTTGAACCTTTGAACCTTGAACCTTGAACCTTTTACCTTTGTGCATGGTAATCCTGAAGTGGACAGACCTGCCACTTTTCCTCACGCATGGTCATGATTGCCTCACTTAAGGCCCTTGCCCCGGCGATCGTTGTGGTGTAGAGAATGTTATAAATAAGTGCACCCCGGCGGATGTAATAAGCGTCAAGAGAAGACCGCCGTCCCATGCTCGTATTTATAACGAGTTGGATATCGCCATTTTTGATATGATCTACAACATGGGGACGGCCTTCACTGACTTTGAATATCATCCCGGCTTTTACGCCATGGGCTTCCAAATGGACTGCCGTGCCACGGGTGGCCATGATGGCAAAACCCATGTTTTGGAAGGCGCGGGCCACAGGAACGATTTTGTCCTTATGGATATCGTGCACACTGATAAAGACGCCCCCCTCGAGGGGCAACTGAAAACCGGCGGCCATCTGTGATTTGGCAAAGGCCATCCCAAACGAATGATCAATCCCCATCACCTCGCCCGTAGATTTCATTTCCGGCCCCAGGAGGATATCCACGTCGGGAAAGCGGTTGAAGGGAAAGACAGCCTCTTTCACGGAAATATATCCCGGTAAGATAGTTTCTGTAAAGCCCAGTTCCTTTAAGGAACGTCCCAGCATCACCTTTGTCGCCAGCTTGGCAAGCGGCACGCCGATCGCCTTGCTGACAAACGGGACAGTTCGGGAGGCGCGGGGGTTGACTTCCAGGATATACAGCACGCCCCCTTTGATGGCATACTGGATATTCATCAGACCGACAACTCCTAATTCCCGGGCGATCATTTTTGTCTGTTGTTCAATTGTAGAGAGGAGTTCCCGGGAAAAGGTAGTCGGCGGCAGGACACAGGCGCTGTCTCCCGAATGGATGCCGGCTTCCTCGATATGCTCCATGATCCCGCCGATAACGGTGTCTGTGCCGTCACTGATCGCATCTACGTCCACCTCAATGGCATCTTCAAGAAATTTATCAATCAGGATGGGATGATCAGGAGAAACGATAAGTGCCCTTTCCATGAACTGGCATAAGGTTTCCGGGTCGTATACAATTTCCATAGATCGTCCCCCGAGGACGTAAGAAGGTCTGACCAGAACCGGGTAACCGATACGTTCCGCCGCTCGGAGCGCCTGATCCACGTTCGTCACGGTGTCATTATCGGGTTGGTTGAGGTTCAAACATCGGACGATATCCTGAAACCGCTGGCGGTCTTCGGCACGGTCAATTGCATCAGGTGATGTTCCCAGAATTCTTACCCCTTCTGCCTCCAGGCCCTTGGCGAGGTTGAGGGGGGTCTGGCCGCCGAACTGGACGATCACCCCGTAAGGGTCTTCCGTTTTTATGATGTGCAGGACATCTTCCAGGGTCACCGGCTCAAAAAAGAGTTTATCCGACGTATCGTAGTCAGTGCTGACCGTCTCCGGGTTGGAATTCACCATGATGCTTTCATATCCCTCCTCCCGGAGGGCGAACGAGGCATGCACGCAACAGTAGTCAAATTCGATGCCCTGGCCGATACGATTAGGTCCTCCCCCCAGGATAACCACCCTTGGTTTCGAGGAGGGTCTTGCCTCGTTTTCAACCTCATAAGTAGAGTAGTAATACGGCGTATAGGCCTCAAATTCAGCGGCGCAGGTGTCAACAAGCTTATAAACGGGAAAGATGCCTTCGTTAAAACGTCGGCGGCGGACCTCCGCTTCCGGGATTTTCCAGAGTTGCCCCAGATAATGGTCGGAAAAACCCAGCCCCTTTGCTTCCCTCAGCAGTGCGCCAGAGGGTGGTGTCATTTTCAGGATATTTTCTGCCTCGACGAGTTCCCTGAGATGAGAGAGAAACCAGGGATCAATTTGTGTCAGGCAAGCTATCTCCTCAATGTCCATACCGTGATGAAAAGCGGCGGCAATATAGAACAGACGAAGAGAGTTCGGTTTTGTCAGTTTAGCAGTTAAAAATTCCCGGGGATTACGGACAGCTTCCGGCAGCGCCTCCGTAATACCGTACCGGCCAATCTCCAGGGAGCGAACAGCTTTCTGCAGTGCTTCTTTGAATGTACGGCCGATGGCCATAGTCTCTCCCACCGATTTCATCGAGGTGGTCAATATATCTTCTGTTTCGGGAAACTTTTCAAATGTCCAGCGGGGTATCTTAACGACGCAGTAATCTATCGTTGGTTCAAAAGAGGCCATTGTTTCCCTGGTAATGTCGTTGGGAATCTCATCAAGGGTATAGCCGACCGCAAGTTTGGCGGCGATCTTGGCGATAGGAAAGCCGGTCGCCTTGGAAGCGAGGGCCGAAGAGCGGGAGACACGGGGATTCATTTCGATGACAACCATCTTACCGGTCTGGGGATGAACGGCGAACTGCACATTTGATCCCCCCGTCTCCACGCCGATTTCCCGCATGATGGCAATGGCCGCATCGCGCATCCGCTGATACTCCATATCGGTCAGGGTCTGAGCGGGCGCCACCGTAATGGACTCTCCCGTGTGGACGCCCATGGGATCAAAATTTTCTATGGAACAGATAATCACCACATTATCCGCCCTGTCCCGCATCACCTCCAGTTCATATTCCTTCCATCCGAGGACTGATTCTTCCAGCATGATCTCATGGATCATACTGGCATCCAGCCCGCTTTTGGCCAGTTCTCCCAGTTCTTCCCGGTTATAGGCGACGCCGCTCCCCGTGCCCCCCAGGGTAAAGGAGGGGCGGATGATGATGGGAAAGCCGATAACGCCTGCAACCTCAAAGACCTCATCCATATTTTTCGCAAAGCCGCTGCGTGGCACCCTGAGCCCGATATGTTCCATCGCCTGGCGGAATTTCCCACGGTCTTCCGCTTTATGAATTACCGGGAGGGAGGCGCCGATCATTTCCACGCCGTAACGTTCCAGGACACCGCTTTCCGCCACCGCTACGGCCGTGTTCAACCCCGTCTGCCCCCCCAGCGTGGGAAGGAGGGCATCGGGCCGTTCCTTTGCAATGATTTTTGCCACAGCTTCCGGCGTGATCGGTTCCACGTAGGTCCGATCGGCCATTTCCGGATCCGTCATGATCGTTGCCGGATTAGAGTTGATCAGGATAACCTGATATCCTTCCTCTTTCAGCGCCTTACATGCCTGTGTCCCGGAGTAATCAAATTCACAGGCCTGGCTGATGATAATGGGGCCGGACCCGATAATCAATATTTTTGCCAGATCGCTTCGCTTCGGCATACCTTGCTCATCTCTTTAATTTGACAATTTGTAACTAATCAGGTAGATAGCATTGAAGGTAGAAGACTGTTAGGACACTTCAGCCTAAACACCTGAGCCGTTACTTTATTTTAACATGGAAAAAGATAAAGGCAAACAGATAATGGCTCCTCGAGGAAAAACAACCAGAGAACCGGGGAAATTGCGAAACCGGCTGGAAATGGAGTTGCGGCAGACCGTGGGATTGCTTGATAGCCTGACAACCTGTGTCGCAAAATGTGATCCCCATGGTGTAATAATTAACTGTAACAGCGCCTTCCTCCAGGGCACCGGTCTTAACCGGGAAGAAGTAATTTTTAAAAAAGTCTATGATTTGCCATGGCTTACGCATTCAAAGGAGGAACGGACACGTATTAAAGATGCCCTGACAGGGGCCCTAACCGGCAAGAAGAGCTCTCTGGAATCATTTTTCCATGTGAAGGACAGGGGGACAGAGCCTTTTTGTGTAAGTATAAACCCTCTTACCGATGAAACCGGACAGGTGATTTTTCTCTCCTTTGAGGCAAAGGAACTTACCGAACATCTTGATTCGTTACAAAAGCTTTTCCTAAAAGATAATTATTCTGCCCGGCTAAAAATCAGCGGCGTAACCGAGAAGAATCGTTTACGATCCGAAGCGCTTCAGGCGCGTTTGCAGTCAGAGAAACTCTCCTCATTGGGACATCTTGTCGCCGGCGTAGCCCACGAGATCAACAACCCTTTAACCAGTATCATCGGTTGTTCGGAATACCTCGCGAAAGACAACCAGTTTACCGGAAAAGCCAGGGAGGCGGTGGATATTATCCTGAATGAGGCCCGAAGGTCGAGTCAGATTGTGAGGAACCTGCTGAGCTTTTCCCGTCAGTCCGTGCCGGAAAAGGTTGTCGCTAACCTCAACGATATTGTGAAGGCCGTTCTGGAGATAAGAAAATATGGCTTAAGGGATAAGGGGATAAAGGTAAATCTTGAATTAATGTCTGAGCTGCCACCGGTTAAAGTGGATGTGAATCAGTTGCAGCAGGTCATTTTAAATCTTATCAATAATACTGTGGATGTCATAGAAGAATCCGGGAAGGGAAGCCAGATTACAATACGAACGTTCGTTAAAGATACCATGGTAATTGGCGAGATAGAGGATGATGGTCCCGGTATCCCTAATGATACCTTTCTCAGGATCTTTGATCCCTTTTTCACCACAAAGAGCCCGGGTAAAGGCACAGGTCTGGGGTTATCCATTTCCTATGGTATTATTCGGGAACATGAAGGGGAGATCGAGGTGAATACCTCCCTGGGAAAGGGAACAAAATTTTCTATCGGCGTGCCTGTCTATAAGCCCGAGAGATTAGTAAGGAGTACGGGTGATGGGTTAAGATGAAAATACTAATCGTAGATGATGAAGAGCATATTAGAAAAACGTTCCAGATGATACTGGCCGAGTGGGGTCATCAGGTCTTTGATGCTCCCGACGCCGGGTCTGCTTTGAAGATACTTGAAAATATCGCCTGTCAGGTAGTGATCACTGATCTGAAGATGCCAGGTGTCTCCGGGGAAGAACTGGTGCGGCTGATACGTGAACAATTTCCATCCACAGAGGTGGTGGTCATTACCGGATATGCGAGTGTGGAATCTGCCGTCTGTGTTATGAAATACGGCGCCCGTGATTTCCTCATCAAACCATTAAATTTTGAACATGTCCATATCGTTCTTTCGAAGATAGAAGAGCATCTCTCTTTAACCAAAGAGAATCAAAGTCTCAGAGAGCAGGTAAGCACACTTAACACCATTGTTTCCGAACGTTACGGTCTGGATGGTATTATTGGTAAAAGCAAGGCGATGCAGAATGTTTTTCGGATGATTACATCCGTTGCCCCCCTTGATTCTACGGTGCTTATCTCCGGAGAAACCGGCACCGGCAAGGAATTGGTGGCCCGCACCATTCATTATAACAGCCGCCGTAAATTACGGCCTATTATTACCGTTGATTGTGGCGTCCTTTCGGAGACCCTTCTCGAATCAGAACTGTTTGGTCATGAGAAGGGGGCGTTTACCGGGGCCTATAAGGGAAGGATGGGTCTCTTTGAACAGGCTGATGGGGGTACCATTTTTCTGGATGAGGTGGCAAATGCCTCTCCCGCCGTGCAAAAAAAACTTCTGCGTGTTATTCAGGAAAAGACCTTTGAACGTTTGGGGGGGGAGACAACCCGCAAGACGGATGTACGGATCATCGCCGCTACCAACCAGGATTTAAGTCAGCGTGTCAAGGACGGCACGCTTCGCACCGATCTCTACTACCGGCTTAACGTTATTCCCATTTATCTTCCCCCCTTAAGGGAAAGGGAGGAAGATATCCCCACCCTGGTCCGGTATTTTCTTGACAAATTTACCCACCAGATGGGCAGGGAACCCCTTCAGATTTCACCTGAGTCAATGGAACAGTTCATCAGTTATCCCTGGCCCGGGAATATACGGGAAGTAATCAATATCATGGAAAGAATCGCTATTGTAACGGTCGGCAATATGGTAAAGAAGGCGCCCCTGGATAAAAATCTGAGTCCTGAAGTTACTTTCTCTCCTCTTGCCGGCCTTGAAGCTCCGCTTAAAGAACAGATCAAGGACATTGAACGTCCATACCTTGTGGAGGCCCTTAAATTGTACAGGGGGAGCATCAAGGATGTTTCAAAAAAGACCGGCCTTTCTCCCCGCACAATCTACCGGAAAATGAAACACTACGGCCTGGATAAACGTAATTTCAAAAAATAGCCAGGGAAAGAACAGACCGGCAAAATGCACATGACAAAGAATACGGGGGGCAGCGACAGAATCCGAACGGGGAAAAGAGGAGAAGAGATAGCTGTTGAGTATTTGATGAAGGCGGGATATCGGATCATGGAGCGTAATTACAGATGCCTGTTCGGAGAGATTGATATCGTAGCAAGGGATCAGGACAACATTGTCTTTGTAGAGGTAAAAAGCAGGAAATCGGAAGAGTTTGGCGATCCCCAGCTTTCGGTCGGATTGAACAAGCAGAAAAAGATCTCCAAAATATCCCTGAATTATATAAAGGAAAAACACCTTCATCAATGTAACGCAAGATTCGATGTGGTGGCCATTAAAATGTTACCTCAGGGTAAGGAGGAGGTCGAACTCATTCAGAACGCCTTCGATCTGGCTATCTAAGGGGAAACAAAATTGAGCCCAAATCGTTTGCTTCATGAGAAGAGCCCTTACCTTCTCCAACATGCCGCAAACCCCGTAGACTGGTATCCGTGGGGGGACGAGGCTTTCCAAAGGGCAAAAAGCGAGGATAAGCCGATCTTTCTTTCTATCGGATATGCAACCTGCCACTGGTGCCATGTGATGGCCCACGAGTCCTTCGAAGATGGGGAAGTTGCCCGGATCCTGAATGAATCATATATTTCCATCAAGGTGGATCGAGAGGAACGGCCCGACATAGACCATGTTTACATGTTGGTCTGCCAGGCATTGACGGGACAAGGCGGATGGCCCCTTTCCATCTTCATGACTCCGGAGGGAAAGCCTTTTTTTGCCGGGACCTATTTTCCGAAAAGAAAAAGGATGGGCATGTCAGGTTTTGTAGAACTCCTGACCCAGATTGCCTCCCTGTGGCAAAACGACAGGGGCAGGATTTTAAGCTCGGGAGAAGAGATTGCACAGGCCGTCCAACCGAAGGGTGGCCCCGTGTCGGAGGAGCAGATACTGGGCCTGCATACCCTGCAAAAGGGACACGAAGGACTTGCGAGGAGTTTTGATCCGAGGTGGGGAGGGTTCGGAAACGCCCCGAAGTTTCCCCTGGCCCATCAACTGACCTTCCTCTTGAGATGGCACAGGCGCAGGGGAGATGCCCAGGCTCTTGTCATGGTGGAAAAGACTCTCGATTCCATGCGCCGGGGCGGGATTTTCGACCAGATCGGTTTCGGCTTCCACCGGTACTCCGTGGATGAAAAATGGCTTGTCCCTCATTTTGAAAAGATGCTCTATGATCAGGCCTTGCTGGCCATGGCTTATACCGAGGCGTATCAGGCCACGGGAAGCAAATCCTACGCGGCGGTTGTCCATGAGGTCCTAAGTTATGTCTTGCGGGAAATGACGGACCCCGAGGGAGGATTTTATTCCGCAGAGGATGCGGACAGCGAAGGCAAAGAAGGTCTTTTCTATCTCTGGAAACCTGGCGAGATCAAGGAATGCCTGGGGAATGAGCTGGGAGGGATTTTCTGCGACTTCTACGACATCACTGAAACGGGAAACTTCGAGGACGGCTACAGCATCCCCCGTGTCCCCCTGGAGTTGAATGATTTTGCCGTTCATAAAGGAATGACCCCTGAAGAACTCGATGCCGCCTTAGGGAGTGCAAGGGAACGGATCTTCAAGTGAAATTCGCTATTTGGAAGAGGCGCTGACCATGAACACGGCCATATTGGACCTGTTCTGGGATGAGGCAGCGGAAGGCCTATTCTTCACGGGACCGGACAACGAGGCCCTCATCGTGAGAACAAAGGATATCCAGGACGGCGCCCTTCCCTCCGGCAATTCGGTGGCTGTTCTGAACCTCTTGCGTCTTGGCCGCATGACCGGAAATATCGAGTTGGAAGAGAAGGCCGACCAATTGGCCCGGGCCTTTGCCGGTGAGATTGTCTCCTATCCGGTGGCATACACCCAGTTTCTCAGTGCCCTGGATTTTATGGCCGGTCCATCTCAGGAGATCGTCATTGCAGGGAATCTTGCTCAGGAGACCACCCGGGCGATGATCGAGACTATTCATCGGATATTTCTGCCCAATAAAGTCCTTATCTTTCGGCAGGAGGGAGGCGGAGGCGACAGGCTTTCCGCAATCTCTCCCTTTCCGGCAACTCTACAACCTGCGAAAGATCGTCCGACCGTTTATCTTTGCGAAAAGTACACCTGCAAAGTACCGATCTTTAATATCGAGGAGTTGAAGTCCGCCCTGGTTACGAAGGAGTCATAAGGATGACCTCCCTCCAGCACTTGCGGCGTGTACTGAGGTAGGAATACCTCATACCATTTCGCTTTCAAAGGATAACGCGGCGGCAAGGAGGAGTCACCGCAGGCGTATTACTAATACGTCGAGGACGCCGACGACGAAGCCAACAAAGTTAGCCAAAGAAAGCGAAATGGTAT
>Ga0100401_1000522_pt1 | contig 31324 bp, 27 predicted proteins | sample CryGeymeta201525_FD_80421 | JGI IMG/M metagenome (GOLD analysis project Ga0100401, IMG submission 80421) | Groundwater microbial communities from Crystal Geyser aquifers in Utah, USA - Crystal Geyser metaG 2015-25 | ecosystem: Environmental > Aquatic > Deep subsurface > Groundwater | place: USA... | reverse complement strand
TAAAGGTGATAAGCGAAAAACGATATTGGCATAAATTTACGTTTCATCAAATAAAGGAGGTCTGAAAATGGGAAAGCTGGATGGTAAGGTAGCAATAATTACTGGATCGGGCAGGGGATTGGGTAGGGGTTTTGCCCTAGCTATGTCCAAGGAAGGTGCATTCATAGTGGTGAATGATGTGGACGACTCCGCTAATGAAGTGGTAAAAGAGATAAAATCCAGTGGTGGGAAGGCTGTAGCAGTTATAGGTGGAGTAGGAACAAAGGAAGTAGCTGAAAAGTTGGTCAGTACGGCTGTGAAAGAATTTGGTAGGCTGGACATACTGGTCAATAATGCCGGTATAATCAGAGACTCATTGCTCCATAAGATGGAAGAAAAACAATGGGACGATGTTATAACCGTGCATTTAAAAGGTACCTTCCTCAATACTCAAGCCGCAGTGAAGTATATGATCGAGAACAATGTAAAAGGGAGGATTGTCAACATTACCTCTTCAGCAGGATTATATGGAAATGTAGGTCAGGCGAATTACAGTGCGGCCAAGGCGGGTATTGTAGGGTTAACTCTGTCCAATGCTAAAGAGCTGGCACGACGTGGGATTTGCGTTAATGCGGTAGCTCCTGCAGCCCAGACAACCATGACGGAGTCAATGCCTGATAAAGTAAAGGAAATGCTTTATAAGCAACTTGCTTCTACATCTACAATTCAGAGAATGGGACAGCCCGAAGACGTTGCCCCCACGGTCATCTTTCTTGCCTCTGATGATTCATACTTTGTGACAGGGCAGGTTATCTGTGCTATGGGAGCAACCGGTGTGATATAAACCAGTTCATCTCCGTATCCTGAATGCAGGGGCATAAATGTATTCAGGATACGGTAGATATACAAAAATAAATCGTATCTAAATCCACCCCTTCCATTTGTAGTATGCCAATCCTAGATATTCATGCAGGCTGCTTGAAAGAGAAGAAGTCGTTGAACAGGACCGGTAGTATATTTTTCAATGGGAGCAGTAGATGCCGGATAAACCACAACGCCTGCATGCTCAAAGGTGAGTTTTGACCTTAGCATGTGGTATGAAGATGTTACAAGAACAGCATCCTTAAACCCCAAATTATCCATTATCTTTTTTACCATAACAGCGCTTTCATAAGTACGATTAGACTTTCTTTCGATTATAATATCCCTGGATGTAAGCCTAAGATCGCCTGCTAATTGCGCCATACTGCTGGCTTCTGATATGTAACCTGGGTATCCTTTGGGATTGCCACCGGCAAATAGGAGTTTCCCTGACCTACCCTCCAAATACAGGGTTATGCCCTTTACAGTTCTGTCCATAGAAGCAAGGCTCAGCTCCCCTTTTGGGTAGAATCCTCCCCCCCAGGACAACGATCACGTCGGCTTTTTTTATGTTAGGTTCAACAGTGAGGTAAGAAGAAAGAAGATTAGGTAAAGGTGTAAACATAACAGAGAGGAAGAAGGCAACACAAACCCAAAATATAACCTTTAGCAGTCTCCCGAACCGTGTCCGGGATCCCCTTTTTCTGGCCAAGGCATTTTCCCCCTTTCAGTTTTTGGGTCCCTCTTTTTTCAATCGGTCTATAAGCAAAGGAAAGATTGTCTGGATGCCTCCCTTGCCCATCTCATAAGACGGTGGAGCTCCTATTGTCGATGATCTCCAGGATTCTTCTGTATACGTGATCAAACTTTTCCCCTGTGTTCTTGAAGTAATGGACTGCCCCATCTATATTTGATCGATAGAGCCCTTTAGCCATCTCCAGAAGCCTCATATGAACAAATGCCTCGTTGCCTGCCATAGGATTAAATTTGGCAGGATCTACAAAGACATCAAAATATCGGGGCATGGAAGCGATTTCCCAGGGGGTTTTTGGCTTGCTGCAAGCATTGTATGTGAACTCAAGTCTGGAACGGTGGTGTTTCTTTAGAAAATCTATCCTTCCGTAAAAGTCCCGAATATTCCTCCCGTGTGCAGGAAGAGAGAGAGTAATCTTTTCCAGTTGTTTAAGATCATCTAAGGTACGAAGATATGTAACCAGATCGTTGGGATGAGGGGTTATGGGATATAAGAGGACATCTCCACAGATCAGTGTCTTCTCCTCATCCTTTTCTGAACCGATTCTGAGGCAGATTGACCCGGGTGAATGGCCTGGGGAGTGCTTTACTGTTATAAAATCACTCTGGAATCCATTTAATGACAGAAATCCATCCATTGCGATAGGATGATCCACCTTCAGAGAGAGGCTGAAAGATTCCTGTACCGCCTCTTTATGGTATTCATAGGCTGAAGATTTGGGAAGAGGCATACCAAAGGCTTGGTACCTGGGGCGTCCTTCAAAAACGCTCTTTGATATTGCCCATGGATTACAAATACGGTCAGTGTCCATAACATGGGATGAAACCCTGGCCCTGCTTTTCTGTACTATGGTATTACCCAGGAGATAGTGATCCGGGTGGCCGTGGGTTATTATAATAAATTCTATGTCTTTGGGGGAGTAGCCTACCGCTTTCAGCCCAGTGATTAGTTCAGTCTCACTGTAATCATCCGGCAGATCTTTCACCTTTTGTGGTATAGGTTGATTTCTCCAGTAGTAGAAGATCTTTTTAGCCATATGGGTTGGAATACCTGTATCCACCATAATCAAGGCTTCATCTTCAATAACGTAAATGTGGGTCGGGCCAGGGCCTATAATGTCAGGACAGAATGTTGTAATCTGCGTAACTTTTCTGCCTTTGGAAAGTACGTATTGTTTGACTCTTCCACTTCCTGCTTCTGAATTAGGCTTGATGATATTCTCTTTAATATTCATTTTTTATCTCCGGTATCGTCCAGTATTTTAGCCAGATTTTCGCTGTTTTCAACCCGATCTTCCTTAAATACTTTTTTCCATACTTCGCGGCTCTCCATGCAAAGGTATACACACAGTTTCGGATCATAATCCCTTATCCATTCTAACATCCTGGAATACATCTCTATCCGAATAGGTTTAAAATACCTCATTTTCCCGTCCATACCCGGAACAAACTCTTCATATATTATCTTACTTTGGGGGAATCTTTTTTGAATTATGGGCTTTAATTCAGGCAAAAACCTTAATCCCCCCATACTTATCCATGAGACATTCCTGGTGTCTATCCTGGCAAAAAGCCTCTCCAATGTTCTCTGATAGCCTTCCTCCCATCCAGGGTAATATATCAACGGATCAAAATGAAACCCTAACCTGTAACCGACATTCTGACATTTAAACGCCGCTTCTATTCTATCGTCTATTGACGGTGCAAAAAGTTCCTCTCTTTTGGCTACCTCTTCTGTATTCAAAGACCAGGATACCATTGTATTGCCATTATGTTGTAAATCAATTAGATTGCCTATATTATCTGTCTTTGTCTTTAACTCCAGAATTACATTCTGTTTGTGAGCGAAATATGGCAATATTAGCTTTGCAAAACCTGTCAGATGATCCAGGGCTAAACTATCGGTGAATTCCCCTGTCCCAATACGATATATGGACTCGGAATCCTGGCTTAGTTCATCCTCAAGTTCGGCAAACATATCCTCTATATTGGCATATACTACCATTGCCGGATTATTCAGGTAGGACTGAAGGATACAATAAGAGCATTCCAGGTTACAGTTGGTTGCAAAATTCAGTATTCGGTAGCCACAGCATATATATTCCTTTGTGCCAGGACAGGGTTTCAGAAACCTTCCCCTGTTTTCCGTGAGTAAGAGCACCTTTTTCCCAGCATATAAGGGGTCTTTCCTGCCTCTTATCGCATCTATTGCTGTACTTGTGTCAGCTACATACTCTACTGGAACACCTGGAAGATTATTAAGAATGTTATGAGTAAGGAGTGAATCTCTGACTTTGGTGTCAACAATAATCTTACTGGGAATATATCTGACCATCTTTTTAGCCTTCAATTATTCTTTTGAATTCTTTATTGTGTTTAATAGAGGCTATCTTTTTCAGATTCTCTTCAAGGTCATCCATGTTTTCAAATTGAAACTCAATACAGTATCTGTCCCCCTCAAAAGACGGCGGAGAGGTTAATTTTATCGTATCTCCTAGATTCAACTTCCTTCTCACCTCCATGAAATCCTTCTCAGCTTTAATTATCTTTGGATATCTCAGCTTTCTTAGGAAGTAACGCACCCTATTGCCCTTTTGCGGTATGTTGAGGTCACTATCAGTTAAAATCTCCTTTAATCCCTTGGCATTAAGAAAGTCGGATATTGAGCATCCGTCTCTCTTAGCAATGTCATATGAATTATCAATAATCTCGTTCTGCTTATTTTTGCTGAACCTTAAGACAGAGAGAAGTTGGAAAAGTAGTTCCCTGTCTTTTTCTGAAAAATTCAAAAGCTTTGCGGCTGCCCCCTCATCTATCCTTCCATCTACAACTGCATCTTTAACCTTTGCATCCAGACCTGATAGAGGTTTGATCCTATCCAATACCGAATAATGGGGGTTCAATCCTAAAAGGGGTAAGAATTTTTTTACTATAACCTCACCTGAATAGTATTTTTGTAGTTTACTGATGGTTATGGATTTCTCAACAGGGTTTAATACCCTATGGGAGAGATTGTCAAAAAGGCCTGTCAAAAAGGTATCCTTCTCTTCAATACCCTGGCCCATAATAGCGCATCTCAATTTTTCTATCCCCATGTCCTGGCAGACCAGAAGTCTTTTATAACCACACACTATGCTGTACTGCTCCCTGGATTTCTTTTTCACCAGTGGAGGATTGAGTATGCCTATCTTCTCAATGGATTTCTTTAATTGAGTTAGGGTAAAACCATAGGTAATGACAAAGGTAGTGTCAGTCAGATCAATGGATTTTATATCCAATTGTTTATATTCTACGTTTCCCATTTTGACTCCTGACCTCTGACTCCTCAACTTTGGGACTTTGCAACTAACTTGAAAATCCTTATAGTCCTGGGATAGAACTGATTCAATTGCCTCCTCAAGGAGGTTTACTCGATTTCCCTTTCAAACTGATAAAGGTGCACCCCTCTCATAAACGGCGCTAGAATATTCCCTCCATAGGCATAATAAATGCCTTGACCCCAGCCTTGGGGTGCTTTTCCTTCATTTCTTTAACTGTTGAAATCAGATGTTCGACCTTTTTATCTTCAACTGCTATGGCCAGGAAGTTGTTCCTTCCTGGCCAGCATTGAGTTCCCATATGAGGCTCGGTCTCGGTGCCTTCGCCCAGAACCTCAGTAAATTTTGTGTAACCTGTCACCCCTGCGGCCTTTATGGCCCCTATCAGATCGTAGTCAGCAGCCTCAGAGTACGCTATAAGAACCATCTTCATCTTATCCCCCTTCCCTCCTTATTATTCTCACATTGGCATTATCCACAAGGTTTTTATGCCCTTTTGTAACTATCATGTCATCCCTTTTTAACCTATAGGATAACACCTCTACCTTTCTGTCAAGGCGTCTGCCAACTCTTATGTGGTCCAGTATTGCCCTGTTGTTCCTCACTATAAATATGGATGGCTTATTAGCCACTGACACAACAGCCTCTTCCGGAAGCACCATAGCGTCCTTTTTGGTCGAGGTAGTTAACTGTATGCCTGCAGAGAATCCCTGTTTTAGTCTGTTATCTCTATTCCCTATCCTTGCCTTTACCTTAAGGCTTCGTGTAGAAGGGTCGGATTCAGGGCTTATAAAATATACCTTTCCTGTAAACTTTTCTCCCGGGAAGACATTAACCGTGGCTACCAGGTTCTGACCTATCTTAACCTCACCGGCAAATGTCTCAGGGATAGAGAAAGAGAGCTTTAATGGGTCGTTTTGCACTATCTTAAAAAGCTTAATGCCGTTTTTGATGTGCTCTCCAGGAGATACCATCCTACTATTAACTATCCCGGTGATAGGAGAGTATACCCTTGTATCTTTAAGATTCTTCTCCGATACCTTCAAGTTCACCATAGCCTTTTCAACCTTTGCTTTTGCTACCCCAACATCCTCTTTCGCAGGGCCACTTACGGCTATTCTATATCCATCTTCAGCAGTCAATGCCTTCTTCTTTGCTATTTCATATCTGGACTCTATCTTATCAAATGTGCCCTTATCTATTGACCCGCTCTCGTAAGATTCCTTTTGTTTCTTATAATCGCCCTCTATCTTCTCAAGGCTGATCCTTGTCTTATCCAGATTCGTCTTCATCTGTTCGACTCTTTCTGCTCTTGCCCCTGCCATTAGTTTCTCAAAAGCTGCCCTTGTTTCTTCAAGGATCGATCTCGCCTTTTCGACGGCCAGTAGTGCCTTTTCATCGTCGATCTGGAGAAGAACACCCCCTTTCTTTACCGGACTCCCTTCATCGGCAAATATCTCCTTAACTTTCCCTGTAACCTCCGAAGTGATGGTCACATTCTCATTTGAAAGAAACGAGCCAATGGCATCTATAGCATAGTCAATATCCATTGTCTTTACACTGGCAGCCTCGATATTGATGACCTTCTGTTCAAAACCTCTATTTGCCGTACCGCTAATCTCGTCTTCCCCCTCCTTTCCACATCCAAAAGATGAGACATATATAAGTGATAGAGCGGAAAAGATAACGAGCGCCATCTTTAGAGTTTCCAAGCCTTTCTCCCTTTCATCCAGATACTGCGATTATTCGCCCCTGCCCTTTCTCTTTTTCACAAACCTTGCCAGCCAATCATCAAAGAGGTCATAGGCTGCCGGAACGACAAGGAGGGTCAGAAAAAGGGAGGTAAGAAGACCGCCAATGACGGAGATTCCCATTGGGGAACGGGTTTCCGAACCCTCGCCGATACCGAATGCCACTGGCATCATGCCAAAGACCATGGCCAGGGTTGTCATAAGAATAGGCCTAAGTCTTACAGGGCAAGCATGGAGGATTGCCTCCTGTCTCGACATGCCCCTTTCCCTCAGGGTATTGGTGTAATCTACAAGCAGGATCGAGTTCTTCTTCACAAGCCCCATTAGGAGAATGAGCCCTATCAAACTGAATATATTGAGGGTATTCCCTGTAATGAGGAGCGCCCCGAATGCCCCGATGAATGAGAGGGGCATGGCAAGCAAAACCGTAAAAGGGTGCACAAAACTCTCGAACTGTGAAGCCAGTATCATATATGCCATGACCACTCCAAGGATAAGGGCAAACAAGAGATACCTGAAAGACTCTCCCATGGTTTCAGCCATGCCTTTGTACTTCGGCAGATAATCAGGTGGAAGTACCTTTGCCGATATGGCATCAAGCTCTCCCATCGCCTGTCCCAGTGGTTTACCCTCAAGACTGGCAAAGACAGTTACAGCCCTCTGCCTGTCCACCCGGTTGATAATGTTGGGACCTCCTCCTTCCTGGATCCGTACAACACTGGAGAGTTCAACAAGCCTTCCGTCCCGTGACCTAACATAAAGCCTTGTCAGATCATCCGGATCCTTCCTGTCTTCAGGGTTGAGCCTGACCCTAACCTCGTATCTTTTCCCCCTGGTCTCATCCTTGAACTTTGTTATGTCCAGCTCACCGCTGATGAGGATATTAATGACCTGGGCAACAGTGGCAACATCCACCCCCATATCCGCAGCCTTGTCCCGGTCAATATAGACCTTAAGCTCCGGTTTCCCCGTTTCAAGGGAGGTGTCTACGTCCACAATGCCGGGCAATCTTGAAAACTCAGCAACGATCTGCCTCGTGTAGGTCTGAAGGGAAGAGAGGTCCCTTCCCCTGATACTGTACTGAATCGGTACTATCCTCTGACCCCCGCCAATCATGGCTATATCCTCGGCCGTTGCCTTGAGCCCCGCTATCTGACGAGTTTTCTTTCTTACCTCTGCCTTAATCTGTTCCTGGCTTTTCTCCCTCTCCACCCTAGGCTTCAGACGTACGAACAGGACGGCCCTGTTTATCTGAGGGGTTAAGCCAAACCCCAGTGCATAGAAGACTGTCTTCACCTCTGGGGTCTCTCTTAATATCTGTTCGGCCTTTTTGAAGAGGTCGTCTGCCTTATCAATAGAATAGTCTATTGGGGCTTCAAGTCTCACGATAAACTGGCTCTGGTCTTCGGGTGGTATGAACTCCTTACCCATGAATTTTGTGATATAAAGGCTAAAGAGAAATAGGACCAGGGCAAGAACCAGAACGGTTTTCCTGTAGCGAAGAGAAATCCCTAAAAGTCGTCTGTATGCCCCTTCCATCTTTTTGTAGCCTGTCTCAAACCATTGCCCCATCCTGTAAATGTAAGCAAATCTGGAAGGGGTTCCTATAGGATTCCCCTCTATTGATTTCATCCTTTTCAGAAAGATGGAAGCTATCATTGGGGTCAGGGTAAAGGAAACCAGCATGGATACCAGGACCGAAAAGACCACGGTAAGCGCAAACTGCAGGAAGAACCTTCCGACCATCCCCTTCATGAATGCCACGGGAAGGAAGATTGCAACGATAGCAAAGGTGGTGGCCATAACCGCAAGTCCTATCTCAGAGGTGCCAAAAGAGGCAGCCTCTCGTGGCTCCCTCCCTTCCTCGATATGACGGTATATGTTTTCGACCACTATGATGGCATCATCTATAAGAAGACCAACGGAAAGGGAGAGGGCAAGCATGGTCATGTTGTTAAAGGTAAAACCAAAGAACCTGATCATGGCAAATGTGGAGACAATCGATACCGGCAGGGCTACGGCAGTGATGAGGGTCGTCCTTAAATTTCTTAAGAAGATAAAGACGGCAATAACGGCAAAGAGACTGCCCAGGATCAGGTGCTTTTGAACCTCGTTTATGGAGCGTTTGATAAACGTAGACTGGTCAAAGGCGATGTTCAGGGTCATACCGGGCGGCAGGGTCTTTATAATACCCGAAAGCTCTTTCTTGACCCGGTTGATTACCTCAACAGTGTTTGTCCCGGATTGTTTCTGAACCCCTATACCAACCGCAGGCACCCCGTTGAATCGAACAAGGGAACGTTTCTCCTGCATCCCATCCTCAACCCTTCCAATATCCCGGAGCCTGACCGGTGCTCCCTTATAATAGGTGACAATCAGGTCATTGAAATCAGGCACATTGGGGAATTCTCCCTTGATCTTTACTGTGTATTCCTTTGATGCAGTTTCAATCCTCCCCCCAGGAAGTTCCACATTCTCACGCTGAAGCGCCCCTAAAACGTCATTTGCCGCAATCTGATAGGCTTGAAGTTTATTTGCATCAAGCCAGACCCTAACCTCCCTCAGTCTCAATCCGCCCAGCCGAATAGCACCAACACCATTGACCCTCTGGAACTGCTCCTTTAAGACCTCGTCGGCATACATAGAAAGATCACGAACGGACCTTCTGCCTGCCAGATTGAACCACAAAACAGGTGTTGCATCCGGGTCAACCTTCTCTATAATCGGCTCATTAATGTCCCTGGGGAGTTTTTGTCTGACAACAGAGACCTTCTCCCTGACATCCTGTACGGCAAGATCGATGTCCCTTTCGAGGACAAACTCTACCGTTACCAGGGATGCCCCTTCGATACTTGTAGATGTAATGCTCTTTACGCCGTTGATTGTGTTTACAACCTCTTCAATCTTATCCGTGACGTCAATGTCCATGATCTCCGGGGATGCGCCCTTCAACCTTGTTGTGATATTTACAATTGGAAAATCAACCTTGGGAAAGAGGTCAACACCGATCTCAGGGTAACTGACCAGGCCAAGAATCACCAGAGCAAGGATAAACATGGTTGCAAAGACAGGCCGTCTAATAGATGTATCAGCGAGCCACATTGACCTTCACCCCCTCCGACAGGTTGTTTTGGCCTACAACTACAACCATCTCCTTCTCCTGCAGCCCTTCTGCAATCTCCATAAACTCCCCGTACTTACTGCCAATCTTTACCTCTCTTTCTCTGGCACGGTCACCCTCAATAACAAAGACCCTGGTCTTTGAGTCGTCATAGAGGATAGATGTTATGGGGACAACGGCTGTATCCCTCGGTCCACCGGTATAGAGAGTAACATTGGCAAAGAGCCCTGGCTTCAGGAGCCCATCATGATTGCCAACCCTTGCTTCAACCTGAAGGGTCCTGGTCCTTTCCTCAAGGCTGGGATAGAGGATGCTCACCCTTCCCTTAAATTCCTTGCCAGGAAAGGCATTAACCCTAAAGAGTACATCCTGCCCTATACGGATTTTCCCAACGTCCTTTTCCGTTACCGTAAAAACGAGCTTGAGAGGATTGCTCTGGATGACCGCAAAGAGGTTTGTGCCGTTCCTCACATAATCCCCTGCTGAAATCCTCTTTTCCTTTATGATACCATTTATGGGAGAGTGGATACTTGTTTTGGAAAGCCTTTCTCTAGAAAGGGCACAGGTTGTCTTTGCCCGTTCCACCTCAGCCATAGCCAGAGACAGACGAGTAGAGACATCATCGAACTGTTGTTTCGTTACCAGTTCTTCTTTATAAAGGGCATCCTTTCGCTGATACTCCAATCTCGTATTTTCAAGGGTTGCTTCTGCCTGCTTCAAAGCGATCTCTGTCCTCTTCACTTCGAGGCTGTAGTTCGTATCGTCAATTGCCGCAAGAAGCATCCCCTTTGAAACCACTGTTCCTTCATCCACCCTGACACTTCTCAAAACCCCTTCAATCTCGCTGCTTACCACAACCTCCTCACCGGGAACAAGTGTACCAATGCTTTCCACGAAGGGTCTGAAAGACCTTTTCTCAACGGCTTGAACACGGACATTGATAGCCTTCCCCGCTGTCGCTTCTACCTTTTTGTTCTTACAGGCAAGGCAAATGAAGATAAGGGATAGAAGAAACAACAAAAGGACAACCTGACCTGATCTGTTACCTTTCCCGTAATCATTACCAATACAGTATTGCATAAGCATAGATTTGCCCCCTTTTACTTTTTTACCGTATCCTGACTGTTACTCCAATTCAGATACTGGACTCCAGAGGTCAGCCTTCAGCCTTTAGCCTTCAGCCTAATATCTAATGGCAGCCTGCTTCCCTGTGACCCTTTTCATCAGTCTACCTGTTACCCTTTCAATCCTCAGAATGGACAGTTTATAGTTATATGCCGCATCTACAAGCTGACGCTCTGCTGTGACAAGCAATGTATTTGCATCCATTACATCTATACTGTTGGCCAGGCCAAATTCAAACTGTCTTGAAATAGCACTGTAGTTTTCCCTGGCGAATGCCAGCCTGTCTTCAAGGGATTTCAAAACCCCTTTCTGTGTCATGTAGTCAAGGTAGGCGTTTTCAACCTCTACATTTATTCTCTTCCTCAGGTCTTCATATATAAGATTAGCCTGTCTCTGTTTTGCCATTGCCTCCATCACCTCTGCCCTCCGGAGACCTCCCTCAAAAAATGGGAAGGTCAGCTTAATGCCCGCGTAGATGCTTTCCCTATTAATAAAAGCGCTTGCAGGGTCTTCATCTCTACCTAAATAAACACCCTCAATAGAAAGTGTGGGCCAGTAGAGGCCTCGAGCGTATTTAACCTGATCCCCTGCAATCTTTTTCTGTATGTCCAAAGACTTCAATTCAGCCCTTTCCGAGAGGGCTGCTTCCTTGAGTGGTCCCAGGGCATCCTCGGGCTTGTAGCCTGCCGGGTACTGATTGCCCTCCGGTACCTCTTTAAGATCGTAATCTCCTGTCAACCCGACGACCCTTGCAAGGACTGTCTTTGCAAAACTCAGAGCGTTTTCTCCCCTAATCAGTTCCGATTGGGCACCTGATAATTCCGCCTCTGCCCTTAGAAGAACGGTCTTTGTCACTTCACCCACCCTGACTCTTATGGCGGCGGCATCCCTGTGCTTTGTGAGTCTCTCAACATTTGCCCTTGCAATATCCACAGCCTTCTTCACCCTTAGGACATCGTAATAGGCAGAGGAAACACCGAAAATATATTCCTCCCTAACTGCATCGAGGTCATATTTGCTCTTTTCAATATTGTCTTTCGATATTTTAAAGGCATCAAGCTCCCTACCGCTTAATGAAAGAGATTGGTCGAGTCTTAACCCCCAGGATGTAGAATAATCAGGCTGGATAACAGCACCTGTCGCTGACCGTTTATCCTCGCTGTATCCCGTAAAGTTCCCGAAGGTGGAGAGTCGGGGGAAGAGGACAGAGATCGCCTTGTCTTTTGTTCTTTCTGAAATATACAGGTCTTCCTCTGATAACTTTATCCTTTCAGAGCGTTCAAGGGCAATCCTATAGAGGTCGGCAAGGGAATATTCCTCCGCCCTGGAAAGGTTGATGAATACTGTAACAGTCATCAAGACCATTGTAATACATCCGACTATGATAAACCTGGGTTTCATCATGCTAACCTACTCCTTATAAGATGGATAGAAAAGATACACTTCTCTTACGTAATAAGTCAATCCCCTTCTTTAATGCCGATGACAGATGCCCAGGTCTCTTTCTCAAGGAAACTCCCCTCCACATTCCCTTCCATCTCCTGGAACATCTTGAATGGAACAGTAAAAGAGAGAATGTCTTTATCCACCATTCTCATCATGCGTTTTCTGGCCGAAAGGTCGGTAAGCCCAATGATGGCATTTGGCTCGAGAGATTCTCCTTCTCGATATGGGAGGATGCCGATTTGATGACACCCTGCACCAAAGGGAGCGATTACATTTACATTGCTCTCTCTGTCGTAATTGGCAAGAACCACCAGGGCAGAGAGCTGATCCGGGTTTACCAGAAAGATGATCACCTTGGGTTCTTCATCATCAGAAACAAGCTCTATTGGCTTAAAAACCACATATCTGGTGGGCACGTCAATCATGGGCAGAGAATTCACAAACTCTTTGGCCAACTCCGGGTTCTTCACATAGCCTTCACCGTCCACCAATTCGGGCATATCTTCGGCGATCTTTTTTCCCATTTCCGTGTTGCAGAATTCAGGGTTTCCTGTTGAGATATAGTACTCGATACCCCCTGGGAAATTTAGATACTGATTCCCGAAACCCAGGCCCACACCACCCCCGATACATCCAAATGTTTCTCTATCTGCTGCAGCAACCCTCCCCTTTGCTGCACTGCAAAGGAGAAAGGTCTCACATCCCCAGCGCCCCTCCTTAAACTGAAGGGCCTTTTCTGGCCTCTCATCGGTCCACAGAATAGCCACAGGGGAATATTTCATCTTGATTGCTTCAGCTATCTTACTCTTCATTGTTACTATCTCCTTAGATGTTTTTTGATTCTGCCACACAGCCTCTTGCCTTCTACGTTAACCCCCGATGTTTCTCCCAATATTCATATTCATAAGGCCATTCCTCTTTTCGGTAAAGGATCAATGATCGCATCCTTTCCTTAAAATCTTTTATCCCTCTTTCAATTTCCGGGAAGGTAGCCTTATCTCTCCATGATTACACCAGCTTTTTCCCCAACCCTAGAGCCTGACTCCTGATATCCAAAGGGAAGTCTTCCCCAGAGATTGTGCCCATGGTAGCCCAGACAGAGCCCACCGGTCTGGTTCCGGTAGTGATCAGAAAATTGTTGAGATAATCGGCAATGGGCTTTTCATCTCCCACACCAGATGTAACCACCGAAGCCCCATATTTCCCTTCAAAGGCCATGCAGTGAATTACACCGCAGCACCTATCCATAAAGGCCTTCATCTGGGCGCTGACACTGAAGATGTAATTGGGGCTTGCTAGTATAAGACCATCCGATCTAAGAATCTTTTCTTTAATTGATTCGAAATCATCCTTTTGGGGGCATCGTCCCTTCTTGTGGCACGTATCACAAGCCTTACAAGGGAGCACGGTTCTTCCCGGAAGAAAAACGACCTCCACCTCAGCACCCTGGCTTTCAGCCCCCTCCAGAACCACCTGGAGTAATCTCGCAGTGTTTCCTCTAGCGCCCCGCGGGCTTGCAACTATACCGATAATTTTCACCTTTTTTTCCTTTCTAAAAATGGGTATTGTTAATTTTGTATAGCTATGGTAAACTCCCAGCTATATTATTTCCAATAAAGGAGGATTTGTCATGGTCACCTGTCCCAAATGTGGTTGTGGAGAGTGCAAAAAAGATGGCATCGTTAAGGGACGACAGCGCCATAAATGTAAATCGTGCGGATATAGACATACGGTACAACATGTCGGCAAAAGCTCTACGGTCAAGCGGCAGGCACTTGAGCTTTATCTCGAAGGCCTTGGTTTTCGCTCTATAGGACGATTTCTTAAATGCAGTCATGTCGCTGTCTACAATTGGATAAAGGCGTTTGGTAAAGCTGCCGATGATATCCGATCCGACAAAGCAATAGAGGTCGTGGAGATAGATGAGATGCACAGCTATATCTCTTCAAAAAAAACTTTTGCTGGATATGGGTTGCTGTTGATAGATATGGGAAAAGGTTCATCGACTGCGTATTGGGCGATCGCGGGATAGCAACCGGAAAGCAACTGTGGGAGGCCATCCAGGATATCCAGATCGGGAAAATAGCAACCGACTATTGGAAACCTTACGAAAATTTTGTTCCTAAAGATCTGCATATCCAATCCAAGGCTGAGACATTTACCGTAGAGGGTTACAATAGTTTGTTTCGTAACTTTCTTGCAAGGATGCGAAGAAAATCGAAATGCTACAGCAAAAGCAAGGAGATGCTCAAATACTCTGTCACTCTTTTAATGCTAAAATGGAACTATGGCCTGGAAGATATACTAAATTAACAATGCCTAAAAATGTATGCAGCCTGCTAAGGATTCGACCGAAAGATGTTCCCGCTAAAATCCTTCTTACATACCCCCGCCAAGCACCCTGTATAGCGTGACCTGGTTGGCAACCCCGGCAAGGTGGAGGGCGATCAGTCCCTGTTGAGACGCATAGAGCGAGCGTTGCGCATCGAGGACTCCCAGGTAGCTGTCAATTCCCTTGGTATAGCGCGCATTGGAGAGGCGGTAGGTTTCCGCAACAGCATTAACTAGCGACTGCTGCGCCGCGATCCGCCGGTTCACCGTACCCTGCACGGCAAGGGCATCGGCCACTTCCTTAAAAGCCGCCTGGATTGCCTTCTCATACTGGGCCACGGATATTTCCCTCTCCACTTTCGTTACATCGTAGGCCGACCAGGTGCGGGCATCGAAAATCGGCATGACGATCTGCGGTCCGAAACTCCACGTACCCGAACCGCCTTTGAAGAGCCCGGACAGATCGGCGCTTGCGGTTCCGATGGCGGTCGTCAGGGAAATGCGCGGAAAGAAAGCCGCACGGGCGGCGCCGATATTGGCGTTGGTCGCCTTGAGCCCATGTTCCGCCGCCAGCACGTCGGGTCGGCGCAGGAGCAGTTCGGAGGAGAGGCCGGGAGAGATCTCTTTGGGAGGGCTGACGCTGCCCAACTCCGCAGGCAGGAGCGCCGGCGGCAGGGGAGATCCGACGAGAAGATTCAAGGCGTTTTCATCTTGCGCCGCCAGTTGGGTATAGCGGGCGACGTCTCCTTGGGCTATATCCACCTGGCTTTGGGCCTGCCGCAGTTCCAGTTCGGACGCGATCCCGACCTCCTGACGCCTCCGGATCAATTTGTAGGAGGCCTCCTGCGTTTCCAGGGTGGAGACCACCAGCTTGAGGGCTTCCCGATCCGCTGCCAGGGCCAGATACGCCTGTGCTACCGTGGACACCAGCAGGATCTGGGCGCCGCGGCGGGCCTCATCCGTGGCGAGGTATTCTTCCAGCGCGCGGTCCTTCAGGCTGCGGATGCGGCCGAAGAAATCGATTTCCCAGGAAGTGATGCCGAGATTGACATCGTATCGTTCGGAGGTCCTCGCACTTCCGGTGGACGAAAGATCCGCCGGCACACGCTCTTTATACCCACTCCCGACCGCATTGACTGTAGGCAACAATTCAGCCCGCTGAATGCCGTAATACGCCCGCGCCCTCTCGACATTCAGGGCCGCCATCCGCAGATCGCGGTTGTTGTTCAAGGCGGTTTCGATGACCTTTTGCAGGCGTTCATCGGTGAAGAACTCCCGCCACGGCAACCCCTCCGCCGTCGGCGCGGATGCGGCGGACTTCGTTTCCTGATAGGCCGCGCCGGTCGGCCAATCGGCGGGGACAGGAGCGGCAGGCCGCGTGTATTCCGGGGCCAGCGTGCACCCCCCCAGAAGGGCAACGATCGCACCTGTAAGAAGAAACCGGTTTATATTCATATCATCGATCCCCCGATGGATTTGCATCATTTGTCTTGGATTCTTCACCCTTCCCCCGTTTTCCGAAGAGCTTTTCGATCACCACATAGAAGAGGGGTGCAAACAAGGTCACCAAAAAGGTGGCGGTGACCATCCCTCCGAGCACGGCGGTGCCGATGGCTTTTTGCGCACCTGCGCCTGCCCCGGTCGCAAAGGTTAGCGGCATGACCCCGAATCCGAAGGCCAGCGAGGTCATGATAATGGGACGCAACCTTAATTTTGCCCCTTCCAGCGTTGCTTCGATCAGCCCCATTCCTTCTTCCACCCGAGCCTTGGCGAACTGGACGATCAGGATGGCGTTCTTGGTGGTCAAACCGAGGGTGGTCAAAAGCCCGATCTGGAAATAGACGTCATTGGGCAAGCCCCTGAGAGTCGAGCCAATCACGCCGCCAATTGCCCCAAGGGGGAGGGCCAGCAGGATCGAAATGGGAATGGGCCAACTCTCGTAGAGCGCCGCCAGACACAGGAAAATCACAAGAATCGAAAAGGCGTATAGCGGGGCCGCATGGGCGCCGGCCTGCCGCTCCTGGTAGGAAAGCCCTGTCCAGTCAAAGCCGATCCCCTGAGGCAGCTTCGAGGTCAGTTCTTCCATGACCCGCATCGCCTCACCGGAACTCCTCCCCGGCGCCGGCTCGCCCCAGATGTTGATGGACGGAAAGCCGTTGAAGCGCTCCAATTTCGGAGAACCGGAGGTCCAGTGGCCGGACGCAAAAGAAGCAAAGGGGACCATCTTGCCCGCAGTATTGCCTACATAGAGCTTTTCCAGATCTCCGGGCAGCATGCGGTAAGGGGCGTCCGCCTGGGCGAAAACCCGCTTGACCTGGCCGCCTTGGATAAAGTCGTTGACATAGGCGCTGCCGAAGGCCGCCGAAATGGTGTTGTTGATGGCGGCGATGGGGACCCCCAGGGCGCCGGCCTTTTCCCAATCCACGTCAATCCGGTATTCGGGCACATCTTCCAGACCATTGGGTCGAACCCGGACCAATCTCGGGTCCTTCATGGCCATGCCGAGAAGCTGGTTGCGGGCCGCCATCAGGTCGGCGTGGCCCAGACCGCCACGGTCGAGCAACTGAAAATCAAACCCCGTGCCCTGGCCCAGTTCGATGACAGCCGGCGGCGGGAACGCAAACACCATGGCGTTGCGGATCTTGGCAAATTCCCCCATGGCCCTTCCGGCCACGGCCCAGACCTTCTGGTCCGGTCGGCTCCGCAGCTTCCAGTCCTTGAGTTTGGCGAAAGCCAGGCCCACATTCTGTCCCCTGCCGGAGAAGCTCATGCCGGCAACCGTCATGCAGGATTCCACCGCGTCTTTCTCGCTCTCAAGAAAATGGTTCCTGACTCTCTCCAAGACTTCCTCGGTCTGCTCCAGGGTCGAGTTCGCCGGGAGCATGGCCTGAACCAACAGGATACCCTGATCTTCGTCCGGGAGATAGGCGGTGGGCATCCGTTGAAACAGGTAGCCCATCGCCGCCACGATCAGCAAAAAGACAAACAGATAACGCAGTTTCCTCGAAAGGGCGTGACCGACCACTTTCAGATAAACGTCCCTGGTTCGGAAAAAGATGCGGTCAAACCATCTGAAGAAGGGACGCAGGAACCAGATCCCCGTTTCCGCCGCCTCGTGCCCCTTGGGCACCGGCTTGAGAAGCGATGCGCAGAGGACCGGCGTAAGGACCAAGGCCACCACCACCGAAAAGAGCATGGAGGCGATGATGGTCACGGAAAACTGTCGGTAGATCACCCCGGTGGAACCGCCGAAAAACATCATCGGGCCGAAGACCGCCGAGAGCACCAACCCGATGCCGATCAAGGCGCTGGTGATCTGGTCCATAGACTTGGCGGTGGCCTCTTTGGGCGGGAGTCCTTCCTCGCCCATGATCCGTTCCACGTTTTCCACCACCACGATGGCGTCGTCCACCAGAAGGCCGATGGCCAGCACCATGGCGAACATCGTGAGCATGTTGATGGTGAACCCGAAAAGCCCCAGCACCGCGAAAGTGCCCAGGATCACCACCGGCACCGCGATGGTCGGAATCAGTGTGGCCCGCATGTTTCCCATGAACAGAAACATCACCAGGAAAACGAGCAGGATCGCCTCGAAAAGGGTCTTGACCACCTCCTCGATGGCCACCGTGACAAAGGGGGTGGTGTCGTAGGGATAAACGACCTTCATGCCGGAGGGGAAGTAGCGGCTCATTTCTGCCAGCTTGGCCCGGACGGCATCGGCCGTGTCCAGGGCATTGGCGCCGGTGGCCTGCCGGATGGCCATGCCGGCGGCAGGTTTGCCGTTGAAATAAGCCTGGATATCATATTGCTCGGTTCCCAGTTCCGTTCGTCCCACATCCTTGATCCGCACGATGGATCCGTCCGGATTTGTGCGGATGGGGACGGCGGCAAACTCCTCCGGCGTTTTGAGCATGCTCTGGACGATGATGGCGGCATTCAAACGCTGGCCCTTCACCGCCGGCGCCCCGCCGAACTGACCCGCGGAAACCTGCGCGTTGTAGACCCGCAGCGCCGTGATGACATCCTGAACCGTCATCCGGTAATCGGTGAGTTTATCGGGGTTGAGCCAGACCCGCATGGCGTACTGGGTGCCAAAGGTTTCAACCTCGCCGACCCCCGGAACCCGCGAAAGCACCTTTTCCAGGTTGGATTGGGCATAGTCTCTCAAATCATTGCCATCCATGCTGCCGTCTTCCGAGATCAGGCCCACGATGATCAGGTAGTTTCTGGTGGATTTGCTGACCTTGACGCCTCCGCGTTGCACCACTTCCGGCAGGCTCGCCATGGCGAGTTGGAGCTTGTTCTGCACCTGAGCCCAGGCGAGGTCCGGGTCGGTCCCCGGGGCAAAGGTCAGCTCGATGCGAGACGTGCCGGACGAGTCGCTCGCGGCAGACAGGTAGAGCATCTTGTCGAAGCCGGCCATCTTCTGCTCGATAATTTGCGTCACGCTGTTTTCAACGGTCTCCGCCGAAGCCCCCGGGTAGAAGGCCGTGATGGCAATGGACGGCGGAGCGATGGGGGGGTATTGGGATATGGGCAGGTTGTAGATTGCCAGGCCGCCTGCCACCATCATGACAATGGCGATCACCCAAGCGAAGACCGGACGGTCCAGGAAAAATCTCGATAGCATCACTTGCCTCCCGCTTTTACGGCCGCCGGGGCCGCTTTCCGACCTTCCCCGTTTTTCTTTGCCCCAGCCGCTTCAAAGGGAACCATTTTCACGGAAGCGCCCGGTCTCACCTTTTGCATCCCCTCGACGATCACCCGCTCGCCGGATGCCAGTCCCGATGAAACAAGCCATGCATCGCCGATGGCGCGATCCAGTGTAAGCATCCGCTGTTGCACCTTGCCCTCGGCATCCACGATCAGCGCAACGGGATCCCCCTTCGGGGTACGTGAGACGGCCTGCTGGGGAACCAGGAGGGCCTTTGGATTGACGCCCTCTTCCACCACCGCCCGGACGAACATGCCCGGCAGGAGAACGCCCTTCGGATTCGGAAAGAGAACCCGCAGAATGACCGATCCGGTCGTCGGATCTACCGTGACGTCGCGGAATTGAAGCGCTCCTTCCAAGGGATATTTGGCGTCGTCTTCAAAGAGGAGACGGACCTTGTTCCGGAGCTGCCCGTTGTTACTGAGACGGCCGTCCTCCAGGCGGCGCCGCAATCGCAGCAACTCGGTCGTGGATTGGGGCACATCCACGTACATGGGATCCAGTTGTTGAATGGTAGCCAGGGCCACCGGCTGTTGCGCCATCACCAGGGCGCCCTCCGTGAAGCCGGATCTCCCGATCCGGCCCGAGATGGGGGCCGTCACACGGGTGTACCCGAGATTGATCCGGAACGTCTCCAGTGCCGCTTCCGCCTGCTTGATGGCTGCCTCGGCCGCGGCCACCGCCGCCCGGTCGTTTTCCACCTGGGCCTCCACCACTCGGATCGTGGCCTCGGCCACGTCGGCCTCGGTCACGGCCTGGTCGCGCTCGCTAGCCGAGACAGCGCCATCCTTGGACAGCTCTTCGAAGCGCTCGCGGTTAGTCTGGGCGAATTTCGTAGTCGCCTGCTGCCGGGTTACGCCGGCAAGGCTCGCTCTCAGGGCAGCCCGCGCCCGGTCGGCATCCTTCCGCATGGCCGCAAGGTTCGCCGCTGCATTGTCGTACGCCGCCTGAAAAGGGGCGGGATCGATCTGATAGAGCGCTTGGCCGGCCTTGACATCGGCGCCTTCCGCAAATAGACGCTTCTGGATGATGCCGCCCACCTGGGGACGCACTTCAGCAACCAGATTGGCGGACGTCCGCCCGGTCAATTCTGTTGTGATCACCAACCGCTTCGGTTGCACGGTCACAACGGCCACTTCGGGTGGCCCGCTCTGTGGTGGACCGCCTGTGGTCGTCTGCCCGCAACCGCCCAGGATCAAGATTCCGGCAAGCACACCCCCGGCGGCAATTCGTTTGGCCCTGTCATAAATCTGCATGCGACACCTCTATTATTTCATTTTAGTTAAATTCGCTGTCTTCCTTTGCATTCCAGCTTCCTATAAACTCGCTGCCGTTGTCTGTTTGAAACCCTGCATCCTTCAAGGTCTTCTCCACAGCGTTGAAGATGCCCTATTACTATTTCAGCGGTAACTACTCAGCAAATGACCCCAACGCTTCGCATTAGGGTTATAAATGAAATAAACTTGAGCTTCAAGTTTCTTAGGAGGTAGATAGGCTGTAGGAGGAATCATGCGCGACCATACGAAGCTCTGATGCCTTATTTAGTCGGGCCATAATCTACCTCTTTGAAATTTTGTAACTGCTCAGAAGTCAGAATTCAGGAGTCGGAATCCAGAATAGAAGCAGCTTTTTCATTCTGTCTCCTGAATTCTGGTTCCTGGCTCCTGAATAGTTACGAAATTTTTATCCCTTCCAGGAATAAAGTGACAAATGTATTTACAACCTCTTCACGAGAGTAGTGGATTTTTTCTTTCTTCCAAAAGACTTCATTACCTATCATATACTGGACTATCATCCCCAAAAAAACTCTGGCAAGTAGAAAAGGGGGCATCTTTTTGAACGCACCTTCAGCAATTCTCTGCTCAATGTAGTCAGACAGAAACTGCACTTTTATGAGTATATGGGTCTTAAAAAAAATCTCGGAAAGCCTGTGTCCCTCAAGGATACTGAACTGAAGCAACCTCATAAAGGCAGGATCACCCTCATTCTTCTTTATGAGATAATCAGCAAGTGCTCCAAAAACCTTAGAGTCGTCTCTTTCATCCACAGCCTCATGTGGGAGAAATATGTCCTCCTTATCTCCTACCCTATCTTTTATTATAGCAGTGTAGAGATCATCCTTTGTGGAAAAATAACGGAAGATCATAGCCTCGCTTATGCCTGCCTTCTCTGCGATCTCCTTTGTGGTAATTCCCTTAAATCCTTTCTTTGAAAACAACCGTGCTGAGACCCTTACAATCTGGGATTTTCTCTTCTCTGAGCTCAGACGACGTCCGGCCATTTTGTTCTCCAATGCAAAGGCTATTACTAAGTAAGTACTTACTAATTTATTTTCGGAACTGTGTATCATTAAAGCAAGAAAAATGTCAAGAAAATTCTTGCCCTTCTCCTACATTGACAAAGAAAGGACACACGGGGCTTTTTGTCTTCTCGGAGTAGCTACTTTTTTCCAATGATCAGGGTGGTGCCAAATTCGGTGTCTTTTCTCTTAACATTGGATAGTTCTGCTTCTCCCATCCAACTTCGCACCTCAGATTCTGTGTACGTATCACCAGCCTCTGTCCCAACCAGCATATTCAGGGAAAAGAGGGTTCCAAAGGCGGGGGCGGTTCGATCGTCATCCATAATGAAATCATGTATGACGACTTGCCCTCCTGGGTTTAATGCCTTGGAGGCTTTGTGGATAAGAGCCTTATTCTGATCATAGGAATTAATGTGGACGATGGCCGAGAGAAATACCAGGTCAAAATTACTACCCAGATTATCCTTATTATAATCTCCTTCAACGGTTTCCACCTTCTCTGACAGTCCTTCCTGATCTATGTACTCTCTAGTAAGTGGGGTCACATTCGGCAGGTCAAAGACTGTCGTCAGGATACCCTCCCTGGCATGAACAAAGGCCATAGAGTATGCCCCTGATCCACCACCCACATCCAACACCCGGTAAACATTTGAAAGGTCAAGCAATGATACTACATTCGGAGCATTCCTGTGGGCACGTTCGTGCATGGCAGCAATGAAAGCAGATAGCCACTTTTCGCCCCTTTCATTCACGTCCTTGGTAATGACAGACTTTCCTTGTTGAACTGCCTCAGTAAGCGTGCTCCATGAATCCCAGAGATGGACGATGTGCATAAGACCACCCATGTATTCGGGTTTACCCTTGACCAGAAACCGAGAGGTCGAAGGGGTATTAGAAAACCGCCCTTCTCTTTTCTCAAGGAAACCCATAGCGCAAAGGGCATTCAGCAGTCTGTCCGTAGGTCGAGCCTCAGTCCCGACTGCCATGGCTACCTCCTCTGAAGTCTTCTTTCCATCACCCAATGCCGAAAACAAGCCCAGCTCATAACCTGTCAGAAAGACCCTGCTCCTTTGGAAGGAGAAGGCAAGTTCCATGATTTGATCGGGAGAAGCAATCTCCTTTTCTGATTCTTTGGACATGCCCATCATATGCTCCTTGTTATTTTAACACCCCTCATATCCTTAATCAATCCCTCATCCATTTTCCTGGGGTAAATTTATTCCCCTTTATAAACCCTCTTCAAACAACGGTGTGAGCTATCAATAGCAGCATTTCAAACTCATTACGAGCCCGGAGCCTACTCATTCATGCCTCAATGCATCTATAGGGTTAAAAAGCGATGCCTTATAGGCAGGATAAAACCCGAAAAAGACCCCTACCAATCCAGAAAAACCAAAAGAGAGGATGATGGCAAGAGGTGATACTATTGTGGGCCAACCCGCAAGAATACCCAGCGCCTTTGAACCGGATACCCCAAGAACAATCCCAGCTATCCCACCGATTAATGATAATGTAACCGCCTCGATTATAAACTGGAGCCTTATATCCCATGTCTTTGCACCAACAGACATCCGTATCCCTATTTCCCTTGTCCTTTCTGTAACCGAGACAAGCATAATATTCATAATTCCAATACCTCCAACAAGGAGAGAGATTGATGCAATGGAACCAAGCAATAGAGTCATTACCCTTGCAGACTGTTCTGCTACCTGCATCATTTGAGTGAGATTTCTGACATTGAAGTCATTCTCCTGTTTTTGACCGATGCGGTGCCTTTGTCTGAGAAGATCATTCATCTGTTTCTCTGCAGGTGCAAGGGCTTCAGTGCTCTTTGCCTTCACCATAATTATCCTTACCATTCCAGGAAATGGGGTTCCGAAGAGCTTTTTCTGTGCCGTCGTTACAGGGACATAAATGTTATCATCCTGGTCATGACCCTGTGGAGACTGACCTTTTTTTGCAAGAACACCGATAACTATAAAAGGTATCTTTTTGATACGGATAATCTGACCAATCGGGTCTATATCTCCAAAAAGTCCATCCACAACGGTCTGCCCCAATAAACACACCTTTGTAGCACTCCTGACATCCCGATCCGCAAAGGACCTGCCCGATGCAAGCGGCCAGTCCCTGACAATCAACATACTCGGGGTTGTCCCTGTTATACCTGTTGACCAATTCTGGTGCCCATAAACGACCTGTGCGACCCCGTTGAGAACCGGCGCAACATCCGAGACAGCATTGCATTCCTTCTTTATTGCCTCTGCGTCACTTATAGTTAGGGTGGGTTGTGCACCTACTACCATTCTAACCCCCCCTGATGTGGTAGCTCCGGGAAGAATTATGAGGAGATTGCTTCCTATACTCGAAATCTGCTCAGATATCTTCCGGCTTGCACCTGTACCTACAGCAAGCATAGTAATAACGGCGGCCACCCCAATAATAATTCCTAACATTGTAAGGGCAGAACGCATCTTGTTCACTTTTAATGCCCTGAAGGATATTCTAAATGTTGAAGGTATATTTATCATAACAGTTCACCGTTTTCTGTTCACCGATATCTGTCTTCATGGGCACAAGCTAAGAATTGAACACAGGTAACGGTCAACGGATAACAGTTACCTTATTTCATCGCTGATAACACTTCCATCCAGGAATTTTATTATCCGTCTGCTGTACGCTGCGATATTGTCCTCATGGGTTACCAGTATTACTGTAATGTTTGATTGGGTATTCAGATCCACCAATATCTTCATTATCTCGACACTCGTCTTTGTGTCGAGATTGCCAGTCGGTTCATCTGCAAATATTATGGGGGCGTTATTTACCAACGCCCTCGCTATTGCGACCCTTTGCTGTTGTCCGCCTGAAAGCTGATTAGGATGATGGTACCCCCTGTCTTCCAGACCTACTTTTTTAAGGGCTTCTAACGCGTTCTCTTTCCTCTCCTTTGCAGATATGCCGTCATAGAGCATCGGAAGTTCAACATTTTCGAGTGCAGACATCCTGGGAAGCAGGTTGAATCCCTGAAAAACAAAACCTATTTTTTTGTTCCTTATTGCCGCCAGTTTGTCTCTATTAAGATCGCTGATATCGATATTTTCTAAAAGATACTTGCCGCTCGTCGGTTTATCAAGACATCCCAGAATATTCATAAAGGTTGATTTCCCGGACCCTGACGGTCCCATTATTCCGACAAATTCACCTTTTTCTATTGCTAATGACACACCTGTGAGTGCATTCACATCGATATCACCAAGACTGTAGACTTTCGTGATTTCCTGTGCCTCGATAATTGCCATATTAGAACATCCTTGGCCCACGCGTTCCAGAACTGCCAGTTCCGGACAGTACCTTCGTCTTTGACATAGACTCTACTATTACTTTCTGCCCCTCCCTTATCTTCCCTGCGACGAGTTCTGTATAGTTTCCGTCACTTATTCCCAAAGAAACCGGAATACGCTTTGGTTTATTCTCTTCAAGTATCCATACACCATGGCCTTTCTTGTCTGATACTGGCATACCTTTCTCTGAGGGCTTGAATCACAAGGCAGCATTCGGGATCTTTAACACATCTCTTTTTATTGATACTATTATGGATACATTGGCAGTCATTCCTGGTTTAAGCTTTAATTCAGGATTACTTACTTTAACTACTACATCGTAGGTTACAACATTCTGAACTGTTATTGGAGCGTTCCTTACCTGCCATACCCTGCCCTTAAAAGTAATGTCTGGATAGGCATCTACAGTAAATTGAACATCCTGTCCGACTTTTAGATTCCCTATATCCGCCTCATCCACACTCGTATCAATCTGCATTTTTGTAAGGTCCTGTGCAATGCTAAACAGTGTCGGTGTCTGAAAGCTGGCAGCAACAGTCTGTCCAGCGTCCACATTCCTCGATACGACAATACCATCTACAGGGGATATTATCTTCGTATAATGAAGGTTTGTCTCTGCAAGGCTTAAGGCTGCCTCTGTCTGGGCGACCTGAGATTTTGCCACGCTTACCGAGGCGTTTGCAGTTTCATAATTTGTTTCTGCCGTATCGAGATCACTCCTCGCAATAAGACTTTTTGAGAACAGCTCCTTATTCCTGTCCATTGTCCTCTTTGCATCAACAAGTGTTGCCCCGGCTTTCTCCAGATTTGCTTTAGCCGAAAGGGAATTTGCCTTTGCCTGATTCACCTGTGCCTCAAACAGAGCCGGGTCTATCCTGGCTATTATCTTACCTTTCTTTACAGGAGAATTGAAATCCACATATAATTCTTTTATCGTGCCTGATACCTGTGTGCCCACAAGGACAGTGGTCACAGGGTTTACTGTACCTGTGGCGCTAACTGCCATTTCTATATCACCTCTGATAATCTTATCAGTCCCGAATTTCGGTTCACTTCCTCTGTCTCTGAATAAAACAAATCCAGCAATAACAATGACAATAATTATTCCGCTGATAATGATTATTTTTTTCATCGTATACCCACCGCCTTCTCAAGACTCGCCCGTGTAGCTTTATAATCATAAAGTGACTGAATATAGGCTGTCTTAGCATTGCTTAATGACACTTCTGCATCCGTTACCTCAATGGGGTTTCCTACACCTGCGGCATACCTGCCGTTTGCCATCTCAAGGTTTTCCTCTGCCTGTTTAACAGTAAGTTCTGCTGTGGGAATCCTTTCCTCTGCATCTTTGAGGTTTAAATATGCCTGCTGAACCTCAAGGACTATCCCCTGCCTTAATGCCTCTTCATTTGCTTTCAGAACGTTGAGATTTGCCGTCGCTTCCTCTACCTGGTATCCGGTTGAGAAGCCACTAAATACTGGAAATGTTATAGTCATACCAACATTCCAGCCGTCCTCCAGGGGAAACCTTTCACCAACCCGGCTGTAAGCCGCATTTCCTGACAGTGTAGGATAATAGTCTTTCTTTGATATCTGTACCGATGCCTCTGCTGCCTTTTTCTTTATGAGGATTGATCTAAGGTCGGCCCTCTGACGATATGCCATTTTCAGCATGTCTTCAAGTGTAACATCGTATCTAACAAAAGTAAGATTATCCACCAGACTGTATTCAGTGGCATCAGGCACCCCCATTGCGTTGCTAAGGATTACCCTTGTTACCCTAATGGTATTTTCAGCCTTTATCAGATTCAGTTTTGCATTACTCAAATCCACTTCTGCCTTCGTAACATCAAATTTTGGTTTTGTGCCGACTTCATAAAATCCCTTTGCCTGTTCCAGGTGTTTTTTGAATTGCCTGACAGCTTCCTCAGCAACATCCCTGTTCCTCTCTGCCTGCAATACTCCATAGTATGCCTGTTTAACATTAAAGACTATCTGATCTGATACGTTCTCGAGGTCTAAACGGGAAGAATTCAGGTTCAGCCTTTGAATCTCCACACGTGTAGTGGTTTTCCCAAAATCATAGATATTCTGCTTGAGACCAACACCGCTTGAATATTCATCGGATGAACGGCTGCTGGCGCTGGAAAAGTGAGAGGATTTACTGTAGCCTGATGACAAATCTATCTGTGGATAATAATTCGCCTTTGCCTGCCCTACCCTGCTTTGATTTATACTCACTGTATTCATCGCTGCAATAATGTTTGGCTGTTTCTTCAGCGCTATCTCTACGCATCTGTCCAGCTTAAGAGCCTCATCCTTTTTTATGATTTCATCTGCTCCCGCGTTAAAAGGAACAAAAAGAAAGAATACCAGCAATACCAAATAAAAGATTCTGGAAGATAGTTGTCTGTCGAGTAAGACTCTCATAGTATCTCATCCCCTTTATAAACCTGACCCCTCTTCAAACATAACTACTCAGATAGGCACAAAGGCACTAAAAATACGGTTTACAGTTAATAATTAACCGATAACTGGTAACTGAACTATTCTATGTGCCTTTGTCTCTTTGTGCCTCCTTTATAACATCCCCTGTACCTCGCAAGAAGAGATCCATGATTACCACTGATTTAGAAACCAGGGATACCTTCTGCGGATTGATAATCCATTGAAAAACAAATGAATTTATTATACCCAACAATGCCCAGGCCATTTCCCTTGCATCCAAATCCTTGAGATTGGATTGTTCTATACCTGTAAGCATTACTTGAGTTACAAGATCAATAAAGGAAAGATATTTTTGGCGAAGGGCTTCTCCAAAATCTTCATTTACCGTAGCCTCCAGAGACCCTCTTTCTTTAATGAATATCGCAAAGAAGTCCCTGTTATCCTGAAAAAAGGAGAGCTGGGTTTTAATCAGACTTTCGATCTTCTTAAGGCTATCTTTGAACCTGTGAACCTTGTTCCCAATGCCAGAATATAAAAGATCGAGTTTTTCAATGACCATGGTATAATAAAGGTCTTCCTTGTTCTTAAAAAATTGGTATAGCGTTCCAATAGCGAATTCCGATTCCTGAGCAATCTCCGCCATGGTAGTATTGTGGAATCCCTTGCTTGCAAATAACCTCTCTGCTGCACCAAGGATCTCAGACCTTCTTGCCTGGTACTCCCTTTTCTTCCTGCTCATCTGTTGCAATGAAATTACCTCTTTGCAATATGTATTCTAAATTTTGAATTTATGTTCATATAATATTATAATATCATTATGTCAAGATTTTTTTCTCTTTCATGGAATCATTCAAAAGGGATTTAAAAAGGATAGGGAATGGACTTTTTAGGAAGCCATAAAAGTTGATTCAGGGGAGAGTTTTTTTGGTGGCGGTGCAGGGATTTGAACCCCGGACACTGCGGATATGAGCCGCATGCTCTAACCAACTGAGCTACACCGCCTTTGATGGTTTAATACTTGTTGTTAATATCCAAACAAAAAATCTTTTATGGAATCATTAAAAGGTTTTTTGAATTTCAGACAATTGAAAAAGGGTATTTAATTCATTAACTCATAGACCAAGATATAACTCTTGTCACTTCCAAATAATGCATCACTGGAGGTTTGGATAATTCCAACCACCAATCTATCTTTCCCGTCATTATTTATATCCTTAATCTGAAAATCGGCAACATATCCAGGAATCTTTTTTGTTCTCCAATCCTCTGATAAACCCAGACCATCCCAGGTAAAACTATAAATTTCGCTGTTCTTATACATTCTGGTTCTTTCAAATAACTTTCCTGCACCTGGAATATTTTTTGCGACAACTACTGCATTTTCTCCTTTACGATTTTGAAGCAGTATCCGATTTTGAAGGTACAATCTAGTTTCAAGCCCCTCAAGGGAGTCAACCGGTTTCGTACCAGCCGGATACTTGGTTAAGAAGTTTTTTGTCCCTCCATATATTTCATCACTCTTCCACATCAACTCCCCACTATTAGAAAAAACCTTCAGGTTATCGTAATTATCGATCAGAACAATCTCCTCTTTCCCATCTTTATCAACATCAATCAAGTTGAACCCATACACTATGGCGCCTTTGGGAAGGGGGATATTTTTTTCTTCCATGTATTTGTTGTCTTTCCATACCAGTTGAGTTACACTACCGTAAAAAATACCATCCAGCCCTGCCTTTTGGCTAAGAAGCATGGAACCATTTTTAGATGTCTCAATCACCTTAAAAAAATAGTTGATGCCTGTTTCAATCTTTACAAAATCTCCTTTTTGGAACTCTATAACAAAGGAGTCCAGTCTGGTATCGACAAGGTTGGTTACAAAGATCTCTGAAATTCCATTTTTATTAATATCGGCCACATCAAGGGACAGATAGTTGTCGGATTTCTTCCCTTTAATCTTTTTTATCAATGCCAGCCTATCTTCTGAGTATCTATATATATATATGCTATTCTTGTCGATAACAACCGTTTCCTTTTTTCCATCCCCATCCACATCTCCAACAGCAATACCTTTAATCCCAAAGTCCAGCCTTTGACTCTTCCAAAATCCCTTCTTGAGACCCAGAGGATCACCAGACATTACAAATTCAGAACCGGTATCGGAAGAAGGGCCCTTCCCCTTTTTAGGGACAAGAAATTCTGACATAAAAGCAGATGCCTCTTCACTGGCAGTAGGAAGTGGAGGTGGATGTGGAGATGAATAGACAGAATAAGGTTTACCTGTAATCCTGGAATTGGCCTTCAAAGCAAACTCACTGACTTCAGGAATTACATTATCCATTCCTTTGCTTGTGGCGAATAGAGATGTAACGGATTTCTTCTCCTTCAGGTCAAACATCTTGGCATCAATACTAACACTATCTCCTATCTTAGTCAGGCTGCCCGAAATAATAAAATCCACACCAAGCTGAGTGCCGATCTTCCTTATTGCTTCTTCAGTTGTCGGACTCTCATTAATTTGAGACAGGACATCACTTACTAGTTTATTCTCAAGAACTACAACCTTACCCTCTACAGAAATCCTGGATGTAAGCATATCCAGAATCCCCTTCTTCAGATAATCCAAATTTTCCGAGCTGTTTATCTGGAATGGGAGCACAGCTACCTTCAGCATGTTGTCAGCATAAGTAAGGGAACAGAATATAAAGATAAATAATAGGATTAAGGAAGACAGTTTAATAGATCTCTGGGGCACCTTCTTCATAATTCTCCAAATCTCCCTCATCTCTCGCTTATCTCTATCAGTACTCCATAGGTTGATTTAGGGTGTAAAAAGGCTATTTTTGCCCCTCCTGCTCCCCTTCGGGGAGTTTCGTCAATCAGCTTCACACCCTTTTCTTTTAGCTCTAACAATGCCTCTTCAATGTTTTCTACCTGAAAACAGATATGCTGAATCCCCTCTCCTCTCTTTTCAATAAACCTGGCTATAGCTCCCTCTGGAGATGTGGATTCCAACAACTCCAGCTCACTGTCTCCTATTGGCATAAATACGGTAGTAGCCTTTTGCTCTTCCACGGTTTCTGATCCAACAGACTTCATGCCCAGTATATCTTCATAGAATTTCAAAGCCGGAGCACAGCTTTTCACCGCTATACCGATATGATCAATCTTCTTTATCTTCATTTGTTCTCCCTTTTCACTTCGCGAGCATTCAGCTATCAGCCGTCAGCTTTCAGCCAAAAAAACAAATCCTTTAGTCCGCCTGATGTGAATTTATTATAACATATCTTGCTGATCGCCGAGTGCTGACCGCTGGACGCTTACTTTGCTTCTACACATTGGCGTTCTTTGATATCCTTTTAGCTATTGTCTCCACTGTCTTTTTTGCTAACAGATATGGATCTTCTTTTTTGTTTACTATATCCTCCAGGCGCTGTTCAAAAAAATCCTTATTTTCTGCTATTAAACTATCGAGATAACGGTATATCTCGTATTCAACCATCTTAATTATTTCGCATCGGATCCTTTCTTTCCGTCGGTAAGCCAGCATACCGCTTTTAACCAAAAACTCTCTATGTTCCTTAATCTTTTCAACAAGGGTATCGATGCCCTGATCTTCAGTTGCTATAGTCTTAATGACGGGAGGAGTCCATTCTCTTTCAACTGAACTCAGTCCTAACATCATCTTAATCTCTGTAATCAATCTGTCGGCCCCATCCCTGTCAGCTTTATTTACTACAAATATATCCCCAATCTCCATAATACCGGCCTTTATTGCCTGAATATCATCACCTCCACCTGGCATTACAACGAGAATCGATATGTCAGCAGT
>Ga0100401_1000516_pt1 | contig 31485 bp, 37 predicted proteins | sample CryGeymeta201525_FD_80421 | JGI IMG/M metagenome (GOLD analysis project Ga0100401, IMG submission 80421) | Groundwater microbial communities from Crystal Geyser aquifers in Utah, USA - Crystal Geyser metaG 2015-25 | ecosystem: Environmental > Aquatic > Deep subsurface > Groundwater | place: USA... | reverse complement strand
GATCCCCGCTGATGTTCCGCAAGGATCACGCCATGTTCCTCGGCTTTCAGGTGCTTGCAGTGTCTTTCCATGGCAACATCCGATGCCCTTCGGGCTGTCGGTGTCGCAGTGCAATATTGCGGCTCAACAGCACCATACCATAATCGTTTTCCTGTTTGCGGCCTGTTGCGAAACTGCGGGCTGCGACAGGTCAAGCCGGCGCGCGGCCGCAGCACAAGAGCCGGTTTCGGCAACCGTGCGCAGCGCATTCATGGCGGCGATTGAAAGTGACATCTGACCCCAGGCGACTCTTTGAACTTCCCAAGGCTTAGCCTTGCCTTGTCACAGGCACGCCAAAGCACAGGCAGAACGACTGCGCAGGCTGGGGGGCATATCGGCCCACGGACTACCCGCTGCGTTCCGCCCCGAATAACCGCGTTTCTGATGCCGAACGAGGATAGTCGCCAGCGTATCTGTGGATCTGAAGACAGTAACCCATCTGGCAGGGTTGGACCCAGAAGCGGTCTTGGCGACCGGGCTTTTGTTTGGCAGCCCGCGCTGGCCACCGAATGGCAACAGATCTATCCGCTGACCATGCGGTTGAAACTGCGCCGGGGCGTCACCTTTCGCAACAGTTAAGACATGACTGCCGATGAAGTCGTGTTTTCGTTGAACCGGATGTATCGGGTAAGCTTCCCGCCCTATGTCAAACGCTCCAAAGACCGGCTTTCGAACTTTGTCGAGGCATTCAAGATCGACGATTACACCGTGCAGATCAAGGTTGCTCGCGAAGTGCCGCTGTGGGAGACGCTGATCTCGCTCCAGCAGGTCATGATCATGAACGTGAAACAGCCCAAGATGCAGGATGCCCGCATCCGTCGCGCGCTGTCGCTGGCGATCGATTGCGATCTGCTGAACGAGGCGCTGTGGTTGGGCAAGGCCGTCGTGCCATCGACCCACTCGATGAAAGAGATGGGCGCGTTCCACATGCCAGAGCTGACCACCTTCGAATACAACCTCGAATAGGCCAGGCGCCTGCTGCAAGAGGCCGGTTATGACGGGTTCGAAATCACCTTCGACACTGATCCGGTCTATCACTCCAACGGTTTGCTGGCCGCGCAGGCGATCACCAGAGCGTGGGCAGAGGGGGGCGTCAAGGGCGTGGTCAACACGACCTCGACGTGGTCGGATCGTTCGCCCGACATGATGGTGCGCAACTGGTCCAACCCGATGTATTTCGCCGACCTGTTTGGATCATTCGGGGCGATGTGGGGCACGAATGGCCCATCCGAAGGCGAAGGCCGGTTCAACACGGACGCGGATTATGCCGAGACTTGGGACCGGTTCCGCTTTTCCAAGGACGTTGAGGCACGCAAAGCGGCTTGTGCTGAACGGATGGAGCGGATCAAGCAAGACCCACCGGTGCTGCCGCCTTACCGCCCGTTCGAAAGCTGGGCGAGGCAGAAATCGGTAAACTGGATGCCGTAGCCGGGCCATATTCGCGATATGTTCGATTTCCGTGCCGGTGCGATCATGCTGGCCGACAGCCAAGCCTTACCCGTTTTTCAGGAGACAGATCATGACCCTGCGCATCGCCACCGTCGCCGATATTCACCACGGCGCACCCTCCCGCACCAAACGCGGCGACACCGCCCTGGCGCTGCTTTCCCGCCTTGCCGAATGGGTGAACGACGAAGCGCCGGATTTGGTGCTTGGCCTTGGTGACCGGATTTCTGACGTTTGACGCACCGATCGGCCGCGTGCTTGCCGCCGAAGTGGCCGAGGTGTTCCCGCGGATCACGGCGCCGGTGCACCACATCTGCGGTAACCACGACCGCGACCATCTGGGCGTGGCGCAAAACGAAGCGATCCTAGGCCGGAGCCTGCAAAACGACGTGCATGACTGCGCGGATTGGCAGATTGCCTAGTGGCGCGCCGACGCCAAGATCACGCGCACCCCCGAACGGCGTGGTTTTGACCTGCCCGAAACCGACCTGTTGTGGCGGTCGCGCATGGTGCAGGCTGCCACGAAACCGACTCTGGTGGTCAGCCATATCCCTGTCTTGGGCCATGGCCAGATCGGAAACCACTATTTCCAACACAGCCCGCAAGGCTCTGGATTCCCCAGGCCGACCGGGCGCGCCGGGTACTGGCGCAGGCGCGGGTGCCCTTGCTCTGCCTTGCTGGCCATGTCCAGTGGAACACCGTCACCACTGTCGGTGGTATCACGCACCTGACCCAACAATCGCTGGCCGAAAGCTTCACCCCTCAGGGCGCGCCCGCTGATGCCTGGGGGATGCTGACGCTGCGCGAGCCCGCCCATTGGCAGGCGTTTGCCCAAATCCGCATTCCTGATCCCCGGCGCCGGCTGTGGCAAATCCACCCTGTTGCGTGCATTGATGCGGTTGATAAAAACCGGATGGTGGGCAGGTCATGCTGGACGGGCAGCAGATCACCGGATTGAATGCGACGGCCCTGCGCCAGGCGCGCGGCGCTTTGGCCGCCGATCTGTTGTTCCAGGTTGCGCCGGAACCCGACGCAGCCGATCGTTATCCGCATCAGTTTTCCGGTGGACAGCGCCAGCGTTTGTGAATCGCGCGGGCGCTTTCGGCCCTGGATGATTCGATCGCGGCACGGGTGACGGCCCTGATGCAAGACACCCAAGCCTTGCTTGCGGCGGTGCCAACGGCGATCCCCAAACAGATTCCGCGCATGACCCAAAAAGTGCCGGCTTGACAGATATGACCACTGGTAAGATGCAGATTTATGTATTTCTTTACATGGCGTTGCGTCTCATTCTTTGGTTCGGCGGCTTCGTGCATCCGAATATCTGGAACGCGGATATGCAGTTGAATGTTGACGACCGATCTGGCAGGGCCTTCAGGTAAATACCGCCCGATCTCGGGGCTGCTCGGCTCGGCTGGGATGGCGATTGATTTGGCCACCCAGATAACCCCCGGTAAGTAAAATGGCCGGTTGCAGGATCTTGAAAACTGCACGCAGGAAACCCGCTGAGCTTGGCGACGGTCAGCGCGGCGGCGGCCTGCAGCGGCGCCCCGGTGGTGGATTCGGCCGACGACCTCGGAACAAACCCCACTCCAAACGCGGCGGCGATCTGGTCAAAGCGTTGGGCGCGGTGCTCGCGGCGGGATTTGATCAGTGATGGGGGGACAAGGCGCCCCAGTGGTGGGGGCGGATGCCTCCGGCGGAGGTATTTGGGCAAGAAAGATACCCGCGGGCGGTGCCGCGCGGCAAGAGCAGTGTCGTGGATCAGGCATGGCCGATGCTGGTCAGGAAATCGGTGAGGGCCGCTGCGTATTCGATGGGTTTTTCAACGCAGGGCAGGTGGCCTGCACCACGAATCAGATGAAACTGCGCGCCACGGATCAGATCGGCGGTTTCGCGCACGAGGTCGGCCGGGGTTGCGCCATCTTCCGATCCGGCGATGACAAGGGTGGGCAGCGTGAGGGTGGCGGTCGTGGTCATGAAATCGGTGCCCGAAATCGCGGCGCTGCATCCGATATAACCCTCTGCCGGAGTGCGGGTGAGCATGTGGCGCCATTGTACCAGATCGGGCGTATCGCGGAATCTTTTAGAGAACCAGCGTTGCAACACCGCGTCGGCCAATGAGCCGATCCCGCCTGCGCGCACCGCTGCAATCCGGTCGTCCCAGATCTGCGGTGTACCGATCCGCGCGGCTGTGTTCGACAGCACCATGGCGCGCACGAGGTCCAACCGTTTCACCGCCAGCCCCTGGGCGATCATCCCGCCGATCGACAGCCCCACGAAGACACAATCGCGGACCTCCAGATGATCCAGCAGGCGTTCGGCATCGCCCACGAGGGCCCCCATGGCATAGGGGGCGACAGGCGCGTCGCTCAGGCCGTGGCCGCGTTTGTCATAGCGGATGATCTTCAAACCCTTGGGCAATAGCGGCAGAATGGCGTCCCACAGCCGCATGTCGGTTCCGAGGGCATTGCCAAAGACCACGGGGGTGCCATCGGCCGGGCCATCAATGCAGTAGTGAATGTTCAGATCGTTCAGGCGCGCGATGGTCATAGGGCATCCTTCCGTCATTATATGGGATCTTGGCCGCATGGGATGCAAGCGGCGACGGCGCGGCGCCCAAGCAAGCCGTGGCTGCGTCAGAGCTTTGGCGGGAAAACTGATCGGCGGGGGCAACCAGGCCCGATGTCAGCCATGCCGCGCCAGGGCCATGGCGAAAACCTTGGCGTCGACGTTACCGCCAGAGGCGACGGCGATCACCGCGTCGCCCGCCACGTCGCCAGAGCAGAACAGCGCCGCCGCCAGCGCCACGGCGCCGCCCGGTTCCAGCACCAGTTTCAGCCGATGAAACGCCAGCGCCATGGCGTGCAGTGCCTGATCGTCGGTCACGCTCAGCCCCGGACCGCACAACCGGTGCAGGATTGGAAAGGTCAGGTTTCCGGGCTGGGGTGTGACGATGGCATCGCAAAGTGACCCGGCGGTGGTTGGGTTGCGTTGGATCGTGCCGGATTTCAGGCTGCGTTTCACGTCGTCGAAACCTTCGGGTTCCACGGGGCGGGCGCGCAGGCCGGGCGCACGCGCCTCAAGCGCAAGGGCAATGCCCGAGGTCAGCCCGCCACCGCCGCAGCACACCAGAACATCGGCGCTGTCGATGTCGTATTCCTGCGCCTGTTCTGCGATTTCCAGCCCGGCGGTGCCTTGTCCGGCGATGACCTGTGGGTCGTCAAAGGGTTTGATCAGGGTCAGCCCGCGTTCTGCGGCCAGCCGCGCGCCGATGGCGTCGCGGTCGTCGGCGGCGCGGTCATACAAGACCACCTCGGCACCCAGGGCGTGGGTGTTGTCGATCTTGGTGCGCGGTGCGTCGGCGGGCATGATGATGACGGCCGGAATGCCATGTGCGCGGGCGGCGCGGGCCACGCCTTGGGCGTGGTTGCCCGAGGAATAGGCAATCACGCCGCTGGCCCGCTGATCGGGTGGCAGGGCCGATACGGCGGACCAGCCGCCGCGCGCCTTGAAGCTGCCGGTGTGTTGCAGGCATTCGGCCTTCACGAAAACGCGGCGCCCGGCGATGTCATCCAGAAACGGCGAGGCCAGCAGGGGCGTGCGGCGGATGTGGCCGCTGGCCCGTTCGGCGGCGGCGACAATCATGTCGATGTTCAAAGTTGTGCGCTCCAGTCGGTGAGGGCCGCGATGGCCTCGGGTTCGTCGAGAAACGGGACGTGGCCGCGGTCAGGCACCAAGGCGAAGATCATATCGGGGCGGCGGCGGCGCATTTCGGCGGCGGTGGCGCGCGTCAACAGATCGGAATTTGCACCCCGGATCAGGGCAAGGGGCAGGCCCGCCATGGCGTCGAACAGCGGCCAGAGATCAGCCGCTGGCTGATCTGCGGTGGCGTCAAACGCGCGTGCCAAGGCGGGATCATAGGTGATCGTCAGCCCTGTTGCGGTAGCGACAAAGTGCTTTGCCGCCTCTTCGGCCCACCGGCTGGCGGAAACATTGGCAAAGCCGGTCATCCGCTGTGCCATCATGGCGGCTGCTTCGGCATGGGTTTTCACCGCCGGATCGCGGCCGATGTAGCCACGGATCGCGGCCAGACCTTCGGGGGCGATTTCGGGGCCGATGTCGTTCAGCGCCACGCCGGTCAGGCGGTGTTTTGCCGTGGCGGCCAGCATCATGGCGATCAGCCCGCCACGCGATGTGCCCAGAATGGCGGTTTGGGCCAGGTCAAGATGATCGAGCAGTTCCAGCGCATCGCGCGCCTCGACCGGCACGGTATAGCTGTGCCAATCGGCCCGGTCCGACCGACCGCGCCCGCGATAATCCAGCCGGATCAACCGATTGTTGCGCAAGTGCGGCAGAACATAGTCGAAATCCAGTGCGTTGCGGGTCAGCCCGGCAAGGCACAGGATCGGCGCGCCGCTGCCCTGATCGTCATAGTGCAGGGTAACTCCGTCGGATGTGGTGAACTGCGCCATCAGAGCACCCCCGGAATGCCGGTCAGGTCGGACAGGATGTGATGCGGACGGGCGGGCAGGCGATCGACCGGATCACCCGCGCGATTGACCCATGCGCTGACAAAGCCGTATCCGGCGGCGCCAGCCGCGTCCCAGCCGTTGGATGACACGAACAGCACTGCATCCCGGTCACAGCCGAACCGCTGGCCGACAAGGTCATAGACCCGTTGATCGGGCTTGAACACGCCCACCGATTCGACCGACAGCGTGTCGTCCAGAAGTGATTCGAGGCCGGCCGATTGCACCGCCGCCGCCAGCATTGGGGGCGAACCGTTGGACAGGATTGCGGTGGTCAGCCCCCGCGCCCTGAGCGCGGCCAGAACTTCCGGCACCTCGGGGAATGCGGCCAGTTCCCAATACAGCGCCAGCAGCCGGTCACGCAGGGCAGGATCGTCGATTTGGGCCGCTTCCAGTGCCCAATCGAGGCCATCCCGAGTGACCTGCCAGAAATCACAGTGATCCCCGGTGATTGCCCGCAACCATGTGTATTGCAACTGTTTGCCGCGCCAGTCCGCGGCCAGTTTCGGCCAGATTTCGGCAAGGGTTTCGTGCCCCGGCTCTGACGCGGCGGCGCGGGCGGCGGCGGACACGTCGAACAGGGTGCCGTAGGCGTCGAAGATGCAGGTTGTGATGGCCATAGAGGCACCTTTCTCAGTTTTCCAGGATGGTGGCACAGCCGCGCGTTGAGGGAAAGGGCAGGGGGCGGGGTTTACAGCGCGGGTCGATTTTGGCAGGCTGATGTCGAAATTGGCGCGCCGGTCCCTCGGCCCGCCTTATTTTTTGAAGGAAAGGACAGACCATGACCGCAGCACAGCCAGGCAACACCGTTCAGATGCACTATACCGGCTCGCTGGAGGATGGCACCGTCTTCGACAGTTCCCAGGGCCGCGATCCACTGAGCTTTGAAGTGGGGTCCGGGCAGATCATCCCGGGGCTGGACGCCGCAGTGGCCGGCATGACCGTCGGTGAGGAAAAGACCGTGACGATCCCGGCGCAAGAGGCTTATGGCGCCCACCACCCCGAGCGTGTTCAGGCGGTGCCCCGCGCCCAGTTCCCTGATCATATCCCCACCGAAGTGGGCACGCAGTTGCAGGTGCAGACACCCGATGGCCAGACCGTGCCAGTGGTGATCGCCGATGTAAACGACGAGGCGGTGACGCTGGACGCGAACCACCCCCTGGCTGGCAAGGATCTGACCTTTGCGGTGTCGATCGTAGCGGTCGCTTGAGCGCGCCAAGGCCAAATCATCACGCCGGGGTGGCGCCGTTGCCCCGGCTTTTCGCGGCGGTCAGATTTTTTTGAGTATTTGGGCAAAGAAGAAGCCCAAGAGCCGGTTCCATGGATTTGGGGTGGGGCATGATCTGAACGCCACGCGGGGTGCCTTGGGCCGGTTCTACAGGTTTTCGGGCTGCGGCATTCCAAGAACGTGATAGCCGCCATCGACGCGGATGATTTCGCCCGTGGTGCAGGCGCCCGCATCCGAGGCAAGGTAAACGGCGGTGCCGCCCACCGCCGCAAGTGTGGCATTGCTGCGCAGGGGCGCGTTGGCATCGGTGTGCTTGAACGTCTTGCGTGCCCCACCGATCGCTGCCCCGGCCAGTGTTTTCATCGGCCCGGGCGAAATGGCGTTCACCCGGATGCCGTCGGGGCCCAGATCATTCGCAAGATACCGTACAGAGGATTCCAGCGCCGCCTTGGCCACGCCCATGACGTTGTAATACGGCGTGACGCGGTTTGACCCCTGATAGGTCAGGGTCAGCAATGTGCCGCCGTTCGCCATCAGCGGCGCGGCGCGGCGGGCCACGTCGATGAAGCTGTAACAGGAGATTGCCAAGGAATTCTTGAAATTCTCGCGACTGGTGTTGATGAACCGGCCGGTCAGTTCGGCTTTGTCGGAAAAGGCAATGGCATGGACGAGGAAATCAATCGTTTCCCATTCCACTGCAAGCCTGGCAAAGGCCGCATCCAGCGATGCGTCGTCGCTGACATCCACATCGACCAGCAGGGTGCTGTCCACCGAAGCGGCCAGCGGCTCGACCCGCTTGCCGAACGCTTCGCCTTGATAGGTGAAGGCCAAGTCGGCCCCCGCCTCCGCCATGGCCGACGCAATGCCCCAGGCGATGGAACGGTCGTTCGCGACGCCCATGATCAGGCCGCGTTTGCCGGTAAGATCGAACATGCATTTACCCCAGATATTTCGACAACAGCATCGAACCGTTGGTGCCGCCAAAGCCGAAGCTGTTGGTCATGACCGTGTCCAGCCCGGCATTTTCCGCCAGTTCGGTGGCGATTTCGTCGGCGTTGAGCGCCGGGTCGAGGGTGTGCACGTTGATCGAGGGCGCGATGAAATCGTGTTTCAGCATCAGCAGGCAGAAAATGGTTTCAAGCGCGCCCGCCGCACCCTGGGCATGGCCGGTCATGGATTTGGTGCTGCTGACCGGCGGGGTGGACCCCACGCCGAACACCCGGCGCACGGCCTCGATTTCGCCCACGTCACCCACCGGAGTGCTGGTGCCATGGGCGTTGATATATCCAACCTTGCGCCCCTCGGGCAGGGTGGACAGGGCGATGCGCATCGCCCGTTCACCGCCTTCGCCCGACGGTGCCACCATGTCATGCCCGTCGGATGTGGCGGCATAGCCGGTGATTTCGGCGTAGATATGCGCGCCGCGTGCCTTGGCGCGTTCCAGTTCCTCAAGCACCACAATGCCGCCGCCGCCCGAAATGACGAACCCGTCACGATTGGCGTCAAAGGCGCGGCTGGCCTGATCGGGGGTGTCATTGAATTTGCTGCTCATCGCGCCCATGGCGTCGAACAGGCAGGACAGCGTCCAGTCCAGTTCTTCGCCACCGCCCGCGAACATCACGTCCTGCTTGCCCATCATGATCTGTTCGGCGGCATTGCCGATACAATGCAGCGAGGTGGAACAGGCGGAGGTGATGGAATAATTGATGCCCTTGATCTTGAACGCCGTGGAAAGATTGGCGCTGATCGTCGAGGACATGCATTTGGGCACCGCAAAAGGGCCAATCCGCTTTGTCGCGCCGGAATTCAGCACCACCTGATGCGCCGTCAACATTGCGCTGGTGCTGGGGCCGCCAGACCCGGCCACAAGGCCGGTGCGCGGGTTTACCACATCTGCCTCGTCCAGTCCGGCATCGGCGATGGCCTGTTCCATGGCGATATGGGCATAGGCGGCGCCGGGGCCCATGAACCGCAGCCTGCGCTTATCCACATGATCGGCCACATCGATTTTCAGGGTGCCGGCCACCCGGCTGCGGAATCCGTGTTCCGCCATTTCCGGGCTTGCGACAATGCCGCTTTTGCCTGCTTTCAGAGACGCCAGAACCTCGGGCGTGGTGTTTCCGATGGACGAGACGATCCCCAGACCGGTGATGACGACGCGGCGCATGGATGCACTCCTTCATTTACCCGCCCTCTGTTTAGGACAGCGGATGGGCGCTGTGCAACCGGATTGCGTCTTGGAGCGCAGACCAAAGTGTCAGCGCGACCGTTGGCGGAAGTGCAAGGGTGGCAAGGTTGCGGGTGCCGCGCCCTGTCAGCTCTCGCTCAGCGCAACTTTCATGTCCTTGACGACATAGATCACCTCGCCATCGGCCTCGACGATGCCGTCGGCCACGCCCATGGTCAGGCGACGGGTTTGCAGCGCCTTGGTGAAGTCGATCCTGTAGGTCAGCAAATTGCGGTCGGGGCGCACCATACCGGTCAGTTTTACCTCGCCCACACCCAAGGCATAACCGCGCCCCTGCCAGCCGCGCCAGCCCAGATTGAAGCCGGTCAGCTGCCACAGCCCGTCAAGGCCCAGACAGCCCGGCATGATCGGGTTGCCGGGAAAGTGGCAGTCAAAGAACCACAGGTCGGGCGAGATGTCGAACTCGGCCACCACATGGCCCTTGCCGTGGGCACCGCCGTCGCCTGAAATATCAGTGATCCGGTCCATCATCAGCATGGGGGGCAGGGGCAGTTGCGCGTTGCCGGGGCCAAACAATTCGCCCCGCGCACAGCGGATCAGCGCATCTTTGTCGAAGGTCGTGGGAAATTCGGCCATTCTGCCCCCTCGGTGTTCTGGGTCGGTGGTGTGGTTTACCACCCAGCCTTGGCCCCTTGCAACCCGGGCAGGGGTGGATTTGCAATTGAAACGTTGGCCCATGGGCTATTATATGAAATGTCATGTGAGAGGGAGTGCGATGAACGCCAAAGCCATTACCCGCGGCACAGCGTGGTTATCCGACGCCGGATTGCGCCCCACCCGGCAACGGGTGTGTCTGGCGTCCCTGCTGGTCGGCGATGGAGAAAACCGCCATGTCACCGCCGAAAGCCTGCACACCGCCGCCTCTTCCGCAGGCGAGCCTGTTTCGCTGGCTACCGTATACAACACCCTGCGCGCGTTCTGTGCCGCGGGGTTGATGCAGGAGGTGACGGTGGACGGATCGAAATCCTATTTTGACACCCGGATGGATGATCACCCACATTTTTACTGGGAAGACACCGGTCGGTTGACTGACGCCCCGGCGGATGCCTTGGAAATCTGCGCCTTGCCGACGCCACCGGAGGGCACCGAAATTGTCAAGGTTGATGTGGTGATCCGGCTACGGCCAGCCTGAAGGCGTCGGTCATGGTGTAGACCTTGCGTTTGCCTTGGGAAACGAAGGTCCGGCCTTTGGATGCGTCGAACGCGGTCGAGGCGCGTGGATTGGCGGCATTGTGCGTCGTCTCGGGGACATTCAGCGACCGTTGGTCATGCTGGACTTGGCGCAGCAGCTACAGCTTTGTCGAGATGATTTACGCAGCACCGGTTTTCGGCTTTTGAAACCTCGGTCAACCCACGATGATTGCAATCGCAATGCGCTAAATTGCATTACCGGTTTGACGCATATGAGGATGTAGGGGACAAAGCGGCAAGGCCTGCTTGTGGGAGTCGCGCCATGTTGCGCAAGATTCTCTCGGCCCTCGCCGAACCGACCCGTCTGAATGCGATCGAAATCCTTGCCGATGGAGGCGAGCATTGTGTTTGCGAGTTGATGAAGCGCCTTGATGCAACACAAAGCCGGATGTCGCGGCATATGCAGGCCCTCAAACAGGCGGGTCTGGTGGTTGACCGGCGCGATGCGCAATGGGTTCGCTATCGGCTGAACCCGAATCTGACGCCGACCACCCGCGCGGTTCTGGACGCTGTTCTGGCAGCCGCCGAAATTGACGAAATGAAAGCCGCATGAGCGTGGAAACTACATCTCACCCGTCGCCCCGGCCGGATCGGCTGTGGCACGTTGGGTTGGTCGCCTTTGTCGTGGTCTGGGAACTGGTGTATCGCCAGTTGATCCCGTTTTCGGAACTGGTTACCGTGCTGTTCCCGGTGGAACGGTACAGCCACACCGGCGAGGCGATTGCATTTTTCTTCTATGACGTGCCCAAGGTGATGATGCTGCTGACGCTGATCGTCTTTGCTATGGGGGTTGTGCGCAGCTATTTCTCGCCCGAACGCACCCGCGCGATGCTGGCGGGCAAGCGCGAAGGCGTGGGCAATGTGATGGCGGCGGGGCTTGGCGTGATGACCACCCCTGCCGTGGTGGTGGGCGGCAAGGTCGTGCACAAGGGCACGGTGCCGACGCATGATCAGGTCTTGGCCTGGTTGGGATAGCATCATGGCGCCGCAGAAAAAATTCCATCTCGTGTTTTCGCTGGTCATGGGCGCGATGATGGTGTTCCTGATGACATTCATCATCACGGGGGCGAATCTGGGCTTTGGCTCAGGGTTTCTGGTCGCATGGGTCAAGGTGTTTGTGATCGCCCATGTGATTGCGGTTCCCGTGATCTTTTTCCTTGTCCCCCTTGCGCGCAAGCTGACCGGTGGTCTGCCTGGCGTTCAACCCTGAAAGGACACATGATGAACGAAGCTCTCAAGAAAGACCTGACCGAGGCCCGCGAGGTTTGCCCGACCACCTCGTAGCGGTTGCTCAAGGAAGGCGCGCTGCTGGTCGATGTGCGCGAGCCATCCGAGGTGGCGCAGGTTGGATAAGCCGATTGCAATGTGATGACTATCCCGCTGTCGCAGATCAAGGACCGTCGGCAAGAGGTGCCGCGCGACCGCAACGTGGTTCCGGCTTGCGCTGTGGGTGAACGCAGCCTGTTTCCGGATGTTTCAAGGCCGAGACTCTCAACGGTTTGTACAAAGCCGAGGTCATAGAGCACCAAGGCCCGTGGCGCGGCAAAAAGACGCCGAATTGGCAACCCTGAATTGGGTGCATTGCTACACCGAAATGCGCCTCTACAGCCTGCTTGGATATAACTCACGAGCCACAGCAGAAAGCAACTTCTACAACGCAGAACGCGCGGTTAAAATTGCTGCTGAGTGACAAACTCCAACGTCTCCGGCAAACCCGGTCTGGTTCAGGCCGTGTTCTGCGATCACCGTCGCATGTTCCTGCAAGGCATCGAAGACCGCCGACGCATGGCTCATGGCGGGAACAACGGCCCAGACCAGAAGCGACAGGCAAAGAAGTGCCGCAAGCGCATCCTGTCCTGATGTTGGCAAGGGTTTCAACGGTTTGCCCGCTTGTTTCAGTTCGCAGCACGCTTTGGTGCGATCTTGTTATATCCACACTGGGGGGATAACTTCGTTCTATGACGAAGCCGCATGTTCACGCAACCCATCCTGTCCTGATCGCCCGGCTGAAGCGTGCTGATGGGCATCTTCGTGCTGTTATTGACATGATCGAGGCGGCAAAACCCTGCCTTGAAATCGTGCACCAGATGCAGGCGGTCGAAAAGGCCGTCGCGAACGCCAAGCGCGCCCTCATCCACGATCACTTGGATCATTGTCTCGATGCCGAAAGCTCAACCGCAGATCGCGACGAACTCAAGGCGATCTCCCGCTACCTCTGAGGCAACCCATGCTGGAAGTCCTTGCCGACCGCACCTACCGCCACCTTTTCGCCGCGCAGGTCGTGGCACTTCTGGGCACGGGGCTTGCCACGGTTGCACTCGGGCTGCTGGCCTTCGATCTGGCGGGTTACAATGCAGCGATGGTGCTGGGCACGGTCTTCACCATCAAGATGGTTGCCTATGTCGGCATCGCGCCGATCGCGGGCGCCTTTGCCAACCGGGTTCCGCGCCGTGCCTTCCTCGTCGCGCTGGATCTGGTGCGGGCGGGTGTTGCGCTCTGCCTGCCGTTCATCACCGAGATCTGGCAGGTCTATGTCCTGATCTTTGTGCTGCAATCGGCCTCGGCGGCATTCACGCCGACCTTTCAGGCGACGATCCCTGACGTTTTGCCGGACGAGGCGCGCTATACCAGGGCGCTGTCGCTGTCGCGGCTGGCCTACGATCTGGAGAACATCGCCAGCCCGATGCTGGCCGGCCTGCTGCTGGTGGTGGTGAGCTATAATTCGCTGTTTCTCGGTACGGTGGTGGGGTTTGCAGCCTCGGCGGCGCTGGTTGTCTCGGTCCTGCTGCCCAGCCCGAAACCCACCGCGCCGCGCGGCATCTACGACCGAACGACGAGAGGCATCCGCATCTACCTCGCCACACCGCGCCTGCGCGGGTTGCTGGCGCTGAACATGGCGGCGGCCGCGGCTGGCGCCATGGTGCTGGTCAACTCTGTCGTGCTGGTGCGCAGCACGCTGGGGCTGGACGCGTCTGCGCTGGCATGGACGCTGTTCTCCTTTGGGCTTGGGTCGATGATCGCGGCGCTGTTGTTGCCGCGTGTGCTGGACAAGATGCCGGACCGCCCTGTGATGGTGGGCGGTGCCGCGCTGATGGCGCTGGCGCTTCTTGGGTTGGCGGGCTGGGTCGCCACGCTTGGCCTTGTCTGGCCGGTGCTGCTGGGTGCGTGGCTACTCGTGGGGCTGGGGTATTCCGCTGTTCTGACGCCTTCGGGGCGGCTTTTGCGACGCTCTGCTCATGCCGAGGATCGCCCCGCGCTGTTTGCCGCGCAATTTGCGCTCAGCCATGCCTGCTGGCTCGTCACCTATCCGCTGTCGGGATGGCTGATGACGCGGTTTGGCACGGTGGTGGCGCTTGGGGTTCTGGCGGCAATTGCCGGTGCGGGCATCGTGGCTGCGCTCCGCTTCTGGCCGAGCGAAGACCCGGAGACCCTGGAACACACCCACGACAACCTGCCGCTTGACCACCCGCATCTTCACGGCGCCCGGCGGCATACGCATCCCTTCGTCGTGGATGACGTGCATCCCCGGTGGTCATCCCATCTCTGAGCGATCCGCCATGACATCGGGTGGGCCCGTCCACGGCGCGATCGTCAAGGCACACCTTGTACGGTCGACCGGACCTCAGGCTGCCGGATAGCGCGAGAACGGCTCTGTCGTCCCGTTGCGGTGGACCAGGTAGACGACATAGGCGTCCCGCTCTGACTCTGGCCCCATGCCGGCGGAACCGTAGGGCATGCCGGGCACAGCCAGGCCGACCGCGTCGGGGCGTTCATCGAGCAGACGGCGGATATCGGCAGTGGGCACGTGGCCCTCGATCATGTAGCCCCTGACCCGTGCCGTATGGCAGGAGATCATGTTCTGTGGAATGCCGTTGTCCAACTTGTAGCGCATCAGAAGCGTTCCGAGGCTTGCCTCGGTCGTGACGATGAAACTGTCGTTCTCAAGGATCTCGATCCAGGCCGAGCAGCAGCCGCAGTTCGGGTCCTTCATCACGTGGATCGCCGGTCCAGCGTCTTGCGCCGGGGTCATCAGGGGCGATGCAGTCAGCAGCGCTGCCCCGCCGATCAGGATCGCGCGCCGTGAAAACATGTCTTGAGTCATTTGTTTTCCTTTCGTGGTTGGAAGTCGTACAATGAGGTCAGAGATCAACCCGCCGCAACCGCAGCGCGTTGGTGATCACCGAAACGGACGAAAGGCTCATCGCTGCCGCTGCGATCATGGGTGAGAGCAGAAGGCCCGTGACCGGGTAAAGCAGCCCTGCTGCGATCGGCACGCCGAGGGAATTGTAGGCGAAGGCGAAGAACAGGTTCTGCTTGATGTTGCGCAAGGTGGCGCGGGCCAGCTTGCGCGCCCGCACGATCCCCATCAAGTCGCCGCCCAGCAGAGTGATCCCTGCACTTTCCATGGCCACATCGGCCCCGGTGCCCATGGCGATCCCGACATCCGCCGCCGCCAGGGCGGGCGCGTCGTTCACGCCGTCGCCCGCCATGGCAATCTTGTGGCCGTCACGGCGCAACTGGTCGATCAGGTCCTTCTTGTCCTCGGGCAGGACGCCCGCGCGCACCTCGTCGATGCCGAGCTTGCCCGCCACCGCCTGTGCCGTGCGTTCGTTGTCGCCTGTCGCCATGATGACGCGCAGCCCTTGGGCGTGCAGTTCCTTGATCGCCTGCGCAGTGCTGTCCTTGACCGGGTCGGCCACCGCCACGATGCCGGCAAGTGCGCCATCGACCGCGATGAACATCGCGGTCTTGCCATCGGCGCGCAGGGTGTCGGCCTTCGCCTCGGCCGCGCCCGTGTCCAGCCCCATTTCCTGCATCATCGCCGCATTGCCAAGCGCCACCGCACGGGCCCCAACCGTACCGCGCACGCCCTTGCCGGTGATGGCCTCAAAATCCGTCGCTTCCTGACGCGGCGCATTCTGCGCCTCGGCCCCTTCGACGATCGCTTCGGCCAGCGGGTGTTCCGAGCCGCGCTCCAGCGCCGCGGCCAGCGACAGCAGGTCTGCCTCGGCCACTTCCCCCAAAGCCACCGTATCTGTCAGCTTCGGCTGGCCCATGGTCAGGGTGCCGGTCTTGTCGACGATCAGCGTATCGACGCCCGCCATGCGCTCCAGCGCCTCGGCGTCCTTGATCAGTACCCCCGCCTGTGCCCCGCGCCCTGCGGCCGTGGTGATGGAAATCGGCGTGGCAAGACCCAGCGCGCAGGGGCAGGCGATGATCAGCACCGGGACCGCCGAGGCGATGGCAAAGACCAGTGCGTTTTCCGGGCCGAAGATCATCCAGACCACGAAGGCGAGCACCGATACGGAAACCACCGTTGGCACGAACACCGCCGACACCTTGTCGGCCAGCCCCTGGATCGGCGCACGCGACCGCCGCGCGTTCGACACCATCGCCACGATCTGCGCCAGCACCGTGTCGGCCCCGACCTTGCCCGCCTCGATCACGAGACTGCCGTTCTTGTTGATCGTCGCCCCGGTCACGTCATCGCCAGGGCCCTTTTCCACCGGCATCGACTCGCCGGTCAGCATGCTTTCGTCCAGCGATGATCGGCCTTCGATCACCGTTCCGTCGACCGGCACCGCATCGCCGGGCCGCACGCGCAGCCTGTCGCCCTCCATGATGTTTTCCAGTGGTGCATCGTATTCCGTGCCATCGGGAAGAATGCGCCGGGCCGTCTTTGGCGCGAGGTCCAGCAGCGCACGGATCGCATCCCCGGTGCGTTCGCGGGCGCGTAGTTCCAGCACTTGGCCGAAAAAGACCAGTGCCACAATGACCACCGACGCCTCGAAATAGGTGCCGACGCCGTGGCCCATCTGGTATGCCTCGGGAAACAGGTCCGGCAGGAACACGGCGAACAGCGAATAGATATAAGCTGCCGCCACCCCAAGGCTGATCAGCGTCCACATGTTCGGGCTGCGATTGACGATCGAGTTCCAGCCGCGGCGAAAGAAAGGCTGCGCGGCCCACAGGACAACCGGTGTTGCCAGCACAAACTCGAGGTAGCCCGCCACCTGATGCCCGATCCAGTCGCGCACCGGCAGGCCGACCAACGGCCCCATGGTCAGCACGATCAACGGCACCGCAGCCGCAACCGATATCCACATCCGACGGGTGAAGTCGGTCAGCTCGTCGCTGGGTTCGTCCGTGGGCACCATCGGCTCCAGCGCCATGCCGCAGATCGGGCAGGCCCCCGGCGCATCGCGGACGATCTCGGGATGCATCGGACAGGTGTACTGTACGTTGGCTGGCGCCGCCTTCTTCTGCTCGGCGGCCCGGCCCGAGGCATAGAACCACGGATCGGCCTTGAACTTCGTCTGGCACTTCTCGGAGCAGAAATGGAAGGTCTCGCCCTGGAACGCGGCGTGACGCCCGTCCGTCTTGACCGCGACCGTCATCCCGCAGACCGGGTCTTTCGCCGTCTCGGTTCCCGCAGGGATGTCGGGTGCCGCGTGAGGGTGATCGTGGTCCATGGTATTCCAGCCTTTCGATATGTTGTTTCAGCTTGCGGCCCCCAAAGGCTGGAAGCTCAAGCCCTTTTTAGTGTTGGTCGGGGTGGCCTTCTCCAGGCCTTCTTCGCATGGCCACCCAGAGCAGCGGTGCCCCCGTCACAAGCCCGAGGCCGAGCACCGCCCATGTCGCGCGACCCAGGTCCCCGCTGGCGGCCTCACCGCCCAAATGGGCAAGAAGGAAGCTTGCCGGGATAATGCCGGCCAGTGTCGCAAGTGCGAACCGCCAGGGGTGCAGGCGACTGAGCCCCGCCGCGTAGCTGACCATGTCGAAGGACACGAAGGGCATCAGGCGGCTTGCGAAGACGGTCGCCATCAATGCGTTCTGTGATCCAAGCAGCCCGGCGTCAACCCGATCACCGAACACCCGCCGCAAGACGTCACGGCCCAACACCCGTGCAAGGCCGAAGGCGATCAGCGCCCCCAGTTCCGCGCCAATCACGACCAGCACCGTTCCCCAGAGATGTCCATAGGCCGCTCCCGCGGCCAGCGCGATCGGCGCGCTCGGGATCGGGCTGGCCACGACCGCGACGGTCATGAGCGTGACGATCAGGACCGGCCCCCAGAGACCCACGCGCGCCACCAGTGCTTCCAGACGTTTGCCGTCCATCAGGCCGCGCGCCTCGGTGAACACTGAAGGCGTGACCAGCCAGACGCCGAACAGGCCGATCCCCAGGATCGCCAGCCCCGCGAGAATGGCGGCGCGCAGGCTCATCTCAGATCGCCTCGACCGCCTTCGCCAGAAGGTCGCGCACCTCGCCCGCCACGGCCGTCAGGTCTGCGTTCTCGATCGCCTGCATCGAGGCCACCGGATCAACGGCGCTGACCTCGACGCCGCCCTCGACCTCGCGCAGGATGACGTTGCAGGGCAGCATTGCGCCAACCCGAGGCTCGATCCCGATGGCGTGATGCGCCATTTTCGGGTTGCAGGCCCCCAAGATGCGATAGGCCGGCATCTCGACATCAAGTTTTTTCTTCATCGTCGCCTTGACGTCGATTTCTGTCAGAACGCCGAAGCCATGATCTGCCAGCGCTGTTCGCGCACGAGCTTCGACATCGTCGATACCCGCGTCCGAGATCATGCGATTGATTGTATAAGCCATTGAGAAGTCCTTTCGTTTATTTCCGTAAATACTTGATAAGCGCGGCTATGACCAAAACGACCAGTGCGAGGCATAACAAGCCGAAGATCCAGCCAAAGCCCATTCCTAAACCCATCCCGGAGCCCATTTCGTTCCAATTCATCATCTCTTCCTCCTGATTTTCAGCTGTAGTATGCGCCTGTTGACCGGCCCGAGCGACAATATGGGGCAGGGCAGCACGGCGCATGGTCGGTGTCGGGGCGTTTGAGTGCCGGGCCCAAACGCCCCGCCCGGATCAGGCCGAGGCTGCGACCGAAAACTCGGTCATCATGCCTGTCGCCATATGCGCCATGTGGTGGCAATGCAGCAGCCAGCGTGCGGCCTCGCCTGCATCAAGCGCGATTTCGACCATCGTCATCGGCGGTACATAGACCGTATCGCGCATGGCCCCCGAAATCCGCCGTCCGTTGATCCCGACGACCTGGAACACGTGACCGTGCAGGTGCATCGGGTGCCCCATCATCGACATGTTGTGGAAGGTCAGCGAGACGCGTTCACCGCTGCGCGTGGCGATCGGCTGGTGCTGGCCCCAGACGGCACCGTTGATGGTCCAGACATAGGGCTGCATCGACCCTGCCAGCATGATCATCTCGCTGTGCTCCACCGGCCGGTCGGACAATGGATGCAGCGCGACAAGCCGTGCCTCTTGCGCCAGATCGGTGTCGAAGGCGGGCGCGTCAGTCTCTGCCAGCGCGTCGATGCGCCGGACCTCGGCCCCCGGCGTCGCAAGGATGATCCCGGTGCGTTCGCGCGCGCCTTCCCGCAGGGCAAGGATCGGGAACGCCCCGCCCTCGTTCGGCAAGTCGATCTCGAAATCCATCCGCTGCGCCATCGCCAGACCAAAGCGCGTGCCGCTGATCGGTTGCACCCGGTCGCCATCCACCGCGATCAGCCGCGCCTGCACCGCCCCGGTGTCGATCCAGAACACGGTGGCGGCAGCGGCGTTGATCACCCGCAGCCGGATGCGCCCGCCGCGCGTCACCTGCACCACCTCTGGGTCCGACAAGGTGCGGTCGTTGGCAAGATAGGCATCCCAGTTGTAATCGTTCAGGTCCATGGCCATGCCACCCATGCCCATCATCCCGCCCATGCCCTGCATGTTGCCCATCGCGCCCTGACCCATGCCTTGCATGGCCCCCATACCAGGCATTGCAGGTGCTGCGGCGACTCCGCCATGGGCGGCTCCTCCGGCTGCGATTTCCTCAAGCACCTCTTCGGGCGCCTTGAACGAGAAATCGTGCAGGAACAGCACGACCTCTTGTCGGTCGGCATTCAGGTCTTCAGGCGCGCGCACGATCAGCGGTGCAGCAAGCAGGCGCATTTCGTGGGTCACCACATGCGAATGCATCCAGAAGGTGCCGGGCCGGGTTTCAAAATCATAGGATCGCATCTCGCCCGGTGCCATGAGCGGTGCCGTGTTAGGCGCGCCGTCCTGTGCATTTGGTGGGATCTGTCCGTGCCAATGCACGATCGTCGGCACATCCAGATCGTTTGTCAGATCAACGCGAAACCGTTGACCAGGATCGAAGGTCAGCCCCTGACCGCCGGGACCGACAAGGCCGAAAACGGTGGCGGCGCGCCCGTCAATGTCGAGCGTGCGGGTTGCGGCGCGCAACGCGATCGGGGATGCCGTCTGCGCAAAGGCAAGGCGGGGCATTTGTGCTGCGGCAATTGCGGCAGCGCTCGCGGCGATGAAGCCACGACGTGAGAAAGTGTTCATGATGTCTCCTCGGGACAATGCGTCCCGCTTTGAAAAAGCTGGTGAACGCTTCGGGCCATGGGCCGGGCGTGATCAGAGGAGAACGCACTTGGGAGGGTGTTCGTTCAAACCCGGCGCGCGGCTGACGTGGATTGCATCGGACGGTAAGTCATGGCTGACGGGCCCGTAGGCGCGCCCGGCTTGCCCGCCGGTCGAGGTGAGGAACGCCGAAAAACCCGTACACACGAATTTACACTTCTCGGCATCCGCCGATCCGCAGGGCTGTTCAGTGTCACAGGCGGCATTCGCAACGTCCGAAGAGTGCATCATTTCGACGGCATGTGCCATGTGATCCGAACCCATGCCCATGCCGATGCGCGCGGCATGCGTGGAAACCACCGTCGTCACCAGTGTGATCGCGAGCACGGCAAGCATGGTGATGAGACGTGCAATCATTCAATATATATAGGCATTGCTCACGAGAATGTCCATTGTCGCAGATGGCGCACCTCTGGCAGAATTCCGCCACGCAGCGATATCCACGCGTTGCGCCAAGACAGCAGGGCCAGGATCGGCCGCCATATCGGTCATTGGCGCGGGAGCGGTGGGTCTTTCCAGCGCGGGCGTTTCAATCCCGACTGGCAGAAAAACGCCTTCAAGAGCGATGCTCTCCTCGGGCGACGACCCACCTTCCGCAGGCGCGAACCGGGGATCCTTCAGCCATTTGAAAATCAGGTTCGCGTTCATCGAATAACGCCGAGCAACCTGTGCGACCAAAACGCCTAGCGTCAACGTCTGCGCGCAAATCGACCGCTTCTCGTCATGCGACAGATGATTGAAATGGCCAATGCTCTCGTCAAAACTGATCGCAAATGGGCGCCTGAAACCGCTTGATCAAGACGGATACGTCCGGGGCGCACGCGACATGATCGCGGGCCACCGACATCGACTTAAGGATCGCGTGGATCGTCTCACCCGGCCGCAAAGCCATCTGTTCGGCCGCGCGGCGGGTGATGCGGGACAGGATCTCATGATCGCCAACCCTGACATGCACGGTCACCGCCGGTCCTTTGCCCGCCACGATCTGCGTCACTGTCCCGGCGAGGATGTTCTGCGCCGACAGCCCTTCGGGCCTGGCACGCGACAGGATCACCTCATGCGCCATTATCCGCACCCTGACCTGCGTTCCCGGCGCGCCTTCGACACCGGGCAGGAACAGCGGACCCGTAGCCGCATCCAGCCGGGTCAACCCGTCCGGCCCGTGTTCGGCAATGACGGCGGGCAGCATCGCCGCCACCTCGCGGATGCCCATGGCGCGCAGCGCCTCCGGGTCGGCCATTACCTGCGCCGTGGTGCCCGCGCCAACAACGCGGCCCTGTTCGATCACCACCATCCGGTCGGCCAGAAGCTGCGCTTCGTTCATGTCATGCGTGACCAGCACCACCGGCATGGCCAAGTGCGCCCGCAGTGCGATGATCTCGCCGTAGAGCTTCTCGCGCGTGGCGCGGTCCACCGCCGAGAACGGCTCGTCCAGCAACAGCGCCTGCGGCTTGCGGGCAAGCGCGCGGGCCACCGCAACGCGCTGTTGCTGGCCGCCGGAAAGCTGCGCGGGCTTGCGAGAACCAAGGCCGTGGAGGTTCACCAGATCGAGGATGCGCAAGGCCTCGTAACGATCTGCCACATCCATCGCGGCCATCACGTTCTGCGCCGCCGTCATGTGCGGAAACAGCGCGTAGTTCTGGAACACGATGCCCACCCGGCGGTGATGCGTGGGCAGATCGATGCGTGCGGCGGTATCCAGCCATGACGTGCCATCCACCGTGACCCGCGCCACCTCGGGGCGCCAGAGACCCGCGATGGTGCGCAACAGTGTCGTCTTGCCCGATCCGGAATGACCGACCAGCGCCAACAGTTCTCCATGCTCGACCCGGAACGCCACATCGAGCGCGATCGGCCCCTTGGCCCGTGCCATCACCTCCAGCGCCATCAGGACAACCTGCGCCCGACACGCGCCGACAGCCAATAGGTTATGGCGATAGTGAATAGGCTGATCGCGACCAGCGTCGCCGACATGATCGCAGCACCCCGATCGTCAAAACCCTGCACCCGGTCATAGATGGCGATCGCGATGGTCCGGGTCTCGCCCGGGATTGAGCCGCCGACCATCAGCACGATGCCGAACTCGCCAAGCGTATGCGCAAAGGTCAGCACCATTGCCGTCATCAGCCCCGGCCAGGCGAGCGGCAATTCAACCTTCCAGAGGCTGCGCATAGGCGACATTCCGCAGCAGGCTGCTGCTTCGCGCACCTCGACCGCGATGGCCTCGAAACCCCGCTGCGCCGGCTGGATGGCGAAGGGCAGGTTGAAGATCACACTCGCCACCACCAACCCCTCGAAGGTGAACACAAGCTGATGGCCGAATAGCGACTGCCACAGATCGCCGATGGGCGAATTTCGCCCGAAGGCAACCAGCATGTAGAACCCGAACACTGTCGGCGGCAGCACCAGCGGCAGCATCACCGCGGCCTCGACCAACCCCTTGCCGCCGAACTGCCGGAAGGCGAGGAACCGGCCCATGAAAACCGCAACAGGCAGGAGGATGACGGCTGTCCAGGCGGCCAACCGCAAGGACAGGAAAAGCGCCGTCCAATCCATGGGCTATGCGCCGTCGGGCAGCACGAAGCCATAACGCTCCATGATCGCGCGGGCGGCCGGTTTTTTCAAATAGGCATAGAATGCCTCGGCCACAGGACCCGCGGCGCCCAGCAGCGCCATGCGCTGGCGCAGCGGTTCATGCCAGTCCCCGGGGATCAACGCGTAGCTGCCGCGCGGCCCGATCTCGGGGGCGAGCGCGAGCGAATAGGCGATGATGCCGCCTTCAGCATTGCCCGACAGCGCGAATTGCGCGGCCTGGCTGACATTTTCACCCAGCACAATCACCGGTTGCAAGTTCTCCCAGATGCCCTTGGTGATCAGGGCTTCCCGCGCCCTCATGCCGTAGGGCGCGTGATTGGGGTTGGCAATGGCGAAGCGCGTGATCTGGCCTGCGATCAGCATACTGGCCAGATTGTCCAGGTGTTCATCGGGGATCAACGTTGAGCCGTTCGGCGCCATGATTACCACGCGACCCAGTGCATAGAGGTCGCCCGCGTTGCGAGTGAAACCGTCGCTGTTCAGGTCGGCGATGAAACTCTCGTCGGCCGCCATAAACATCTCGAATGGTGCACCTTCGCGGATCTGGCGGGCGAAGTTGCCGGTCGAGCCGAAGGACAGCCGCACTTTCATTCCCGTCTCTGCGTCAAAGGCTGCGGCAATCTCGGTCAACGCGAATTGCAGGTCGGAGGCGGCAGCCACGACCGGCGCTTCATCCCGCGCGTGGGCGGCGCCGGCGGCGACGGTCAAGGCTGCGGCCATTACAAGGATGGCGCGGCGGGCGAAAGATAGAGATGCAGTCATGCAGTATCTCCCAAGTGATATTGTTCAAGAAAAATATCGCCATGAGGGCGTTACGGTCAACCGTTGTTTTTCTCGGAAATAACCCTCAGCAGCGCCTGAATATGATTCAATCGCTCTGACCCAGCCTCAGCAGCCTCCGCCTCGAAGGCGCGATAGAGAGCCAGAACCGTTCGGCCCGTCTCGGTCAGCACCGCCCCACCGCCACCCGGCCCGCCGCGGGTGCTGTCCACGAGGGGCTGTCTGAACATTGCGTTCAGCGTGCCGATCAACTGCCAGGCGCGCTTATAGCTCATGCTCATTTCGCGCCCCGCCGCAGCGATGGAGCCGCAGCGGTCAATGCGTTCGAGCAATTCGGCTTTTCCCGGCCCGATCATTTCTCCGTCGCCGAAAACGATCCGGATGCGCAAAACTGGGGGTTTGGTAGTTTCATCCATATCGCTACACTGTGTTCCTCGATGCAAAAACGCAAGTGCCGCTTGATGCTCAATTCACGCGAAGCGACGCCGGCAGCCGCATTGTTCTTTCCGAACAGTCAATGAGAGCTTAGCCTCAATATTAAATCCAAGCTGTGCTGTTCATGGGCGATCCTCCTCAGCGAGGAGATCGGTTCGTCGGCCGCTGCACGGAAATGTGTGGCTTAACCCGGGGTAGGAGCAGCGGAATCGCTTTTGGACCTGAGGTTGTGAGTATCCGTCTTGATCAAGCGGTTTTTGGTGTCCAGGTGCGATCAGCTTTGACGAGCGCGTTTGCCATCTCGATGAGCTTGCGCATGATGGCGACCTTTGCGGGTTTCCCCGCGGCGCGGAGGGCTTCATATTTGGCCTTGAGATCCAGATTATACTTCATGGCGACCAATGCTGGCATATAGAGGGTGTCAACCGATGGCGGCATGTCGAAATTGCGCGGAACCAACAGCGAGTGATGCCGGAAATGCAGCACCTCGTGGCGGATGCGCACGGCGGCTTTTGACGTTTCCGTCCGGATGATCCCGTCGAGAAAAGTGTCGGTCAGGTTTGTGCGCTGCTACCTATTTTTCGTGTGCGATGGCGCTCTCAAAATGGGCTTTCCAGCCCGACCGCATGATGTGGCACCCTTGCCTGTCAGTCCGGTTTGGGCGTCATCCCCCGCGAGATCCCCTTCCACAGATGCGTGTAGCGATAGTTGCGCCGCATCTCGTCGGTCATCTCGGTCACGCGGATATGCTTCTTGATCCCCGCGCCTTCGAGGATACGGTTCATGAAATTGTAAAGCGCGGTGACAGAAATAATGTCGAAGAGTCCCTCTTCGGAAAATCCGGCGTCGAATATCCCCTGCGCATCTGCCTGCCCGACGCCGGCCGGGTCCGCAGTGAGGCGGCGTGCAAAGGCCAGCACGGGCCGCATCCGCTCGGGCAGCGCCGGATGGTCGAGGTCAATCTGAACATTCCCGAACAGCCCGGCATCCATCCCCCAGGCCCGCGCATGGTCACGATGTGCACTGAAACAGTAATGACAATCGTTGATGGAAGAGACGTAGGCGGCGATCAACTCGCGTTCGCCGATCGTAAGTTCGCTGTCAGACCGCAAGACCGCATCGTGGTATTCGAGTAGCGGCAGGATGCCGCGCTGTGGAAATTTCCGGAACAGGCCAAGAAGTTCGAGGTTGGGGATCGAAGGAAAATGTGACATCCGGCCGACTTTCAAATTGTTTCGCAAGACACAGCAGATACGGAACCCTGACCCATCACAAGACCGTGTCACGGCCTTGTGTCCACGTCATCCGGTCACGACGCCGGTTTTTTTTGCGGTCCACGTTGACGATCCGCTCTGTTCGCCACATGGTTCATCCCAGATCGCCTGTTTCGAAACACCCGGCTGGGAGAAAATCATGAAATCGGAATATGTTGGCTGCCGCATGCTTGGTGACCTTTTCTGCGGCGCCGCCCTGGCCGGTCTGCTCGCCACGACCGCAGGGGCCGAAACGCTTCGATGGGCATCGGCCACCGACCCGCAGACGATGGACCCGCATGCGGTCAACGCGGCACCGGTCACATCGTTTCTCAACAACATCTACGAAGGGTTGGTACGGCGCGGCAAGGACATGTCGATCGAGCCGTCTCTGGCCACCGCATGGACGCCGCTGGAGGGCGAAAACGGCTGGCGGTTCACGCTGCGGCAAGGCGTGACATTCCATGACGGCGCAACGTTTGACGCAGATGACGTGCTGTTTTCCTACGAGCGCGCCGCGTCCGAGGCATCTGATGTGCGGTCCTGGTTCGCACCGGTGACAGAGTTACGCGTGATCGACGATTTTACCGTGGATTTCGTCACCAATGCCCCCAATCCGCTGTTTCCCGGCTCCATCGCCAATTTCATGATCCTGGACCACAGCTGGGCGTCGGCCAACGCTGCCGAAAGTCCTGCCCGCGACTCGGAGAACTATGCCACACTCAATGCCAACGGCACCGGGCCGTTTGTCCTTGCCGCGCGCGATCCCGGCATAGAAACCCGCCTTGTGCCCAATCCTGGCTGGTGGGACACGCCCGAACACAACGTGACCGAGGCTATCTTTACGCCGATTGGCAATGCCGCTACCGGGCTCGCCGCCCTCTTGTCGGGCGAAATCGACTTTATATCGCCGATACCGTTGCAGGACGCAGCACAGGTCGAAGGGCGCGCAGGCTTCACCGTGCTTGAAGGGCGGGAGACACGGGTGATCATGTTGGGCTTCGGTCATAACAAGAGCTCGCTGTCCTATTCGGACGAGACGACTGATGCCAATCCGTTCCAGGACACTGCAGTGCGCCGCGCCGTGGCGCAGGCGATCGACGTCGGCACAATCAATCGCGTTGTGATGCGCGGCAAGGCAGAGCCGGCCAGCCAGCTGATCCCGCCTGGCCTGTCGGGCTATTCCGAACCCAACGCAGCCAGTATCGCCTTTGATGCCGACGCGGCACGGACCGCACTTGTCGGGGCGGGCTATCCCGACGGGTTCTCTTTTGGCCTGATGTGCACAAACGACCGCTATATCAATGATGAGGCAGTGTGCCGTGCCGTCGCATCAATGCTGGCTCAAGTCGGGCTGAATGCGAAGCTCACCACGATGCCGGTGCGCAGCTATTGGGACGAATTGCGCGCGGGTAACTTCGACATGTATCTGCTGGGTTGGTCGCCCGGCACCTTTGACGCCGAACATCCGATCCGCTTTTTGGCTGCGACCCCAGATGGCAAGCTGGGAACGTGGAACTTTGGCGGCTATTCCGATGCGCGCATCGATGAACTCCTGCCGTTGATCCAGCAGGAACTCGATCCTGCCGCGAGGCAGGCGATGCTGGATGAGGTGGCCGTGATCCTGCAGATGGACGTCGCCTATGTCCCGCTCTACACAGAGCCGCTGATCTGGGCGATGAAGGACACCGTGACGGTGACTCAACGCCCCGACAACTTCTTCATGCTGCGCTGGGTCACGGTGGGCTAGGCACTGGGGCGCGGCAAAGGCGATGGCGTATTTCATCCTCAAACGGCTGATCCAGTCGGTTTTTGTGATGGTCGCCGTCGCCTTCCTGGCCTTTTCACTGTTTCGTTTCGTCGGCGACCCGATCAGCCAGATGACCGGCGTCGAAACCACCCTCGCCGATCAGGACCGCCTGCGCGAAGAGCTGGGGCTCAATGACCCGTTCATCTTGCAATTCGCCCGCTTTGCCGGCGACATGGTGCGCGGAGATTTCGGTTATTCCTACCGCACCCGCCAGCCGATCGGCGAGATGCTGGTCAGCCGTATCCCTGCGACACTCGAACTTGGCACGCTGGCGCTGGTGATCTCGCTGGTTGTCGGTATACCGGCCGGTGTTTATACGGCGCTTCGCCCGCGCGGGATGGTGTCGCAGGTGATCCTGATCTCGACGTTGGTCGGCGTGTCGATACCGACATTCGTTATCGGGATTTTCCTGATCTTTCTCTTCGGCGTAAAACTGGGCTGGTTGCCGACATTCGGCCGGGGCGGCACCACCGATCTGGGCTGGTGGCGCACATCGCTACTTACCACTGACGGTTGGCGCGCTTTGATCCTGCCTGCGGTGACGCTGGGGGTCTATCAGCTTACCCTTACCATGCGACTGGTGCGCGCCGAGATGATGGAGGTGATGCGTTCCGACCATATCCGCTTTGCCACCGCGCGCGGCATCCCATGGCATAGCCTGTATTACCGGCATGCGCTGGGGAACACGATGATCCCCGTCATCACCATCATCGGGCTGCAGTTCGGTGGTGTGATCGCGTTTTCCATCGTGACTGAAAGCGTGTTCCAATGGCCAGGTATGGGGCTGCTGTTTCTTGAGTCGATCCGATTTGTCGATATTCCTGTGATGGGGGTTTATCTCGTGGTGATCGCTTTTTTCTTTGTTCTGATCAACCTGATCGTCGATCTTCTTTATATCGCCATCGATCCGCGATTGCGCTTGCGGGAACCGGCATGAGGCAATTCTGGGGATCGGATGGCATGTGGCTGTTCCGGCGCAGCCCTGCGGCGATGCTTGCGGCACTGGTGGCGGTGGTCATCATCGGTGCGGCAGCTCTGGCGCCATGGATCGCACGGACCGATCCTTATGACCTTGCCAGCTTTTCGCTGATGGATGGGTTTCTGCCGCCGGTGTGGCAAGGGGGCGATGCACGTTTCTTGTTGGGCACCGACGATCAGGGGCGCGACATGGTTTCGTCCATCCTCTATGGTGCGCGGTTGTCGCTGCTGATCGGGCTGTCGGCGATGGCCCTTGCCACCGTGCTGGGTGTCAGTCTTGGCGTGGCGGCAGGCTATATCGGGGGGCGGTTCGATGGCATGGTGATGCGTATTGCCGATATCCAGCTTGCCCTGCCCGCGATACTGACAGCCCTGCTGATAGACGGTATCGCGCGGGGCATCTTGCCGCGCGAGGTGCATGACGACCTGCGGGTGGCTGTGCTGACGTTGGCCATTGCATTGTCGCTCTGGGTCAATTTCGCCCGCACCGCCCGCGCCTCGACCTTTGTCGAGCGCAACAAGGACTATGTGCAGGCCGCCATCATCATGGGCCAGCACCCGCTGCGCATCATGATCCGGCACATCCTGCCCAATATCCTCGGGCCACTGCTGGTCATCATGACCGTCGATTTGGCCAGTGCGATCCTGCTCGAGGCGACGCTGTCGTTTCTGGGGATCGGCCTGCCTTCCGACAGCCCATCGCTCGGCACGCTCATCCGCATCGGGATGCAGTTTCTGCTGTCTGGCGAATGGTGGATTCTGTGGTTACCCACGCTGTTTCTCGTGGCATTGGTGGTGGCGATCAACCTTCTGGGTGATTTCCTGCGCGACCTGCTGAACCCGAGGCTGCGCTGATGCTGCGGGTCGAAAATCTCACCGTCCAGTTCCCCGGTCGCCACGGCAGCTTTACCGCCGTCGAGGACGTGTCGCTGCGCGTCGCGCCGGGCGAGATACACGGGCTGGTGGGCGAAAGCGGGGCGGGCAAATCCACCATCGGGGCGGCGGTGATCGGTTTGCTGCAACCGCCGGGGTTCATCGCTGCGGGAAGTCTGCATTTGGGCGATACCGACCTGCGCGCGCTGAGTGCGCAAGAGGCGCACCGCCTGCGCGGAAAGCGGATCTCGATGATCTTCCAGGATCCGCAGACCAGCCTCAACCCGCTGATGACGATCGAGAGCCAGTTGATCGAGACGATTCTCGCGCATGAGGAGATCAGCACAGCCGCCGCCCGCACCCGCGCCATTGACCTGCTCGAAGAGATCGGCATTCGTGACGCTGCCACCCGCATCCGCGCCTATCCACATCAGTTTTCGGGCGGGATGCGTCAAAGGGTGGTGATCGCGCTCGCGCTCTGCACCAGTCCGGAGCTCATCATCGCCGATGAGCCCACGACCGCGCTTGATGTCGTGGTGCAGAGCCAGGTGCTCGACCTATTGCGCGATCTGGCCGATCGGCGGCGGATCGGATTCATCCTGATCACCCATGATATAGGTGTCATCGCCCGCGTGGCTGACAAGGTGACTGTGCTGCGCGGTGGCCGGGTGATGGAGACAGGGACGACGGCGCAGGTTCTGGGCCAGCCGCGCCACGCCTATACCCGGGCGCTGATGGCGGCGGTGCCACGGCTGGACCGCAAGATCGACCGATTTGCCCTGCCCGAGGTGGTGAGCGATGTGGTGGACAAGACTAATGTTGCGCGGGCCCAACAGGCAGAGGACTGGCTGCTTTCTGCCAGTGACAGCACAGCGGCGACAGGGCCTGTGCTGGCCATATCCGACCTGAGCGTGCGCTTTATCGGCACCCGCACCAGCCTGTGGCGCAAACCGCCAGCCTTTATCGCGCTCGACAACATCAGCCTGACAGTGCGCCCCGGCACGGTGATGGGGGTTGTGGGCGAAAGCGGGTCGGGTAAATCGACGCTGGCGCGCGTGATCACCGGGCTGGTCAATCCGGCAGCGGGAGAGATGCTGTATCAGGGCCAGACCCTGCCGCGCGGCCGCGTGCGCACCCGCGCACATCCTGCGCGCCGCGCGATCCAGATGGTGTTTCAGGACCCGTTCAGCAGCCTCAACGGGCGCCACCGGATCGGCACGATCCTGGCCGAGCCGCTGTTGATCTATGGCCTCGAACCCGATGCGGCCCGCAGGCGCAACCTGGCAGCGGCGATGCTGGCGCTGGTCGGCCTGTCGCCCGATGCCATCGACCGCTATCCTCACCAGTTTTCGGGCGGGCAGCGGCAGCGCATCGCGGTGGCCCGCGCCTTGCTGGCACGACCAGATTTCCTGATCTGCGACGAACCGACCAGCGCGCTGGACGTGTCGATCCAGGCGCAGATACTGAACCTGCTCAAGGATCTTCAGGCGCGCTTCGGCCTCACGATCCTGTTCATCAGCCACAACCTGGCTGTCGTGCGGCAGATGGTTGATGACATCGTCGTGCTCAAGGATGGCCGGATCGTCGAGGCCGGCCGGTCAGAGCCTTTTTTTGCCGCCCCCCGCCACCCCTATTCGATCGACCTTCTGTCGCTGACGCCATCGCTTGGACTGCTGGATCAGGCAATACCCGCATAGCCGACGCCCGACAGGTCGGCTTGGGGTGCGTTGATATGCGGGATCAAATGCCGCCGGGCCGGAGGGGTGGAAGTGCATCGTGATGTCGGTCAGGTTACAGCCGACGGATTATGCCACCCGCTGCACCCCCGTAACGCCGGGGTGATCGTGAAGCTGACCGAAGCCTCGCTTGGATGTTCAGCAGCACAAATCTGCGGGTCGCCCCAGCTTTTGGCAAGGCCCCCGATCTTGCGCGCGGTGGAAATCGGCGGTGTTCGGTTCAGAAACATCCTTGCAGTATGGTTCGCCAGCGCGTCACCCAACAGGTGGGCGACAAACAGCCCGGACCCGGTATAAGGGTCAAAGCCGAAACTGGCAGGCATCGTGATCCATCCACAAGCCTGTTGTCGTCGCGGCACCGGCGACCAAAATGCAACGGCCATCACCGCTCTGGGTGTCGAAATGGTAATGCCTGGCAACATGACCCGCGTTCTGAGATCTGTCTGAAATGTTATTACAGCGATGACAACGGCTTGTGTTTGATAGTGAATTGAAAAGGGGCGGGCCAAGGCGCAGCTTTGGAATTGTCGATCGTCGCCAGATGTCGGAGCCATGTGGCAAAGCTACCGATATCCGCGACGGTCGGCACGAGATTGTTCACCGCAGCGGGAGTGGGCATTGCAGGTCGGGCTTATCGGTCTGGCGGCGGGTCTGCTCAGGCTCAAGATTCAAGTGCAACACCCACGGCCCACACGGCACAGGATGTTGAGAGGTGGTTTTAGAAATTTGAACAGCCGGGATAAGTGGATTTCCTTCTCAACAGTGGCATGATGCTGCGAGCAAGGAGAAGGTCATGGCAAGACGACCGCGCCGGAACCACAGCCCGGCATTCAAGGCGAAAGTGGCTGTAGCCGCGATCAAGGGCGAGAAGACGCTGATCGAGCTGGCGCAG
>Ga0100401_1000510_pt1 | contig 31653 bp, 30 predicted proteins | sample CryGeymeta201525_FD_80421 | JGI IMG/M metagenome (GOLD analysis project Ga0100401, IMG submission 80421) | Groundwater microbial communities from Crystal Geyser aquifers in Utah, USA - Crystal Geyser metaG 2015-25 | ecosystem: Environmental > Aquatic > Deep subsurface > Groundwater | place: USA... | reverse complement strand
GCACCCCCCTCACCCCCCGCCCCGCCCGCACCACCCCCACCACCCGCACCGCCCGCCCCCCCCGCACCACCCGCCCCACCCGCACCACCCGCACCACCCGCACCCAACCTGTAACCCTAACCCGCAAGAGTGTTACCCATGTTTTGAGCTTGAAGGGTCAGCCATCTCCCATCTCCCATCTCCCATCTCCCATCTCCCATCTCCCATCTCCCATCTCCCATCTCCCATCTCCCATCTCCCAGCTCCCATCTCCCAAGATCTTTTCGCAAAACATCCCTCACTTTTCCCTTGCCAAGGTGGAGCGGGCACTTAGGTTCGCCGCCCCATGGCTCGGACCTCAGGAAAAGCAAAGACCCGGAAGGCTGTCGCCAAACGATTCAAGGTGACAGGTACTGGGAAGGTTCTGCGCCGGAAACAAGGCAAGCGTCACTTGTTGCAAAACAAGAACCGCAAGCGTAAGCGCAATCTCGGGAGAGTGGCGCTGGTTTCCGATGCCGACATCAAGAATGTTAAGGAAAACCTTCCTTTTGCCTAAATCACGAATCGAGACGATATCCCGTGCTTCCACCCGCACCTCGGGTGGCCTTCATCGTAGCCTGGTCCTTACGGACACGAACCAGACAAGCGAGACTACGGAAGGAAGAAATAACCAACGGCCTGTCTGACCCCATAAAGAAACAATGCCACGCGCAACCAACAGCCCGGCTTCACGTGCCCGACGCAAGCGTGTCCTCCTTCGTGCGAAGGGTTTCCGCGGATTCCGCTCGAAACTCTTCCGTTACGCCAAGGACGCGGTTCGGAAGGCCCATACCTACGAATACCGTGACCGCAAAAAGCGGAAGGGCCAATTCCGTCGTCTCTGGATCCAGCGTATTTCCGCTGCGACCCGTCACGAAGGCCTGACCTATTCCCGCTTCATCGAAGGACTCAACGCTGTCGGCATTGAAGCCGACCGCAAGATCCTTGCCGACCTCGCGGTGACGGATCCTGCCGCATTCTCGGTGATCATCGCCCAAGCAAAGGCCGGTCTCGAACAGAAGAAAGGCGCAGCCGCTGCTTAAGCGAGCCTCGCGACCACATCTCAAAACGCCGCTTGGTTCACGCCAAGCGGCGTTTTTGCGTGGCAGAGGCTTCCAGCCTCTTCGCCAAGCCACACAGATCTTGTGGCGATGAGCCGGGACGGACGCGGTGAAGCTGAAAGATGAGAAATGACCGCGTAAAAGGCTTCGCTTCACGCAATGACCCTTAAAAACCGTAATCTCACGAGATTTCTGGGTTCCGGGTTCTGGATGGCAGGCGGCGCTTAGGGGCAGAGGTCAGAGGTCAGAGGTCAGAGGTCAGAGGTCAGAGGTCAGAGGGCAGAGGGCAGAGGGCAGAGGGCAGAGGGCAGAGGGCAGAGGGCCAAGGGCCTGATGCATACGAGCCTGGGCTGAAGGCCCAGGTTTCAGGTGGTTTTCAATGTGAGGGCTGCAAGCCTGACCAATGCGGGGTGAATTGATCAGTCCCATAGATACTCTATCGAAGCGGATCTTGAGCTTTCTCAGCAGCGAGCGGTATTCATCTTGAAAAGTCCTTTGGCGGTGATGCTCTTCCTGCCTGTCGATGGAGTCGGTGAGTTTCATCAGGTGGGATAGGCTGAGCGAAAAGGCGCTGTATCCTCGTTGCCAAGCGAAGTTAGAGAGTTGAAGCGATTGTTGCTTTACCCATTTGGAAGAGGATGTTTGATCGCAATGGCGGCGTTGCAGGGTGAACAGCGGTCTGTGATGCATGTGTCAGGCTTTCAGCCCTCCGTTCTCTGGTCGGCTGGAAACTAGGCCTTCAGCCTAGGCTGGTATGGGGCAGGCCTTTGGCCCTGTTGATCGGGATGCTGGATCGCGGGCCTTTTTTCAGCTTTTCAGCTTTTCAGCTTTTCAGCTTTTCAGCTTTTCAGCTTTTCTGGTCTCTGGTCTCTGGTCTCTGGTCTCTGGTCTCTGGTCTCTGGCCTCTGGCCTCTGGCCTCTGCGCGGCTGGAAACCAAGGCCTCTGGCTTTCTTTCCCAGCACAAAGCCTCGCTCCCCATTGACCTGCCGCAGTTCAAGCGCTATCCCCTCCCCGCCCGTCGGCAACTACCGCACCCGCCCCATGAAGGACCAGATCGAAGCCATCCAAACCGAGGCCCTCGCCCGGATCGAAGCCGCCCATGACGCCCGCACCATCGAGGACGCCCGCGTCGCCATTCTCGGCAAGCAAGGCACGCTGACCAAGGTCTCCGCCGGCATGCGCGATGTGCCAAAAGAGGACAAGGCGCTCGTCGGCCAACTGCTCAATGCCGCCCGTCAGGCGATCACTGCGGCGCTCGACCACAAAAAGACGACGCTGCAGGACGCGCAGGATGCCGAAGCGCTGAAAGGCATCGATCCCACGCTGCCGGGCCGCAGCGTGCCTCATGGCTCGCTTCACCCGCTGACGCACCTCCGCCACGAGGCGATCACGATTCTCCGCCGGATGGGCTTCGCGCTCGCTGACGGCCCGGAAATCGAGGACGAGTTTCACTGTTTCGATGCCCTCAACACCCCGGAAGACCACCCGGCCCGGAACGAAAAGGACACGTTTTACTTCGATTCAGGGAAACTGCTGAGAACCCATACTTCCAGCGTCCAGGTCCGCAGCATGGAAAGCCAAGCGCCGCCAGTCCGCATCATCGCTCCGGGTTCGGCCTACCGTCGCGATGAGATCGATGCCACTCACCTTTCCGTCTTCAACCAGCTCGAGGGGCTCTACGTCGATACCGACGTTTCCCTCGGCGACCTCAAGGGGACGCTGGAGTATTTCCTTCACGAACTCTTCGGCCCGGAAACCGAAGTCCGTTTCCGGCCTCACTTCTTCCCTTTCACCGAGCCCTCCTTCGAGATCGACGTGAAGCTTCGTGCCAAGGGTCAGGCTCCAAAATGGATCGAAGTCGCCGGCTGCGGCATGGTCGATCCTGCGGTGTTCGACCAAATCAACGGCTCGCGGAAAGACGAGTCCTTCAGCCCTGAGAAGGTCACGGGATTTGCTTTCGGCATGGGGCTTGATCGCCTCGCGATGATTCGCTGGGGGATTCGGGACATTCGCCTGCTGATCGAGAATGATCGCCGCTTCCTTTCGCAGTTTGGGTGAGTTGTCTCATCCTCCACCCATCCCTCCTCTGTCACCCACAACTCAAAAATCGCGTGAGGCGCAGCCTTTTACGCGACCATCTCCCATCTCATAGAGCATGAACGTTTCACTCAATTGGCTCAGCACCCACGTCGACCTCAAAGGCAGGTCGCCTGAAGAACTCGACAAGCTTCTCACCTTCGCAGGTGTCGAAGTGGAGGGCATCAAAACCACCGGTGTTCCTTCCGACAAAATTGTCGTCGCCCAGATCATGGAAGCCGTCCAGCACCCGGATGCGGACAAATTGAAAGTCACTCAAGTTGATGCCGGCGAAGGGCAACTCCGCCAGATCGTCTGCGGGGCCAAGAACTACAAGGTCGGCGACAAAGTCCCGTGCTGTCTTCCCGGTGCGGACCTTGGTGGCTTCGTGATTGGGGAGGCCAAGATGCGCGGGGTGGAATCCCGCGGCATGCTGGCGGCGGCTTCAGAAATCGGTCTCACCGACGAGGAAGATGGACTGCTGATTCTTCCGGAGGATTTCGAGATCGGAAAGCCGGTGAAGGAGCTCTTCGACAGCGATGTGCTGCTTGAAGTGGAGGTCACCCCGAACCGCCCCGACCTGCTCAGCCACTACGGCATGGCCCGTGAAATGGCGACGCTGCTCGAAGTCCCGCTCAAGCCTTTGGACATCCCGGCACGCAGCGCCACCACGAGCGACGGCGTAAAAATCGAAGCCACGGATGTTTGCCCGCTCTACACGGCGGTGAAAATCAGCGGCGTCAACGTTGCCGAGAGTCCCGTTTGGTTGAAGGAGCGGCTCGAAGCGATTGGCCTTCGCCCGATCAACAACATCGTCGATATCACCAACTTCGTACTTCACGAAATCGGCCAACCGCTTCACGCCTTCGATGCCTCGAAAGTCGCGGGTTCGATCGTGGTGCGCACGGCGACGGAAGGCGAAAAGTTTCTCGCGCTCGATGGCGAGACCTACGAACTCGCGGCTGACGACTGCGTGATTTCCGATGAGTCCGGTGCCGCCCTCGCCCTCGGCGGCGTGATGGGTGGTGCGGCTAGCGGCGTCACCGAGGCGACGACGGATATTCTCCTGGAGTCGGCGTATTTCACGCCCTCACGCATCCGTCGCACCTCGCGTCGCACCGCCTTGATGTCGGATTCCTCCTACCGTTTCGAGCGCGGAGTCGATCCGTCAGGAGTCGCCAAGGCATCGGCGCTTGCGGTAAAGTTGATTCTCGAAATCGCCGGTGGCACCGCCGAGGCAGAAACCATGACCGCGGGTGAAGCGCCAGTGCTCACCCAGGCCGTCGCGCTCGACCTCGATCGCCTCGACCAGCTCACCGGCTCAAGCATTTCCCACGATGAAGCGGCTTCGATCCTGACGCGGCTGGGCCTGAGAAAATCGGCCGATGGAACCTGGGACGTCCCCTCATTCCGGGCCGATCTCCAGCGGCACATCGATTTGGTCGAGGAAATCGTCCGCGTCAAAGGCCTCGATGCGATTCCATCGCGGCTTCGCGGCAGCTTCGTTCCCGCCTCAAGCGTCGACCATGCCTACGATGCTGACATGCGGCTGCGCGAGCGCCTTGCCGGGCTTGGTTTCCACGAGTGCCAAACGATCAAGCTGATCTCGGATTCTCAGGTCGGGGATGTGCTTCCCCTCAAGCGATTGATGGATGGCGACACGATCCGCGTCAGTCTGCCACTCAGCGAAGATCATGCTGTGCTCAGGCCAAGCATGACACCCGGCCTGATCGCCTCCGCCGAGCGCAACATCCGCCAAGGTGCCGAGACGCTCCGACTTTTCGAGATGGGCCGTGTCTTCCGCCATGCCGGCGGTGGCAAAGCCAAGGACTTGGAAAGCGAGACGCTCGGCATCCTGCTCTCCGGCAACGCCCAGCCCAGCGGATGGTCGGCCCAAGCGCGTGCGGCCGACCTCTATGATTTGAAGGCCGTCGTCCAAGCGCTGGTGCCCTGCTGCACCCTTCAATTCACCCCCAAAGAGCAGCAAGGCTTTGCGCTCGGATGCGACATTATGGCCGACGGCCAGAACGTCGGGACCTTTGCCATGCTCAAGCCATCGCGGCAGCGCCAGATCGATGCCACTCATCCGGTTTACGTCGCCGAGCTCGAGCTCAGCAAGCTGAGAAAACTTTCCGCAGTTTCCCGCGACATCGCGGACCTGCCGCAATTCCCGGGTTCCACGCGGGACGTCGCGATGGAAGCGCCCAGCGAGCTTCTCAATGCCGAAATCGAAAAAGTCTTGGGCAAGTGCAAGGAGCCGCTTCTCACGGGCTTCGAGTGCTTTGACCTTTTCCGCGATCCCAGCGGCGAGAGACTGGCTGCCGAGCGGAAATCGATCGCCTACCGGATCAGCTATCGCTCAGCCGAACGCACCCTCAAGACCGAGGAAGTCGATGCCGCCCACCAAGCGATCCTCACCCAACTGAGCAAGAGCTTGAGCGTCAGCTTCCGGTAAAAAAACTTGCGAATTCTCATGTGAGGTGCTATCTGATCTCACATGAGATACAACGAGCCACTCGTCTACGTCCGCTACCTCCGGGAAAGCTGCCGGGAAACCGCCGCAGGCGTCCGCGAAGAAGCGGTCATCGAGGACCATCCCAGCGCCGTCATTCGTCGGATCCGCAAGGGTCTGCCAATGGCGGAATTTGAGGCTCTCGCCGAGTGGCTCAAGGTGAACGATGAAGAACTCGCGCCGCTGCTGGGGATTTCCCGGGCTACCTTCCATCGCCGCAGAAAAGCAGGCCATCTTGAAGCCCCTGAAAGTGAGAAATTGATCCGCTTTGCACGCTTGCTGAGGCGGGCTACCGAGGTGCTGGAAGAGGAGGAGTCGGCGCGGGAGTGGCTCAAGTCACCTGCCGTCGCTTTTGGCGGGGAAACGCCGCTTTCCTTCGCAGATACGGAAATCGGTGCCCGCGAGGTTGAGTATCTGCTCGGCCGCCTCGAACACGGCGTCTTTTCCTGAAAAATGCGCTGCTATCGAATTGTCAGGCCCGCCTACGCCGCCTCAGCCCTTTCTGGAGAAGGGGCACGTCTTTACGGCGGCCGATGGAACCCTCCTGGCTGGCGCTGCGTTTACGCGGCTGAAAGCCGGGCCTTGGCGGTGCTGGAGCTGCTCGTGCACCTGAGCGGTCGGAGCCGATCCCTCGATTTTCGGCTGCTCACTCTGGAGCTCGACCATGAATGCGTTTCCGACACTCCTCCACTCCCTCGTGACTGGTCGGCCCATCCTGCCGGAAAGTCCTCGCAGTCGATTGGCTTGGAATGGCTCAAAACCTCTCAAAGCCCGGCCATGCGGGTGCCCTCCGTTTTGATTCCAGAGGAACACAACTTGCTCCTCAATCCCTCCGCGACCGGCTTCGAGAGGATCCGGGTCATCGAAGAACGCGAGTTCCGCCTTGATCTACGGCTTTCGGCAGCGGATTAGCTGAGGTCGCTGCTGGTGACCGAAGTCTGATCGCGCGAACCAAGGATGTTCGCCTGCTCGATCACCCGCTGCGGGCGATCATCGAAGCGGAAGCTGTGGCAGTTCGGGCAGAGCATCGTGGCTCCGCCGACGATCGAGTCACATCCTTCACAGACCTTGTAACCGAAAGGGGCCGAGGCGATCCGAGCCGCCGTGGCTTGGCGGGATTCTTTGGGCGATTTGTCCGGCATGGGCAAAAAAGAAGCGGCACCGGAATCCGGGGCCGCTTCGAAAGATTTGACTTTTCGTTGAGCGGCTCAGGCAACGCCTGCAATTGCCTTGGCGGCCTTGCTCTTGAGGTTGGCAGCCTTGCTCTTGTGGATGAGGCCCTTCTTGGCAGCCTTATCGACCGCGGAAGAGAACTTTGAAAGCGATTCAGTGGCAGCCTTGACGTCGCCTGCCGCAACGGCACCAAGGGTTTCTTTACGAAGCGTCTTGATGGTGGTCTTGCGCTGACGGTTCCGCTCGGTGCGGACCTTGGTCTGACGGACTCTCTTGAGGGCTGACTTATGGTTGGCCATGGTGGGAAATTGTCTGGAAAATCACGCCTACAACGGCGCGGGGGCGGAAATCTAGGGATTCGGTCGGGTCTGTCAAGCTTGTCTGACCGCAGAATTCAGGCTTTTTTCAGCGGAAGCTGACGTAATCCGTACGGGAGTGGAGTTTCGCATACTCCCGACCAGCGGATGTGTCCATCAGCGAGCCTCGGAATACCTGAACTTCAGCGCCTTCGCCGACGCGACTGTAGAGATCGGTGACGTCGTGCATGCTCATGCGGATGCAGCCATAGGAAGCGGGAGTCCCAAGGCGCCACTCTTCGGGGGTGCCGTGGATGTAGATGCACCGCCCGAAGGTGTTGCGGTTGTGTGACTGCTTGCCAGTGAGCCAGAGGATCCGTCCCACGATCGGGTCACGGCCCGGTGCGTTCGGCTTGATGATTTCGCCCGTGGGTCGGCGGCTCTTGAAGACCATGCCTTTTGGGTATCCATCGCCAATCTTGCGAGCCACTTCCATTTTGCCCAATGGGGTCTGGTTGCTGCCCGTGCGGGAGCCCAAACCGAACTTCGAGGTCGAAACGGTGTAGGACTTCACGGGTTTCCCATCTCTGACCAGCAACATGCGCTGGTCACGCACGCTGATGAGCATCTTGTTGCGGTCGTCCTTACCGGTGCTGCAACTGCTCAAGCTGAGCCCAGCGGGGATGATGAAAAGAGCGGCAAGCGCCAAGCGAATCATCCGATGTTTCATGATTGGTTCAGGGATCTTGGGTGGGTGGGTCAATCGCTTCCTCCGCGGAGCCGCTTGACGGCAGCATTCTCAGCAAAGAAGCAACCGAGGTATAAAAGAATCCGACGGGGAATGGAAGCAGAAGAATTGCGGATGCCCAACGTTGATTCAGCGCGGCCTCAACGACCACGAACAGGAAGAAGAAGCCGAAGAGCAATTCGACGACGGGAGTGAGCGTCTTCATCGCCTTGTAGCTGCTCTTTTTCCAGTCGCTCTTCTTCTTTTGCTCAATGCCATACTTTGGCGTCCGCACAAAACCCGACTCGTGATTGAAGACCGCTTCGAGCACGGCTTTGGCGTTGTTGATCGACATGCCGATTCCAAGCGCGAGTAGCAACGGCAGATACGGAATTTCCTTCCACCAGGTCTTTGGGCGAAGCGCCTTTTGCGAGGTCAGGTAGAACAAAATGACCGAAACCGAGGCAAAAAAGAAGATCGGCACGTTGATGATGTAGTAGGTCCACCCACCGAAATCCGGAGCCGCGTGCTGATTCGGGTAAATCAGGAAGCACAGGCAGATGAGCATCAGGTAAGCGAAGTTCGAAGTCAGGTGGGCGGTGGCCTCCATTTTCACATAGAAGGGAGCTTTGCTCTTCCAGATGGCAGGAAGCACTTTTTTGCAGACTTGGATCGACCCCTTTGTCCAGCGGTGCTGCTGGCTTTTGAAGCCATCCATGTCGACCGGCAGTTCGGCGGGAGTTTCGACTTCCTTGAGGAAAATGAAACGCCAGCCCTTCAACTGGGCGCGGTAGCTCAGGTCCATATCCTCGGTGAGCGTGTCGTGTTCCCAGCCGCCGGCATCGGCGATGCAGGACTTCCGCCAGATGCCTGCGGTGCCGTTGAAAGTGAAGAAGCGACCACTGCGATTTCGCGCGGTCTGCTCGAGTTCAAGGTGACCATCGAGAAACATGGCCTGCACCCGTGTCAGGACGTTGAAGGTGCGGTTGAGGTGCCCCCAACGCGTCTGGATCATGCCGATCTTGTCATCGGAGAAATAGTGAATCGTCTTCTGGAGCACGTCTGGATTCGGCACGAAGTCCGCATCGAGAATGAAGAGATACTCCCCTTTGGCAAATTCAGTACCGTGCTCAAGCGCACCCGCCTTGTAGCCGGTGCGGTCGGTGCGGTGAATGAGTTCCGCATCAAATCCTTGGGCTTTCAGGCGCTCGACTCCTGCCCGGCAGATCTCGGTCGTCTCATCCGTCGAGTCATCAAGCATCTGAATTTGAAGCTTGTCCTTGGGGTAGTCGAGTTTCGCGACCGAGTCCAAAAGGCGGTCGACGACGTGAAGCTCATTGAAAACAGGCAACTGGATGGTGACCAGTGGCAGCTCATCGAACTTTTTCAGCGGCACCGGCATTTTGCGTGAGTGCTTGAGATAGAGGTAAACAATCGTCAGTCGGTGCAGTCCGTAGCCGGAGAGGCCGATGAGGACGAGGATGTACGAGACATACCAGAGTGGTGAGGTCCAAAGTTCCATAATTGTTGGCGAAATTGACGTTGGGGGGAGATTGCGGCGGACGGGGAGAAGCCAGCCCCTTGCCTAGCCCCTGCCCAAAGATTCCGGATGATCGTAGCAGTGGCTGAACAAGCCATTCCGGGGCCCCGGAGGCCATCACGTCTCGCACGCTGAGTCAAGCCCTAAGCCTGATGGTATTGACTCGTTGCCACGACAAGCACCTCATTCCCATTGCCCTAGGGGCAAGTTAGTGCAAGATTGTCGGCGTGTTGACTGTCCAACGATTGCTTTCAAGCCTGCTCGCTGTCTCGCTGACGTTTGTCGCTGCCGAAGAGCAGCCTCAGGCGAGCCCCGAACAAGCTGCTCAAACACCCGGTGCTCCGCCGATCCCGGCGGACCTTCTGGAGGATGATCATGTGCGCGAGGAGCTGGCCATCAACGAGTTTACTGCTCCATCGATTGCCCGGATCTTCGACTCTCTCAAATCCCTGGCTCCCCTCCCTTTGGCGGACTATCCCCGTGAAGCCCCTGAAAGAATGCCGCTCGACCGGGCCGACCTCGCGATCGAACTTGGCTTCCTCATCGCCGACGGCTTCTTGGTTGTTCAGGTCGGAGAGCTGGGCAAAGTCGAGGAACTCGCCGGCCAGCTGACCCGCTACGCCAAGTCTCTTGGCGCTGGCGACCGAATTACCCGCCACGCCGCAAGCCTCCTCGACAGCGCCAAGAAGGGCGATGTCGAGCAGCTGAAAAAGGAACTCTCCGCGACCCAGAAGGACGTCGAACTCGAGTTGGTCACGCTACGCGATGCCGACTTGGCCCACCTCATTTCGATCGGCGGCTGGATCCGCGCTCTGGAAGTGGCATCCGGGGCGGTCGACAAGCAATTCAGCCCCGAGCGCGCTCGACAGATCATGCGCGAGGACATTGCAGATTACTACTCCTCCATCATTGGCTCGCTTGAGCCGCGGATTGCCGAACGCGAGAACTACATCGAGATGCAGACGGTCCTTTCCGGCATGCGGATCGAAATGCTGATCGAGGAAGGCACTGAGCCGACTCCTGAAAAGGTCGCTGAAATCCGCAAGCAAGCGACGAGGCTGGTCGAACTCTCCTTGATGCGCGCGAAGCCATGAGAATCGCTGTTTTAGGTCTGGGCATCATCGGTTCTCGTGCCGCCGCCCATCTGCGCAAGAACCCGGACCATCAGCTCCGCTGCTGGAACCGGAGCCCGAAGGGCATCGAGGGTGAGATCCATGATCTCGCGCGGGCGGTTGAGGAGGCGGAACTGATCGCCCTTTATCTCAAAGATGGCCCAGCGGTGCGTGAGGTCGCTGGCCGAGTGTTCGAAACGGTTGCAGGGAAAGCAGTCGTGATCAACCATTCGACGGTGGATCTGGCGACCACCTACTGGCTTGCCGAGGAGTGTGCCAAGCGTGGCTGGAGCTTCCTCGATGCCCCCTTCACCGGAAGCCGGGATGCGGCGGACGGAGCTCAGCTTGTTTACTACGCGGCGGGTGCTCCTTTGCTTGTGGAACAGATGACTCCTTTCCTCCTCGAAACGGGGAAATCCGTGATTCCCTGTGGGGAAGCCGGACGGGCGACAATTATCAAGCTGGTCACGAACCTGGTTTCCGCCTGCACCGTCCAAGCTCTTTCAGAAGGCCTTGCCACCGCGATGCGTCACGGCATCGAGCCGGAGACCTTCACCGCCGCCGTCGCCGGAAATGCCTGCGGTTCGCCGCTCGCCGCCCTCAAACTCCCCACCATGGCGAGCGGGGATTTCGAAGCGCATTTCTCGCTCGATAATATGCTGAAGGATAGTCGCTACGTTCTCGAACTTGCCGAAGGGCTCGAAACACCGGCGATCCAAGCCGTATCCAAGCGCATGGCTGAGCTTTGCAAATCCGGGCTCGCTGATCAGGATTACTCATCCCTCGCGGCCCCTTATCTCCATTCATGAGCGAACGTCTGAATCTCCCCGCCGAGCGCCCCTGCATCCTCTCGTTCACGGGGCCGGATGCCATCCGTTTTCTGAATGGTCAGATCACTCAGGATGTTTCCGGTCTTTCCCACCGAGCACTGCCGGCCTGTGTCACGAACGCCAAAGGCCGCCTTCAATATTTCATCAAAGTCTTTGCGGGGCCGGATGAAGCGTCCCTTTGGGTCACCTGCCCGGCGGATCAAAGTGAGGGCCTGCGTGACCGGCTGGAGCGCTACCTGATTGCCGATGATGTCGAAGTCCACGAGCTGAGCGATCAGTGGGCCTTGGTTCACGCGTCTCAAGCCCACGACGACTGCGCATTTGTGAGAAGCTCAACGGGATGCTTCGGCGATGGCTTTGATTGCTGGTGGGAGCCTGCGAAGCTCCCCCAGCTCGACTCGATCGATGACGCTGAGGCCAAGCGACGACGCATCGCCGCACGAATTCCCGCTTGGGGTCACGAGCTCAACGAAGGCCTGCTTCCCCCAGAAGCGGGTCTCGATCAGACGTCCATTTCCTATCGCAAGGGCTGCTACATCGGCCAGGAGGTGCTCTCGCGCCTCAAAACCGCGGGTAAGCTCAATCGGAGGCTCGCGGCATTCACGATTCAAGGGGCGGTCGGTGAGGGTGATCGACTCGCCATCGCCACCCAAGAAGTTGGACAGCTCACGAGTTGCGAACTCCCCACTCAAGATGACTCGCCAGGTGCTGCGCTTGGGTACCTGAAGAAGCAGGGATTCGAGCAAACCGAGTTTCAAGTCATCGACTCAAACGGAAATCCAGTCGGACTGGCCTCCTTCGTGGGCTGGGCCTGAACCGACCAACGAAAAGAGGGGCAGCGGTCAAACCGTGCCCCTCTTCAAGATCCTTCCGAATCCGAATCAGTATTCGTAGTTCAGCGAGAAGTTGAACTGGCCGCCCTGGTCCGCAATCGGATCCGGGCTATTGATGGGGATCGCGTAATCAAGCGCGATTGGAACCGGGCTGATCGGGAGACGCAGGCGGACACCGATCCCCACATCGTGGTAGAGGTCGCTCGCTCCCATATCCCAAGCACTGGCGTTGACGAAACCGAGGTCGTAGAACGCCGCAAGACGAACGTTGTCGACCACCGGCACCGTGTATTCCAGCGAGAGGAAACCGAGCGACTGCCCTCCGACCACTTCTTGAGTCACCGGATCACGTGGGCCGACATCGCGGAATTCATAACCTCTCAATGTCTGAGGGCCACCAAGGTAAAGCGTGTCGAAAATCGGCACCGTGCCACTGGTTGCATCCACAAAGGCGAGTTCTCCTTTGATTGAGAGGATCGAATCCCACTTGAAATTCCAGTAGTGCGAGCCCTGCATGGTCAGGCCGTAGGTATCCACATCGCCACCGAGGAAGGTGCCGGCAAGGGTGACGCCGATATCGATCTTCGAACCTTCACGGGTCTCGACCACCGAGTTGCGCGTATCGTAAACCCAGTTGGCACTTATCGCCGAACGAATGTAGTCACCCGCTTCAGGAATGAGCAGCGATGGCGGCCCTCCCCCAGCCACAGACGCGGCAGAGAGAGCATAAACCGCATTTTCCAGATCGATGCTGACCTGCTCGAGGCGATACTCGCCCCTGATGTAGGTATTTTCGGTCAGCGGCTTGCGCAGCGAGATCGCACCGCCGGCATTCGTCTGCTCGTAGTAATCCGAGAAATACTGGGAATCGCGGTAGAAGAGTTCACCACCAAGCGCGAGCTGCTGCCCCATGAACCACGGCTCGACCAGCGAGATCCCGGCATCGATGCGCTCGGAACCAACGCGCAGGTCGGCGCTGAAACGCTGTCCCCCCCCGGTGAACGACCATGGATTCATGATGTCGAAGTTCGTTTGCTCAAGGCGGACAAAGCCAACAATGGAGTCGATCGAACTGAAACCCACACCGCCACTGATCGAACCCGTGCGGCGCTCATCGACGAGGATGTCCACATCCCGATAGTTTCCACCACGAGCGCTCGACGAGGAATTCACCTGCACGCTGTCGAAATACTGGAGACCATCAAGACGGGCCTTGGTCGTTTCGGTTTCCACCGAGTTGAAATAGTCACCCGGCTTGAGAGGAACCTCGCGGCGGATCACGCGGTCCTGAGTCTTGGTGTTGCCTTCGATGTTCACCTCGCCCACGCGGTAGCGCGAGCCTTCGGTAATCCGGTAAACCACGGAAACCTGATTTGGTCCGGCGTCGCGGATGTCAGGAGTCACGGTGGCATCGGCATAACCACGAGAACCGTAGTAACTCCGGACCGTCGTCATGTCGGCCCTCATCTTCTTGGAATTGTAGGCATCGCCGTCATTCAGGGTCAGAACAGGATAGAGTTCCTCCGGCTTGAAGACCGTCATTTTGCCGAAGCCCAGTCCCTTCACCGTGTACTTCTCCCCTTCATTGATCGGGATCACCAGATCCACACGACCGTCACCGACAGGTTCGCGGCGGACGCCGGGGCTGCTTGCGCGCAGGTATCCTTTGGTCCGGTAGAAGTCCAAGACAGACTCCAAATCGTCATCAAGCTGACTCACTTCGAAACGGCCAGACTTGGTGAAGATCGACCAGAGACCTTTTTCCTTCACGCTCATCTGCCGAAGGAGTGTGCGGCGATCGAAGGTATTGTTTCCTTCAAAGCGAATGTCGCGGATCTCATTCTTGCCCCCTTCGTCGATGACGAAAATGAGGTCGGCCCCCCGGCCCGTTTCCGAATCCTGAAATCGGTGGGTGATCGTCACATCGGGGTATCCGGAATCGGTGTAGAGTTTCTCAATGTTCTGTCTGGCGGTGATGATCATCTCATCACTGAGGGCACCACCGGCCTTGAGTTTGGATTCCTTGGCGAGCTTGGTGTCCTTGAATGCGGTGTTTCCCACGAAGCCAACGGCGATGAAACTCGGACGCGTCGTCACGGAATAGATCACCCGCACGTCCTCACCGATCGGCTCAGCCAGCACCCGCACGTCATTGACGAGGCCGGAAGCATAGAGCTCCTTGATGTCGTTATCAATCTTGTCGGTCCGATAAGGCGAGCCGGCAGAAAGCTGGATAAAGTTGCGCAAGCGAGCCTCATCCACAGTCGGATCTCCCTCGTAGCGGAAATCGACAGAAGAGACGTTCTTGCCCTCGAAATCCTGCGCGCTGACAGAGGTCGTCGAGAAGCCGAAGACTACCAGCGCCGCGAGAACCACCTGGCACGCCCGACGGGACGCGCCCCTAAAACCAGAAAAGGATGAAAGATCCATGTGAATTTGCGACTGGCGGGATAAAACCCGCCAACCGCCTCCCCCGTCAAGGACCATGTCCACCTAACGAGCGCACCTTCGCTTTGACAAGATGACCCGGTCCTCCTTAGTTTCCCGCTCCCGGCCCGGCAGCGAGCCTGCCGGATACCCGATTTCCATCATGAACATCACCGTCGACAAGCAGCCGAACTGTACCGCCAACCTTCGTGTCGAAGTCCCTTCAGACGCCGTCAAATCAGAGCGCGAGCGTATTCTCAGCGCCTATGCATCGCAGGCCAAAATCCAAGGATTCCGCCCTGGGAAGGCTCCACGCAAGGTCATCGAAGCCCGTTTCAAGAACTCCATCTCCGAAGAACTTCAGGAACGGCTGGTGCGCAAAGCTTTTGATGAAGCCCTGAAAAAGGAGGCCCTGAAGGTGCTGAGTTTCGGCAACCCCGCCGATTTTTCTGAAAACCCCGACGGCACGATCAGCTTCCACTCAACCCTCACCCTCGCTCCGGAAATCGAGCTCCCGGAATACAAGGGCGTGCCCGTCAAAGAGCCATCCGCCGAGATCACCGATGAGGAAATCAACCAGAACCTCGAGTCCCTCCGCGAGCGTTTCGCCGAATACGAAGACATCGAAGGCCGCGCCGCCGAGACCGGTGACCTCGCCGTGCTCGACTACAGTTCGACGCTTGACGGCCAACCGCTTGAAGAAGCCATCGGCAAGTCCGTCGGCTACCTTTCCAGCCGCAAAGGCTTCTGGATGAAGATCGACGAGCAGGCTTTCCTCCCCGGATTTACCGAGCAACTCATCGGCGCCAATCCAGGAGATGAGAAGGAGATCACCGTGACCGTCCCCGAGGACTTTCCCGTCGCCGAGCTCCGCAGCAAGGATCTCGTCTTCGCCGTCACCGTGAAAGAACTCAAGAAAGCCGTGCTCCCTGAACTGGACGACGAACTCGCCGCCAAACTCAGCGGCGGAAAGAACCTCGAAGAGCTCAAGTCGCTCGTCTCCCAGCAGATGACCTACGAAAAGCGGCGCAAGATCGATGACTACAAGGTCAATCAGATCGTCGAGCACTTCAATAGCCAGGTCGATTTCGAACTCCCCGAGGCACTCCTTCATCGGGAAACCCAGAGCCAGGCCGACACCCTCGTCCAACGCGGCGCGCAGTCCGGCATGAGCGAAGAAGAACTCTCCGCCCAGCAGGCCGAGATTTTCGCCACCGCCGGTCTCCAGGCCCGCACCAACCTCAAGACCAACTTCATCCTTCAGGAAATCGCCCATAAGGAGCACATCGTGGTTTCCGACCAGGAACTCGTCCAACACCTCGCGACCATCGCGAATCAGCGGAAGGAAAACCCGAAGAAGTTCATCAAGCAGCTCCAGAAGGACGGCCGCATTCCCGGCATCCGGAATTCCATGCTGATCGGCAAGGCCATTGACTTCATCCTTGAACACGCGACGGTGGAAGAAGTCTCCGGCGAGCCCGAAGAAATCGATTCCACTGAGCTATGAACCACTTCCCCACTTCCCTCCCCACCGCGGGCGGACCGACGAACAATTACTACGTTCCCACCGTCATCGAACAAGATGGCCGCGGCGAACGCGCCTTCGACATCTATTCGCGACTGCTGAAGGACCGCATCATCTTCATCGGCACGCCGATCGATGATTTCGTCGCCAACTCGGTGATCGCCCAGCTGCTTTTCCTGCAGATGCAGGACAACAAAAAGGACATCCACATCTACATCAACAGCCCCGGCGGCTCCGTCACGGCCGGCCTCGCGATGTATGACACCATGCAGTTCCTCACCTGCGACGTGAATACCTACTGCATCGGCATCGCCGCCTCGATGGGCTCAGTCCTCCTCACCGCTGGCACCAAAGGCAAGCGCTTCTGCCTGCCGAACTCCCACGTCATGATCCACCAAGTCTCCGGTGGCGCCCAAGGCACCGCCTCGGACGTCGAACGGACCATCGGCTTCATGTTCAACCTCAAGAAGCGCCTCAACGGCATTCTTGCCAAACACTCAGGAAAAACCGTCGAGGAAATCGAACGGGACTCCGATCGGGACAATTACATGGCAGCCGAGGAGGCCGTCGCCTATGGCCTTGTAGACAAGGTCCTCGAGAGCCGAAAAGAGCTCCCGGATGCCGTCAAGGAGGCCGCTGCTGACGCAGATGACGGAAATAATACGGACTCCTGAGCCGATTCAGGTTAGTCTCAAGGCGTCGGGGGGAAACTCCCCCGGCGCCTTTTTTCTGTTCCCTACCCACTGACACGATGGCCCGCGCCTCCAATCTCACGATGTGCTCTTTCTGCGGAAAGAGTCACTCCGAAGTGAAAAAACTCATCGCCGGACCCGGCGTTTACATTTGCAACGAATGCGTCGACGTCTGCTCGAACATTCTCGAAAAGGAACTTTCGACCTCCGACAGCAAGCCGAAGAGCGCTGGCCGCAGCGGATCGAAGCGTAAGCTCCTTTCCCCCGCCGAACTCCGCGCCAAACTCGATGACTTCGTCATCGGCCAGGAACAGGCCAAAAAAGTCCTCTCCGTCGCCGTTTACAATCACTACCAGCGCCTCAACCAAAGCGCGCCGCTCGACACCGACGAGTTCGACGAGGTCGAAATCGAAAAATCCAACGTCCTGCTCCTCGGCCCCACCGGCTCCGGAAAGACCCTGCTCGCCCGCACGCTTGCCCGCCTGCTCGACGTCCCCTTCTGCATCGTCGATGCCACCACCCTCACCGAAGCCGGCTACGTCGGTGAAGACGTGGAAAACATCATCCTGCGCCTCCTTCAAGCCTCCGACTTCGATGTCGAACGCGCCGAACAAGGCATCATCTACGTCGACGAAATCGACAAGATCGGCCGCAAGACCGACAACGTCTCGATCACTCGCGACGTCTCCGGCGAAGGCGTCCAGCAAGCCCTCCTCAAAATTCTTGAAGGCACCGTCTGCAACGTTCCCCCGCAAGGCGGACGCAAGCACCCGCAGCAGGAATACATCCAGATCAACACCGAGAAAATTCTCTTTGTTTGTGGCGGCGCATTCGTCGGCCTCGAGGACATCATCCACCGGCGACTCGGAGCAAGCACCCTCGGCTTCCATCAGATCGAAGAAGACAGGAGTGCCACCACCGGCGACATCCTTGAAAAAGTCCAACCGGAAGACCTCCTTCACTTCGGCCTGATCCCCGAATTCATCGGTCGCCTCCCCGTCATTTCCTCGCTCCGCAAGCTCACCGAAGACGAACTGGTCAACATCCTCACCGAGCCAAAGAACGCTCTCGTCAAGCAATACGGCAAGCAGCTCGCCCTCAACGGCGTGAAACTCCGCGTCACCCGCGACGCCCTGCGCGCCCTCGCCGAGGAGGCCGTCCGGCGCGGGACCGGTGCCCGCGCCCTGCGCTCGATCTTCGAACGCATGATGCTTGATATCATGTACGACATCCCGTCCCGCGACGACGTCGAGGCCGTCACCATCAACCGTCAGGTGGTCAAAGGCGACAAGCCCCCCGGCATCCGCAAACGCCGCAGCGACAAAGACGCCGCGTAGTGGAACCGTGGCTGGAGCGTCCCGCTCCAGTCCGTGCAAGGAGCGTCCCGCTCCGTCTTCGCAGGTTGCAAACGCTCTCTGAATCAGCTAGCCTAGTCGAAATGAGCACCGTCCTCGAAGCCTCCGAGATCTCCGCTGTGGGAGATGATCGCACCGCCTTCAATCTAGCGGTGTGGGACAAGATCGTCGCCAACACGGAGTTTGCAAAAATGGAGTATCGTTTCGAAACCGACGAACACGGCCAAATCATCATGTCACCTCCACCAGCTCCGAGCCATGGCGGCAAACAAGCAAAAATCTCCCATCTGCTTTGGCAAACAGCTCCGAACGGTCAGGTAATCTCCGAATGTCCAATCTCCACCAGCAAAGGCGTCAAAGCTGCCGATGTAACGTGGTGCTCATTGAGCGTGTGGTCCGAATCCAAGTCCCAATCCTGCCTCCTCCGCGCCCCGGAAATCTGCGTCGAAATCCTTTCGCCCTCGAACACCACCAGCGAGATCGAAGAGAAAAAGCAGCTCTACTTTGAAGCCGGTGCTCAAGAAGTCTGGATTTGCGCGCTGGATGGCCAAATGACGTTCTTCACCGAAACCGGCACCCTCCCGACTTCCCAAGTCTGCCCCGAATTCCCGCTGAGCATCTCCTGACTTTTTGGTTTAACCTTTGGGAGATCACAGGCCAGATTCTCCCAATGCGAGTGCTCACCCTGCTACTGCTTCCCGCGACCCTCCTCGCTCAGTCCGCAACGCTCCCCGACGCCGAGGAAGCCGCCTACCCCGCGATCGAGCGCTTTGTCCAAGTCCTCGAACAAGTCCGCCAGCGCCACCCGGACGCCGACAAGCTCGCCTACGAGCGACTCGTCAACCATGCCTTGGAAGGCATGCTCGCCTCCCTCGATCCGCACTCTTCCTTCATCCACCCTGAAATGGCGGCGATGATGAAAGATCAGCCCGACCTCGATCCGCACGTCCGCTCCCTCGGTCTCACCCTCGGCTGGCGCGACGACGGCCCTTACCTCGCCAAGGTCCTCCCCGGCTCCCCCGCCGCCGCCCTCATCCCCGGCTCCGCCATTCTCAAACTCGACGACCAAGACGTCTCCAAAATCCCTCCCGCCGATCTTCTTTCGCGCCTGATCCGTCGCCCGGGAGAGTCGAACACCTTTATCCTGAAATCCCCCGCCGAAGCCCGCCCCATCGAAGTCACTCTCACCCATCGCGCCGTCGAAAGTCGCGCCGTCACCCACTCCTACCTCATCGAAGGAAGCGATCCGCCCGCCGGTTACATCCGCCTCGCCTCCTTCACCGATGCCGCTCCGCGCGAAATCGAAGCCGCCCTCGATGAACTGGAAGACGCCGGCATGAAACGCCTGATCCTCGACCTCCGCAGCAACCCCGGCGGCTCCCTTCCCGCCACCGTCAACATCCTCGGCTACTTCCTCCCGCCCGTCACCGAAGTCGTCACCACCCGTGGCCGTGGCGGCGAAACCCTCGGCGAGCCCCTCAAAACTCCCGAGCGCCAGCGCCGCCAACGCGACTACCCGATCACCGTCCTCATCGATCGCATGTCCGCCTCCGCCTCCGAACTCACCGCCGGCGCCCTCCAAGACCTCAAGCGCGCCACCGTCATCGGTGAAATTTCCTACGGCAAGGGCTCCGTCCAAAACATCATCCCGATGGGCGGCGGCACCGCCCTGCGCCTCACCATCGCCACCTACCACACCCCGAGCGGCAACACCCCCCACCTCAAAGGCATCACCCCGGACGTCAAAATCGAGTTCACCGATGAGCTCCGCGAAAAATTCGCCCTCTCCCTCCGCCGCGACTCTCTTACACCCGAAGAATCCGCCAAACTCAAGGACTGGAGCGACCCAGCCATCAAAGCCGCTCTCGCCCAGTAAGAATCCACCAAACCCAAAGCCGCGACCAGATTGCCGATTGACCGTAAAGCAATATACCCATATTTATTGAAAACGACGATTGACCTCCCTGACGATATCCTCGAACGAACCAAGATCGCCGCCGCCCAGCGACGCACCACCATCAAGAACCTCGTGATCGAAGGGCTCGAGTCCGTGCTTCGGAAGCAAGAGACTCCCTCAGACCCAACTGAGGCCCTCGCCCGATTAAAGAAGGGCTACCACCTTGGCGGCAAAGCTCTGACCCGAGACGAAGCCCATGCCCGCTGAGCGATTTCTCGATACCAACAACTTGGAGTTTAAAGTTTAAGTTTTAACGTTTTGCCCAATGCTGCTCCTCGCCATCGAATCCTCCTGCGACGAAACCGCCGTCGCCATCCTTTCCGGCGAACCCGGACAGCCCGCGCAGATCCTCGCTTCGGAAATTTCCAGCCAGATCGAACTCCACCGCGCCTACGGCGGCGTCGTCCCCGAACTCGCCTCGCGAAACCACTCGCTCCACCTCCGTCCTCTCGTTGAACAAGCACTCACCACCGCCAGAGTCACGCTCAAGGACATCGACTGCTTCGCCGCCACCTCCGGCCCCGGCCTCGCCTCGTCCCTGCTCATCGGTGCCACGGCCGCCAAAGCTCTCGCCGCCGCCGCCGGCAAACCCTTCATCGCCGTCAACCACCTCGAAGGCCACCTGCTTTCCCCCTACGTCGCTCAGGGAAATGTTCCACCCCATATTGCGCTGATCGTCTCAGGCGGCCACACGCTGCTGTTAGATGTCGAAAAACCCGGCCTCTACCGGCGTCTTGGATCAACCCGCGACGATGCCGCTGGCGAAGCCTTCGACAAGGTCGGCAAAATGCTCGGCCTGCCGTATCCCGGCGGACCTGAAATCGAAAAGACCGCCAAAGGCGGCAACCCGGCAGCCTTCAGTTTCCCTCGATCCATGATCAAGGACCCTGGCTTCGACTTTTCATTCTCCGGCCTGAAAACCGCCGTCCTTTACACCCTCACCGACCAAAATCCGAACGACGGCACTCCTCGTACTTCGGACCTGCCCGATCTCTGCGCCTCGTTCCAACAGGCCGTCATCGACGTGCTCGTCGCCAAGACCCTCCGCGCCGCCCGCCACAGCGGACGCCGCACCGTCGCTCTCTCCGGTGGCGTCTCGCTCAATCAGGCCCTACGAGACGCCTTTTCCCGCGCCTGCGAAAAAGAAGGCCTGACCCTGCTCACCGCCGACTCCGGCCTGTGTACCGACAACGCCGCGATGATCGCCTTCGCCGCCCTCTTGCACCACTTCGAAGGCCGCCACTCCCCGCTCGACGCCGACATCGACCCCAACTTGTCTCTGGCACCCGCCTGAAGCCCGCGCTAACTTGTGCCCATGCCGACTTGGAGCGAAATTTGCGCCGACCCATCACTGCGCGATCTCCCCTACAAGATCGAAACCAACCGATTTGGAAACATCATGATGAGGCCCGTGAAAGGCTGGCACGGTGACCGCCAGTTCGAAATCCTCAAGATTATCTCGCAGCTGCTGCCGGACGGACGGCCCATACCCGAGCCCCCCATCCAAACCGCTGATGGCGTCAAAGTCGCCGATGTTGGATGGTTCACCATGGACCGACTCAGACCCATCCGGCGCGCGACCGTCTATCCGATCGCTCCTCAAATTTGCGTGGAAGTCCTTTCCGGATCAAACAGCCGCTTGGAGATGCTCGGCAAAATGAATCTCTATTTCGACGCCGGAGCATCCGAAGTCTGGCTCTGTGGCGAGGAGGGAGAAATGGAATTTTTCACCCCAGAGTCACCGGAACCCATCGAAGCCTCGCATCTGTGTCCGGGCTTCCCGTCTCAAATCGAGCTCGACTAAACGTTCGGTCGCGCATTGCCACCATTTATTCCTTGGCGCATGGCGCTTCTTGACGGTTCCTTGGAGGCACGCGATGGCTTACCAAACGATCATCTTCGACTTTGACGGCACTCTCGCGGACACGCTTGAGGAAAGCCGCCAGATTTTCAACCGCCTCGCCCCCGACTACAAACTGCGCGAAGTCACCATAGAAGAGCTACCGTCACTCCGCCATTTCTCCCTCAAGGAACTGCTAGATCACCTCAAGATCCCCAAGCGCCGGGTTCCCGGCCTGATCGCGCGCGGCACCTCGATGATGCGTGGAAACATCACCAAGCTCGCCCTGATCAACGGTCTCGATGAAATCATCCCCCAACTCCGCGAACGCTGCGATGCCTTCGGCGTGCTGACATCAAACGCACCGGCCAACGTCGACCTATTCCTGCGAGCCAAGGGTCTCCGCAGTCATTTCAATTTCATCTCGTCGACCTCCAAGCTCACGGGAAAAGCCAAGCATCTCAGGGCCATCCGCAAGACTTTCTCACTGAAATCCGAGGAAATGCTCTATGTCGGCGACGAAATCCGTGACATCAAGGCCTCGAAAAAAGCCGGAATCCCCGTGGCAGCCGTGACTTGGGGCTTCAATTCCCCGGAGGCGCTCACCGCAGAGACCCCCGAGCACCTCATTTCCTCACCCGATCAGCTGCTCTCCCTGCTGCCTCCCGTTTGAGCGGAACGCAATCCGCATTCGACAAATCCGTCGGAACCTCGTCAATTCCCCCCCATGAGCGACGAGCGCAACGATTTGCCCGATACCGAGAACACTGAAGTGGTGATTGATAACACCGAGCCCACCAGTTCTTCCGAGACCACAACTTCCAAAAACCGCGCGCCATCCCCGGTGATCCTCGCCTTCTGCATGGTCATCGTCGGACTCCTCATCGTCCTCATCATTCAGGGCATCAAACCAGGCGGCACCATGTCCTCAGCCGACAGCCCCAGCATGGACGCCCTCAAGGCCGATATCGAAACCCGCCGCACCCTCCTCAACCGCGAACGCATCGCCATGGGCCTCGAACCAATGGCTGGAGCCAGTGGAACCGAGGCCGCCGAAGAGGTCGCCGCCCGTCTGAAGACTGACGCCGATACTCTCGCCTCACTCGCCGGAAGCTTCCAAACCCTGCTCGAAGACAAGGACCGCGAACTCGATCTCGCCCGCAAGGAAGCCATCGACTCGCTCAAGGAAACCCAACGCATCCGTGAATTGCTGGAAGCCGTCCGCATCGAACGCGACAAGGCCCTCCTCGATGCGACCCGAAACCGCACGCTTCAAGCTCAGCTCGACGACGCCAACAACCGCATTGCCCTGCTTGATGCCGAACTCCTCCGCCTGCGCGACGAGCCCGCCCGCCTTCAGCAAGAACTCCTCGCCTGCCAGTCAGATCGCTCGCAATTGTTAGATCGCATCGCGCAGCTCGAGGCTCAGCTCAACCACGCCAGCCTCTTCGCCAGCACGGAAAATGAGATCTTGAAGGAAGCCATCGAGCTCTTCCGTGCGCTCCGGAAGCTTGAAGGAAAGCCCGACTCCGAAATCATGAGCGCCTACTCGAGCTTCGGAAATAAAATGGGAGCCGTCGTCCTCAAGAAATGCGACTTCGCCACCGGTTCCGCCGAAATCGCCCCTGAACTCCGCGCAGGCATCATGGACACCGTGGCTGAGGTCCCTGAAGGTGCGATGATCTTCGTCGTGGGCTACGCATCGCGCACTGGAAACGTCGACAGCAATCAAACCCTCTCCTCAGACCGTGCCACCGCCGTCGCGCAGCTCCTCGACAACGCCAAGCAGCCGAACCAGCGCGTTCAGGCCGTCTACCTCGGCCAAACGGACCGCTTCAGTAGCCGTGTCCCTGAGCGAAACCAAATCGTCGAAATTTGGCAGATCCTTCCGCCAAGCCTTCGCTAAGCCGAACCTTGTGCTGCCGGTCTACGAGCACTCGGATATGCCCTCTAACGCAGGGCGTTGAAATACCACTCCGCCAACTTCCAGCCACCGAAGAACCAGGTGATGGCACCCAGCACGATGAAGGGTCCGAATGGCAACTTCACGCCAAAGCCGACCCGTCCCAGCAGGGCCGCAAGAATCGCATAGAGCGAACTGGCGAAGAGGCTAAAGAACACGCCGGACCATCCAAAGAAAGCGCCGACGACCCCCATCAGGTGCACATCACCCATCCCCATCGCTTCACGCGGAATCACCGCGCTCGCCGATGTTCCTTCCAGCGATTGAATCTCTTCCAGATCGACCTTCTTGCCACCGGGTAACTCGATGCCGTTTTCAAGCAGGATAATCTTTCCGGCCTCGACGTCTTCCCCATTTAGCTGAATCGAATTCGCCTCAATGATCAGCCTGTCGGACTTTCGAAAAAAGATATCCCACCATTCGATCTTCTCATCGCCCATGTGAAAAACGATCGTTTCCTCATCAGTCTTCGGTTCCTCCAAATGCCACGCCACCGGTTCATCGAAGCTCAGCTCCTTTCGCCCGAACGCCAGCTTGCCTAACAGGACTACCGCCCACAGCCCGAAGAAACCGATCACCCAGCCAATCAGCGCCTGATAGACGCCACCAAGCCACGTTGGATCCGGTGAAGCCCAAGCTGCCATGTCTGAAAGCATCGGCATCAAGGCCGCCGCGATGAAACCGGCCAGCGTGCCACTGATCGTCAACTCCAGCGGGATGATCATGTGCTCCGCATCGATGAAGGTGATCGCCACAAAAGCCGCCGTCATGAACCACAGCGGCAGCAGTGCCAGCATCTGCACGCTGAACGCCTTGCCCCCCGTGTGCTGAATCACCAACCAGCCGACGAGCGCAAAAAGAATCGCCGTGATCAGTTCCACCATGACGTAGCGCGCCGCGATCGGCGCCTTGCAGTTCGCGCATTTGCCCCGGAGGGCCAGCCAGCTCACCAGTGGAATGTTCAGCCGCATCGGAATGTCACCCTTGCACTTCGGGCAGAATGAACGCTTCGGATTGTTCACCGAAAGCCCCAGAGGCAATCGATAGATCACCACATTCAGAAAGGACCCGATGCAGGCACCAATCAAAAACGCAGGCAGCAACCACATCGGATGATCAAGAGGCGGATAAATCACGAACGAGAGTGAACATGAATCCAATCATTTCGGAAATCCGAAATTTCGGAGACGACCGGAACGGCGCGCTTCCAAGCGCCATGGCGTGGGAGGGAGGCTTTCAGTCGCCTGCTCTCACCCCTTTTTCCCAAAGCGCTTCTCCAGAATCTCTCTCCGGAACCCGAAAATCGTTTTCAACTTTGGAGCCACAAAAATCCCATGCCCCAGCTCACCAAACGGCCAAAACGGCATCGCATAGTGAACCAGATCCTTCATCAGCACTCCCCCTTCCACCTCCTCGAACCAATGCCGATGGTGCCAGAATTTGTAAGGTCCAAAGCGCTGCTCATCGACAAAAGACTTCCCCTCATCTACCGCTTTGATCTCCGTCACCCAGGGAATCCACACCCCAGGCAGCAGCTTCACTTGATAAGTGATGATCTGCCCCTCGTGCATCACCTCCGATTTCAGACTCTCGATCTTGAAACCCAACTCAGGCGGCGTGATCTCATCGAGATTCCGCGGCGACGAAAAGAACTCCCAAGCCTCCGTCATCGAAATCGGCAAGAATTGTTCCTGTTGAAGCGCGTGAATCATCGTCTTACAACCTGTCACCGCATTCCCATTCGTCAATAAACGGCTCACCCTACTTCACAAGCTCCATACTCACCGCCCGCTGCGGCACCCCTTCATCATCACGGATACAAGCCGTCACCACCGGCACTTCCCGCGACCAATCAAAGCTCAGCGTCCCAAAGTTCGCAGGACGGAAATTCCGTCCCTCGCGATACTTGTTAGGCTCATCGTTCCCGCCACCGAGCGCCAGATTCAGGCTGCTCGATGTGATATCATAAAGCGGATAGCCACAGCTTTCCCGATCCACCGAGATCTCCGCGAGGTGACGGTCCCCACTCAGAACAATCACCGGCAGCACATCAGCGCGCGCCAGCAACTTCAGCATCCGAGCCCGCTCTTTCGGAAAGTTCGCCCACTTCTCAAATCGATGCTCCTCCGCAAGAAACTGGATCGAAGACACCACAATGTTCACCTGCGCCTTGCTCCCCACCAAAGTCTCCTCCAACCATTTCCACTGGGCCTCCCCGAGCATCTCAAGATCCGAGCCAATCTCATCCCGGTGATAGCGCGTATCCAGCAGGACCACCCGCACCTGCTTCCCCTTGGGACCAAAGTCCGAAAAGCCATAAACTCCCTCCTGCTTCCGTCGTGGGCTATCAGCTGGTTCATCCAGAAAATCCAGCAACTCCTTCTGCATCGCCACCTTGCTCGCAAACTCCTTGCCAGCATCATTCTTCCCATAATCGTGATCATCCCAGGTCCCGATCACCTTTGTTTCACTCCGCAACTTCGCATACTCCGGATGTTCCCGGACCAACTGATACTTCTGCCGCAAAACCGCCGCATCCGGGCTGTCGCCGTAGATGTTATCGCCCATCCAGATGAACACATCCGGCTTCAAATCCACTACCACCTTGAGCGCCGGTGCCGGACGGGTCTCCTTGAAGCAGGAAGCAAAAACAATCTCATGAACCTCCGGCTCTGCTGAGAATCCCAGAGTCGAAGCAAGGGCCAAAATCAGACATGACTTTCTCATGCCGCCATTCAGCCCCCGATCATCAAACTGGCAAGCTCTTCCGCCTCAGGAAGCCCGATTATACTCGTCCACCTGAGCATTCAGCGTGAAGTAATCATAGAGGTAGCCGATGCCAAACAAGCCAACCGTCACCAGCCAAAGCAATCCCGTCCAAACCTTACCGAGGTAAAAACGGTGGATGCCCAAATAGCCGAGAAAGGTCTGCAAAATCCACGCAACCGAATAGTCCGCCTTGCCCGAAGCATACTTCTTCGCCGCATCCCGCTCCATCCCCGGAATCAGGAACAGGTCGATCAGCCAGCCAATGCCAAGAAGACCCAGCGTGAAAAACCAGATCACCCCGGAAATCTGCTTCCCAAAGTAAAAGCGGTGGGCGCCGAGGAAGCCAAAGATCCAAAGCAGATAACCGATCGTCTTGCTGTGAGTGGGTCGAGTCGTTTCAGTCATGCCCGAATCATCACCCACATTTCCCCCACCGCCATGGGAATTCCATGACGATTATGGAATGGCTGAATCCAAAACTAAGCCTTCGCCGCCTTCTCCATCCGCTTGCGGACGTTGGCATCAAGGATGCGCTTGCGCAGACGGATCTTCAGGGGAGTCGCCTCCACCAGTTCATCGCCTTCGATGTATTCGATCGCACGCTCCAGGGAAAAGTCGACGGGCGGCTGGAGCTTCGAAGTCTTGTCCTTGCCGGCCGATCGCATGTTATCAAGGTGTTTCTCCTTGACCGGGTTCACCGGGAGGTCGTTCGCACGTGGGTTCTCACCCACCAACATGCCCGCATAAATCTTGTCGCCAGGTCCGACAAAGAGGCGGCCGCGATCTTCGAGCGCTTGCAGCGAGTAAGTCGTCGCCGTGCCCATTTCCATGGAAACCAGAGTGCCCGTGATCCGGGTCACAATCTCGCCAGCGTGAGCGGCGTATTCCTTGAACAAGTGACTCATGATGCCGTGACCCGAAGTCAGGTTCACCAGCTCGGTTTCAAAACCAATCAAACCACGCGTCGGAATGTTCGCTTGAATCAAACTGCGACCGCTCGCCTCCACATCCATGTGCTCAAGGATGCCCTTGCGGTTCGCAAGAGCCTTGAGAATGCCCTGCGTGTATTCATCCGGCGCTTCGACGTAGAGTGTTTCGAAGGGCTCCTGGAGATGACCCGCATCATCGCGACGGAGAATCACCGTCGGACGGGAAACCAAAAGCTCGTACCCTTCACGACGCATCTGCTCCACAAGCACTGCGATCTGCATCGCACCCCGTGCGGAAACCGTGAACACACCCGACTGATCGGTGTCTTCCACTTCGATCGAAATGTTCGTCTTCGTTTCCTTCATCAGGCGGTCACGGATCGCACGCGAAGTCACGTGCTTGCCTTCCTTGCCGGCAAATGGTCCGTCGTTGATCGAGAACTGCATCTGCACGGTCGGAGGATCAATTGCCACGAATGGAAGCGGCTCCGCATCTTCGCTGGCTGCCAGCGTGTCACCGATGTCGATGTCTTCGATGCCGGCCGCGATACCCACAATACCACCCGCACCGCAACCTTCGGAGTCCGCCGTTTCCAGACCCGAGTAAGTGAATGTCTTCATCACCTTGGAGCGCACCTTGGTGCCGTCCTTGCGAAGCAGCCAGAGATTGTCGCCCTTCTTGATCGAACCACCGAGGATCTTACCGATCGCCACACGACCGACGTAATCATCCCAGTCAATGTTAGAAACGAGCATCGAGAACGGCGCATCTTCCTTCGCATCCGGCTCGGGAATGTATTCGATGATCTTTTCGATCAGCGGCACACAGTCCTTCCGCTCACCGTCCGGCGTATTCATGAAGTAGCCATCACGCGCGGATCCATAGAGGAAAGGCGCTTCGAACTGGTCTTCGCTCGCATCGAGATCGAGGAAAAGCTCTAGCACCTGATCGTGCACCTTTTCAGGAGTGGAAAGCGGACGGTCGATCTTGTTGACCACCACGATTGGCTTCAGCCCTTCCTGCAGCGCCTTGCGCAAAACGAAGCGCGTCTGAGCCTGCGGACCACCGGTCGCATCGACGACGAGCAACACGCCATCGACCATCTTCATCACGCGCTCCACTTCGGCACCGAAGTCGGCGTGACCTGGAGTATCCACGATGTTGATCGTGTAGCCTTCCCACAGGATGGCGGTATTCTTCGCCTTGATGGTGATCCCTTTTTCCTTCTCAAGATCCATCGAGTCCATCGCGCGCTCCTGCGTCGCTTGATTCTCGCGATAGGTTCCTCCAGCTTGGAGAAGCTGGTCCACGAGCGTGGTCTTCCCGTGGTCAACGTGAGCAATAATGGCGAGATTTCGGACTTTCAGAGACATGGTAGCAGTTCCCGGATTGGACGGGCGGCGGCGCTATGCCCTCATTTTCGGCCCATGGCAATAGCGGAGTAGCGATTTGAATGCACAAGCCGGAGTGGCGCTTTCCCAAGCGCCATCGCTGGGCAAGGCGGATTTCAGACGCCCGTCAGCCAGTCATTCCACCCGCCATCCACCTCTCCACATCCAGATCCTCCTCGATCTCCCTTCCCTCAATCATCCACTCCACCAGCCGCCGAGCCACTCCCGGCGCGTAGAGCGAGCCCTTCGAGCCCAGCCCATTGAATCCCACCGCCCCATCCGGCAGCCGCCCGATCAGCGGCATACTCCGCCTCACGATCGGCCGGATCCCCGCCTCATGAGCCACCAACTCCCACTCCTCGACCCCAAGACCGCTCAAAATTTCACTTACCCGCAGCCTTCCCGCCTCCGTCGGCTCCCCATTCAGCTCATTCCATTCGTAGGTCGCGCCCGCCTTGAAAACCCCCTCACCCACCGGCACCAACCATCCTCCGCCACCAATCAAAATCCGCGACTCATCCCCCCGCGGGATTCGCAAGGTCAGAATCTCCCCCTTCGCGCAGCGATGCTCCCCCATCGTCCCCTTGATCAATCCGAACGCCCCCTCACATCTCACCACTCGAACATTTCCCAACTTCGACTTTCCCCACTCAAATTTCCCCCGAGTCCCCTCACAAAACCCTTTCACATCCACCCGGCCCCCACCCCGCAAAGTCACCGCCGCCCGCCATCCATCGACGTTTTCCTCAACGCCTTCCACCCAAGACGCGACCTCCGGCCTCTCGAGCTTCCCCGAAACCTTCCGCCATTCCTTCTCACTCACCAGACGAACTACCGGCAGTGGGAACCACAGTTGTCTCCCCATCTCAGCCCCCACCTTCCCGAAAAATTCTACTGCCTCAGGAAGAAAATCCCCAATCCTCCAGCTTGGCTCGAAATTTTTCCCGGTCACCGGGTTCAACAAACCCGCCGCCACCGGCGACGCCGCCCCCACCCGCGTATCATCCCACCCCCGGAAATCCGCTCCCGCCCAATGCAAATGCCAGCCGAGACAGCAGCCCGCCAAACCCTGTCCCACAATCTCAAATCCGCTCGCCTCTGACATCCAGAACCTTCTACACCTCCACCACACCCATGCCCACCCTTTTCCTTGAGGCTAAAAAATCAACCATCATTCCTTCACAGTGAAACTTTTCTCTTTGCCTTTCCCCATTCCCGTCAATAATGACCGGCGAAACTTTCCATGCCTGAAGGTCCGCCCATCGATTTCTCCGTCCTCCGAGATGTCCGCAAACAAGCTGGCATGACGCTCGACGAACTCGCGAAGCGCTCGAAACTCTCCATCGCGAGCCTCTCCAAGCTCGAGCGCAACCAGTCCATGGTCGGAATTGACACTCTTTTCCGCATCGCCCGAGTCTTCGGCCTCTCCGCCTCCGACCTCCTTTCCCTCGCGGAATCCAGAACCGCTCACATCAAACAAATCGAGCGCTACCAGTCCGGTCCCTTCGACTTCGAAAAGCTCTCTTGGCAGGGCGTCGACCTCTTCCACGCCTCCGCCAAAACCGGCACCTCCCTCCAACACCCCGAAGCCCACGGCGACGAACACGAAATCTGCTGGGTCCGCAGCGGCCGCATCCACATCGCCTTCAGCCACGAAGAACACACCCTCAAACCTGGCGAAGCCATTAAGTTCGACGCCGTCCTGCCCCACACCTACGAAATCCTCGAAGACGCCGAACTCATCATCACCCACCTCACAAAAACCCATCGATTCTAACCCAACCTCTTCCAACCATGATTAAGCTCGACTCCGCCCCAACCCTCGATGCTCTCAAACCCAAACTCGACCAGTTCTTCGGCCTCGCCAAACAGAAGGTCGAATCCATCGACTGCGAATACGACGACGCCAAAGGCTCACCCGTTTTCACCGTCGGAGGAAAATACACCACCCGCGGCTGGACCGAGTGGACCGAAGGCTTCCGCTACGGCATCTCCATTCTCCACTTCGATGCCACCGGCGACGAAGCCTCCCTCAAGTCCGGACGTGACCGCACCGTCTCGGCCATGGCAAGCCACGTCTCGCACATCGGCGTCCACGACCACGGCTTCAACAACCTCTCCACCTACGGCAACCTCCGTCGCCTGATGCTCGAAGGCCGCATCGCCGAAAATGAGTGGGAAAAGAATTTCTACGAACTCGCCATCAAAGTCAGCGGCGCCGTCCAGGCCGCCCGCTGGACCGAACGCCAGGGCGGCGGCTTCATCCACTCGTTCAACGGCCCCCACTCGCTCTTCGTCGATACCATCCGCTCCTGCCGCATCCTGATGCAGGCCCACCTGCTCGGCCACTGCCTCATGGGCGAAGGCGACAAAGCCATTTCCCTGCTCGAACGCGCCCTGCTCCACATCGAGTCCACCGCAAAATTCTCCGTCTTCTACGGTGAAGGACGCGACATCTGGGACATTGCCGGCCGCACCACCCACGAAGCCATTTTCAACACCAAAGACGGGGCCTATCGCTGCCCGAACAGCCAGCAAGGCTACACCGGATTCTCCACCTGGACCCGAGGACAAGCCTGGGCTGCCGTCGGCTTTGCCGAAGAACTAGAGCTCCTGGCCACACTC
>Ga0100401_1000504_pt1 | contig 31873 bp, 33 predicted proteins | sample CryGeymeta201525_FD_80421 | JGI IMG/M metagenome (GOLD analysis project Ga0100401, IMG submission 80421) | Groundwater microbial communities from Crystal Geyser aquifers in Utah, USA - Crystal Geyser metaG 2015-25 | ecosystem: Environmental > Aquatic > Deep subsurface > Groundwater | place: USA... | reverse complement strand
TGCCGTGCTTGGCCTTACTTTACGCTCTCACCCCTTGTCCCTGTTGCGTGAGCAGCTATCAAAAGCAAAGCTACTCAGCGCCACCCAGCTGCGCCAACTGCCGCACGGTCGGCTGGTGCGCGCTTGCGGATTGGTGACCATGCGGCAAAGCCCCGGCACCGCCCATGGCGTGACGTTTGTGACGCTGGAGGACGAAACCGGCTGCGTCAACGTGATCGTCTGGAAGGCGCTGAAAGAAAAGCAGCGCGCCGAATTGCTGCATGCCAAACTGCTGGCGGTGCACGGCACCTGGCAGCGTGACGAGGGCAGTGGTGGCCAGGTGTGCCATGTGGTGGCGGGTTTTCTGAAAGATCTCACGCCCTTGCTGGGCGAACTCGCCACGTCCAGCCGCGACTTTCATTGAAAGGGCAGTAGACGGGTGTGATTCAAAGTGGCGTGGGGCAAACGCATCCCGTGAAACCGGCGTGTCGACTGGGTCATGCGCATGCGGTTACGTGTGCTGAACATCTGCAAAGGCTATTCAAATGTGTAGACAAAGGTGTACCATTGCACGATGAAAATCTCGGGGTTCGAATGGAACGACGGCAACTGGCCATTATGCGAACAAAACTTAAACCCATGCCAACCCTGGGCAGCGATACGGATGCGCAGCAGTTTGTCGAGAACGCTGACCTTTCAACCTATGACCTGTCGGGCTTCAAGCCGATGCGGTTTGAATTCGAGCCCAAGGCGGCCGCTTTGAACATGCGTCTGCCCCAAAACTTGCTGGACGCCTTGAAGCTGAAGGCCAAGTCGAAAGGAATCCCATACACGCGCTACGTCAGGTTGTTGCTTGAAAGTGATGTTGCAAATTAATTGGGGTCAGATTCCAATTAATTTATAAGAAATAGGCTGCTAGCCCTTACCCCAAAAGCGTCAATAGCTCTTAAGTAAATAGCATTTTGGTTAGGTAGAGTGTGCTCCGTTCTCGATACGCATGCGGTAAGCGCTTCAATCACGGCATTCGGTTTGTGCGCAATGACGTTCAGCAGCACCAGCGCAGGCTGTGTCACACCTGCATGTTCATGATGTCGGTGTAGGCCTGCACCATGCGGTTGCGCACGTGCAGCGTGGCCTGAAAGCCGATTTGCGCTTTCTGGATCGCCACCATGGTTTCTTCGAGGCTGACCTTGGGGTTTTCGAGTTGCACTTCACGTTGCAGTTGCCCCGCCTCGCTTTGCGCCGCGCTGACCGACGCCAGCGCGCCTTTGAGCGCGCCGGCAAAACCCTCTGACGCCGCGCCACCGGCGACCCGACCGAGCGTGGCACCAACGCCGCCGGGGCGCAGGGCGATCGGCATGGTGGTGGGGGTAAGTCGCAGGTTCATGGTACTTTGACAGCTTGGGATTAAGGTGATGGCAGGATGCTAGCGAAGCAATTGGCAAAACATAAATTTGAAGTGGAGGGTAAAAGCCGGTCTTATCAAGCTCATGTTTTGCCAACTGCGTCAAATAATCACCGCCATCCGGGTTGGAACCGGCCACCCCCTTACGGAACAAAGTCATGCCTGCCGCACCTGCCATTTCCACCATCGCGCTCAATCCGACGCTCGGTCAAAAGCTTGCCGGGATGGACCGCACTCAAAAAATGCGTCTGGCGTTGGGCGTGGCTTTGTTGGTGGTGATTGGTATTGTGGGCTTGGTCATGGGGCGTCAGGCTGAATGGCGCGTCCTGTATGCTGATTTGGCCGACAAGGACGGTGGCGCCATCGTCGCCCAGTTGACGCAGATGAATGTGCCCTACCAATACGCTGCCGGTGGTGGCGCCATTTTGGTGCCTGCGGACAAGGTGTACGACACGCGCCTGCGCCTGGCTTCGCAGGGCTTGCCCAAGGGTGCGGTCACCGGTTACGAGCTGATGGACACCGCCAACCGCTTTGGTATGACGCAGTTTCAGGAGCGGCTGACGTTTCAGCGTGGCTTGGAAGGCGAGCTGACACGCTCGATCCAGGCGCTGTCGTCGGTCTCGAGTGCCCGGGTGCATCTGGCACTACCCAACCAGAACGGGTTTTTTCGCGAACAGCAAAAGCCGTCGGCCTCGGTGGTGGTGGGCCTGAACGCCGGACGCACGCTGGACCGGGCGCAGCTGGCCGGCATCATTCACCTGGTGTCGTCGAGCGTGCCCGAGATGGACCCCAAAGCCGTGAGCGTGCTCGACGACACCGGCAAACTGCTGTCGACGCCGCCCGACGACGGTACCGGCAGCGGCGGTGATGCGCAACAATTGCAACGCGTGCAGCAGATGGAGCAGCTCTACAGCAGCCGCATCATGGATATTCTGGAACCGGTGGTCGGTCGCCAGAACGTGCGCGCGCAGGTCTCGGCTGAGCTGGATTTTTCGCAGACCGAGTCGACGTCTGAACTGTTTAAACCCAACCAGACGCCCGATGCCAGTGCCGTGCGCAGCCAGCAGGTGATGGAAAGCGGCGCCGCTGCGGCCGGTGCGGCGGCGACCGGTGTGCCCGGTGCGGTGAGTAACCAGCCGCCGGGCCCCTCCTCTGCGCCGATCAACGGTGCAGCGCAGACGCCCACGGCGGCGGGTGCAGGCTTGGCCGGCAATGGCGCACGCAAAGAATCCATCGTCAATTACGAAGTCGACAAAACGGTGCGCGTCGTGCGTGGCAGCACCGGCACCATCAAGCGTATCAGCGCGGCGGTGGTGATCAACCACATGACCACCACCGATGCCAAGGGCAAAACGACGACCGCGCCAATGAGCGACGCCCAGCTGGAAAAGCTCACCTCGCTGGTGCGTGAGACCATTGGTTTCAACAAGGAGCGGGGTGATTCGGTGAACGTGGTGACCGCGCCGTTTACCGTCGACAAGCTCAAGGTGGAACCGCTGCCGGTATGGCAGCAGCCGGTGTTGCTGGATTTGCTGCGCAGTTTTGCCTGGCCGGTCGGGACGCTGTTGTTTGCCGCGCTGGTGTTGCTGGGCGTGGTGCGCCCGGCGCTCAAGGTGTTGGCGCAGCCGGTGCCCGCGCGTGCCGGGGCGGCGGCACTGGATGCCGTTGAGGCGGAACAGCCCGATCGCCCCTTGCTGACCCCGTCGCTGGCCGCACCGCAGCAGACGGTTGAACCGACGCCGGCTGAACTGGCGTTGGAAGATGCCCGCAAATTGACGCGTGACAATCCTGCTGCAGTTGCTAACATCGTCAAAACCTGGATCAACGGCGAAGCGCCGGCCTGATGACCGGTATTGAACGGGACGATTGAGACCATGTCACAAACCGACGGATTGGATGATGCTGCCATTTTGATGATGTCTCTGGGCGAGGCCGAGGCGTCAGAGGTATTCAAGCATTTGTCACCCAAAGAAGTGCAAAAGCTGGGTGAGGCGATTGCCCGGACCAAGGCGGTCACGCGTGAGCGCGTCAATGAGGTGGTCGATAAATTCACCGGCGTGGCGGCGGCGCAAAGTTTGCTGGTGTCCAACTCGGGCGAATATGTGCGCTCGGTGCTCAAACGCGCGCTGGGTGATGACAAGGCGACGCTGCTGATTGATCGGATTTTGCAGGGTGGCGACGTCTCGGGCATCGAGAGCCTGAAGTGGATGGAGCCCTCAAGCGTGGCCGAGTTGCTACGCAACGAGCATCCGCAAATCGTCGCGGCGATCCTGGTGCACCTGGACTTTGACCAGGCGGCCGATATTCTGAAATTTTTCAACGAGCGCCAGCGCAACGAGGTGATGCTGCGCGTGGCCACCATGGAAGGCATTCAGCCGACGGCGCTGAAAGACCTCAACGAGGTGTTGTTCAAGGTGCTCGCCGGCGGTGACAAGATGCGCAAGTCGTCGCTGGGTGGTGTCAAGACGGCGGCCGAGATGATCAACCTGATGGGTACCGCCATTGAAGGCACGGTGATCGAGTCGATCCGCAACCATGACCCGGATCTGGCGCAGAAGATCATGGACAAGATGTTCGTCTTTGACGACGTGATCAAGCTCGACGACAAGTCGATCCAGACCGTGCTCAAGGAAGTGTCGTCTGACGTGCTGATCGTCGCGCTCAAAGGCGCGCAGCCCGAACTCAAAGAGAAATTTTTGGCCAATATGTCCACCCGCGCGGCCGAGTCGCTGCGTGAAGACCTGGAGTCGCGCGGGCCAATGCGCTTATCTGAAGTTGAGGCGCAGCAAAAAGAAATTCTCAAGACCGTGCGGCGTCTGGCCGACGAGGGCACGATTGTCATTGGCGGTGGTGCTGATGACCAGATGGTATGACCATGCGCAATTACGATCGTTTTATCCCTGGCGAAGAAATCAAGGATGTCGCCCAGTGGCAGTTTGGTGCCATCGATACCGCCGCCCAGTTGCTGCAGGCGCAGGTGCAGGCGCGCGAGGCACAGGAACAGTTGCAGGCGTTCGAGGCGCTGCGCCAGCAGGCGCACCAGGACGGCTATGCCGCCGGTGTCGCGCAGGGCAGGTTGGCCGCCGAGCAGGCGCTGCAGCAACAGATGCGCGATTTTTTGGCAAACCAGGCCAACGATGCGGCAAAGCAACTGGCGCAGCTGTTTGCGTCGACCCAGCGGCAACTGCAAGAGGCCGAGCAGACCATGGCGCAGGGCCTGTTGACGCTGGCATGTGAGTTGGCGCGCCAGGTGTTGCGGCGTGAACTGGCGGTCGACTCCCAGGCGGTGGTGCCGGTGATCAAGGAGGCGCTGACCTTGCTTGCAGCCGAGCACAAGACGGCGGTGGTGAAGCTGGCCCCGGCTGACCTGGCGGCGCTGGGTGAGCTGATTCAGGCTGAATTTGGCGGTCTGGGCCTGATCTTGCGGGAAGATGCGCAATTGCAGCAAGGTGATTGCGTGGTGGAGTCGGCGGGCACCGTTGTGGATGGCACCGTCGGCAAGCGCTGGCAGCGCGCCGTGGCCACGCTGGGCTTGACGAGCAGTTGGGAGCACACCGATGACCCCGCTTGACGCCAACCTGAAGTGGGAGAGCTTTTTCGCCAACGCGCAGAAACGCGTGCAGGGCGCGGGTGCGCTGGAAGTGCGCGGTACCTTGACCCGCCTGGCCGGCCTGGTGCTGGAGGCGGTCGGCATCCGGGTGCCGGTGGGCTCGCAGTGCTGGATTCGCACCCACGGGCAGGCGCCGGTGTTGACCGAGGTGGTCGGGTTTTCAGGCGACCGGGCTTTTTTAATGCCCGCCGGCGATGTCCACGGTTTGTCCAGCGGCGTCAGCGTGGAACCGGCACCCGCGTATGTGGCGCCGCTGCGCCTGGGTGAGCGGCGCCAGGTGGCGCGAGAGACGGCGCTGGCGGTGTTGCGCCTGCCCTTGGGTGATGGCCTGTTAGGTCGGGTGGTCGATGCCCACGGTAACCCGATGGATTACAAGGGGCCGATTCCAGATGTGGCCTCAGTGCCGCTGGACCGCAAGCCGATCAACGCCATGGACCGTGCACCGGTGCGTGACACATTGGACACGGGCATTCGCGCGATCAACGCCCTATTGACGGTCGGGCGTGGGCAGCGACTGGGGCTTTTTTCAGGTTCTGGCGTGGGTAAAAGCGTGCTGATGGGCATGATGGCGCGCTACACGCAAGCCGACGTGATTGTGGTCGGACTCATCGGTGAGCGCGGCCGAGAGGTGAAGGAATTCATCGAAGACATTCTGGGTGAGGAGGGGCGCGCGCGCTCGGTGGTGGTCGCTGCGCCTGCCGATGCGCCGCCCTTGCTGCGCATGCAGGGAGCGGCTTACGCCACCGCGGTGGCCGAGAGTTTTCGCGACAAGGGCAAGCATGTGCTGCTGCTGATGGATTCGCTCACGCGGTATGCGATGGCGCAGCGCGAGATTGCCTTGGCCATTGGTGAGCCGCCAGCAACCAAGGGGTACCCGCCGTCGTGCTTTGCCAAGTTGCCCCAACTGGTGGAGCGCAGCGGCAACGGGCTCAACGGGGTGGGGTCGATTACCGCTTTTTACACGGTGTTGTCTGAAGGCGATGACCAGCAAGACCCGATCGCCGACGCCGCACGGGCCATTCTGGACGGCCACATTGTGCTGTCGCGCACGCTGGCTGAGGCTGGACACTTCCCGGCGATCGATATCGAGCAGTCGGCCTCGCGGGTGATGCACAACGTGGTCTCGCGCGAGCATTTTGAGCTGGCGCGCGACTTCAAGGCGATTTATTCGCAGTACGAGAAAGGGCGCGATCTGGTGCAAATTGGCGCCTACGTGCGCGGGTCTGACCCAGCCATGGATCAGGCGATTGCGTTGCACGCGCCGATGGTGCAGTTCTTGCAGCAAGACATGTTTGAGGCGGCCACCATGGACAGCAGCATCAGCGCCATGCGTTCGGCCCTGACAAGCGCAGTGGGTGAAGCATGACCACGCACAAAAGCATTTTGTTGGCGATTGATCTGGCCACCGCGCAGCGGGATCAGGCTCAGGCGCAGCTGCAAAAGGCCCGACAAGCCGACGCCCACGCGCAAGGCCAGATGCAGCAGTTGCAAGACTACTTGCAAGAAACCGAACAGCGCTGGATGAAAGGCGCACAGGCGAGCACGTCGCCCGAGTTGCTGCACCACCATTACCAGTTCACCACCCGGCTCAATCAGGCCATGGTCTTGCAAAGCGGTGTGCTGCAGGGGGCGCGGGCCCGGGTTGAAGCGGCGCAGCAGCACCTGCTCGGCGTTGAGATTCGTCTGGCCAGTTTTAAAAAGTTGCTGGCCAACCGGCGGGCAACCCAGGCCGACATAGAACGCCGACGCGAGCAACGGCAGACCGATGAATTTGCCAATTTGCAAACCCAGCGGCGCCAGCGCCTACAAGCGGAGAATGGCTTATGACAATCGAATCGAAACTGGCGACGGTGCTGCAACCTGCGAGCGGCGCACATCCTGCGAGCAAGGCGGCAGCGGGGGCATCAGCCGGGGCGACGGGTGGGCAAGGTTTTGCCGGGCTGGTCAGCGCGCTGTCGGCACAGGACGTAGAAGATGTCGCGTTGGTTGCGTTGGCCCAGCCCGGACCTGTGCTTCTGGGTGAAGAACAAAATATGCCTCCGACCCTTGATGAAGAAGCGCAAGATGATACAAACGTTATAGCAAACATGGTTCTCCAAAGCGCTGCTTTGCCCAGTCTGGTGGCAGCGCAAGTTCTGCCGGAGTCGGACGGTGTTTTGCCGACTTTGCCCTTGGAAGAAACGGCGCAGCCTCATGCAGCCGTTGGTCAGGCCGATTCCGGTGTGCTGGAGCCGGTGTTGGCTGGAGAGGATGTGAAGTCCAAGCCGTTTCTGTCGGCCAGTGGGCAGGACCCTAAGTCGGTTTCGGCGAGCGCAAGCCAGCAGGCCAACCAGCCAACGGCGGTTTTGCAGGCGCAGGCCAGGATCGTCGTGCTGCCCTTGCCGGTGGCGGACCTGGCTCGTCCCCCAGCAGACAGCAGCAAGCCCAAGAGCCTGGCGGGGTATGGCTCAGTTGATGGTCTGGTCAGTGCGCCAGGCTTGTTTGACCGCTGGGGCATCAGCCCGACTTACGTGGTCGTTCAGGCGTCGGCCGTGGTGCCAGACGCCCAGGTGGCCGAAACCGTGAGCTATTGGGTCACACACGGTGTGCAAAAGGCGGAGTTGACGCTCGACGGGTTGGGCAGTGAACCGGTTGAGGTGCAGATCTCGGTCGACGGGGATCAGACCCGGGTCGATTTTCGGACCAGTCAGGTCGATGTGCGCCAGGCCATCGAAAGCGCGGCAGGTCAACTCAAAAGTTTGCTGGCCAGTGAGGGCTTGCAGCTTCAGGGGATGTCGGTGGGAACGTCCGCCAAGGGCAACAATCCGGGCGAAGGGCGTCAAGGTCGGTTCGCGTCGGCGCAGCAGACCCAAGTGGTTGGCGTAGAGACCATTGGCGCCGTGCATCACCGCGTTGCCAATACGCCAGTGGGCCGGGCGCTTGACCTGTACGTGTGACGTTAGACTCGCTATTGGAATAGATGCGGTGTTGTTTGGCTGTTTATGAGCCGCTCGAGTGCGGTTGATTTGTCAAATAATGATGAAGACGAGGCATTCAAAGGAACTATTGTGGCTACCAAACCTGAAGCAGCGGAGTCAGAGGCCGATGCGGCCAAACCGGCCTCCAAAAGCAAAAAGAAGCTGATCATCATCATCGCGGCTGTACTGTTGGTGGTGTTGCTGGGTGCTGGTGGGGCGCTGTTTTACATCAACAAGCAGCGCGCAGCGGCATTGGCAGCCGAAGAGGCGGGTGGTGAACCTGCAGCGCCTGCTGCACACAAGGCCAAAGCGCCGCCGGTTTATCTGCCGATGGACAACATGGTGGTGAATCTGGCCGACCCCGGTGGCGAGCGCGTGGCGCAGGTAGGCATCACGCTGGAAGTGGTGGATGCGCATGCGTCCGATAACGTCAAGGCGTTCATGCCGACGATCCGCAGCGGGGTCTTGATGCTGCTGTCGCAGCGTACCGCCGACGAATTGCTGTCGCCCGAGGGCAAGCAGAAGTTGATTGAAGACATCATGCGTGAGACCTCCAAACCCTTTGGCGGTGGCAATGAACACGCCCCCGCGCCCAAGAAAGCGGGAAAGCAGGCAGCGGAGCAGTTTCCGGTGGTGGGTGTGTTGTTTTCCAGTCTGATTGTTCAGTGACATCACGACGCAGCGACCATGAGTGAATCGTTCTTATCGCAGGAAGAGGTCGACGCGCTGCTTGAGGGCGTCACCGGCGAGAGCCAGAAACTCGTCGAGGACGTGGCCGAAACCGGTGAGGTGCGCGCCTACAACATCTCGAGCCAGGAGCGCATCGTGCGTGGGCGCATGCCCACGATGGAGATCGTCAACGAGCGTTTTGCCCGCAATCTGCGCATCGGCTTGTTCAACTTTATCCGCCGCAGTCCGGAGATTTCGGTCGGTCCGGTGGCGGTGCAGCGCTACAGCGCGTTCCTGCGCGAACTGGCGGTGCCGACCAACTTCAACATTGTGGCGATCCGGCCGCTGCGCGGCAGTGGTTTGGTGGTGTGCGAGCCGGCCTTGGTTTTCGGCGTGATCGAATCGCTCTACGGCGGCATTGGCAAGTTTCAGACGCGCATTGAAGGTCGCGATTTTTCCGCTACCGAGCAGCGCGTGATCAACCGGATGGTGGACGTGATCACCGAGGAATACAAAAAGGCCTGGGTGGGCATTTATCCGCTGGAGCTGGACTACCAGCGCTCCGAAATGCAGCCGCAGTTTGCCAACATTGCGACGCCCAGTGAAATTGTGGTGTCGACGTCTTTTCAACTGGAGATTGGCGAGATCACCGGGGCCATTCACCTGTGCATGCCGTATGCCACGCTGGAGCCGATTCGCGATGTGTTGTATTCGTCAACGCAGGGCGATTCGGTTGAGGTGGACCGCCGCTGGGTAAATTTGTTGACGCAAGAGATTCAGGCGGCAGAGGTGGTGTTGGTGGCGGAACTGGCGCACGCCGACGCTACGGTGGAACAGTTGCTGGCTATGAAGCCGGGAGACTTTATTGAGCTGGATCGACAACCCCGGATTCAGGCCAAGGTGGACGGCGTGCCGATTTTTGAATGCCAATACGGCACCCACAATGCCAAATACGCGCTCAAGATTGAAAAGAGCTTGAGAAACAACGATTCCAGTTGGAAAGGTGAACGACATGTCAGCTGACGATAAACCCGCAGACGAAAAACCTGCAGAGGACGACGGTCTGGCCGACTGGGCCGAGGCGTTGATGGAGCAAAAGACCGCCGAGGCCGCACCTGCGGCGCCTGAGCCCGGTGGGGTGTTGTCGGATGATCGCAATAGCCCGTTTGCTTCTGCCGCGTCCGGCAGTGCATCTGCGCCAAGTACCGGCGCTACTGAGTCACAGATCAACGACATCAACCGGGTGCTGGATATACCCGTGTTGCTGTCGGTCGAGTTGGGCCGTACCAAGGTGCCGATCAAGCATATTTTGCAGTTGGGGCAGGGGTCGGTAGTGGAGCTTGATGCGTTGGCCGGTGAGCCGATGGATGTGCTTGTGAACGGCTATTTGATTGCCCAGGGTGAGGTGGTGGTGGTGAACGACAAGTTCGGTATCCGGCTCACCGATGTGGTGACGCCGTCGGAGCGGTTGCGGCGCGTCAGCAAGGGTGGTTGAGCCATGTCGCCGGGCTGGTTGTCACTGATTTTTCTGATTGTCTTGCTGGGGCTGATTCCGCTGGGCGTGAAGTGGCTGCAGCGGCGTATGGTGGGGGGTATCTTGGGCGGCCATGCGCAGGTGTCCAAGGTGGTTTCTGCCGTGGCGGTAGGCCCCCACCAGCATGTGGTGACGGTTGAAGTGGGTCCCCCTGGAGAGCGGGTCAGACTGGTGCTGGGGGTGACGGCGCAGTCGATTACCTGCTTGCACCAGTCTGGCGTTTCTGCTGATCGCCAGATCACGATTAGCCCGGCGGCGGTGTGAATTGCAGCGCAAGGCTGTCATGAGATACCGGCCGACTTCGTTCTGGATCAAGGCGCTGCTGGCGAGCCTGGCTTGCATTGGCTACTCTTTGGCGTGGGCGCAAAGCAACGCGCAGTTACCCTTGCTGGTGGGAACCGGGGCAGCTGGAACGAGTTATTCGGTGCCGATCCAGACGCTGCTGTTTTTCACCGCGCTGTCCTTCCTGCCGGCGGTGTTGTTAATGATGACGGGCTTTACACGCATCGTGATTGTGTTGTCGCTGTTGCGCCAGGCGCTAGGGACGCAGTCGGCGCCACCCAACCAGGTGATCATCGGGTTATCACTGTTTTTGACCATGTTTGTCATGGGGCCGACGCTGGACAAGGTGTACAGCGATGCCTATGTGCCGTATTCGAACAACACGCTGACCTTCGACCAGGCCTTGCCCAAGGCCGAGGCGCCGATGCGTGATTTCATGAGCAAGCAGACGCGCCAGTCGGATCTGGCGCTCTTTGTCAAGCTGGCCAAACTGGACCCTGTAACGGACGCTGCCAGCGCGCCGATGCGGGTGCTGGTGCCGGCGTTTGTCATCAGCGAACTGAAATCGGCGTTTCAGATCGGTTTCATGATCTTCATTCCGTTTTTGGTGATTGATCTTGTGGTGGCCAGCGTGCTGATGTCGTTGGGCATGATGATGTTGTCACCCGTGTTGGTGGCACTGCCGTTCAAGTTGATGATTTTTGTCTTGGCCGATGGCTGGAATCTGTTGGTGGGGTCTCTGGCCGCCAGTTTTGTTACCTGAGGTAAAACACAATGAATGCGCAAATGGTGTTGACGATGGGGCAGGATGCGCTATGGATGATGCTGCTGATTTCCGCGCCGGTGCTTGGCATCATACTGGTGGTTGGCTTGTTGGTGAGCCTGTTTCAGGCGGTGACGCAAATCAACGAGGCGACGCTGGCGTTTGTGCCCAAGTTGGTTGCAGCGATGGCGGTTTTTGCGATTGCCGGGCCATGGATGTTGACGAGCCTGATTGAGTACATCCGCCGCACGCTGGAGGCCATTCCCTCTGCCGTGATGTAGCGCCACGGTTGCCATGATCACGTTTTCTGAAACCCAGTTGACGGCGTGGCTGTCGCCGCTGATCTGGCCGTTTTTGCGCACCTTGGCGGTTTTTACCTCAGCACCCGTGCTGTCATCGCGTACTTTTCCGGTGCGTGCGCGCATCGGATTGGCTTTTTTTGTGGCTTTGGCCGCGCAGCCCACACTGGGTGTGCAGCCGGTGATTGGCATCAACGATCCGCAGGCGCTGGGTGCGGTGTTTCAGCAGGTGGGCGTGGGGCTAGCCATGGGCTTTGCGGTGCGCGTGGTTTTTGCTGCGGTTGAGCTGGCCGGCGAAGTTGCAGGATTTCAGATGGGCTTGAGTTTTGCCACTTTTTTTGATCCGTCGCTGAACAACCAAGCCAGCGCCGTAGCCCGGTTTTTTGGCCAGACGACGCTGTTTCTGTTTGTGGTGATGAATGGTCACTTGATGGTGTTGATGGCGGTGCTGAAGAGTTTTCAGTCGTTTCCTGTGGATCAGAATTTTTTGCGCTCGCTCGAGCAAATGAAGGTCATTGACCTGGGCGCTGACCTGTTTGCCAGTGGCTTGTGGATTGCGTTGCCGATGGTGGGTATGTTGATGTTTGCCAACCTGGCGCTGGGCATCGTGTCGCGTGTTGCCCCACAGATGAATATTTACGCGATTGGGTTCCCGGTGACACTCTCCGTCGGTCTGATTGGTATGGCAGTCACACTGCCGATGCTGGATGAGCCGGTGATGGCGTTGATGCAGCGGGCGGTGGACGTGTTTGGCGTGAGGTGACCGGCTTTAAACCAGGTTGTTGCGGATGGCGTAAACCGTCAGTTCTGCATTGTTGGACAGTTTGAGCTTTTCTAGCACGCGCGCGCGGTAAACGCTGACAGTCTTTGGGCTGAGCATCAGTTCCTCGGCAATGTCAGACAGGCGTTTGCCCGAGGCAATCTTGAGCAGCGTTTGTAATTCACGCTCAGACAGGCTGGCGTGCAGAGAAGCGTTTTGGGGTGAGTTCAGGTTCTCCACCAGCATTTGTGCCACTTCCGGGGTGACGTATTTGCGGCCTTGGGCAACTACACGCACGGCAGCGACCAGATCGGCAGGATCACCCGCCTTGTTCAGGTAGCCTTGGGCCCCGGCTTTGAGGCAACGCAAGGCGTATTGGTCTTCCGGAAACATGGAGACCATCAATACTTTGACGTGAGAGTTGGTTTCGCGCAGGCTGGCCAGGACGTCGAGCCCATCGCGCCCGGGCAGATTTATATCCAGCACCAGAACGTCGCAGGGGAAATTACGCAGGGCCTCGCGGACTTCAGAGTAAGACGCGGCTTCGGCGACCACTTGAATGTCCGCTGCTTCACAAAGCGTGTCGCGAATACCGCGGCGAATAATGGCGTGATCGTCGCACAAAATTACGCGAATCATGAAGAGGTTCCTCTCAGTTCGACCGCGCCGTCGACAAGCGGGATCATCAGGGTGATGGTGGTACCGGCACCCCGCGCCGAGCTTACGTCGATCCAGCCGCCGACGGATTTGGCACGCTCCTTGAGACCTTTGAGCCCAAATTGACTCTGTTGCGCTGACGCGGACATATCAATTCCCCGACCGTTGTCAGAGACCTCCAGTGTGACGAATTGGGCATCGGCTGTCAGATCAATTCTGACCGCGGTGCATGTGGCGTGTTTGCTGATGTTGGTGAGGGATTCCTGCGCCGTTCTGAAAACGGTCAGTTCGATGCTGTCAGTCAGCTTTTCAGGCCGTAACCGGGCCTGGACCTGCGCTTGAATGCCCGTACGCTTCGAGAAGTCGTTACCAAGCCAATGTACGGCGGCAGCCAGTCCGTGATCAAGGATTGCCGGACGCAGGTTCATCATGATGCGTTGACTGGCTTCAACCGCGTGTTGCAGCATTCCTATTGCGGAACGCAGGTGGCCGAGCGTTTCGGCATGCTCGGTGTGTCGCTCAATCCACGCGAGGTCAAAGCGGATCGCCGCCAGCGAGCCGCCGATGTCGTCATGAATTTCGCGGGCGATAGCGCGGCGCTCTTGCTCGATGGTGACTTGCAGATGCTCAGCAAACTGCGCCAGCAACTTTTCAGACTGAGCCAACTCGGTGTCTGCCCGTTCCTTGGCCATCAGAACACGGTGCATTTCCAGGGCGCGCTGAACGACAAGATGCAGCTTATGCAATTCCTCTTTTGGCAGGTAATCGCTGATGCCAACTTGAATGGCTTGGACGGCGGCACGCTCGCCAATTGCCCCTGAAAGCAAGACAAAAGGCAGGCGAATACAACGTTCGTTCATCAATCGCCAGGCGTCGATGGCAGTGAAGCCGGACAAACGGTAATCGGCCAAAACCAGATCGAAGTCTGCGCTTTGCAGCGCTGCGTCAAACGCTTCAAGTGTTTCTACCCGCAAGACCGTGATCAGAGCGTCTGCCTGACGAAATTCGCGCACGACCAATTGGTGATCCTCAAGCGAATCCTCAAGGTGCAGGATACGCAAAGTGACGTGTTGTTGATTATCGTTGGGCATGATTGGCGCTATGATTGTCCGTAGCACCGATTTTGCTTGTTTTATGTCGCATTGTTCGGGGAATCCATTGCAAACCTCTGATCCATCTACGCTGTCTGCACCCACGGTGGCCTTGCCGGTCATGATGGTGGCTGAAGTGCAGGATTCCATATTGGTTGTTGTTCACGATTTGAATCGGCTGGATGGCTTGCTGGCGCACGCGATGGAAAATTTGATGCAAAGGTTTACCGCGGTCAGCACCGATCTTTCTGATCCAGCCTTGGTGGCGTTAACTGAGCTTGAAGGTGCGCGCGCGGGTTTGCGCGCTGCGGTCACCGAATTGCAGTTTCAGGATATGGCGTCGCAGTTGATTGGTCATACATCCAGGATTTTGCAGGGGTGCGCTTATCGCCTGGCGTCGGAGTCGATGGGGTCCGAAGACGGTGAGGCGGTGCCTTTTGTCGAAGAGGTTCCGGAGCGACCCAATCCGGTTACTCAGGACGAGATGGAAGCGGGCTCGATTGAGCTTTTTTGATTTTTTAGTGTTCACTTAGCTGGAGTTCACATGCCTGTAATTCTCGCGGTTGATGATTCACCTTCGATGCGCAAGATGGTGTCATTTACGCTGACTGGTGCGGGGTACCAGGTAGTTGAGGCTGTCGATGGGGTTGACGCGTTTGAAAAAGCGCAATCGCAGTCGTTTGATCTGGTGTTGACGGATCAAAATATGCCACGTTTGGACGGTCTGGGCTTGACGCGCAAGTTGCGCGATCATCCGCTGTTCAAGACGACACCCATTCTGATGCTGACGACGGAGTCCAGCGACTTGATGAAGCAGGCTGGTCGTGCGGCGGGTGCAACCGGTTGGCTTGTCAAACCCTTTGATCCGACGCGGCTCATAGAAGTCATCAAAAAGGTGATCAAGTAGCAAGTTTTGCTGCCTTTCGACGCGGTGAAGGGTTGATTTACGGAGTGTGTTATGGCTGAAGTGCATCAGGAAAGTGGTGGGTCTGGTTCAGATTTTGATTTGAGTCAGTTCTATCAAATTTTCTTCGAGGAAGCCGGAGAGAACCTGGATTTGATGGAGCAAATGTTGCTCAGTTTGAATCTGGAGACGGCCGACGATGAGGAACTCAACGGTATTTTCCGCTGTGCGCATTCGATCAAAGGGGGCGCTGCGACATTCGGTTTTTCGGATGTGGCGGAGTTGACGCACCAGATGGAATCGTTGTTGGATAAGTTGCGTCGCCATGAACTCAAACCGACGTCGGCGATGGTGGATGTTTTGCTGGAGTCTGCCGATGCGTCGCGTGCGCTGTTGGCCTGCCATCAAAGTGGAAATGTGGGGCAAGGCCCCGCCACTGGAGATCTTGTTGGACGTATTCGATTGCTGGTTGCGGGCGAAGTTGCAGGTGCTGTCGGTGCGGGAAAAGCTGCTGAGCCGTTGCAACAAACCGCCCAGGTCGCCGTTGATGTGTCACCTGTTGCTCATGTGTCACAGATTGCTGCGTCCTTGGGCGGGATGCGGCATCTGATGATCCGCCTTGGTAAATTGGATCATTTGGCGCAGGCGGATGCCGTTGCTGAACTGTTTCGGGATATCCCGGGCTTGGGTGAGATCAAGTCAGTGACGTGTCCCGATCTGGCTCCCAATGAGCGTGCCTTTGAGGTGGTGACATCGTCATCAAACGAGGATTTGCTGGATCTTTTTGCTTTTCATGTGGCCAGGGAGCAGGTCTCGATCACTGAGCAGGTTGAGGCTCCGGTTAATGTGCAGCCGCCAGAATCCGTACCGGTTGCCGCGGCTGTAGAGACTGCGACGCCTGCGGCGCTGTATGGATTCTTCGATGGCGCACCGGGTGCACCGCAGCCAAACGTCGCCGTGCAAGCGCCAGCAAAACATGCTGTCGAGGAGGTCAAAGGCGCGGCGACTGTCGCGCGACCTTCCAACGCGAGTTCTGTGCCAGCGGAAGCGGCAACGATCCGTGTGGCGATCAGCAAAGTCGATCAGCTGATCAATCTGGTCGGTGAGTTGGTGATTACACAGGCGATGCTGGCGCAAAATAGCCGTGCCCTTGATCCGACGGTGTACCAGCAGCTGTTGACGGGACTGTCGGACCTTGATCGAAACACGCGCGATTTGCAGGAATCAGTGATGTCGATTCGCATGATCCCGATGTCGATTGTGTTCAGCCGGTTCCCGCGAATGTTGCGTGATCTCGCCAACAAGCTCGGAAAAAAGGTGGACTTTGTCACTCAAGGCGAAGCGACAGAGTTGGACAAGGGATTGGTTGAAAAAATTACCGATCCACTCACACATCTGGTTCGTAACAGTTGTGACCATGGTATCGAGCTGCCAGAGGAACGGATTCGTGCCGGTAAGCCTGAGACAGGAACGATCACTCTGTCTGCAGCACACCAGGGTGGATCCATCGTGATTGAGGTGCGCGATGATGGCAAGGGGATGTCTCGTGAAAAAATTCTGGCCAAAGCGCGTGAACGCGGCATGGATGTCTCTGACCAGTTGCCTGATGCCGAGGTCTGGCAGCTGATTTTTGCGCCAGGTTTCTCGACTGCCGAGGTGGTGACGGATGTCTCGGGAAGAGGTGTTGGTATGGATGTGGTCAAGCGCAATATCACGTCTCTCAACGGTACCGTTGAAATCGATTCGGTTGAGGGCTACGGGATGAAAGTGTCGGTGCGATTGCCGCTCACATTAGCCATTTTGGACGGCATGTCGGTGGGTGTTGGAAATGAGGTTTACATCCTGCCATTGTCGTCGGTCGTTGAGTCGTTTCAGGTCCGCTCCGGCGCGGTCAGCACGGTGGGTCAGGATTCCCAGTTGGTTAAAGTGCGCGACGAATTCATGCCCGTGATAGAGCTTGAAAAGGTCTTTCAGGTGCCGAGATTTGATACCGAAAAAACCAGTGACATGATGGTTGTGATTGAGGCCGATGGTAGCCGTGCCGTGTTGTTGGTCGACGAGTTGTTGGGGCAACAGCAGGTGGTGGTCAAGAACCTTGAATCCAATTACAAGAAAGTTTCAAATGTTTCGGGTGCAACTATTCTTGGTGATGGAAAAGTTGCCTTGATTCTTGATACTGGCGCACTCGTTCGCCGGTCTCGTCATTAATACCTAAACGAAAGAGTGAAATGAGTGATCTGAGTATTTCTGAAAAAAAAATAGATATATCAAGCGAAAGCACTTCAGAATATCTGACATTCCGAATTGGTGCAGAAGAGTACGGTATTGACATATTAAAAGTTCAGGAAATACGCGGTTATGAACCACCCACGCGCATCGCAAATGTACCCTCTTTCATCAAGGGGGTGATCAACTTGCGAGGCACAATTGTTCCAATTGTTGATATGCGTTTAAAGTTTAATTGTCAATCTGTTAACTATGACTCTTTTACAGTGGTGATTGTTCTCAACCTGCGTCAGCGTATTGTTGGTATTGTTGTTGATTCAGTAAGTGATGTAATGGGATTGAATGCTGATCAAGTGCGGGCCGCACCAGATATTGAAAGTATTATTAATCCAGAATCAATTATTGGACTTGGTTCTTTGAATGATCGCATGCTTATTTTGCTTGATATAGAGAAATTGATGTCGAACAATGATATGGGGTTGGTTTCAGTTGCTTGATTGCATGAATATATGAAACAATGAGATGAAATGACAATATTGAAGGAGCCTGTTGTTTCTGATATTCAAGCCAAGGAATTTACATGGGCAGACACCGATTTCAATCGGGTTCAGCAAATGATTTATCGCCGTGCGGGGATCAGCCTTCACGACGGCAAGCATGCCATGGTGTACAGCAGGTTGTCGCGCAGATTAAGAGAAACAGGTCATCGGAGTTTCAATGATTATTTGAATTGGCTTGAGTCAACGGATGGCCCGGAATGGCAGGAGTTCATCAATGCCTTGACGACTAACTTGACTTCATTTTTTCGGGAGCAGCATCATTTTCAAATTCTTCGTGATTATTTGCTATTTCAGAAAAATAAGGCACAATGGAATATATGGTGTTGTGCTTCCTCTACAGGTGAGGAGCCTTACTCAATTTTGATAACAGTGCTCGAAGCTCTGAATAAAGATGCCCGTTTTAAATTCATTGCAAGTGATATCGATTCAAAGGTTCTTTCAACAGCCGCTAAAGGTATTTATCGCCTTGATGGTTTGAAGAATATTAATAATAGTCAGCTACACAGATTTTTTCTTAAAGGAAAAGGTTTAAATTCTGGAATGGTCAGAATTAAACCAGAGGTTCAACGGCATATTGAATTTATGATTGTTAATCTTATCGCAAACGCTTGGGATTTCAATATTCTATTTGATATTGTCTTTTGCAGGAATGTTATGATTTATTTTGACAATTCAACTCAACGTCGAGTGCTTGAGCGCATTCACAGAGTCATGACGCCTGGCGGGTTATTATTTGTTGGGCATGCCGAAAATTTTAATGAATCGCGTGATTTATTTGTGTTGAGAGGAAAAACAGTGTATGAACGGGTTTGCTAGGTGATGTGTTTTTTTATAAATGGTTTGAGCCTGGCTGAGACGGTTTGATTTTTTATGAATGCCCCTTTGCCCAACGGTGCCAATAGTTCTACATCGCTTCAGCGCCTTCCCGTCTCAGGCGGGCGGGTTTCGCGACTCGCTGAACTGAAGTCGATGCCGAGAGGGCCGGGCGAGGCGTCTTTTTTTTACAGTGACCATCACTTTCAATACGACGCAGTGAAGGTACTCCCGGGCGAATATTTTGTCTCCTCAGAAAACGTCATGGTAATGACAGTGCTGGGATCTTGCATCGCTGCGTGTATTTGGGATGGCAGGGCGCGAGCTGGTGGAATGAATCATTTCATGCTGCCAGACGGCGAAGGTGGGGAGGGCGCAGGGCGTTACGGTTCGTATGCTATGGAGTTACTGATTAATAAGTTGTTGAAATGCGGGGCACGGCGCGAAACGATGCAAGCCAAGGTTTTTGGGGGCGCCCAAGTGATGGCCGGGTTTACGTCGATGAATGTCGGCGAACGCAACACCAAATTTGTCTTGGAATATTTGTCGACCGAGCGAATTCCTGTGGTGTCACAGGACGTTCTGGATATTCATCCCCGAAAAGTCTGTTTTTTTCCGGTGTCTGGTCGAGCGCTGGTCAAACGGCTTGCACATGCTCACCCGGAATCGTTAGCGGTGGAGGAGCGAAAAGGAAGTGTTGTGTCCGTCGTGAATTCGACTGCTGGTGGTTCAATCGACCTGTTTTGAAAGATTCTTTGTGGACAGGATTCGGGTTGTAGTGGTCGATGACTCTGCGCTGGTTCGAGGCATTCTGTCGGAGATCATTAATCGTCAGACTGACATGGTATGCGTCGGCGCGGCTAACGATCCCTTGATTGCTCGTGAGTTGATCCGGACACTCAATCCAGACGTGATTACCTTGGATATCGAGATGCCGCGCATGGATGGACTTGACTTTTTGTCGCGGCTCATGCGTTTGCGGCCGATGCCAGTCGTCATGATTTCAACCTTGACAGAGCGCGGCGCTGAAGTTACCTTGAAGGCGCTTGAGCTTGGCGCCGTTGATTTTGTGTCAAAGCCCAGGATAGGTGTTGCTGATGGGTTGAGTGTGTTGTCGACCGAAATTGCTGAAAAAATCCGCATTGCCGCCAAAGCAAACGTCAGGCGTTTGCTATCTTCGATAAAGGGCGGCAGTGAAGCGCCTGTTGCTAAGGCAGTTGTAGATTACCCGCATCGGATGGCACTGACTGGCGTCACTTCTGAAAAGCTTGTTTTCATTGGCGCTTCCACAGGGGGCACGGAAGCAATAAAAGAATTGCTTATGAGGTTGCCCGCGGATTTCCCTGCGGTACTGATCACCCAGCATATGCCTCCAGGATTTACCACATCATTTGCGGGGCGTTTGGATGGACTGTGCCAATTGTCTGTGCGCGAAGCCACCCACGGTGAGCGGATTTTGCCTGGGCATGTCTATATCGCGCCGGGCGGGATGCAATTCAGAGTCGATCGAAGTGGTGCCAACTATGTCGCAGTGGTTGAGGACGGGGAGCCAGTCAATCGGCACAAGCCTTCTGTTGAAGTGTTGTTCAAGTCAGCGGCTAAAGTAGTGGGTCCGAATGCCATTGGTATCATGCTGACCGGCATGGGCAATGATGGCGCTGAAGCCATGAAGGAGATGAAAGAAGCTGGGAGCTACAACTACGTACAAGATGAAGCATCTTGTATCGTGTTTGGTATGCCTCGTGAAGCGATTGCGCACGGCGCAGCAGATGAGACTTTGCCTCCCGCCGGGATTGCATCGGCCTTGGTGATGAAGCTTCGATCCATGACAGATCGCTATCGGCTTTAGGGGATATATTTTTTGATGCAGTCGGCTTTTGATACTGCGGTTTTGCGCACCCGCTTCATGGCTACGATCTGACCTCCGAAAAGCGCATCACCCGCCTGATTCGGTGGTGCCGTTGTTGACCTGGCAGGCGAAATTGACAAGCAACCCAATTGTTTGGGGTTTTGCAGCAATATAAAACTTCATTCTTTGACCCGGTCGCCTTGCCGGGTTTGACCTATGCGATGACTTTTCGCGATGACACATGCGTTTGAATCGCACCCGCGCTCACTTGAAAACCCACCAGATGCCACAAGTTAGAACTTAACTTGGAGGAATTGCCATGCGTATGGATAAATTGACAACGAAATTTCAGGAAGCCCTGGCCGATGCCCAAAGTCTGGCGCTGGGCAATGACCACGCTTACATTGAACCCGCCCACGTGCTGGTGGCGATGCTCAAACAGGACGATGGTCCCAAGGCGCTGTTGCAGCGCGCCGGGGTCAACATCAATGGGCTACTGACGGCTGCAGAAGGCACTGTCAAGAAGTTGCCGCAGGTCACTGGGCAGGACCAGGTGCAGGGCGGCCCCGAGCTGGGCAAACTGCTGCAAGCTACTGAAAAAGAGGCCATGAAGCGCAAGGACGAATTCATCGCCAGCGAGCTGTTTTTGCTGGCCTTGAGTGAGTCCAAAGGTGCGCTGGGCGATGCCGCGCGTGCCAACGGTTTGACGCACAAGAGCCTGGAAGCCGCCATTACCGCCGTGCGCGGCGGCCAGAATGTCGACAGCGCCGATGCCGAAGACCAGCGCGAGTCGCTCAAAAAATATTGCATTGACCTGACCGAGCGCGCGCGCGTCGGCAAGCTCGACCCGGTGATTGGTCGCGATGATGAGATCCGCCGCGCCATCCAGGTGCTGCAACGCCGCACCAAGAACAACCCGGTGTTGATTGGCGAGCCCGGTGTCGGCAAAACCGCCATCGTCGAAGGACTGGCGCAACGCATTGTGGCTGGTGAAGTGCCCGACAGCCTGAAAAGCAAGCGTGTGCTGAGTCTGGACATGGCATCCCTCCTGGCCGGGGCCAAGTTCCGTGGTGAGTTTGAAGAGCGCCTGAAAAATGTGCTCAAGGACCTGGCCAAAGACGAAGGCCAGACCATCGTCTTCATCGACGAACTGCACACCATGGTCGGCGCGGGCAAAGCCGAAGGCGCGATGGACGCGGGCAACATGCTCAAACCCGCGCTGGCACGCGGTGAGTTGCATTGTGTGGGTGCGACCACACTGGACGAATACCGCAAGTACATTGAAAAAGATGCCGCGCTGGAGCGCCGCTTCCAGAAAATCCTGGTGGGTGAGCCGACGGTAGAAGCGACCATCGCCATTTTGCGTGGCCTGAAAGAGCGCTATGAGAAGCACCACAACGTTGACATCACCGACCCGGCCATCGTCGCCGCCGCCGAGCTGAGCCACCGTTACATCACCGACCGCTTTTTGCCTGACAAGGCCATCGACCTGATCGACGAGGCCGCCAGCAAGATCAAGATCGAGATGGACTCCAAACCCGAGGTGATGGACAAGCTCGATCGCCGCCTGATCCAGCTGCAGATCGAACGCGAAGCCGTCAAGAAAGAAAAGGACGAAGCGTCGATAAAGCGGCTGGAACTCATCAACGGCGAAATCACCAGTTTGCAAAAAGAAATCGCCAACCTGGACGAAATCTGGAAGGTCGAGAAGGCCAGTGCCCAGGGCAGTGGTGACTTGCGCGAGCAGATCGACAAACTGCGCTTTCAGATCGACGAACTCACCCGCAAGGGCGACTTCAACAAGGTTGCCGAGCTGCAATACGGCAAGCTGCCCGAGTTGGAAAAACAGCTCAAAGCCGCGCAGGCCAAGGAAAGCAACCGCGCCGAAGGGGCCGCGCCGCGCCTGCTGCGCACCCAAGTCGGCGCCGAAGAGATCGCTGAAGTGGTCAGCCGTGCCACCGGGATTCCGGTGAGCAAAATGATGCAGGGCGAGCGCGACAAGCTGTTGCAGATGGAAGTCAAACTGCACGACCGCGTGGTTGGGCAGGACGAGGCCATCAGTGCGGTGGCCAACGCCATTCGCCGCTCGCGCTCCGGCCTCTCCGACCCCGATCGCCCGACTGGCTCGTTCTTGTTTCTCGGCCCCACGGGTGTCGGTAAAACCGAGCTGTGCAAGGCGTTGGCCGGCTTCTTGTTCGACAGCGACGAGCATATGGTGCGCATCGACATGAGCGAGTTCATGGAAAAGCATAGCGTGGCCCGCCTGATTGGCGCGCCTCCGGGCTATGTTGGCTATGAAGAAGGTGGCTACCTGACCGAGGCCGTGCGGCGCAAACCCTACGCCGTGCTGCTCTTGGACGAGGTGGAAAAAGCGCACCAGGATGTCTTCAATGTGCTGCTGCAAGTGCTGGACGACGGCCGCTTGACTGACGGCCAGGGTCGCACCGTGGACTTCAAGAACACGGTGATCGTGATGACCAGCAACGTCGGCTCGCAAATGATCCAGAACATGGTTGGTCAGCCGTATGAGGACGTGAAAGACGCGGTGACGGATGAGTTGAAGAACCACTTCCGCCCCGAGTTTTTGAACCGCATTGACGAGACTGTGGTGTTCCACAGCCTGGATGCCAGCCACATTGCCGACATTGCCAAGATCCAGCTGGCCGTGCTCAAGGCCCGCCTGGCGCACATGGACCTGGCGCTGGAGGTCAGCGACGCAGCCGTGGCCGAACTGGCCAAGGTAGGGTTCGACCCGGTGTTCGGTGCCCGACCGCTCAAACGCGCGATTCAGCAGCGCATCGAGAATCCACTCTCCAAGCTGCTGCTGGAAGGCAAATTTGCGCCGAAGGCCACCATCCACGTCCAAGTCGACCCGATCAAGGCGCCAGGGCAGTTCAGCTTCGCCTGATTCGCAATACTACGAGCCAAGTGAAGCCGCCGCGTGTCCTGTTGACTTTTGCCCACCTTCAGTCTGACCACGGACCTTGGGTAGGCTTGCAGACACCGAGATGGGGGCGCGTTTCGGGGGATTTCGACGTCGTTCTGGTCAGTCCGGGTAAAGGGCTGGCCATTGACGGCTCCAGACCAGCAGCGCTTCGGGCACTTGTCCGGTTCGTGCGGGTAAGCCCAGAAACACCGCTGCCTGGTTTAGCGTGACCAGCGGGTCGCGGGTGTCGATGGCTGGTGCCCCGTTTTGTTTACTCAGCTTTTCGTAGTCGGCTGCTCGCACCAACGGCGTGTGCAGGTAGCGCGGCGTGGGCAGTGCCAAGGCGTGCTGTAGCAGGATTTGGCGTGGTGTGTTGTCGGCCAGATCTTCGCCACGCACGATGTCGGTGATGCTTTGGGCTGCATCGTCTACCACCACCGCCAGTTGGTAGGCAAAACAGCCATCACCGCGCTGCAGCACGAAGTCACCGACGTCGTCGGCCACGTTTTGTTGCTGTTGCCCGAGGCGCCGATCGCGCCAGAGCAACCGGTTTGAGACGGGTTCCGGGTTTTTTATAGCTATATTATTTATAGCTTTTTGTGATTTATCTATAAGGTCTAGAGCCCGCTTTTTTGTAAATGCTTCGACTGCAAAGCGCCAGGCGCGTGTGGTCTTGCCGTGCAACCCGCTGCGGCAGGTGCCGGGGTAAACCAATTCGCCATGACGCTGTTTGCTATGACCGGCGTGTGCTAGCGCAGATTCGATGTCTTTGCGGGTGCAGTCGCAGGGGTAGACTAACCGCTGGTGCATCAAGGTGTCCAGCGCGCGCTGGTAAATTGCACTTCGGCGTGACTGGTAGACCGGTGGCTGGTCACTGCGCAGACCGCAAGCCGCTAATTGCTGCAGGATGATTTGATCCAGACCCGGCAGACAGCGCGTGGTGTCCACGTCTTCGATGCGTACCAGCCACTGCCCCTGATGTGCCCGAGCGTCCAGCCAACTGGCCAGCGCAGCAACCAGCGATCCCGCGTGCAGCGGGCCAGTGGGCGAGGGCGCAAACCGCCCGATGTAATTGATCGCCCTCACGCCCCAGACTCACACGGCCGTGAGTGCCAACTCCAGGCCCGACACAAACGCGTCCTCGACCCGATGCCCCAGGCACCAGTCGCCACACACGCCCAGCCGTTTTTTGACGTCCCAAAGATGACTTTTGCCCAAGGGGGTGACGGTCTTGGCGTAAAGCCAACGTTGGCTGTCAACATGGGCGGGTTCGGCGCGAATGCCGGTCACTTCAGTAAACGCCTTGAGCAGCTTGGCTTCAACCCGGGCCACGTCGTTGTGCAAATGTTCTTGCGACCAAGCTGCGCTGGCCTGTACCGTCCAGCGCTCTATGGCGCTGCGGCCGGGTTTGCTGGATTCGCGCGCCAGCCAGGCGATACGGTGGTGGGTGCTGCGTGCGGCGTTCCATTGCGGCCCCAGCGTAGTCAGCCCCGGTTGTACTGCTTGTGGAAAGGCCAGCATCAGCGTCCAGCATGGTGCCACCTGCACAGCGTTGATCTGTTCTGACCAGGCTGGCATTTGCCTTGAAGCTTGTAGCAGTGCTTGTGCTTGAGCCGCTGGAATGGCGAGTATCACAGCGTCAAAACCTGAAAAAACATGTTGGCTGTCGTCAGCGCCTTGCGCACGCAGTTGCCATTGGCCAGGTTGCACGCTGTCGAGCTCAATCCGCACCATTTTGGTTTGCATCTCAATCTGCCCGGCTCGCAGCAACGGCTCGGCCCACCCGGCCAGCAGCGATTTCATGTCCGGCGTGGCCACCCAATGTGCTTCGTGCGTCGGCAGTCCGGCAGCGGCGACACGACCGAGCTCGTCCAGCACCTGAACCGTGTTGGCACTCCAGCGCTTGCACAGTTGCGGCGTGGTCTGCAACGCCAGCAAAAAACGGGCATCGCGCGCCGTGAAGTACTGGGCACCGTGGTCAAACGAGCCAAACGCACTGTCGCGCGTGGCCATGCGCCCGCCCAAGCCACCACTTTTTTCAAACACAGTCACCCGATGACCTGCTTTCTGCAGGGTGCGTGCACAAGTGATACCGGCCATGCCAGCGCCCACGATGGCAAAATGTTGTGGGGGTCGGGGAGTTGCGCGCATGAAGTATTCTCCGTGAAGTAGATGGTGCGACTTTACCCGTTTGCAGGCGGGGCTTTTCCATGCCGGGGAAACTGTATCCGTCGTTTTTTTGATTGCTCAATCCAAGGAGTTACTTCATGGCAAAAATTGCGGTTGTTTTCCATTCAGGCTACGGTCACACGCTGCGCATGGCGCAATCGGTCGCCGAAGGCGCGGGCGCGGAATTGGTGCCGATTGACGCCGAGGGCAATTTGTCGGACGCGGGTTGGGCCACCCTTGGTGCGGCCAACGCGATCATCATGGGCAGTCCCACTTACATGGGCTGCGTGAGCTGGCAGTTCAAAAAGTTTGCCGACGCATCGAGCAAGCCGTGGTATAGCCAAGCCTGGAAAGACAAAATCTTTGCTGGCTTCACCAACAGCGCCACAATGAACGGGGACAAGCACAGCACCTTGCATTATCTGTTCACGCTGGCCATGCAGCACAGCGGCATATGGGTCGGCACCGGCATGATGCCCAGCAACGCCAAGGCGGCGCAGCGCAACGACGTCAACTACGTTGGCTCGTCAGCGGGTGCCATGGCGCAAACGCCTTCAGACGCTGCACCAGGCGAAATGCTGCCGGGCGACCTGGAAACCGCGCGCCTGTTTGGCCAGCGCGTGGCCGCTGTCGCTGCCAAACTCAATAGCTGAAAAGGCGTTGCCTTCTTTCCTCGTTGGGGATAGATCAGGAAAGGGGTCGGTTGCTTGAACAGGGGCCGGGGCGTTAAGGGCAAAATCCGTGTCCATAACGACCTTGAAAAAGATGCCCCATGACTCCCTCGTTGAAAGCCTCCTGTCGCGATAGCACGGGCCTGCGGGCGAACGCACTTGCGTTCGCCCTCGTTTTATTGTGCCCGGCAGTCGGTGCGCAGGCGATAAACACGGTTTCCGAAATGGACTACCTGGTTGACGTGCCAATTGTGCTCAGCGTGTCGCGTCTGCCGCAGCGCCTGGATGAGACGCCCGGTGCGATGACCATCATTGATCACGAGTTCATCCGGCAATCAGGTGCGCGCGATGTCGTCGATGTTTTGCGCCTGGTGCCAGGTTTTCAGACCAGTACGTCGTTTGAGTCGGATGCACCACAAGCCAATTACCACGGCTCGTTTGGCGTTTACTCGGCGCGCATCCAGGTTTTGATAGATGGTCGTTCGGTTTATTCAAACTATTTGTTTGGCAGTGTGGCGCCCGGTCTGATGTCGATGGCGCTGCAGGACATTGACCGTATCGAGGTGTTTCGGGGGTCCAACTCGGCAAGCTACGGTGCACGTGCCATGTTGGGTGTGGTCAACATTGTGACCCGACGTGCGGCTGACTCTCTTGGCGTTCGGGCGGGCGTCGGCCGTGGCGAAAACGGTATTGCCGATACCCAGTTGAGCCTGGGTTGGCAGGCCATGGGTGCAGCCATGCGTCTGAGCGTTGACCAGCGTGGAGACGATGGGTTGACCGGTTCCAACGGCCATAACCGGGTGCAACGTACCAATTTCAGAGCGGATGTTGAACTGACGTCCGACACACAACTGGAGTTTCGTACGGGTTGGCTTGATATTGATGCTGGCCGCGGCTTTGCCACGGATGTCGATGCGCCCTTGCGCGAAACGGGTTACAGGTCGAGTTTCCTGCAACTCGACTGGAAAAAGTCTGTTGACGTCGACCAGGACTATGCCATTGGATTGGCCCACGTTCAGGAATCTTTCAGGGATGCTGCGCCTTTTGCGCTGGCACCCGTCAATTTGGATTTTGGTGGTGTGGCCAGAAATGATTCGTTGAAGTTTGAGAGCGTTCGACGTTTAACCGCTGATCTGCGCTACGTCTGGGGCGCACAGTGGCGTCGTGAGTCGGTGACCTCGCTGCCGCTGTACAACACCGGGAAGGCGATCGAGACTGATTTCAACCGCGTGTTCTCCAACGTTGAATGGCGTTTGAGCAAGGGATTTTTGCTCAACGCGGGCGGCATGGCCGAACACAGCAGCGTCAGCGGGTCGACTTTCGCGCCACGTGCGATGCTGAACTGGCATGCTGCACCCGGGCATACGTTACGCGCCGGGCTGGCCAAAGCTTTTCGCCCACCCAGTGCGTTTGAGAAGCAGGGCGACCTTCGATACGCTGTAGCCAATCAACTTTTGCTGATTACCACGCTGGCTCGTGGGCACGTCAAGCCGGAATCGGTGTTGACCCGTGAACTGGGTTACCTTGCAGAAGTGGCCTGGTTGAATTCCCAACTGGATGTGCGCGTTTACGATGAAGCGATCACCGGGTTCATTCAGAGCCAAAAGTATGCGTTGCCGCTCGGCACCACGTTGTTTCCATCGAGTCCACGTGATTTCGTCAATGGCGACAGTTTTTCGATTCGGGGTTTTGAAGCCCAATGGCAGTCACACCCGTGGCCTGGAGCGCGTTTGAACTTGAATTTTGAGAAAAGCAAAATTGCGCACAAGGCGCCTTTATTTGATCCAGATTTAGCGGCGGCTGTCCCCAACAACGCCTATACCGTCTCGTTACAGCAGCAACTGCCTGCAGGCTGGCAGTTTTCGGTGAACCATCGTTATCTCGATTCAGTTTCTTTGCCTTCGACCAGCAGTTACCGGGGTTCGCTCTCCCGCACCGATTTGCGGTTGGCGAAGTCGCTGCGTTACAACGGGCACCGTGCTGAAATTGCATTGGCCGTGCAAAATGCCGGAGGAGCCCTGCTGGACCACAGGGAAACCTTCTCTTTCCCTCGGCAGGCCTTCGTGACCCTGCGTTTGCAAGACTAAGAACACGGTATGCCCGAGTTCTTGCGTTACCTGATCGCCAGCTGTTACCTTGGCCTTGCCATGGCTGCGTCAGCGCAGTCGGTGCCGACGCAAGTGGTGATTGTCAGCAGTGACACGTCGTCAGCCTATGAAGAAGCCAGCAAGGCCCTGGTCGACGCTTTGGAAACCGCCGGGCTAAGACGCAGCGCCGTTGCGCTGTTGTCCACAGAGGGTTTGGCGCGTCAGACCAACGCCCGCCAGTTGGGCTCAGCACGCATTTTTGTTGGGCTGGGCGTGCGGGCAACGCAGTCGTTGCTGTCGGCTGGTCTGACTGCGCCGGTGTTGGCTGCGCTCATTCCGCGGCGCAGTTTTGAGCAGCTGTTGCAGTCGAGTAGGCGCAAAACGTCGGGCCAGCTCTGTGCCATTTATTTAGATCAGCCCCTGCGTCGGCAACTGGCGTTGGTGCGCCTGGCGCTGCCGCAAGCGCAGCAAATAGGCGTGTTGCTGGGCCCGGATTCTGTTGCTAAATTGCCCGAGTTGCGCATGCAGGCGCAAGGCGGCGCCTTGCTTGTGCGCCACGCTGAAGTGGCGAGCGAGCAAGCGCTTTTCCCTGCACTGCGTGAGGTGCTCGACGGCAGTGATGTGTTTCTGGCATTGGCCGATCCGCAGGTGTTCAACAGCGCCAGCATCCAGAATATTTTGTTGTCCAGTTTCAAGGCGCGCGTACCGATGGTGGCTTTTTCCCCTGCGTATGTGCGCGCGGGAGCTTCGCTTGCGCTGTATTCCAGTCCCGTTCAAGTCGGCAGGCAGGTCGCGCTGATTGTGATGGACGCCTTGCAAACTGGTCATCTGCCCGAGCAACCGGTCGAAGCCGATGACTTTTTGGTCGATGTCAATCTGAGTGTGACGCGCGCTCTGGGTCTGACGCTCGATGGTGCCGATTTGCGCCAAGCGCTGCGGCGGCTGGAGCATTTGCCATGAAAGCATTGGATATCCGCGCGCGCATGTTTCTGGCGGCTTTGTTGCCGTTGGCGCTGATCAGTACGCTGTTGGCTTTCTGGGCCTTGTTTGCCCGCTTTGACGACGTGCAATCGGCCTACGAACAACGCAACCGATTGGTGTCGCGCCAGATTGCCATGGCCAGTGAATACGCGCTTTTTTCTGGTAACCAGACGCAATTGCAGGGGCTGGCCGCCAGTGCCTTGCACGAGGCCGACGTGCGTTGGGTTGGCATCAGTGACCGGCAGGGGCGCATTCTTGCCAGCGCCGGTAGCTCGCTTGACGCGCCGCAATTACCTGCCGATACGGTACAAACGCAGGGTTTTTTGCCGCATCGGCGGCTGGATTGGGTCAGCCAGCCTGTGCTGGCCAGCGATATCGCACTCGATGAGGTTTTTGACGGTGCCGTCGTGCAGGCAGCCCGGTCATTGGGGCAAGTGGTGGTGGTTTTTTCGCACCAGTCGGTAGACGACCAAAAACTTAATTTGGCTTTGGGCGGCGGTGTGATTGGTGCCTTGAGCCTGTTGTTTGGCACCTTGCTGGCGATCGGGCTCAGTCGCGGTGTGCTGTTGCCAGTCGCCAGGATATCAAGCCTGGTACAACAGATTGGCCAGGGTGATTTTGACCAAGTACATGCGCAGCGGGCGCGCATTTCACCAACCGACCCGCTGCATGATTTGCAGGTCAGTATCCATGCCATGTCAGACCAACTCTGGGCCAACCGCGACGAGCTGAAAGCGCAGGTAGCACTGGCCACGCAGGAGCTGCGCGACAAAAAGGAAGAGGCCGAAAAAGCCAACCTGGCCAAGTCGCGCTTTCTGGCTGCCGCCAGCCATGATTTGCGACAGCCAACGCACGCGCTGGGTTTGTTCGTGTCACGCCTGGCCCAGTTGGAGCACAGCGCGCAAACGCACGCGCTGATTGGCAACGTGCAAGCGTCGGTGCAGGCGCTGCAAAACCTGCTCGACGGCTTGCTCGATGTCTCCCGGCTGGAGGCAGGCGCCGTGCAGGTCAACAAGCGGCCGTTTGCATTGACGACGCTGTTTGATCAATTGGCGCCGGACCTGTCTGACGCGGCCCGTGACAAAGGCTTGGCCTTGCGTATTCGTCCCACGGGTGCATGGGTTTTGAGCGACGCCACGCTGGTCTATCGCATTTTGCTGAACCTGGTCAACAACGCCATCCGCTACACCGAGCGCGGTGGCGTGCTGGTGGCGGTGCGCCAGCAGCGCGCGCGCGGATTGCTACAGATTCAGGTGTGGGACACCGGTGTCGGTATTGCGCCAGAGCACCAACAGGCGGTGTTTAACGAATTTTTTCAGGTCGCCAATGCGGCGCGCGACCGCACCAAGGGCTTGGGGCTGGGGCTGAGCATTGTGCAGCGCACGGCGGACTTGCTGGGCCACCCGGTCGCTTTGACCTCGTGCCTGGGCGCGGGCACCCGCGTCAGTCTGAGCCTGCCCGGGGCCGAGCGGCCGACCGGCCCAGCTGCGCTGAGTGCGGTGGAAGAAAGCATGCTTGCCGACTTGCAGGGTGTGACCGCCCTGGTGGTTGAGGATGACGCGCTGGCGCTGGCAGCGCTGCAAAGCGTGTTGCAGGGCTGGGGAATGCGGGCGGTGGGTGCCAGCGATACGCGCCAGGCGCTGCAACAGGTAGCGCGAGGTGTGCGCCCAGATGTCATCATTAGCGACTATCGCTTGCCTGGTGATACCGATGGAATCGACACCATTGCCCAATTACGCGGCGCGCTCAAGGCCGACGTGCCGGCTTGCCTGATGAGTGGTGACACCGATGTCACGCTGATTGCACTGGCCCAGGACGCCAAACTCAGCCTGTTGCACAAACCAGTGCGCCCCGCCAAGCTGCGCAGCCTGCTGCGCCGTTTATTGGTGAAGTGAGGTGCTGCTGCTCAGGGCTGCTGTCGCCCTGACTTGCCATAGCCCCAGCGGCTGGCTTCCATGGCGGCCTGCAGGCGCGTTTTCACGCCGAGGGTTCGCAAGATCAAGGCGACGTGGCTTTTGATGGTTTCTTCGGCCAGATTGAGCGCCTCGCCAATCTCGCGGTTGCTGCGCCCTTGCTGCAGCAGTTTGAGCACTTCTTCCTGGCGCGTCGTAAAGACTGGTGCCTGCGTAGTGACGCCACTGGTGGCCTGACCAAATGGCATGGTGAAATTTTCCGGCGCCACCACTTCACCATCGAGCACGCGCCGCAACGCGCCCAGCAAATCGTCACTCAAGCCTGATTTGGTGATGAAACCCGCCGCGCCGCGCTCCAGCGCCCGGTGCATGATGCCCGGATTGGCCGAGCCCGACAGGATGACGACCGGCAGCTCAGGGTGGCGCTGGCCCAGAATGGCCAGCGCGGCCAGGCCGTCCATGTCAGGCAGGTGGTAGTCCAGCAGCACCAGGTCCAGATCGGGGTGCGCCTGCGCCAGCTCAAACGCGCGCGCGCAGTGCGGGGCCTGTAGCACCTCGGTAGTCTCTGTTGTACTCAGCCCTTGCAACACCTGAGCCAAGCCTTCGCGCACCAAGGCATGATCGTCAACCACCAGGATTTTCAAAATACAGCCCCCGTTGCCTTTCTACAATGCAGCCCATGTTTGTTCACCTGCGCCTGCACACCGAATTTTCCGTCGTTGACGGCACCAACCGCATTGACGACACCGTCAAGTCCGCCGCCCAGGA
>Ga0100401_1000502_pt1 | contig 31957 bp, 29 predicted proteins | sample CryGeymeta201525_FD_80421 | JGI IMG/M metagenome (GOLD analysis project Ga0100401, IMG submission 80421) | Groundwater microbial communities from Crystal Geyser aquifers in Utah, USA - Crystal Geyser metaG 2015-25 | ecosystem: Environmental > Aquatic > Deep subsurface > Groundwater | place: USA... | reverse complement strand
TGCCCCATCATAATCAGACGATTTTGAAATGGCATTGTCGAAAATCGTTGGGTTCGATGTTAACCCGGTAACCGAAAGGTCTGCGATGTAGTCTTTTAAAATTCCGTTGTTCAGGATTTTCCGGGTGATGTTGTCTAACCAAAGGCTAACACCCTGTTTGTGTAGTTGTTTTGTTTTTACATTCATGATAAATATTTTAAATTTTAATTCAGTTTATCCAAAGAAATGGTTCTCTACCAGATAGATTTTTTGTAACCTGCGTTTGTGCCTTTCTATGTCAGAGAACTCGGTTTTCAGAAAAGTACGGGTGATTTCCCAGGCTGCTTCGGCGCCAATTACCCGTCCGCCAAAGCAAATAATGTTCATGTTGTCGTCTTCCACTCCCTGATGGGCCGAGAAACAATCGTGTACCAGCCCCGCCCGCGTGCCGTGAATTTTGTTGGCTGCTATTGATGCGCCAACACCGCTGCCGCAAACCGCAATACCGCGGTCGATTTTTTTATTTACAACGGCATTTGACAGCGGGATAACGTAATCGGGGAAATCATCGTTTGGGTCGTAGTTTTCATTTCCAAAATCAACTACTTCATATTGTAGTTCGCGGAGCCTTTTTTTTAGCAGGTTTTTCAGTTCATACCCGCCGTGGTCTGATGCAATTCCTATTTTCATGATTAAAAGTTTTAATGGTTTATAATTCGCAATACACTCCGTCGTCAGCCAGGTTTTTACACGGGTAACGCCAGGTCATATTTTTCCCTTCAATTAAATCGTCTGCATGTTCGGGGCCCCAGGTTCCGGCAGGATAGCCAAAAACCGGGATGGAGCTGTCGTTTTTCCAGGCATCAAGCACGGGCATCACAAATTTCCAGGCTTCAATAACTTCTTCGGTCCGGGCAAACAGCGTGGAATCGCCCTTGATGGAATCGTAAATCAGCCTTTCGTAAGCCGACGGGATTCGCTGGTGCGCCAATTCGGAATAATGAAAATCCATGTTTACGTTCTGTACTTCGAACCCGGTTCCCGGCACTTTCATCCCAAATTTCAGCAGGATTCCTTCGTCGGGTTGAATTCGCAATACTAACTGGTTGCATGCGCTACAATCGGACTGTTTCGAGAATAAAAAATGCGGTGTTGATTTGAAGTGGATAACCACCTCGGTAACGCGCGTGGGCAAACGTTTGCCGGTACGGATATAAAACGGGATGCCACCCCAGCGCCAGTTGTCGATATAAAACTTGAGCGCAGCATACGTTTCGGTGGTTGAATCCGGATCAACTCCCGGTTCTTCGCGGTAACCTGCAACTTTCTGGCTTTTTATCGCCGATGCGATATATTGCCCTCGCATGGCTACATTTTTTACATCTTCGGGTTTTATTGGCCGCAACGACTGGAAAACCTTGAGGATTTCGTTCCGGATGGCCTGTGGTTCAAGTGTTGCCGGAGGTTCCATCGCAGTAAAAGCCACCACCTGTAACAAATGGTTTTGAACCATATCGCGCAATGCGCCCGAGCTGTCGTAATAACCGCCGCGCCCCTCAACACCAAGGCTTTCAGATGATGTTACTTCAATGTGGTGAATATATTTGCTGTTCCAGAGCGGCTCAAATATTCCATTCGAGAAACGGGTAACCAGCAAATTCTGCACGGTTTCTTTTCCCAAATAATGGTCGATGCGGTACAATTGATTTTCGTTCCAGTATTTCAGCAAAATATCTTTTAATTTCAATGCCGATTCGAGGTCGTAGCCAAAAGGTTTTTCAATAATGAGCCTTTTCCACCCGTCATCTTCATTGTTCAAGCCAACTTTGGCCAGGTGGACCGGTACTTCGCCATACAATTTTGGCGGGGTTGAAAGATAAAATACAACATTCCCCGGAATTCCCTTTTCTTCCTGAAGTTGGGTTAACCGTTCTTTCAGGTCGAAATAATCCTGGCGGTTATCGTAGTTCAGCGGCTGGTAAAAGAGCTTTTCAACAAAAGCATCGATTTTACGGGTATCACTAATTTCGTTGAATTCAATTAATGCTTCTTTCATTTTCTCCCTGTACTGAATATCGGAATAAGAAGTACGCGAAACGCCGAGAATGATAAAATTATCAGGAACCTGCTGGTTTACATAAAGTGAATACAGCGCCGGAATAAGTTTACGTTTGGCGAGGTCGCCCGAGGCGCCAAAAATGACATAATTAAAACTGAATTGTTTGTCCATTGCCGTAAGATTATTGATTTTTAGTTTTTACTGCATGACCTCCAAATTGGTTCCGAAGCGCTGCCAGCACTTTACCGGCAAATGATTCGGTTTGCCGCGACTGAAACCTGCTAAAAAGGGAAGCAGTTATTACCGGAACCGGCACATCGAGGTCGATTGCCGCCTGGATTGTCCAGCGGCCTTCGCCACTATCCTGAACGTAATCTTCGAGTTTCTCCAGTTTTGGGTCTTCCTTAAACGCGTTCACAGCCAGTTCCAGTAACCACGAACGGATTACACTGCCGTACTGCCAGGCATCGGAAACTTTATGGAGGTCGATTCCAAACGGCGCTTTTTCCAGTACTTCGAAACCTTCGGCATACGACTGCATCATTCCGTACTCGATACCGTTGTGCACCATTTTTACGAAATGGCCGGCGCCCGATGAACCGCAATATACATGGCCATTGGCCGGGGCGAGGCTTTCGAAAACAGGAGTTGCAAAATCAACAGCCGGTTTGTTTCCGCCATACATGAGGCAGTAGCCGTTTTGTAGCCCCCAAACGCCCCCACTGGTGCCGCAATCGAGAAAATGAACGCCTTTTTCGGCAGCTTTGGCAGCACGCGCCTGAGTTTGTTTCCAGTTTGAATTTCCTCCGTCAATAATAATATCGTCAGCCTTTAACAACCCGATCAGGGTGTCGAGGTTTTCGTCCACCGGTTTTCCGGCGGGAACCATAAGCCAAACCACTTTTCGTTCGGGAAGTTTTGAAACCAAATCGGCAACTGTTGATGCGGCAATGGCGCCAAGTTTTGCCGATTCTTCGATTGGAGCGGTATCAAAGTTCCAAACCACCACTTCGTGGCCATGATTCAGTAAACGATGTACCATGTTGAAGCCCATTTTGCCAAGGCCAATAAATCCTATTTTCATAATTTTGAATTTTTAAAATGAATTTGTTTTAATTGGGAAAACAGTCGAAGGGAACTGAAAACCTGACAAAATCAGTAGGTTAAAATAGAGGAATTGATTTTTACACCGTGGCTTCGATCAGGTAAACAGAGGCAACCAAAAAACAATGTGGTCTTTAAAGTAATTAAATGCCACAATACGGTTCGACCATGTAAAACCGCAGGCTCCGGGACACGGACTTTCCAAAGTCCGTCATTTTCTTGTCTTCGATTTAGGAAAATCAAAGTCCAGGTCGGACATAAAAAAACTGCCCCAATAAATGGAGCAGTTTCTAAATGACATTCTATCTATTATTTTTGAATGTTTACAACTTGGTTTTATACAGAAATTTATACACAAAAGGATAAATTTTACAGGCAACACAAATTCCAAATGCAGCTTCCATAAACGAAAATACACCAAGGACAGCGACAAATGCCAAAGCCGTTACATGTAATCCGGTTACCGATGCCAGCAAAATCACTGCGCTAAAAACCAGTCCGATGCGCGCGGCAAAAATTTTAGGACCGGCATTAATCAACAGTTCCTCAAGCGACATTAATTTCACGATATTTCGGGATGAAAAACCAACCGGGCTATATTTGGAGAGACTTCCGCTGCGCATGTAAAAATCAACCACTAGAAAAGCCGGGATAAACCACTGGTTAGTGAAACCAAAAAGTGTCAGCAGCAAAACGGTAAAAGCACCGTTTACCCGTGCTACGCGTTCATTTATTTTTTTATCTGAAATGGGGCAAATTGCATACGTTTTCATCTCGTTATAATTTTTTGTTTTTTTAATCCTTTTTTCTCATTTGTCGTAAGTTCTGCATCATCCTGACACATACTTTGGATTTTTCCTTTTGCGATGGAAAACTATTTTTCAACTTTTAATTGTCGCGGGTGACTGAACTCAAAGTTTTTCGATTTAATGAATTCCAGCGTTTGTTCAATCGTTGGCCGGTCGCCCCAGAATGTTCCCGGGTAAACAAACCTGACCTTTCCCGCAGGGTCGATAATTACAGTAGTTGGCCGGTTAATGTATTCGGCATGAACTGAAAAAGCCAGCGGATCGGCTCCAAATTGTACACCGTAAGTTCCGGCACGGTCGAGCAGGTGCGGCCACCAAATACGGCTGGTGTAAGCATTTTTGAACGACTCTTTTGCGAACCAGTATTTTGGTTCAAGCTCTTTTCCCACCATCACGCGTCCTCGGTAAGTGTCATGAATTTCGAGCGTAAAAACCTGTACCCCGGTATTTTCAAAATCGTCTTTCATTTCCATTAAATCATGAAATTCGCCATGGCAAACGGGGCACCAGTCGGCAAATACCCAAATCAGTACCACCCAGTTTTTATTTTTGAAACTGCTTAACTGCCATGTTGTTCCTTCGGTATCTTCAAGGGTAAAATCTGGCGCTAAATCGCCCGGCTTTATGGTTTCAAAAGTTGTTTCATCGAGCGCCTGCCATGCTCCCATATTTTTTGGGGTTACTCCCATTTTATTTTCAATTTGATAAATGGCCAGTTCGCACTGGTGTTGAACATCGCGCGATGGGTCGTTCTCCAATTTTTCACGGAGTAAGGTTAACGAATGTTCCGATTCCATTTGCCCCAACGCGATAACCGCCTGCGACCGCACGATTACAACCGCATCGTTTTTAACAACACTTTCAAGTTCGGGTATTGCCTGTGTTGCACGCAAAACGCCCAGTGCCTTCGCAGTAACCTGGCGTACATAGGGCGATGCATGAACCAGTCCGGTTTTAATGGCGGCCGTTTCATTTAGTCCTTCACGCACCAAATCCCTGACCGCCAGCAACCGCACTTTCCAATCGTCGTTATCCAAATCGGCAATGCCATCTTTTTTTAAATCCCGGTCAATGGTCATCGAGTTTCCATCGTTTAAAGGATGGAAAGGGTGAGATGCAACCGTAGCAAATATTTGGGAAACAGTTTTATTTTCCACGTCTGCCATAATTTTATTTTCTGATGTTATCAGAAATATTAACGCAATAAATAATAAAGCCTTCATCTTTAGAATGTTAAAACCTTTGCATTGCTTTTCAGGTAGTCGGTTAGTGGTTTGCCCATTCCTTTTACCTCGAAATTGAGGTTTTTAAGCTCATCAACCACTCCATAAGCAGTTGCACAGGCAATGCAGGCCTGGATTTCCACCCCGTCTTTTTGCATGGCTTTTAGTTTTTCCTGAATTTTCAGGTTTTCGGAAACCATTTTTGCCGATGGCCCCCAAATGACTATTGTAACTTCTTTGAACCAACCTGCAGTTTTTGCGGCGTGGGAGTACATTAAAACCATTCGCTCGGCCAGGTACGGGTCATCGCTGGTCCATACTATTACCAGCTTGTCAGGCGTGTTTTCCGGTTTTTCCTGTTGTCCCATAACTTTTGTAGTATTAAAAAACAGGATTGTGGTTAAAATGGTTAGTAAAATTTTAGTTTTCATTTTTGTTATTATTTTCCCGCTAAGGCGCAAAGACGCAAAGTTTTTTGTTGTTCTATTTTCTTGGCGGCTTAGCGACTTGGCGTGAGGTTTTTTTTATTTGTTATTAATTTCTTTGAAGTTTTTCAATACAGCCAGCAAAAGTCCGGCGCTTAAGCGGGTTTTGTAGTCAGGATTAATATATTCAAACATTATTTTTCCTGAAGTATCAACTATAAACACAGACGGAACCGGAAGGAAACCAGTGTTTAATCCGCCCGATTTTTCATTCAGCATCCCGGAGTATTTCTCCGGAGCTTTAAAAACGATTCCAAGCGATTGGATAAATTTTCCACCGGCATCGGAATACAGGCTGTAATCCAGTTTATCTTTCTCATCGGTTACCTGCAGGTTTTCAGGCGAATCAGGACTAATGGCCACAATCTGGTAGCCCAGTTTAACTACTTCGCTTTGTACCCCCTGAATTTCGGAAAGATGCGCGTTGCAAAACGGGCACCAGCCACCGCGGTAAACCAGCAGTACCGTTGGTTTTTCAGCAATAATTGCCGAAAATTTGTGACTTGTGGCATCAGGCGCTTTCAGTTCTGCATCAGGAACAGTCTCTCCAATAAGCAAAGGAGAAATGTCTTCGGCCTTCTCTGCAATTTGTGCGGTTGCCGAAAAAAAACCAAGCCCCATACCAAATAAAATAAGCATTACGTGTTTCATTTTTCAGAATTATTTATTGTTTTAAAATCATTATGGACACCAAAATTTTTTCTGTTATTTCTCGCAAAGGCGCAGAGGCGCAAGGTTTTTTTGTTCTATCTTCTTGGCGGCTTAGCGACTTTGCGAGAGTTTTTTTTATTTATTACAGCAGCCATCCTTTTTCGGCGCTTCCCACTTAAAGTCTTCAATAACTTTGTCAAGCGGCGTATGTGCAAGGTGGTTTACATAGTTGCTGATTGTTTTTTGGCCAATGCCAACTATTATTTCCAGCACATTTTTCTGCGAGTAGCCGGCTTCAATGAATTCCTGAACTTCCACATCTGAAGCCCACCCGCGTTTTTCCACCAACAAAGCCGTAAATTTTCTGAGCGCTTCCAGTTTGGTATCGTTTAGCGGTTGACCGTTTCGCAGCGCTTCAATCATTTCTTCAGATAGTTTAAACATTTGGGCTACCATGGAATGAATGGCCATGCAGTAATGGCACTGATTATTGTGGCTAATGGTAAGCCAAACAATATTTTTTTCGACTGGACTCAATGAAGTTTCCATAAAAAGCTGGTTCATTTGGTTATAAGCTTTTAAAACTTCCGGCGATTCGGCCATAATTCCGTAAAGGTTCGGGATAAATCCGTTTTGTTTTAATGCCGCCTGGAGCATTTCTTTCGAACCTTCAGGTGCCGTTTCGATGGTGTGTAATTTAAATGTTGTCATAATTGTTACTATTATTTATTCTAAGCACATGCTTAGAAAATGGTTAAAATTTTTTAGTTGAGCTGTTTCAAAGCCACGTCAATAAAATCAGCTATTTGTTTTTTATTCATTGTTTTGTGGGCTACGGAGATTCCCTGCATTACCCCAAGGAAAAAATTGGCTTGCTGGTCAATATTTGTGTCGGCAGCGATTTCGTTTTTTGCAACGGCATTTTCAAGCACTTTCCTTATCATATTTCTGATAAAATCGTAATAAAGGTTTAATTCGCGGGCAATCTCCGGGTCTTTTTCACCCAGCTCGCCTGCAGTATTGACCACAAGGCAGCCTTTTTTTTCGTCCTTGCTCCCATGACTGACGGTAGCATTTTTTAAAAAACTTTCCAGTTCGGCAAATCCGGCGCCCTCCTGCAACAAGGGTTGAAACCGGTTTACAATAACATGTTCACGGTATTTTCGCAAAGCATTTATAAACAAGTTCTTTTTGTTTTTAAAAGATGCATAAATTGAAAACTGGTTGATGCCCATTTCTTTTTCGAGTAAACGCACAGAAGTGGCTTCGTAGCCATGAACCCAGAAAATATTCATGGCTTTCTCCAACACCAAATCATCATCGTATGTTTTACTTCTCGGCATATTAAATCTAAATAAAATACAAAACTAAGCAACCGCTTTGAAATATCCAAAATTTTTTCATAAATTGCAACAAAAAAACCGGAATGTACAAATCTAAAAAGTCGTTTTGGATTGGGTTATCCCTCATTTTAAGTATATTAATTATCGTAGTAGGTTTTATATATTTGAAATTTGAGGTAAAGAATACCTATACAACCAAAGGGCATGAGCTGGAAGCCATTGCCCGGCTGAAATCAGACCAGGTTGCGAATTGGATTGCAGACGAAATGTTTGATGCAAATGCTATTGCGCAAAACAAATTACTGATTAACCGGCTTGAAATGTGGCGAGTTGAACCCACAGTAGAAAACAAACAAAATGTTACAGCTTTTCTGAAAACTTTAAAAAGCGAACATGGGTACGAGCATATCTTTATGGCCGATGAAAAAGGGAACTTTTTAATTTCTTCGGATGATAATGATTATTCCGTTGCTCCTTATCTGAAAAAAAAAATAGCACAATCCCTGCAATTAGATTCAGTTGTAACAACCGATTTATACGAATGTCCTGTTCACGATACCATTCATATCGATTTTATTGCTCCGGTATCAGGGCAGGAGCCCAATTTATCAGCAGCAATTGTATTTCAGTTTAATCCCAATAAGTTTCTGTTTCCGCTTATTCAATCATGGCCAATTTTAAGTAAATCTTCGGAAACCCTGTTGTATAAAGTAGAAGGCGACAGTATTCTATTTCTGAACGAACTAAAACATAAAAAAAATACCGCACTGAATTTTAGCCTGTCTATGACTGATGAGGATGTGGTTGCTATAAAAGCAGCAAAAGCATCTTCTGAGGGATTAATCGAAGGTAAGGATTATGTTGGTAATGAAGTATTGGGCTTTGTTATAAAAATTCCCAATACCGAATGGATAATGGTATCAAAGACTAATAAAAAGGAGTTGTTCTCAACACTATATTACGAAATGGGTATCGTAATTCTTTTGGTAGTTTTTCTCCTTCTTTTTTTGGCAGCGGGGATGGCTTTTTTATATAATTCTCGTCAAAAATCAATTTTCAGAGATTTGTATAAACAGCAGGAATATTACTTCACAACCCTGAAAAGTATCGGCGATGCAGTGATATCTACCAACAAAAAAGGTATTGTGGAATACCTGAACCCGGTTGCTGAACAGCTCACAGGCTGGCTGAACACAGAAATACAGGGGAAAAATCTGGAGGAGATTTTTAAAATCATCAATGAAGAAACCCGTGAGGCTGTCGAGAGTCCTGTTCATAAAGTGTTGCGTGAAGGAGTTGTAGTTGGACTGGCTAACCACACCCTGTTGATTTCGAAAGACGGCAGGGAAATTCCCATTGCCGACAGTGGCGCCCCTATTAAAAACGAAATAGGTGAAATTATTGGCGTAGTTCTGGTATTTCGTGACCAGACAGAGGAAAGGGAATTTCAGGAAAAAATTGCCCAAAGCGAAGCTCAATACCGCGAATTGGTTGAATCGACCGATGCCATTGCCTGGGAATATGATGTTGAACAAGACAACTGGGTGTATGTGGCCCCCCAGGTAACCGAAAAACTGGGCTGGCTTCCCGAAGAATGGACCAACCTCGATTTCTGGAAAAACAACCTTCACCCCGATGAGCGGGAAAGTGCCGCCAATTATTGCTTTGCATGTGCTGCCAAAGGAGAACCACACGCACTGGAATATCGTTTTAAAAGCAAAGACGGCAATTACATTTGGATACGCGATGTGGTTTCGGTTGAAATGCTGGGAAATAAACCGGTAAAACTTCGGGGAGTAATGTTCGATATCACCGAAAGGAAAAATGCTGAAATTGGGTTACAGCAAAAAAACACTTTTATTCAAACGGTACTCGATAATCTCCCGATTGGGGTTGCACTCAATAAAATTGATGAAGGGAATGCCTTTTATATGAACCGCAAATTTGAAGAAATTTATGGCTGGAAAGCATCGGTACTTAAAGATATTGCTTCGTTTTTCGAGAAAGTTTATCCTGACGAGAATTACAGGAATAAACTTATACAAATTATAATGGAAGGAATTGAATCGGGCGACCCTAATAAAATGCACTGGGAAAACATTGAAATTACCCGAAATGATGGTTCAAAAGGATTTGTGAATGCGGTTAATATTCCGCTACCCGAACAAAACACAATGGTATCAACCGTAATGGACATCACTCATCGAAAAAGGGTGCAGAACGAACTGATTGAAGCCAAAGAAAAAGCAGAAGAGAGCGAACGGCTGAAAACAGCTTTCCTGGCCAATATGAGCCATGAAATACGAACCCCTTTAAACGGCATCCTCGGTTTTACCAACCTACTTGCTGAGGAAGATAATTTATCCAAGGAGAGTAAAAAAGAGTTTGCATTCATCATTAACAAGAGTGCCGAGGGGCTGTTAAAAATTATCAATGACATTCTCGATATTTCCAGACTCGAAACTGGTAAAGCAGATATTGAGCAGAAACCATTTGATATGGGGAGAACCCTTTCGACCATTTTTTCCATATTTCAAAAAAAACCAACTGCCCCAGGAAGAAGCAATGTTGAATTAATTGTTAAGAAACCTGATAAACCGCTTGTTTTAAATACAGATGAAACCCGGTTGATACAGATTTTTTCAAACCTGCTCGACAATGCACTGCGTTTCACATCAAAAGGTTCGGTAACTTTCGGGATTTCAGGGATTAAAGAAAATAAAGCTGAATTTTTTGTGGCCGACACCGGTGTTGGGATCCCCAAAGAAAAACACGGGGTAATTTTCGACCGTTTCAGCCAGGCCGATAACAGTACAACCAGAAGCTACGGTGGAACAGGACTGGGGCTGTCTATCGTAAAAAAACTACTGGAACTGATGGGCAGCGAAATTTCCATTGAATCGGAACCCGGGAAAGGGACCATATTCAGATTTATACTCCCTTTTATATCTTTCAAACAAACCAGTGAAGATAAAATTGAAGAATTAACAACTGATTCCATAAAATACAATCAAATTAAAATACTGGTGGTTGAAGACGATTCGGTAAGCCGGATTTATTTAAGGCAAATCCTGAACAATCATTCCGGCGAACTATTTTTTGCTGAAACCGGAAAAGAAGCTTTACTACTTTTTGAAAACCAAAACCCTGATGTTATTTTGATGGATATTGGCTTGCCCGACATGAGCGGGTTGGAAGTGGTCAGAAAAATAAGGAAAAAGAACAATAACGTTTATATTATTGCACAAACGGCTTATGCCATGGCGGAAGACAAGCAAAAAGCGCTGGATGCCGGTTGCAACGATTATATTTCCAAGCCCATTAAAACAGCGCTTTTAATGGAAAAAATAAAGCAATTTAGCAATTGATTTCGTTGATTCTTTTATTTTTTTCGGTTTGTTTCGATGGGCATTTCACACTTCCGTACGAACAAAACACACAGCAGTCACCGGGTTTTGGGCGCAAAACGGTTTTGCAGTTTCGCATTCATAAAAAAACTGACAGCCATCGGTGGGCATTTCTTCAGTTTTTTGGTGGCCGCAATTGGGGCAGGTTAATGTTGAATATTTTTGAATTTCCATCATTCAATTATTATAAATTTCACTTTCAGGATGAAACGCAAACCACGCAAACGCAAAGTGGTTGCCGTGTGGCACCGGGCGAAGTTCTTTTCCCTTCAATTTTCCCGAAACACATTTTCCGGTAATGCTCCAAACAGAGCCGGTTTCACTGTCAACAAAACCTTTATTCGTTTTTTTGAAGGTGAACAGTTTATCATCTAAACGCGGGTCGAAAACGGTAACCGAACCTATTTGTTTTGATTGTGAAATGTTGTTTTCGTCAAGCACCGAAACGGTTTTTTGGGTATGTAAAAATACAAGCGGCTCTCCCTCGAAACTGTCGTTTACCACTTGTTTTTTGCTGATTTCAGACATTGGATAGATTTTGTACTTCGCGTTGACTTCAATATCGATAACGCGTTCCATCGCCGGGAGACGGTCGTCAACCTGCCCATGAAAAAGCCGGGGCTGTTTGTTATCCAGGTTGTCGTAGCTGGTGTATGGATTGGTTCCGTATTCCCGGGAAATTCCGGTTTCAGTTGAAAGTACCAATCCTTGCGGGTAGCTTTCAAAAAACTCGGCAAGTGAAATCAGCATCGAGGGGATGATTTCCAGTTGGGCGCCGGTTAGTTCGCCTGCCAGCGCTTCGCCCAAAAACTGCTGCCACCAGCTTTCGGTCTGGCGGTCCCACATTACCAGGTCGCTGTTGCGCAACATGCCCGACACGCCAAAATCGAGCAAGTATTCCTTATCGTTGAATTTCAAACGCCGGTCGAAAACCAGTGCGGCATTGCACAGCGGGCAATAAGTAGCAGAAAAAGGGACTCCGCTGATTTCATCGTTTACAATTTCGTGGTACATCAACACGCTGAGCGGATAGGCTTTTGCTTCGCCTTTTATTTTCACTGCAATAACCGGTTCGTGCTCAAAATAATTTTCCGTGGCTTTTCCTTTTTCCCAGAATTTCGGGGAATCGATGGGCGGGATGCCGTCGGGTTTCATCAACGCTGTAAATTCATTCAATGGCACGGCATGTTTGGTGGTGTCGGTTTTCCAGTTCAATTCAATGTTGCGCGGATTGTTTTGGGCACTCATAAAAAACGGAATTACAAGAAGGAACAAGGTGAATATTTTTGCTTTCATATTGATTATTTTTTGCTTCGCGTCTTTGCGTGATACTTTCTCTCGCAAAGTCGCTAAGACGCAAAGAATTTTATTTTTTTTCATTTTAAACCAATGCAACGTCTGTAATAATTTCGAGCAATGCCGTTCCATCGCAGTTCAGCACTTTTCCCATGGCGTCTTCCAGTTTTTCTTTTTGGGTTACCCGAATTCCAAACGCCCCGCAACTGGTTGCAAATTCAGAAAAATCAGGATTGTGAAGTTCCGTTGCAAACACATCGAAATGTCCGGCATGTTGTTCTTTCGATATTTTTCCGAGTTCGTTATTGTTTAGCAGAATCAGTTTAATGTTCATTCCATACTTCACTGAAGTGGTTAATTCCGCCATGTATTGCGCAAATCCACCATCGCCTGCCACTGCAATTACAGGACGGTTCCCTCTTGCTGCCGCCCAAGCGCCCATGGCAGCCGGAAAAGCAAACCCAATGGAACCCAGGTAGCCCGACATCAGAAAGCTTTGCTGTTTACATTCGAAATACCGCCCCAGCGAATAGGCATTGTTTCCCACATCCACACACATCACCGCATTTCCGGGCGCCAACCGGGAAAGGTTATCGAAAACTAAAATGGAACTTATTCCTTTTCCACGGTCTTCAAGCAGGCGTTTCTGTTTTTCATCGTGCCAGATTTTCCAGCGTTTGGCAAGCTCTTCGCGTTGATCGGTAGTATTCAAAGTTGTTCCGAGCCTTTCGCTCAATAGCGAAACCGTAACCGATATTTCCCCCAGCACGGGTGCATCAATTTTGTGGAATTTACTCAGCGCCAGCGGGTCGAAATCCACCTGGATAGTCGGTTTTTTTGGTGTGATTCCGGTGTGGTTGCTAAACGAAGCGCCGAGAACAATAAGCAAATCGCTTTCGTTCATCATCCACGAAGCCACGGGAGTTCCGCTCCGGCCAAGCACTCCGCCTGCCAGCGGATGATGGTCGGATATTAACCCTTTTCCTTTAAATGTGGTCAGTACCGGGGCATTTAGTTTTTCGGCAAATTGCACAATGGCTTCCATATCGAAACGGGCGCCGTGACCGACAATTATTACTGGTCGCTTCGCTTTTTCAATGAGCCCGATAGCTTTTTTCATGCTTTCCTCCGGTGGTGCAATTTTCATTGAAGCGATGCGTCCTTCGGGCGTTTGTGCTTTTTCGTCGCCGGCAGGAATTTCCTGCACTTCATCGGGAAAGGTGAGGTGCGAAACATCGCGTTTCAAAATGGCATGTTTTACAGCCAGCGCCATCAGTTCGGTATGTTTGCTGTTATTCAGAACCCGTTGGTTAAATTCTGCCACGGTTTGAAAAGCCCGAACCAAATCCACTTCCTGAAAATTACCGGTTCCAACTACTTGTGTGGCCACCTGCCCGGTGAGCGCCAGAATGGGGGCGCGGTCAACTTTGGCGTCCCACAAACCGGTAAACATGTTGGTTGCGCCCGGGCCTGCAATGGAAAAACAGGCAGCCGGTTTTCCGGTTAATTTGCCGTAGGCGCTTGCCGCAAAAGCCCCTGCTCCCTCGTGCCTGATTCCGATATATTTTAACTTCCCCTTTTCCTGTTGTCTCCGCAATGCATCGGCCAGTCCGAGGTTTGAATGTCCCACCATCCCAAAAACCGTGTCAACACCCCAGTTAACCATCGTTTCGGCCATAATATCAGAAACGGTTGTTTCGTGGGGTTTCTCTTCCGGAACGCCAACATAAATTCCATCGTCGCGGTCTTCAACTTTATAGGATTCAACGCCATCGTCGTAACCCGGAACTTTGCCGGAACATGGGTGATAATCCCAGCCATGCCAGGGACATCGCAGAATGCCGTTTTCGATGCTGCCTTCGCCCAGCGGACCGCCCTGGTGCGGACAACGATTGTCGAGTGCACAAATTTTTCCTTCGAAATGTGAAAGCGCAATTTGTTTATGCCCGGCATTCACGGCCATTACACGATTATCGGCCAGTTCGTTTTTATTTTGAAGTACTTTGTACCAGATGATTTTTCTATCCATGATTTTGTTTTTTGATTTGAACGATGCTGTTTAAATGAAACGGCGGTGGAATAATTCCAAATTTTTTATACACGTCAGCCGGAATTCCCAAATCGGCCACAAAAACCTCCGTTTCGGCAGGAAGATGAAAGAGTATTTTTTTTGGCGCTGCAAGGGTCAAAACTTTTGATGCTTTAAAAGTGGATGGGTTTATTTCCCCGAGAAAACCGGTTGGAATATCCAATGAGATTCTAATTGCCTCGCTGTTGTTAGCTTCTTCAATTCGTTGGAGCAAGGGGGGCGCTAATGGGAGTTTCTGCGAAAACCCGAGGTACGCGTCAATCCACACATCGGGGTTTTCGACGGGTTCCTGTTTTGCGCCAAATTTCAGTGCCCGTTCCAGTTGTGTTTTAGGCAGCGGTTTGGTTATTTCGGTGAAAAAGTCGAGATAAACGCGAAAACCCCATGCCGAAAGCCGGCGAGCTGCCACCAGTCCGCCGCCACCATTGTTGCCGTTGCCCACGCCAATAGTTATTACAGAACCGGGTTGAGCCACTGTTGAAACAAGCCGGGCCAGATGCAATCCGGCATTTTCCATCATCAACCCAATGGGCAGTTGATAATTTTCCACGGCATAATAATCCATTTCGCGGAACTGCTCCAGTTCAAGCGCTTGTTCCAGCCTAAATTCAATTTCAGGAAAACTCATATTGCAATTCCTCCGAATTCAATTCCGGTTAAATAATGTATGTCACGGTTAAAAGTTACCAAATCGTCGCGGTTAAATTTCTGGAAATCATCGTATCCACATGCCCGTGCTACCACTTTCATCAGTTCGTTTACAGCCAGCAAAAAGTTGCTGAGTTGTTTTGCCGAAGTTTCAATGACAATCCGTTGCCGGAGGTTTTCCTTTTGTGTGGCAACCCCCACCGGACAATTGTTGGTATGACACGCCCGCATTCCGAGGCAGCCAATGGCCTGTAATGCTGAATTGGAAACGGCCACGGCATCAGCGCCCAGCATCAGGGCTTTTGCAAAATCTTCGGCAGTGCGCAGCCCACCGGTGATGACCAGCGCCACATCTTTTGCGCCCACTTTGTCGAGGTGTTTGCGCGCCCTGGCCAGAGCCGGAATAGTTGGTACATTGATGTTGTCGCGGAGGATTTTAGGAGCTGCTCCGGTTCCCCCGCCGCGCCCGTCGAGGATAATATAGTCGGCCCCGGCTTCGAGGGCAAAATCAATGTCTTTTTCGATGTGGCTGGCTGCAATTTTAAAACCTACCGGAATTCCGCCGGTCTGCTGCCTGACTTCATGAGCAAAAACAGCAAAATCTTTGGCGTTAAATAAATCGGGAAAAGCGGCAGGACTAATAGCCGGTTTGCCCTCTTTCAACCCCCTGACTTCAGCAATTTCACGGCTTACTTTATTTCCCGGAAGGTGGCCGCCAGTCCCGGTTTTTGCGCCTTGCCCGCCCTTAAAATGAAAGGCCTGCGCTTTTTTTACCTTGTCCCAGCTAAACCCGAATTTCCCCGATGCCAGTTCGTAAAAATAGCGGGAGTTGTTTTCCTGCTCTTCGGGCAACATGCCGCCTTCGCCGCTGCATATTCCGGTTCCGGCCATTTCGGCCCCTTTCGACAAAGCAATTTTTGCTTCACGCGATAAAGCGCCAAAACTCATGTCGGAGACAAATATTGGAATTTCGAGTGCAAGCGGTTTTTGGGCATTTTTTCCAATTACGGTTTTTGTGAATACCGGTTCTTCATCCATTAGCGGGCGTTTCCATAACTGAGCAGGCAGAAACTGAATGTCGTCCCATTTGGGCAGCGTGTTGCGGTCAACGCCCATGGAAGCCGAAAACCCGTGGTGCCCGATATTTTTCAGGCCGTTTTTTGAAAGTTCTTTGATGTAAGCGGTGTAAGGCTCGGTCGGTTCGGGGTGAGTGTCGGCATAAATTCCCTGGTATTTTTCGCGGTTGAAGGGTTGCGGGTATTTTTCGAGGAAAGTATCGATTTCGGATTCATCCACCCAAACAAAACCGTCTTCAGTTTTTGAGGTGAATTTGTGGAGCGCTTCCTTGTTGTTGTATTCCGAAACTCCCGTATCGAGGCGGTAATCCCAGCCATGCACACCACAAATAAGGTTGTGCCCTTCCACATGCCCATCGGCCATTAACGCGCCCCGGTGCAGGCAGCGGCCATACAATACTGAAACATTTTTGTCGTAAAGAACAACTACCAGGTCGAGGTCATTTACCACGGCATGAGTGGGTTGACGGTCATATAATTTTTGGATTTCGATTAGTTTAATTGGTTTTTTCATAGTATAATTTTTTGCTCGCAAAAGCGCAAAGGCGCGAAGAGAAAATAATAAACTTTGCGTCTCTGTGTCTTGGCGTGATTCTATTATTTCAGTTTTTCTAATAATTTTTTTATTCCAACTTCATAAAACTCTTTCACCAAACTGTATTGTTCTTCGGCAGACGGCTCTTTAATAATTTCAGAAACACCGAGCACGGCTCCATTCCAGTCTGGCATCATCCATTTTCCGGCAGATAATTCGACGGGTTCGTTTTTAATTTCCAGTGGATTTTCCGACCAGAAACTGAGGTAAAAATAAGGTTCGGGAACCATTCTGTCGGGAATGGCGAGGCCCAGCCCAATGGTTTTTGAGGCTCCGCCTTTTTCATTCCGGGCAATGGTGGCAAACGTTCCGGTATCGAAATGGTGGGGCCAAATACGCACCGGTTCCACATCAGAAAATCGGACAGTCAGCTCACTAATCAGCAACTGTGCATTGTGGCGGTAACGGATGTTTTCAGAAACCGCATCTTCACCTCCAATTGAAAAGTATTTACCTTCATTTAATGCATCGGTTGGTAACTCGTAAGGCTGTTCGGTTTTTAAATCCGAAACATCAATGTTCTGGTTTTGCAGGGCTGTTTTAAACTCCTGAAATGCCTGCTGAAATGTTTTTCCTTTGAGGGATATTTCAGCTTTTTCATCTTCCTTTTCATCTAAAACATGTACCGAAAAGTTTTTTAGATACACACCAACTGCCCAGCCGTCGGGATGAGAATTTCCGTGAAGCATCTCCTTTTCAGGAATGTATTGCATGTTGATGTTGCTTCCATCTGTTTTTTTGGGAATAAGGTAACGGCCTGCCAACGCGATAAACTGCGCGGCAAGGTACTGTTGAAGAAGCACATTCTTCAAGTCGTTGTTGAATTCGCGGGATAATAATTCCCAATTGTTCATTTTTTCCATATTTAAATAGTTATAAATTCTTTTACCCAGTCGTTGACCGGTTTTTTCTGAATATTCTCAGGTGTATCAAACTGCTCGATTTCTCCTTGATTCATAATAGCAACATGAGTTCCCAGCGTAAATGCCTCTTTTAAGTCGTGGGTGACCATCACAAAGGTAATTCCCAGTTTTTTGTGCATTTCTTTGATTTCGCTTTGCAGGTTTCTGCGGGTAATGTTGTCGAGGGCGCCAAAAGGTTCGTCCATCAGGATGATTTCGGGATTGGCTGCCAGCGCGCGGGCGACGCCGGCCCTCTGCTGTTGTCCGCCACTTAATTCGGAAGGAAACGCATTTAACTGACGTTCATCAAAACCCATTATTTCAGCCAACCCGTTCACCCGTTTTTCGCTCGCATGTTTTTCAACCGATGAAATGCTCAAAACAAAAGCAATGTTCTGCCTGACAGCGAGGTGAGGGAAAAGTCCGCCTTGTTGAATGACATAACCCATTTTCCGCCGGAGTTGAATTTTGTCCCAACTTTCCAGGTTTTTGCCCATCACCGAAATCCTGCCCGAATCAATAACGGTCATCCCATTCATCAGGCGCAACAACGTTGTTTTTCCACAACCACTTGGCCCGATAATGACAACAAATGCACCCTGCGGAACCTTTAGCGAAACATCAATCAGCGCTTTGTTTCCCGTTTCGTAGGTTTTGGTAACGTTCTCTATTTCAATGACAGGATTGTTCATTCTCCGGTTTTATTTCAATAATTTGTGTTGTTTCAAAAAATTGGCTGCGACTTCGTTGGATGATTGTTTTTCAATCTCAACCTCATAATTTAGCTGAAGCATGGTTGAGTCGCTGATGGTATTTTCCAGGCGTTTAAATAATCCTTTCAATTCAGGGTATTTTTGTAAGGATTCATTTCTGATAACAATCCCCGCCTGATAAGCAGGAAAAAACTGTTTGTCATCTTTCAATACCCGGAGATTCATTTGCCTGATTCGCGAATCGGTTGAAAATGCATTGATAACATCGACCGTTTGGTTTTCGAGCGCCTGAAATTTGAGGTTGATATCCAGTTCCACATTACTTTTGAAGTTGAAAGGATAGACTTTTTTCAACCCTGCAAAACCATCCTCCCGTTCAAAAAAATCGAATTCTGCGCCAAAAATGAAACCATTACTTTTTTGAGACAGTTCAGAAAAAGTAGTAATATTTTGATTTTGAGCCACAGGCTCAGGAAGCGCCAGCGTAAAAGTGTTATTAAACCCAAGCCTGCAAGCCCATTCCAGATTGAATTGTTCAGCATACATTTTTTTTAATGCCAAATACAAACTATCCGGGTTATTCATTTGTGGCTCTTTCAGAATAAATAACCACGCCGTTCCGGTGTATTCAGGATAAATATCAATTTCTCCTTTTAACATGGCCGGATGGATATTGGAAGTACCGCCACCAATGCCAAATTTCCGGGTGACCTGAATATCGGTATTGTTTTCGACAAGCTGCGAAATGATTTCACCTAAAATATATTGCTCGGCAGTGGGTTTTGTGGCAACAACAATTCTTTTTCCGGAGGAATTGCCTGGTTTTGGCAGGAGCATAAAAATGAACAACAACGCAAGAATTCCCAACCCGAAATATTTCAGGTAACGACTTTTTTTATCCTGTTTTTTCGCTTTTGTTTTTAGTGAATTTTCGATTGCCCCGATTCCCAAATCGGCAACCAGCGCCAACAAAGCCACGGCAATTGAACCTACAAGAATTAGCGACGAATTATTGGTGTTGATGCCCCGGTAAATAGCCTGTCCCAAACCTCCTGCCCCGATAAAAGAAGCGAGCCCTGCCAGTGCGATGGTCATAACCACCATGGTACGAAACCCACTCACAATTGTTGGAAAAGCCAGTGGCCAGCGTACAATCGAAAAAACCTGCCAGGGCGTGGCGCCCATTCCTTTAGCGGCATCGAGCAGGAGCGGGTCAACTTCCTTCAATCCGGTGTAAGTATTTCGGATAACAGGCAGCAAACCATAAATTACCAACACCACCATAGCATTGCCATACCCGATTCCAATTAACGGGATAAACAATCCAAACATGGCGATTGAAGGGATGGTGTAAAGAAAATTGACTACACCTAAAATAATTTGTCGCCATTTTTTATAATGCAGAATGGCAATCCCGGTTGAAACCCCAATGATTGTGATAATAACAATGGCGCCAAGACTAAGCAGAATGTGCTGAACGAGCAGTTCGTAAAGGTAATCGCGGCGTTCTGCAACAGTTCTGAAAATATCGTTCAGCAAAGCCATTTTATCCTGTTTTTATAATTTTCATATTTTCTCCCAAAGTGAATCCACAAAGTAATTTCTGCTGTCGGTAAAATTTCGAACCACTTTAAAACCGTGATTTAATGCCAGTTTTTCAATGGTTTGAATGTCGTACTTTCGTGAGCGTTCCATAAAAACAGCTTCCCACTTTGTAAAACGGAATGTTTTTTCGAGCGTTCCAATCTGAACGGTTTGTTCGGTAATAGAAATCAGGAAACTTTTTACTTCACCGGTTTGTGGATTGTAGGTAGTTTGCTGTTCAAACTTTTGAATGTCAAAATCAGCATCGAGTTCGCGATTGATGCGCACGAGATGGTTCAGGTTGAAACGGCGCGTGTGACCGTGCGGGTCGTTGTAGGCATCCATTATTACCCGGGGCGATTTTTTCAGGTCGAAACCTATCAAAACTTTATCTCCCAAATTTGAATAGGCTGAAAGCTGATTAAGAAACTCATTTGTTTCGTTATCTGAAAAATTCCCGATGTTCGATCCCAGAAATAAAATGATTTTCGGAATGGAAGCATGACCGTTCAGGTTTTTCAGCTTACGGAAATAATCGCCGGTTTTGGCTTCAACTTTTAACGCGGGCAGTTCATTTTTCAGGCTTTGCACCAGTTCGTGGTTGGCTTGTGCACTGATATCAACGGGTGTGTATTGAAAATTGATGGCCTTTTCAACCAGGTATTTTAGCAGAATTTTGGTTTTTAACCCATCGCCCGAGCCCAGTTCCACGAGGTTAAATAACTTGTTGCCGGAGCAGATTGCCTTTGTGATTTCCTCTTTTTGCGATGAAAATATTTCGTGTTCGCAATCGGTAAGATAGTATTCGGGCATATTCATAATATCTTGAAAAATCCTGCTCCCCTCATCGTCGTAAAAATATTTCGACAGGAGGTATTTAGGGGCAGATGAAAGCCCTTTTAAGGTATCGGTTGCTAATTGTGAAAGAAGTAATTGTTGTTCCATAATTTAATCTTTTTTCTTGGCGACTTAGCGGCATTGCGTGATTTTTTCTTCCGGCACGCCAGTTTCAAACGGGTTTTCAGGGTCGTTGCTCCATTCGAACCAACCACCATCATACACAGAAACGCGCGGCCAACCCATCAGCCAGGCATTAAACCAAGCCTCGCTGCCGCGCCAGCCTGTGCCGCAGTAAAAGGCCAGGTGTTTATCCAGCGTAATCCCGGTGTTCATCCAAATTTCCGCAGTTTCGTGAAACTCGCGGGTGGTGTGGTCCACGTTGCGGTAATTTTCCATGTGGTAGGCATCCGAGCCACAATCGGCAAACATGGCTCCCGGAATGCGGCCTTTGGCTTCGATATAGTTGTACCCGCTCACTTCGCCAATGTATTCGGGCCAACTGCGCACGCAAACCAATTCGGCATTTGCAGAAGCAATCATTTCTTTGGCTTCGGGCGTATCCACTGCCAGTTCGGGTTTCTGAGGAATGGAAACGCCAAAATCTGCAACAGTTTTTTTTGGTTCATCGGTAAACGACGTTTCAAAACCGGCATCCTGCCACGATTGAAAACCCCCGTTTAATATTCTGACGTCTTTCACCCCTGCATACAACATGATAAATGCATTGCGGATAGCGCCAATGTCACCGGCAGCGCTGCCCGGAAATTCATCGGCATTGTCGGGGTCCATATATTTTCCATATAAAACCACAGTGGTGTCGGCAGTGATTCCGTGTTCTTCCAATGCTTTTTTAAGTTCTTTGGGAGAGCGCCGGTTCCAGGTTTCCGGGGCTTCCAAAGCCAGTGTATCCATATCAATCGCTCCGGGAATGTGCCCGCTCAAATAGGCGTCGCGGTTGCGGTAATGCGAATGGATAACCACAAATCTGTCATTATCATATTCAGCCGGTTTTCCGCCCGAAATCAAGTAATGCACCCATTCAGCAGAAACCAGGTTTTTGTAACGTTCGAGTTTTTGCATAGGCAAATCAGTATTGGCAGCCCATTCATCCACAAAATGAGGATAAACCGATACCTTTTTGTAGCCTGATTTTACAAACCGTTCGGCAACTTTTTGCGTTTCTTCGGGCGAATAACCGTAAACGACAATTTCATTTTCAGGTAGAATATTTTTGTGACGGACAATTTCTATCCAGTCGATGTATTTTAACCATTTGGCGGGCAGACTTTTTGCCCCGGCAATGTGACCGCTACGCTTTTCACCTTTTAGTTGCCAGCCATTATAGCCCTCCACGGGCCGGACATCGATGATTTTAACGTTTTCGTTGTTTATTAACTTTTTCAGCTCTTCTGTTGTTTTTTTAATATCCATTATAGTTTTTATTTTGCTATAAAACTTTCATCTTCATTTTCTTCTTCTCTATTTTGCCGTTGGCTTCAGCCAACGGATTCAGGACATATAATTACTTCAGGCTGCATTTGTCCGTCGGTTAAAACCGACGGCAATAAATACTCTCCATTAAATCTTTCATTTTTGTTTCTTTCATCAATCCTTTACCACCTGAACGCCTTTCCAAAATGCCACCCTTCCTTTGATGCTGCTGGCCAGGCTCGAAGGTGTTGGATAATACCAAACTGCATCGGAATTTTCTTTTCCATCCACTTTGAGGTTGTAATACGAGGCAGTTCCTTTCCAGTGGCAAACGGTGTGTGTTTCGCTGTCTTTTAAATACTCTTTTTTTACTGATTCAAACGGGAAATAGGCATTTCCTTCAACGTTTACAATGTCGTTACTTTCGGCAATCACTTTGCCGTTCCACAATGCTTTCATTTTTAATAATTTTAATTTGGTGTTAATTTACTGATAATATCCCGATCCACCGGAATATTTGTTACAAAAAATGCCTTTTTATCAGCATTGTCAGAAGAAACCGCTGATTCGTTTTGCTGAAATTTCTGTTTTGGTTTTATCAGCAAGCGCAGCGATTGGTCATAAGTAAAGTAATTCCACGACCAGTTGAGGAACACAAACGTGCGGTTTTTTACTCCCATAATGGTAAAAAGGTGAACAAAACTCCACAGTATCCAGGCAACGAAACCCCGTAGTTTAAAACCGGGGAGGTCGGCCACGGCGCGGTTGCGGCCCACGGTTGCCAGCGAACCTTTATTAATATATTCGAAAGGTTGCATTGGTTGGCCTGTTGCGAGGCGTTTCAGGTTTTTGGCCAGCAACCCGGCCTGCTGAATCGCAGTTTGCGCCACCTGTGGATGCCCGTTCGGATATTTGGGCGTTTCCATCAAACAAAGGTCGCCCAAGGCAAAAATATTATTGAAACCCTTTACCCGGTTTTCACGGTCAACCAAAACCCGGCCTCCCCGCCCCAATGATTCGTTTGGCAAACCGTTCAGTACATTGGGTTTTATCCCGGCTGCCCAAATAAGTGTTTTTGTTTCGAACGAAGTACCATCCGACAAAGTTGCGGTTGTTCCATCGTAACCGGTTACCCTCATACTTGTATGAACTTCAACGCCCATTTTTTCAAGGTATTGCCGCGAGAGTTTCGATGAGTAGCCCGATAATGCAGCCAATAGATTGGGCGAACCTTCGTACAAAACGATGCGCATTTTATCCAAATCGATTTCAGGATAGTCTTTTGGAAAGATGTATTTTTTCATTTCGGCCAGCGCCCCGGCAAGTTCAACACCGGTTGGACCACCGCCCACCAAGGCGATGTTCAGGTATTTCTCCATTTCTGCTGGCGATGTTTGAAGCAGCGCTTTTTCAAAATTTTCGAGAATGGTGTTGCGGATTAAAATCGCGTCAGACGCCGATTTCATGGGCAAGGCATTCAGTTCAATATTAGTTTGTCCGAAAAAGTTGGTGTCGGCGCCGGTTGCCAAAATCAGGAAATCGTATTTCAGAAAACCGATACTGGTTGAAATTTCCTGTTCTTCAGGAAAAATCTGCCGTACTTCGGCCAGCCGATAGTGGATGTTTTCCTCTTTCTGCAACACTTTCCGCAACGGAAACGAAATGGCGCTGGGTTCCAGCCCGGCAGTAGCCACCTGATACAGCAACGGCTGAAACTGGTGATAGTTGTTTTTATCCAACAACACCAACTGGTAGTGCGCACAAAGCGATTTCTGGATAAACTTTAATCCTGCAAAACCGCCGCCAACCACGACCACCCGTTTTTTTGTAGTTTCAGGAATATTCGGAATATAATTGTTCTTTGTCATTTTGTTATCTTTTATTTTATTGAATTAAGCGCTGCGATGATATCATTAACCGCAGAGCGTTTTTTATAATCGGGGTCAAAGTGGCGCCATACGATTTTGCCATCGGTGTTAATAATATAAGTTGCCGGTATAGGAAGCCGTTGGCTATCGTCGGAATTTGCCTTTTTTAAACTTGCGCCCAGCATTGAATTGTAAATGAACCGGGAAAAATTGTCGGGTAGAAAGGTTACATCGTACGCATCGGCAATTTTATACCCTTCATCGAACAAAAGTTTAAATTTTGCCGCTGTTTTATTTTTAGTTTTGCTGAGGAATTCAGGTTTTTCGGGCGAAACGGCAACCACAGTGGCGCCATTTTCCATTATTTTTTCAAGTTTTTTTTGAATTTCTCTTAAATGCCGGTTACATATCGGACACCACTGTCCCCGGTAAAAAATAAGCACCACCGGTCCGTTTTTTAATTCTTTGGAAAGCAAAAAAAGGTTTCCTTCGGCATCTTTTGCCTCAAAACCCGGAGCTTGTTGCCCCACTTCCAAACCTTTTGCTTCTTTTGCTTTTTTGAAATTTTGAGTTGTTAAATTTGTCATAATGATAATATTATAATTCTGATAATTTAAGTTTTATTATATTTTGTTAAAGTCTGATTAATTGAATAATTGCCACCATTAGCAGGACTACACCAATAATCTGGTTAACATTCGATGATACTTTGTGGGCATGTTGAACAACTTTTGACGAGAGAAAAGCATAACCTTTTAATACGCCCATTTTTGCCAGCCAAACCCCCGAAAGAAAAATTAAAATCTCTGTAAAAGTTACCGGCAACAGTTGTTTTGCCGAAAGTACGGTGGCCACAAGCAGCCAAAACATTAGCACCTGTATGCTGACGATGTTCAGCAATGCCCCCTTCATAAAACCATACGATTTTACGGGTTCTTTCCGGGGTTTCTCGATATTTTTTTTGAACCAGAAAAACAGTCCTGAAACCAGTAAAACCGCAAATACAAAATATCTTACCACCGGGTTTCCTTCGAAAATGGGCGATAATTTTGCCCCTGCCAATAATGTAGAAAGTGCAAAAAATACTTCAACAACCGATGCGCCGTGGGCTATCTGTGTTGCGCCGTGAGTATCGTTTTTCAGTGTTGCGTCCATTACCGAAAGGTTCACCAGCCCGAGTGGTACCGCGCCTATTGCGGTGGCCGCCAGCGCGATAAATAAATTGGTAATTAAATTCGGTTCCATAACTTTAATTTTTCCTTATAGTCGAAAAAAAACTGCTACCTGACATATTCTTTATTGATTTTAAAGAAAAGTTTTGAGACGATTTTTATGGGTAAATATTTTGAACTTCAAGGTAGTTTAAATAGGTTTATTACAATTAACTGATTGAAATAGAAATATAACAATTACAATGAGATGCCAGAGGCATCAAATGTTTATAGAAAATAAGCAAACACACGGGTTCGGCCCCCCGGGGTCGAATGTTTAACATGAACATTTTTTCTAAAAACATGTGACCTTTCCAAAGTCTTTTGTCCGAAGTCCATTTCTTCAAACCCAACTGGTTTTTTAAGTTTGATGGTTTAACTCGCGCAGCAACTCAGCTTCGAAACATCCTTTCCGAAGGTGATGGCAGCCAGTTTAATGCCTTCGCTTAATGTGAGATAGGGATAGAAACTTTCGGTCAAATCTTTAACGGTAATTCCGTATTTAATGGCCATGCTTAATTGCTGAATGAGTTCGCCGCCTTCGGGCGCCACTACCCTGGCTCCAATGAGTTTATCGGTTTTGGTATTTCGGATGAGTTTGATAAAACCGCGTGTATCGTTGGCGGCAATGGCACGCGGAACATCTTTCAATTCCAGTTTTGAAACTTCATACGGTATGTTTTGGGCTTTGGCTTCCGCCTCGTCAAGTCCGGCGCCGGCCACCTGCGGGTCGGTAAAAACTACCCAGGGCAACGACGAATAATCTGCTTGTTTTTCAGTGCCGGTAAAGGCATTTTCAACGGCAATCTTCCCTTCGAAAGCGGCAGTATAAACATAGGCTGGGGTATTGGCTACATCGCCCGCTGCATAAATGTTCCGCAGGTTGGTTTCCATTTTGTCATTTACCTGAATGTGACCACCCTTTTCAAGTTTTAATCCTATATTTTGCAATCCCAATTTATCGGTATTAGGCTTTGTTCCGGTGGATACCAGAATCTTTTCGGCTTCAAACTGGTATTGTTCTCCGTGTTTTTCAGCTTTTACTTTTATTCTCCCGTTTTCTTCGGAAATGGACTTAAAAGTTAATCCGGTTTGAATAGTCATCCCTTCACGGCGCAGGTGTTTGAGCAATTCATCCGAAATATCGGGCGTAAGTTTTGAAAGCACAAATGGCGAACGTTGTAACAGCGTAACTTTTGTGCCCAAACGGTGATAAGCCTGGGCAATTTCGAGGGCAATATAACCACCGCCCAGCACAATCAGCGATTCGGGCTGTTGTTCCAAATCGAACAGCGAAACATTGGTCAGGTAAGGCACATCTTTTAACCCTTCGATTGCCGGAACCGATGTGGTTGCACCGGTGGTAATTAAAAATTTCAGGGCTTTGTATTCTTTTCCTTCTACCACAATGGTTTTCTCATCTTTGAACGTGGCCCAACCTTTCAGTATTTTCAGGTTTTCGAAATCGCTTACCACATCCATATATTTCTTTTCCTGCAGGGTGGCAACCAGCTTTTTCTTGCCTTGTATCACTTGTGCAAAATCAATCTCCACTCCTTTTGGTTTGATACCCGTAAAATTTGAATGGCTTGCATGGTAAGCAGTTTCCCCGGCACGGATTAAATTTTTGGAAGGAACACAGCCCACGTTTACACAAGTGCCGCCAAAGTCTAATCCTGCGTTTACCATTAATGTTGAAAGTCCCAGGCTTTCGGCTTTAATAGCTGCAGAAAATGCTGCAGAACCTCCGCCAATGATAATTAAATCGAAAAGCCCACCACCGGCCCCTTCCGTTAGTTGGGGAGCATCTGCAACCTGGTAATTGCCGGATTGAACGGCGTTTGTTTGATAACTTTTTGTTTCAACAGAGGTATTAACACTTTCCTCTTTGATTACTTCTCCAACCACTTTGTAATGTCCGGTACTGTCGATTAAAGCAGTGATTTGTTCTTTGCTGATTTTCTCCGGGTCGTACTCAAATTTTCCTGTGCCGAAAGGATATGAAATGTCTTTTTTTGCAATTCCTTCATTTCCCGAAAACTTTTTGGCAATGGTTTGCGCGCAATGGTCGCAGGTCATGCCCTTGATTTTAAATTCTGTCAATTCCATTTTATCTTTTTTAATTTATTAAGCAAATACTTAAATAAACAGTCAAAAAAATTATTTTCCCACTGACCCTGTAACCTTGTATCCAGTGGCATTAATAGATTGAACAATGTTTTCTTCTGAAGTTTCCGACGGGTCAAATGTTACTTCAGCTTTTCCGGTATTGAAATCAGCTTCGGCTTCGTAAACACCATTAATTTCCTGCGCGGCATGTTCCACATGCAGATTACATGATTCGCATGTCATCCCTTCAATTTCGAGGTCGAGGGTAATCATATTTGCTGCATTTACTATTACCACATCTTTTTTGTTATCAAGATAAAAAACCGATGAATAATAAGGAAAAGCCATCATTACAAATGCGAAGACGGTAACAATTCCCAAAAATGTTTTCGTCTGCATAAAAGGCTTCTTTTCGTCTTCTTCGCAATCGCACTGGATTTCTTCGGCTGTGCGCGTCCCGAAAGTATTCGGGATTAGTTTTTGATACCAGGCAAAAGCCAATACCAAAATGGTAAACCCGATTAAATAGGGCCGAAAAGGTTCCATCCACGAAAATGCGGATACCATTCCACCCGCGCCCGAAATCAGCGCCAAAACCGGCGTGATACAGCATAACGATGCTGCTACTGCCGTAAGTACTCCCACTCCGGCAAATTTGTTTGTTGTTTTCATGTTGTTACTTTATTTGAATGAATGTTACTGAGTTGTTCAAAAATGGGTTGTAAATGCCCGGTTTGCCCCGGCGCCAACGAATAAAAGATAGTTTGCCCCGAACGTCTTGCTTCAATTATATTTCCGTCTTTCATTTTACGAAGGTGCTGCGATACTGCAGGAATGCTCATCCCCAGAATATCAGACAGATCGCAGGGGCAAAGTTCGCCTTCCTCTTCCAGAAGAAATAAAATTTTCAAACGAACTTCATTCCCGGCAAGGGCTAGTAAGTTACTTAGTTCAGCAAACCTTTTTTGCGATGATTGCAATTTTTCCCTGCAATTGCTGATTTGTATTTTGTCGGCAAAAAGCCTGATGCACGATTGATTATTTTCCATGTTTTAAATGTTTTTAGTTTTAAACAAGGCAACATTAAAATAGTTTGCTTATTTAAGCAAGTTCTTAAATATTGAATAAAAAAACAGGATTTTTATAAACCCTGTACATTTTGTTTGAATGCTTTTTCCAGTTCTTCGCGCGAGGTTAAGCCGTTTTTTGTATAAACTGCTTTGCCGTTGTTGTACAGCGCCAGATAGGGAACACCCTGAATTTTCATCTCTTTCACCAGTTTTTTGCTGGCATCTACATTTACTTTTACAATATTAATCTTTCCGTGGTATTTTGTTTTTAGTTCGTCAACCATTGGCATCATGGTACGGCACGGGCCACACCATGGCGCGTAAAAGTCAACAAACACGGGCTTCCCCGATTCGATAAACCGAGACAGTTCTTCGTACTCCATTTTATTTTCGGTATCGGGTTTGGCATCGGGGTCAACCGCCACCGGCAGGTTTTGCAATTCCCAGTCCATGATGCCATGTTCCAGGTTGTAAACATTTTTGTAGCCATTTTCTGTCAGAATTTGCGCGGCTTTTTCGCTGCGCCAGCCCGTGTTACAATACAAATAAATGGGTTCGTTTTTGGGCAGCATCAACAATTTTTTCCTAAAATCGAGAGAATAATAATTTAACTGCCCTGAGTTATTGATGTGCCCGTTTTTAAATTCGTTTTGGGTGCGCACATCGAGCAGAACGCCGCCCGGCTTTTTAATCAGTTGTTCGAACTGTGCCGGGTTTACTTGTTTGTAACCCGCAGTTTGCGACGAAACCGAAAAAAAAGATGCTATGGAAATTGCCATAATGAATAATTTATTTAACATGATTTTAAATTTTTATTGTTGTTTGGAGGAGTAGTCGGAGAATACGGAAAATCCTGACAGCATTTTTTTTGGTGGGGCGATTTTCGAATTACTAAATTTATATAACGGCAGAGGATTCTATGTGCCCCTGTTGTATATTTAATTTCAGTTTGGCCTTTTATATTTACAATTAAAACCTGATACTTAAACCTCCACCCCAACCATACTGGTTATTATAACTGGCCTGGATGGAAAAATTGCGGGATAGTATATAAGAAGCCCTGATTAGCCATTTTACTTCTCCTTCAATATTTTTGTTGTTTTCTAAATCATTCACCCAGCCAAAGTCTGCACGATATTCGTATTCCCCTTCAAGGAAAATTCTTGGGAACAGAAGAATTTCTTTGTCAACCCGAAGTCCGGGGCGAAGTTGATGGTCTATACTCACATCAACATAGAACATGTAAGGTGTGAAATACTTTACACCTGCTAACCCAACAGTGTTAAATTTACCATAGGAGTCGGGAATTTTATTTTCAGTTTTGACACCCGCGTAAATTCGCACCCAGTCGTTCAAATACCGGTTATAGCTAAATTCTACTTCTGAATTCCGGCTATAATCGCTTTCCACACGCAAATTAAATTCATTGCGAATATTGCTTGAAGTAAGCCTTAATTCAGAGAAATTGGAACCCAATTGAGCCAAACCCCAGGAAAAATAATGGTCTGTTTCATCCAGAAGTTTTTTTACCGGGAAATCCTTCATTCGTTCATCTCTTGGCGTATCGTAACTAAATACGCGTGCCATACCACCCATCATGTGGTACAATACGTGACAATGGAAGAACCAATCGCCGTATTCTTCATTGTAAAACTCAATGGTTACTTTTTGCATTGGGGGTACATTTACGGTATGCTTTAATGGTGAGCCTTCACCATTTTCATTGATCACCCTGAAATAATGTCCGTGAAGGTGCATTGGGTGATGCATCATGGTAAGGTTGTTCAGTGTAATCCGGGTAATTTCTCCGCCTTTAATTTTTATGTTGTCGACTTCTGAAAGCGGGATGCCATTTAAACTCCACACATAACGGTTCATATTACCGGTCAGGTTTAAAAGCATTTCGTTTACGGGTATATCCGGATTAAAAGTTGTTATCTCTTTTGCTTCAAGGAAATTGTAGTTAAAATACGTCATGCGCTCAATGTGATTAAAATCTCCGGTAGTATCTTTCTCCAGCATGGTGTTATGGTTCATGTGCCCCATATCCATCTCTTCATTCATTGGCTTATCTGCTTCTTCTTTATTATCTATTTTATGGCCAACCATATCCATTTTCATTTCCATGCCATATTTTTTCATCAGGAATTCCGGTGTTCTTTTCTTTTTATTTCCTGTTAAAGCGGGAGCCCCCATTTTCATATCCATTTTTGCCATTTGCTTCATCATGGCCACCTTATCGGGTCTGTCGATTACTTTTGCAGCAAATAATTTTCCACTGCCCAGATGTATGGTCGTATGGCCGGACCCATCCTGTGCCGTGGCAATAATTTCGAGTTTGCCTTCCGGGATGGTTACAATAACATCATAGGTTTCGGCAATGGCAAAGAGAAATCTGTTTTTGTGTACGGGTTGAACATCAACTCCATCGCTTGCAACCACCATTGGTTTGCCTGCACCGATATCCATCCAGTAATAAGTAGAGGCAGAAGCATTTATAAATCGCAGTCTGACTTTTTCACCGGGTTTGAAATCAGGATATTCGGCCTGTTTTTTCCCATTACTTAAAAAAGCCGGATAATAAATATCGGCAATATCCGCTCCTTCCATGCGGTCGCGCCACATCTTAAGTTGTGCACCAAATCCTCCTTGCGCAATAACCCTGCTTAACGGAACTGATGTTCCTTTTTTAATTTGATACCAATCGCTGCCTCTCTTAAGGTTTCGCAACACATTCATCGGGTTTTCGTTGGTCCAGTCTGATAAAACCACTACCACATCTTTGTCATATTCCAGGGTTTTCTCTTTGGGTTGAACCACAATAGAACCATACACTCCTTTTTGTTCCTGCAACATGGTATGGGAGTGGTACCAATAGGTACCCGATTGATTAACAGGTATTCTGTATTGAAACGTAGCCCCGGGTTTAATTGGAGGAGTGGTCAGGTATGGAACACCATCAAAAAAATTGGGAAGAATTATTCCGTGCCAATGCACCGAGGTTTCTTCATCCATTTTATTGGTTACGTTAATTATTGCAAGTTCTCCTTCATTAAACTCAAGCACAGGACCGGGAATGCTTCCGTTTATGGTCATAGCTTTTGCTGAAACACCACCAAGTGTCATTTTATTTTGTTCAATGGTAAGGTTATATTCCTTTACAGGCCTTCCGTCCTCATTTCTGTCATTGCCGTTTGTCCCAACTTGTGCAAAAGTGATTTGTGAAAAGAATAAGGCTACAACGATACCTGAAAATCTCACTAAATGTTTCATAAACTTGGATCAATATTTTACTTTTTTCTAAGTTTCATATAAATCCCAACAATTACAACAAGAATAGCAATGCCAATAATTAAGCCCCAGCCTAATCCATTTCCCATTTCCCATCCATTATTCATTCCATCCATCATAATATACCTCCTTCAATTAATAAATTAGATTTTTTTTAATTTTTGTTACAATGAT
>Ga0100401_1000497_pt1 | contig 32032 bp, 28 predicted proteins | sample CryGeymeta201525_FD_80421 | JGI IMG/M metagenome (GOLD analysis project Ga0100401, IMG submission 80421) | Groundwater microbial communities from Crystal Geyser aquifers in Utah, USA - Crystal Geyser metaG 2015-25 | ecosystem: Environmental > Aquatic > Deep subsurface > Groundwater | place: USA... | reverse complement strand
GTTATTGAATTACAACATGTTGCGTCACACCTTTTCAAGGTATTTATTTTATTTTCAATGAATGATTCATACGCAGGCTGCGACGTGTTTTCGGTCGGTCAGCGGCTTTTCGAATAGGGTCAAACTACGGCGGTAGGAAGAAGCGCCAGCGCGGCGGCCACCGCTCACGGCTCACCGGGCTCGACAAGCTGCCGGTGGAAACCACCGAGGTCATCCCCGACATCGTCCGGGAAAACCCCGACGATTTCGATCGCATCGGCGAGAAAGTCACCGACCAACTCGACGTGGTGCCAGCGAGATCCTTCCTCAATCGCACCGTGCGCTACCTGCGCCCCGGCACCGGCAAATCATGGCCCGGCTACCTCTGGCAGGTGCGCCGTCCGGGCGGCGGCGTCTTTTACCACTGGGGCGTGGGCCGTAGCCGCGCCGAGCTCACCGAATGCCTCGGCAAGCACTTTAGCGGATACGTGCAGTGCGATGGCTACAAGGTTTACGAATCCTACGCACGCTCGCATCCCGAGGTGAAGCTCATCGCCTGCCTGGCACACATCCGTCGTGGCTTCACCGACTCGCTCAAGTTGGGACCCTGTCGCGACGCAGCGCTCATCATCCGCCTGTTCAAACAACTCTACCGGATCGAGGCGGAGCTGCGCAAAAAGAAAGCCGGTCCGGCGCTTCGCGAGAGCGTGCGCGCCTGGCAAAGCGCCCCACTGGTGCGTCGCATCGGTCGAATGATGCGCATCATGCTGCCCAAGCACCGGCCATCGACCCTGACCGGGGAGGCGCTAGGCTACGCCTTGAGGCACTGGGAGAAGTTCGAGCGCTACCTTGAGGACGGACGCTTTGAGATCGACAATAACGAGGTCGATAACGGCATGCGTCCCATCAAGCTGGGCATGAATTGGATGTTCATCGGAAGTGAAGAAACCGGCTGGCGCAGCGCTGTGATCTACACCTTCTTCAAACTGATCGCCTTCACCTCCACCTTCATTGGCGGGCCCGCGTGAAGTTGCAGCGCCAGCACGCCTTTCAGCGAACGCTTCTCCGGATCGTTGTCCGTGATCTCCGCCGCCAACTCACCATTCACGAAATGCTTCACGACGTTTCCACGGGCCTCGATGCGATAGGTATTCCACTCCTCAAGCTTCACTTCCGGCACCGGCAGTTTCGCGGTCACCTTCGGCTTCGCGCCTTTTTCTAACACCACCTTTTGACCGCGCAGGCACGCAATCCCACGGCCCCTTTCCTCGTAAAGCATCGCCACGTAGTCCTGCTTCGGGTGCATGTCCATCTGGTAGCCACCGACCGACCACTTCGCCGCATCGATGACCCTGCTGCGGTACTGCACGCCCGAATTATTTCCCTGAACCCGGGCCTTCATCTCAAAATCAAAGTCCGTGACTTCGCCGCCTTTCCAGATCAGGAAAGTATTCGCCCCGATATTTCGGTCCGCCTTGTCGCTCTCACCGACGAGTATGCCATCGACCACGCTCCAAAGCCGTGGATCTCCATCCCAGCCGGTGAGGTCCTTACCATTGAAAAGGTTCTCCTTTTCCCCGGCCAACAAGGTCAGCGGAATCAAACAGACCGCCACAGCAAGTGATGAAGCAAATTTCAGCATGGCGGAAGCTTTCCTTTCCCGCCTTCCGGTTCAAGAACGGATTCTTCGCCAGCTTCAGGAGCAGCGACGAGAATGTCGCGGCTCTGGAATCCCCACCATTGGCAGTCTTACCAATCTACGCTTGCTTAGCCCCATGCAGATGCGGGAAGCAGCGGAGCGGGTGCTCTTTGCCGGGACACTGGAGGAAAAGCTCCAGTTGTCGCCGAGCGATGTGTCTGACGACCTCCCCGGACCCGCCATCCTGACACCCGACGGTCCCGGCCGCCCGGATGAACTCAGGATCGTGGAAAAAGGCGTGAGGGCCGATTTCCCGGGCATCAACAAACTCGACGACGACCGCGAGCGTGGCCGCATGCTCCATTTCCTCGCCAACCACGAACTCCTCGCCGCCGAACTCATGGCGCTGGTCCTTCTCAAATTCCCCGACGCGCCGAAGGAATACCGCGCCGGCGTTTACGAGGCGATGCGCGAAGAACAGATGCACACGCTGATGTATCTGCGCCGCATGAAGGAGTGCGGCGTGCATTTCGGCGAGCTGCCGCTGAACAACTACTTCTGGCGGCTCATCGCCCCGATGGAGACGCCGATGGATTTTGTCACGCGCCTCAACCTGACCTTCGAGCAAGCGAACCTCGACTTCTCCAAATACTACGCCGGACTCTTCCGCCAAGTCGGCGATGCTGCGACCGCCGGCGTGTTGGAGAAAATCTATCAGGACGAGATCGGCCACGTCGGCCATGGCGTGAAATGGTTCCGCAAGTGGAAGGACAAGGAGGACAACGACTGGGATGCCTTCAACAAAGCCCTCGTCTTCCCCTTTTCCGCCTCCAAAGCCAAAGGCCTCGCCCCTTTCAATGCCGAAGGACGCAAGCTCGCGGGATTCGACGACGACTTCATTGCGCACCTCGCCGTTTACGAACAATCGCGCGGACGCACCCCGGTCGTGCATTGGTTCAATCCCAGCGCCGAGCTCGAAGTCGCCGCTCGCCGACGTGGACAGGCCTTTCATCCCAAGAAGATGAGTGCCGCGATGGAGCACGACGCCGAGATCGTCATGCTCTCCGCGATCCGCCGCGATGACATCCTCCTGATGCGCCGTCCCCCGACGAAGGAGCATCTTGCCTACCTCAAAAAAGCGGGATTCCTGATTCCCGAGATTGTCGAAGTTGGAAGGATCGACGAGCGGAAACTCAGCGGTCTACGCCCTTGGGCATGGTCGCCCGATGCCTCCGAACTCTTTCGCCCGCATCAGCACGCGCTGCCCGCCTCCGCCACCTGGAAATGGCGCGAGCCTATACCGGACGAGTGGCTTTCCAAAGAGATCGGCGTCCGCCTGTTAGAAAAACTGGAAATCAAGGAACGCGGTCTGGTCTGCAGCGATCACGGCTCCGCGATGGCTTGCCTGGAGTCCCTCCTGCCAAAAGGCCCCGCCTTGATCAAAGGCGCCTACGGTTGCGCCGGGCGAGACCACTTGCGCGTGAATCCCGGCGAACAAGAAGCCGCGCGCGAGTGGCTGGCACGCGTGCTTCCCCACCACGGCAAGGTCGTCATCGAGCCGTGGCGCGAGCGCGTCATGGACTTCTCTGCCCTCTATGAAATGAATGCCGAAAAGGTCCAACTGGTCGGCTTCAGCGTCATGGACAACGACTTCCATGGCCGCTTTCTCGGATCACGAGTCGCTCCGAAATGGGGATCCATGCTCGACGAAGAAGTCGCCGCGTATCTTTTCCGCGAGGTCAATGTCATGGAATGGTATCGAAAAACCCTACCTCCCATCCTTCACCACCTGCTTCCCAACTACATCGGCCCCCTCGGCGTCGATGCCATGGTTTACCGGAACCCAGACGGAAACCTCGGCTGGACGCCCGTCGTCGAACTCAACGTCCGCATGACCATGGGCCGCATCGCTCTCGAACTCATGTCGAAATCAGGACAGGGGAAAAAAGGCCGACTCCGCATCGAGAGGAAAAGTCGACTGAGTGAAGACGAGATCGCCAAGCTGCGAAAGGGAACGTTGGATGGTGGGAGCATCCTAATGAACGATCCTAACGAAGCTCGGGAATTCCTCGTGGTCTGGGAAGTGAGCTAACTCTTTTGACTCACGCAAGGTCTTCCGGTCGCCAGCCCTTGCGGGCTTCGACCTTGATCAGCTCGGCGGCTTCGGGGTTGTCGCTGATGCCCATCGCTTCGGCATCCCACTTCAGGCCTTTGCCTGTGCGGATGGCGAGTGAACCTAACAGAATGGCTTCGGTGAGCGGAGCGGAGTAGCTGAAATCCGAGCAGGCCATGGTGCCGTTGACGACGGCTTCAGTCCAATCGCGGTGAATGCCTTTAGTTCGTGGCAAGGTCTTGGCCACCTGGTTCTCCCTGCTGCTGCGGTAGTCTTCCCACTTTTGTTTGGGATAGAGCCGTGGGCTATCGGGGCGCATGCCCGGATGGAAGATGCCACCCTTGTCTCCGACCATCAGGAATCCGCCGTGTCCGGGCATATCCCAGTCCATGCCCTCGGGAGCCTTCGGCATGGTAGGACCCTCATACCATTTCACAACCACCGGCGGTTTGCCGTCGCGGGCAGGGAAATTGAAACTCACCACCGAGCCATTCGGTGTGTGGATCGGATTGGCCTCGCCGTGCATTTCGACGCCGATGCTTTCGGGAGCGCCGAGACCGAGTGCCCAGTAGGCGGTATCGATCGTGTGGCAGCCGATATCTCCCAGACCGCCGCAGCCGAAGTCCCACCAGGGACGCCAGGTGGTCGGGTGCAGCGCCTTGCTGAAAGGAGGCTTCTTCTCGACCGGGCCGAGCCACAAATCCCAATCCATGCCCTGAGGGAGGGGTTCCGCCGGAGGGAACTCGGTTTTCACCACCCCATTGAATCCCCAACCCGCCTTCGGGCGATCGGTCCAGGTGATCACTTCACGGACCTCACCGATCAGTCCCGCCTCGTACCATTCCTTGATCAGGCGGGCCCCTTCAAAGGCGTGACCTTGATTGCCCATCTGCGTAATCAGCTTCTTCTCGGCAGCAAGCTCCTTCAACGTGCGCGCTTCCCACAGCGAATGCACGAGGGGCTTTTCGACAAAGACGTGTTTGCCCATGCTCATCGCCATGTAGGCGATGGCGAAGTGGGTGTGGTCGGGAGTTCCGACGCCGACCGCATCGATCTTGTCGCCCATCTCCTCGAGCATCTTGCGGAAGTCCTTGTAGAACTTCGCCTGCGGAAAACGCTTCTTCTTATCCGCCCAGGTATTCGGGTCACAGTCGCAGAGCGCCACGACGTTGTGGCCGTTCGAGCAGGCGACGAGATCGCCGCCGCCCTGATTGCCGAAGCCAACCCAGGCGAGATTGAGCTTCTCGTTCGCTCCATTGACGGGTTTCGCAAGGATCAGTGGCGCGACGAAAGGCGTCGCCAGCACACCGGCGGATTGCTTGAGGAAAGTTCGGCGTGAAGAGGTCAAAGGGTGCGGGTGATTCATCGTTTCCATTACGAGAACGATGCCCGATGGAAGATCCTTTCATGCCCCACCTCCCCGAACTCACAAAGTGCGTCCACCAACAATGCCCAAGCCAACAAAGCTCAGCGGCCTAAATCATTCGTCCGCAACTCCTTCATCTTCGCGGTCATCTTCGCTTTGAAGCGTGCCACTACGGTCTTGTATTCCGGATTCGCCGCTAAATTCGTGAACTGCTGCGGGTCCTTCTCCATGTCGAACAACTCGATCCCTTTCGAGGCGTCCTCACCATACTGAATGTAGGCCCACTTGTCCTCCCTGAGCAGGAATCCCCGCTGCATGGGCGACACGCTGAACGCCGCGTCGCGCACCCTCGCCTTGGGATCATCCAGCAGTGGCGAAAGGTCCTTCCCCTGCAAGCGCTCCGGCACCTCCAGGCCACAAAGCGCTGCCACCGTCGGATACAGATCCAGCAACTCGGCGAGCGAAGCGCAAACCGTCGGCTGCTTGCCGGGCACGCTGATGATCAAGGGCACCGCCGCCGATTCCTCGTGCAGACTCACCTTTGCCCAGAAATCGTGCTCGCCGAGATGGTAGCCGTGGTCGCTGGTAAAAATCACGATCGTCTGGTCCTCCAGCCCGGCCTTCTGCAAGGCATCCAGCACCTTTCCCACCTGCGCATCCATGAAGGCCACCGAGGCGTAATAACCACCCACCGCCTTCTTCTGGCGTCGGATGTCCATTTTCATGTTCTCGCTCGTCTTGTAATTGATCCCGGCCTTCGGAATGTCATCCCAGTCTCCCTCCAACTTCTTCGGGAGCTTGATCGAATCGTAGGGCAGAAAGGGCTCGAAGTATTTCGCCGGAGCGACAAAGGGCACATGCGGACGCACGAAGCCGACCCCCAGCCAAAAGCGCTCGTCCTTGTGCTTGGCGATCAGCTCGCAGGCCTTCGCCGCCGCCATTCCATCCGCGTGCACCAGGTCACCGCCCTCCGCCTCGACCACCACAAAGGTATTGCCGCCCACTACCGGGCGCTTGCCCTTCGGGTTCCCCTCCAGCGTCTCCCCCTTGCCCGGCGCTTTCCACTCCGGACCGGGGCAATTGAACCTTTCCGTCCACGACGCCGGATCATCCGATCCATCCGTGCCTTCCTCGATCCCGCCCGGCACCCCCATGTGGTAGATCTTCCCGACTCGTGCCGTGTAATAGCCGGCGTTTTTAAAATGCTGCGCCCAAGTCGCGCGCTCGCCCAGTGCTGGCCGCGGACTGTTGTAGCCAAGCTCTCCAACCGCATGCGGATAGTAGCCCGACATGAACGAGGCCCGCGACGGGCCGCAGTAGGTCCCCTGGCAATACGCCCGCGTGAAACGCGTCCCGCGCTCCGCCAAGTGATCGATGTTCGGCGTCTTGCAAAGATCGTTCCCATAGCACGACAAAGCCGTGGCAGTCAGGTCATCGGAAATGATGAACAGGACGTTGTAAGGCTGCTCGTCGGCTGCCGGTGCAGGCAGACCGGGCGCCACACAGGAAAGGAAGGCAAGGAGTAGGCTTTTCATCGGAGGTCGGGAATGAGGCAACAGCCCTGACTATCGACCGATGCCTCCTTCGCCAAACTCAATCTCACCTGCTTTTGCGGCAGCTCCTTAAGCTTTCTTCCGCTTTTTAAGCCCGAGGACAAGCACGGCCAAGACGACACCGACCACCGCGCCAATCACGCCGCTCTTGAGATCGCCGCCTCCAAACTGCTCGCCAGCGGATGTGGCCGCACTGTTCGCTAGGCCACTGGCCGGCGGCTTTGGGTTCGCCGCCAGCACGGCCTTGGTCCATGCCCCGGCTGCGCTGCGGGTCCATTCCAGATCACTCTCCTCACCGTAGGCATGGAGGATCAGCATCTTCCCCGCGACGTTGGCGTAGCTTGTCGTCGCAGACATCATTGGTTGTCCAAAGGCACCGGAGTTGGTCAGCATGGAATAAGCAAACACCACGTCCGACTCCTGATGGGGAGGCAAAGCGGCGACACCCCTCAACTTGACGACAGCGGCTGGACTGTAGTCATCACCCAACTGACTCTTCATCTCTTCACTGATCATCTGGTTGGAGCTTTTGACCCCAGCCACCAGACCTCCGAATCCGGCGGCATCCAGCGCTACGAACTCGGTGTTTCCCTGAACCTTCAGGACAAAATACTTTTTCGGTGGAGTCGCCTGGCCTGCTTTCGCCGCATCAGCCATTTCGGAGGGAATGAAGTAAGCCAAGGTCTCGTTGTCCGGATCAACGATTCCGCGAGTAATTCCATACAACCCGGGCATCTCGGGCGTGACCTCGACGAAGCCGTCAGGCTCCGGCACCTCGAGGCTTCTTCCTCCGACTTGCAGCGTCTTGGCGTTGGAGATTGCCATCATGGCAATCGTCATCATTACGAATTTTCCAGTCATCACGGCGGAAGGTTTGCATTCTTTTGCAGCGATTAACGAGGGAAAAAATTCCCCAATCTGGCAGCACCTCAGGCAGACGGGCGCTTGGAACAAGGCGACTTCCCTTGGCATCGGTGCCGATGGCCCTAACTGGTTGCTTCCCGCGATTGAACCTTTCTGTCGTTTAATTTTCTTGTTTTTCCCGAGCAGATGAATTGGATGCTCAGCACCATGGTCGAGACGCCACCGCTTTCGGTGCACTCCGCCAGTAACCCATCACAACCCATGAAAGACAGAACCGACGCGCGTGCGGGGGGGCTTTTACCATTCTCGGTAATCGGACTCCTTTTAACTACTGGCCAACTTTCCGCCCAAACCAGCGGGACGTGGAACCTTGATGGACCAGGGAACTGGAGTGATACCCTCAAGTGGAGTGGCGGCAATGTGGCATCAGGAGCCACCGCAACCGCAGATTTCAGCACGATCGATATTACGGGCGATCATGTGATCAATGTTGATGGCCCCTACACCATCGGCTCCCTCCTCTTGCAGGACCTGACGACCTCCAGCAACAGCTGGATTTTCAACGGCACGGGTCCACTCACCCTGGACAACGGCGCGAGTCAGCCTTCGATCGATGTGATCAACCAGACGACGGCGATCTCGGTGCCACTAGAGGGCACGAACGGTTTTTCCAAAACCGGCAGTGGGACCTTGGAAATCTCCGGGGCCGCCAACTACACCGGTGACACCACCGTGGCTGCGGGCACCCTGCAGACCACGGGAGCCGACGACCGTCTGCCGCCTGGAACCACCCTGGCCTTTACCGGCACCTCCGGTGGCCTCGATCTGACGACCACCAGCCAGACCCTCGCGGACCTGACCGTTCCGAACGGACTTGCCGCCACTTACACGGTCTCAGGAACTAGCCTCACCCTTGACGGTGCGGCCGACCGCCAATTCGGCCCAGGAGGATCGAACCCCACTCCGGTCACCCCTAGCCACTCGATCACGATGGACTTCGCGGGGCTATCCTCGTTCACCTCCACGGCACCGGCAAACATCTTTCGCGTCGGCATGAAGGGTGGTTCGAACAACTCCGGAACCCTTGGAAATGTCGCCACCGTCATCCTCGCCGATCAGAATGAAATCACCGCCGATTCACTTCGAATCGGTGATGTCGCTGCCAACAACCATGGGGGAACCTCCACGCTTCGACTCGGGATTGTGAACACGATCAACGTGGATTCGATCAACAACGGCTACAGCGGACGGTCCAACACCAACCTTCTGTTTGACGCCGGCCTCACGAACCCCTCGGTCACGATCCGCAACACCGACGGCAGCAGCGCGGTGAGCGATTGGCGGGTCGGCAATGTCCAAACTTTCAACACAACGACCTGGACCGATACGGTCGACTTCTCCGGTGGATCGGTGGACGCCCTCGTCAATACGCTGACGATTGGCTCCGCTGACATTGGAGGTGCCGGGAACCGCGCCGGCACGGAGAATGCATCGTTCACCATGGGAGACGGAGTACTGGACGCTTCCTCCCTGATCGTCGGAAGAATCGCCAACACCACCGGCACCATCGCCAACACCATGGCGGCCAACGGCACCTTCACCCTCGACCACTCCAACGGTGTTGTGAAGGCCGGAACTCTGATACTTGCCGAGAACACCACCCTCGCTGGTGGTAGCGGATCGCGGAGTGTCTCGGGTACCTTCAATCTCACCGATGGAACTGTGGAAGCCACCAACATCCAGCTTGGTGACCAATCCGGCAATGCCACCGCCACCGCGAACTTCAACTGGACGAACGGCACGATCCGTAGCCTGACCGCTGCAGGTCTCGTCATCGACAGCGTGCCGCTCAACCTGCTTCCAGGTAATCATGTCTTGGATGCCACCGAAGCCGGGATCACAGTCAACTCGAGCTCGAGCGTCTCCGGCGACGGAGGCCTTACGAAGATCGGCACCAACACCGTCAGCCTAGAAGGTTTGAACGATTATACCGGGCCCACCGACGTGCAGGCCGGAACGCTCACGATCTTGAACTCCTTCCCCAGCGGCAGCACCTTGACCGTCGCTCCCACCGCGACCTTGTCGCTCGCCGACGTGACGATTGCTTCCCCGCTCGACATCGACGGCAGCTTGGTCTTGACCGGACCGGTGAGGCTGTCGGCAGCTGTCGATTCCGCGTTTCCGGGAAGTTTCCCCGGGTTACTCCAGTATGGCAGCATCACCGGTTCCGAAAATCTCCAGCACCCCTACCGCAATGCCACCATCACCACCGGTGCGACCTCCACCGATCTCACGGTGTCAGCCGGTATTCCGCTCACGTGGACCGGCTCCGTGAGCGATGACTGGAACTTCAACAACAGCGCCAACTGGAAGGATGGGGCTAACAACTCGGAGAAATTCTTTTGGGCGGACAGCGTGATCTTCGACTCCGCCGGCAGCGGATTTCCGAACGTGAACCTGACCGAAGAACTGAGGCCATCGGCGGTGACGGTCAATGAAGACACGATCGATTACGTCTTCACTGGTTCCGGTTTCATCAGCGGCTCGACCGGCATCACCAAGAATGGCTTGGCCAAGCTCACGATCAGCACGTCAAATACCAACACCGGCATCACCACCATCAACGCCGGCACTCTGGAAATCGGCGACGGCGGCACCAATGGAGCGCTGGGAAGCGGCAACATCGTGAACAACAGTGCCTTGGTATTTAACCGCTCCGACAACGCGACCTTGGAAAATGAGATCTCCGGCACAGGCAGCGCCACCAAGCTCGGTGACGGTGTGTTGACGGTCATCTCCGACAACAGCTACGCGGGCGGAACGACGATCAGCGCGGGGACCATTCAGGTCGGCACTCAGTCGAACCCCACCGGCAGCCTGGGCACCGGCGAGGTCGTCAACGATGGGAGCCTGCGCCTGAACCAGGCCGATGGTAGCAATCCTTATGCCTACACCTTCGCCAACGATATCTCCGGCACGGGTGGACTGCTCATCGGCCAAGTAGGCGCGGGAGCCGCCTTCGATTCGGTGGTCACCCTCACCGGTAACAACAGCTTCACCGGCGACATCAACGTCAACTCCGGTGGCTTGACGATCCTCGACGTGGCCGCCCTCGGCACCGGACACCGAAGAGTATTATCCTAACCAATGGCGCGAACGGACGTCCGCAGTTCTATCTCGACGGATCCGGCGGCGACCTGACCATACCTGCCGAGTTTAGCTTCAGTACCAGCAGCTTGCAAATCAACCAGCCCGCGATCGGCAACCTCGCTGGCGACAACGTGATCGACGGCAAGATCACCCTGAGGAGCGGCGGCGGCGACAGCCTCGTTAAGGTAATTGACGGAAGTCTGGTGCTGAACGGTGAGATCACCACCAGCGCACCCAGCATCCGGAACTTGCGGCTTGCCGGCTCCGATGGCACGAATGGCACCATCAACGGCAAGTTCACCGACGGCAACACCCCCCTCGGCATCAGAATGCTCGGACCTAATACCTGGACCCTCACGAGCAGCGAAAGCGACTACTCCGGCCCGACCAATGTCGACGGCGGCACGCTGCTAATCAACGGAGACCAGTCGCTGGCGACCGGCAAAGTGACCGTCAAAACTGCCTCGACCTTGGGCGGAACCGGTACCGTTGGCGGTGAGATCGATGCTCAAGCGGATTCGACCGTCGCACCTGGCGTCTCGATCGGCACCCTGAGTGCCGCGGGCGACGCCACTCTGGCGGGATCGCTCGAAGTCGAGGTGGACGGCGCTAGTTCCGACCTCCTCGCGGTGGCAGGGGCACTGAATATCGATGCCGCGACGCTTGTCGTCAGCGAACTCGCAGCGCCCGGAGAAACGCCCTACATCATCGCAAGCTACGGGACCCTTGCGGGAACCGGAACCTTCGCCTCGGTGCCTGCCGGTTACTCGGTGGACTACAACTACCTCGGCGGGAATCAAATCGCGCTGACTTCGACCGGACTCACCATTTACGACTCCTGGGCGAGCTCCAAAGGCTTGACCGGTGGTAATGCGCTGAGCACGGCGGACGTGGAAAACATGGGTGCTGGCGACGGTTTGGTGAACATTTTGGAGTTCGGCTTCGGAACGGATCCAAACTTGGTGGACAACGGACCACTGGCCATTGATGGCTCAGTCAACGGCGTGCCAATCGTGCAAGTCGTCGGAAGCGGAGAGGGAGCAAGCTTCAACTTCGTATTCGTGCGACGGGACGACTTTGGGACACCCGGAAGTGCGACCTACACCGTCCAGTTCAGCTCGGATTTGAGCACCTTCTACGACAGCTCGGAGACGCCGACCTTTGTGGCGGATTCGAGTGCGGATTCCGACTACGAGGTGGTGAGCGTGCCGTATCCGGCGATGCTGCCAAATGATCAGAAAGCCCGCTTCGCCCGGATCAAGGTGGAACTGGCACCCTGATCGTCGCCATTGACTCCTGATGGAATGGGGCGGGATTTTCCCGCCCCATTCTCGTGTACGGGTTTCACCATTTTTGCCCCTCTCCAATCCCGACCGCAGCCGGGCGCGGATGTGCATGAGATGATAGAGTCACCGACCATCACCCGTTTCGTTCAGTAACCCAGCCCACGACTCATGAAAAACCAGCTCTCCTACCTCCTCGCCCTCGCGGGTTTCCTCAGCATCTCACTGGCGACTGCCAAACCCCTCAAGGTGTTCATCCTTGCCGGACAGTCGAACATGCAAGGCCACGCCCAGCTCCAGACTTTCGACGTCATCGGGCTGGACCCCCAAACCGCACCGATGCTCAAGGAGATGCGAAATTCCGACGGATCATTCCGCGTGTGCGACGATGTCTGGATTTCATCGATCGGCTGCGCCGACGAGGAGCAGATCGGCAAACTCACCACAGGATTCGGCGCCGCCCAGCGCGGACCGAAGATCGGACCGGAATTCACCTTTGGCATCTACATGCAGAAGCTGGTCAAGGAGCCAATCCTCCTCATCAAGACCGCTTGGGGTGGAAAAAGCCTGAATACGGATTTTCGTTCCCCGAGCGCCGGGCCTTACCCATTCAACGAAAACCAGTTGAAGCAGATCAAGGACAAGGGACAGGACCTTGCCAAGATCAAGGCGGAGAAGGCGGAAGCGACCGGTCACTCCTACCGACTCATGATCGATCACGTGAAAAAAGTCCGTGGTGACATCAAGCGGGTTTATCCGGACTACGATCCTGCGCAAGGCCACGAGCTTGCCGGCTTTGTCTGGTTCCAAGGTTGGAACGACATGGTCGATGGAAGCACCTATCCGAACCGCGCCAAGCCGGGTGGCTACGATGCCTACACCGAGAACCTGGCTCACTTCATCCGCGACGTCCGCAAGGACCTGGAAACTCCCAATCTTCCATTCGTGATCGGCGTGATGGGTGCAGGTGGTCCAGTGAGCGATTACCCACCAACGAGCCAACGTTATGCCAGCACGCACAGCGAATTCCGCAAGGCCATGGCGGCACCCGCAGACCTGCCGGAATTCAAGGGCAATGTCACTGCCGTCTGGACCGAGAACTTCTGGGACATGGAGCTTGATAAACTTCGCGCCAAAGACCGCGAGCTTCAAAGCGAGGTCAAGGAGCTGAAGAAGAACGGCAAGCTCAAGGGAGACGAGAAGACCGCTTTGGAGACCCTTCGCGAAAAGTCCTTCGATGCCCGCGAACGCGAAATCCTCGCGAAAGGAGCATCAAACGCCGAGTTCCACTACCTTGGCTCCGCCAAGATTCTCGGTCAAATCGGCAAGGCCTTCGCGGAGGCAGCCCACGAACTCAATAAAGAAGGCTGACCAAAGCGGCTTCATGGACCTTCAGTCCGCAAAGCTCACCTCGCCCCAACGTGCCGGAAGGTGCATGTTGACGGCAGCCTGAGGACTCCAGACCCAGTTATCCTCAGGATGCTCCTGTTCCTCGGGATTGAGGCTTTCGGCGAGTGGCGTGCCGTGGGGCGGGATGCGGACGTAGCGACCGTCGATGATCTCATGCCGCCACTGAACGCGTGAAAAATTCATGCGCCAGGTGTCGCCCGGCTTCGGTGGGCAACATCCACCCGCATGATACTTGGCAAGCCCGGACCATGGGAAAGCGATCTCAGCTTCCCAGCCCTGATCGAGATCGGAAGGGTCGTTGACGGTTCCTTTCACACGGACTTCGCTTTTCAGGCCCGGAAGATTGCAGCCAAGAATGGGAACCCCACCTTCAGCGTAAGGTTTGGGAAGGCTCAGCTCCCAGATGGTGCCAAGAGCATTCATCTCGAACTCATAGTAGTTCAGGCCATCGCAGTCGGGATCGATGAAAACCTCGATGTCGTTGTCTTCAAACATGACAGCGTTCTTTTCGGTAATGGTTCCCCAGACGTGAGGCTCCTCCATTTCAGCAAGGACGCGGAGGAACTGATCGTCCCAAGCGATTTTCATGCGCGTGCGGAAGCGCGGTCGCAGTTCGGCGAGTCCGGTGATATCCACGAAATCATCACTCCACTCGAGATCATCCCAAGTGACGCCCTTGTCCAAGCGACGACAAACATAGTGGCGACGCATCTTCTCGTTCCAATTTGACATGACCCAATTTACGGGAAATCGAGCGAGTCCGTCGATCCATTTACTTCTGCTGCCACTGATCCCCCGGCTCCAACAAATTCTTGGCGGCTGAAGATCCCAGCCAGGCTTTTGCCGCCGCGTTGTCCTTGAGATAAGCATCCCAAAAGGCCGTGCTGAATGCCTCAATCACCTTGTGATGATTCGGGTTCCGCGCGGCACCGCGCTGGAACTTCGCATCGGAAAAGGCCGAGTGCTCGGCACCATTGAGCACCAATTCATACTTCGATCCCGCCGGAAGTGCAGGATAGACAAGCCGACGCGATTCCGGAGCCGTGCGCCCAATCGGGCTGCCATCCTTGGTGCCGGTCATCAGCATCAACGGCAACTTGATTTTGCCAAAGGCCCGCTCCGCTTTCCCGACCTTCGGCACACTCGGACTCAGGGCAAGACCCGCATCGATCCGTGGGTCGGCATACTTCTGCCCAAGCGGACCAAAGTCCTGCCCCACGAGTGCTTGGGTCGTCACCGCCCCGTAGGAATGCCCCGCCATGCCAATCTTCGTCAGATCGGCTTTGCCAAAAAGGAAGTGCTTCTTGTCTGCATTCCACTTCTCAAGCTGATCCAACGTCGCCGGCACGTCCTTCATGCGATCAACGAAAGTCTGACCGTTTGCCGCCGCCTTCATCTTGTTCATGCGCTCGGCAGGAGCGCTGCCAGTCCAAACCGATGAATCGCTCCCGAGATGTTGCATCGCCACCACCAGATAACCACGCTCCGCCCAGTAATTTCCCAGATAAGTCCCAACCTCGCGCGACCCACCGAGACCATGACTGAGAAGAATGACCGGAGCTTTCTTCACCTCAGGAAAATAGAATTTCAAAGGCACCTCGCGATCGCCGTATTGAAACGACCTCAGCTCCGTCGTGACCTTCCCTTTAGAAATCTGAGGATGATATTCCGCAGCCGAAAGGAGCTGGACTGCAAACACGAGCAGGCCAAGAAACGTCTTCATTTCACGATAAACCATCCCACCGGAAAAAAGTTGCCGAAGCGGCGATGGGACCAGCAGGATTGCAGGAACGAATCACGGAGATGCCCGAATTTCAAGCCGACTGCATGCATTGCATGAGTGCACTTCATGAACCCCAATCGCGGCGACAAGCTCACTCGGATCTTCGCGAGAATCGATTGGGAGCATTAAACGTCACCAATTATCGATGTGTGCTCCGCCTCTTTCTCGGCCATGCTTTCCCTAGCGATGAAAGAGCACGAGTCCGTGAAACTTCCCGATGGCCGAACGCTAGGTTATGCCGATTACGGCGACCCCGCCGGGAAGCCCGTGCTCTTTTTTCACGGCTGGCCCAGTAGCCGACTCCAAGCCGCCTATCTGGACAAGGACGCCAAGCAACGCGGCATCCGGTTGCTCGCTCCCGACCGCCCGGGCATCGGCCGCTCAAGCCCGCTACCAAAACGCCGCTTCGGCGATTGGCCAAAGGATGTCGCCGACTTCGCCGACGCCCTCGGCATCGACCGCTTCACCATCTTTGCCGTCTCCGGCGGGGGACCCTATGCCTTGGCCACCAGCGCCAAGCTCTCCGAGCGGATCGAGCGCACCGCCATCGTCTGTGGCGCGCCACCGCTCGCTGACAAGTCCGATCGCCACCACATGCACTGGGCTTATCGCACCTTGTCCGGCCTGAAATCCCTGCGGCGCGCTGCGATACCGGCGCTCGTCCCCTTCAGCCGCTGGATGATCTCCCGTGGCTCCGACCGCGCACCGATGTCATGGATGCTGAAAAGCATCCCCGCCCGCGACCGCGAAGCAATCCACCATGGCAACGGTTGGTCCATGGTTACCCGAAGCTACCTCGAGGCCGTCGCCAACGGCACCAGCACCATCCTCACCGAAGGCGAACTCTACCTCGAACCCTGGGACTTCCAACCCGAGGAAATCCACATCCCTGTGCGATTCTGGCACGGTCTCGCCGATGCCAACTTACCCTGCTCCGTCGCCCAAAACCTCGCCTCCCGCGTCCCTAGCTGCGAAGGCTGCTGGGTCGAAGGCGAAGGCCACTACTCGCTCCCGGTCTATCATTCACCCGAAGTCCTCGACTGGCTGAAAGGCTGATGCCAACAACAATCCCGTCAGGCGAAGCCTTTTACGCGCCAATCGCGTGAGGCGAAGCCTTTTACGCGACCCAAATCCGCCCGGCTCGTCGCTTCAAGGCACCACCGCCCGGCAAGTTGATCACCGACGGTGATTCAGGATCTGTTAGGGATCGTGCGCGCTCCACCAGCGCCCGCGTCACCCCCGAAATTCCCGCCTCCCGCAGATAGGAAAACAAACACGCTCGCTGGATCACCACAGGCAGCGTTCGTAGCTTCGGCACATGAATCCGCCCCTGCGGATCGATCACGCCCGCCTGCTCCACTGCCCACGCTTCAATCTCGCGCAGCTCGGCATCCGAACTCGCCGCCTTGATCAAGGCCGCCGTCGGATCACGTTTCACCATATCCGCCAACAATGGCAGCGCCTCGTTCCGAATCCGATTCCGCACCGCGATCGCCTCCGCATTGGTCGCGTCCTCACGCCAGCTGAGCTTTTCCACCGCAAGCCAATCCCGCAACTCCGCCCGGCGGACTTCCAAAAGCGGACGAATGATCTCGATTTTCAATCCATCGATCACCAGCTCCTGAGACTCCGCCATCCCGCAGGCCCCGCGGCTTCCCCGCATCAGATTCCACAGCACCGTCTCCGCCTGATCATCACCATGGTGGGCCAGAATCAGTCGTCGACACCGCCATTTGCGCGCACAGTCCGCGAAAAACGCATGCCTCGCCATGCGACCGGCCGTCTCCACCGAGACCTTCGCCGCCTCCGCCCTGGCCGCAACCTCCACCTGGCTTGCTTCAAATTCGTATCCCAAGCTCTTCGCCAGCTTGGCCACAAACCGCGCATCCTCGCCCGACTCATCGGGCCGCAGTCGATGGTCTAAATGACACACCACCAGGGACGCAAACCCACAGCGATGAAGCAGATGCAGCAACGCCACCGAATCCGCACCACCGGAGACACCGACCAGATACCGCCGCCGCTTCGATGCGTCTTCAAGCCACTTTGGAATCCTCACCAACACGACAAGAGCCTGCCCATACCACCCCCGAATGGGCAGCCCGAAACACGCCATCCCGCCCGCGAACGCTTCGTCGCTTGGATCGACAAGACCTCAGCAGCCGGCGGCATTCCTTTGCCGCTCGGCGCTTCCGGCGCGGTGATCGAGGCCGGGCGGCAGGTCATTGACCGTCATGGACCCGTAGCACTTGCCAAAGTCGCCAAGCTCCATTTCCGCACTTCTGCTAGGATTCTCGGCCATCCCGGCCCCGATGGCACGCAAACCGCATGATCGCCGACGAACGAAATCGAATTTTTGACGGGACAAATGTCGCTGCCTATGGTCTCAAACCCCCGTGCCGGTCAAACGTCCGTCCCACCCTCTCACACCCATGGCCACTGTTACCAAACGCGAGCTCGTCGTCAAAATCAGCAATGAAACGGGTCTGACCCAGCAGCAGGTCTTCGATGTCATCCAAAAGACACTCGACTCGATCACTGACTCGCTTTCCAACGGAGACACCGTCGTCATGCGTAACTTTGGTGCCTTCCAAGTCAAGGAAACCAAAGCCAAGATCGGCCGTAACCCCAAGGATCCCGGCAAAGATGTGCCGATCCCTGCCCGCGCCGTCGTCAAATTCAAGCCCGGCAAGGAGATGAAGGAAAAAGTCTCCACCACCCTCGCCCTCATCCGCGAGCGCGAGGCCAAGTAGGGCGGACCGCGCGACGCTGTCGCGCCCGTAATCCCAACAAGCTCTCAATCCAATCTCCCCACGAGATTGGAAGCGGCAGCACCTTAGATTTTGCCCAATCTCGCAGCGTGTCGGTCAAAGTCACCAAGGTCGCCTGCCAAAGCTGCGGTGCCAATCTCACCCTCGACGACTCCATCCGCTTCGTCACCTGCGGCTACTGTTCCGCCCAGCTCGAGATCGTCCACGACAGCTCGACCATCCATTCCAAGATCCTCGAAGACATCGTCAAACGCCAGAACGCCGTCGAAGCCGAATTGAACATCCTTCGCATTGAGCGAGAGATCCGGCGAATTGAAAGGGGATGGGAAAGCTACCGCCAAAACCTTTCCTCCCGAGCAAAAGACGGCAGCCTTGTCGAACCCTCCACCATCGGCCCGACGCTCGTTTGGGCATTTGGCTGGATCATCGGCCTGATCATCATCATCGCCTCCGGCTCCAACCAGCAATGGTTCGGCCTCGTCCTCGGCCTTGCCATCCTGCTCACCAGCTACCTCATCGCTGACCACGGCATCCGCCGCGCCAAGGAATTCGCCGCCATGCGATCCCGCTACCTGATCAAGCTCAACCACCTCAAAGGAGACCTCTCCAGCGCCGAACGAAAACTCCGCCTCGCCCCCATGAAACGGAGTGGCGCTTCTAAAATCCCATAACGATGGGCAAGGCGACCAAACCCAACTCTCGCCCTCCCGCCCGCCTTCCGCTATCATCCCCTGCGTGCAGAAACTCCTGTCCGCCATCCTCGCCCTCGCCGTCATCTCCTGCGCCCACCCGCGCGGAAACTACGACGGCTACATGACCCGCAGCTACACCGTGCGCGGCCAGACCTACCACCCGATGTCCGTCGATGAAGCCATTCATCACAGCGATGTCGGCACCGCCTCGTGGTACAACGAATCCAAATTTTTCGGACTCAAACGCGGCACCACCTCGCTCGGCGAAAAGGTCATGCCGTGGCACGTCATCGCCGCCCACAAAACCCTCCCGCTTCCCTGCGTCGTCAAGGTCACCAACCTTGAAAACGGTAAATCCGTCAAATGCCGCGTCAACGACCGCGGCCCTTTCATTGGCGACCGCATCATCGACCTCTCCCCCCGCGCCGCCAAAAAAATCGACTTTTACGACCAAGGCCTGACCACCGTCGAAATCGAAGTCCTTTCCGTCGGCGACGGAGGCTACAAGCGCAGCAAACGCAAAAAGTGGTTCTTCGGCCTTTTTTAAAGAATGGGGGGTGCCTCCGCATTGGTCGCGTCCTCGCGCCAGCTGAGCTTTTCCGCCGCACCCGAATCTTTATTGGACTTCACCCCGTCCGGCCCTAAGATCCACCATGGGTCCTATCGCTGGCTGGGTTTTGCTCGGATTGATCGCTGGCGCGCTGGCCCGCTGGATTCTGCCCGGCGAGGAAAGAGGCGGATGGTTTTCCACCCTCGTCCTCGGCATTGTTGGTGCCGTCGTCGGCGGCTACTTGGCACGCCACTTTGGCTACCTGCCAGTCGCCGAGCCTGGAGAATGGTTTCCCTCACTCGCCTCAGTCGTCTCCTCCACCGTCGGAGCCATCGTCGTCCTTGCGACATGGAAATGGCTTAGGATTTAAGCTTTCCAGCCTTTCCACTCAGCCGCCACCACTCCGCTATCCGGGCCTCCAACTTTCCCGCTCACAAGAGAAACATGAAGTTCCTGTGAATTCGTAAACTTCCCCCGTCAGCAATCATGTTTCTCCTTGAGCGTCACTTGTTGCGGAGTAGTCTTGACCTCACCCGGGGTTCTTAACGGCCCTCACGGGTCATAAACAAAACGGGTCCGTTTTGGACCCGAAACCATAGACAAACAAAAACATGAAAACCAATAATAGAAAACTACGTGGTTTCACCTTGGTGGAACTCCTCGTGGTGATCGTGATCATCGCGGCCCTCGCGGGCCTTTCGGCTCCCATGATTCTCCGCCAGCAAAAGGCGGCAGCACGCACGGAAGCAATCAGTAATGCCAAGCAGGTCGGTCTCGCCCTCCTCGAATTCGACCAAGAGTATGGTTCCTTCCCGGACGACGACACCGCCACAAGCGTGGCGGACTCGACCGGAACCGATCTCAACCTATCGGGTGGCACGGCTAACGACTACTTCCGCCAGCTCATCGCCTTCGGTATCCAATCGGAAGACATCTTCTACACCAAGACGTCCTACACCAGAAAGCCTGATAAGGTTCTTACCGCTAGCAAGGCTCTCGAGCCCGGCGAAGTTGGTTTTGGCTACATCATGCTCACCGGTTCCGTCGGCCAAAACACCTCGGGCAACCCAGGTCGCCCGGTCTTGGCCACTCCACTGCTCAATGCAGCGGAAGACTGGACCTTTGACGGCGATCCATACGGCGACAAGGCCGTGCTCCTCCGCCTGGACAACAGCGCGGAAGCACCCCTCATTCGCTCGAAGGACAACAAGGTTTCCGTCGGCAACGGCAAGGTCATCGAAGACACCGGCCCAGACTCCGTCTGGGGAACCGAAAATCCTGAGCTCAAGGCTCCAGGCAAGCGCGGCACCTGATCCCGCCTGAGACTCCATCCATCCAAAACCGGGAAGCTTCACGGCTTCCCGGTTTTTTTGTTTGCGCATGGCCCACTCCGCACCAAGAGCTAGGCTATCATGTCGGAATCACCCGTCTCGCGCGCCTTCCTACCCTATCCCTCCTCCACCCTGAGCCCCAGGATCGTCCCCACCGATCTCAGCTCCTTCAAATCACGTGGCATCTCTCAGGTAGAAAGAGACCTCCAGCAAAAGCTCATCGAAATTCGCGAGACCTACCTCGCCGCCATCGACCATTTCAACTGGAACAAACTCGTCTATGAGGCCGAGATCAACTTCGAACCCGTCGTCGGCGAGACCTACCACCTCTACGAAAGCCGCGGCCGCCACCTGCTCTCGATGATCGGCCCCAAAGAGTGGGCCATGAAGCACCTCGCCACCTTCCGACTGAATGTCGATCGCCAATGGCTCCTCGTCGAAGCCGGAGCAGAAATCGACATCAAACAGCTCTTCGCCCTCCCAGCCATGAGCTGATATCCTGATCCATTTTTCTTGGCCAAGTCCCCCGTCGGACCTACAAGCCCCTCGCCATGACCCGCCCACAAGTCGAATTCAGCATCAAGATCTTCATCGTTCTCCTGATCATCGCATTCGTCGCCGCCCTCACCCACGTCCTCCGGACCCTCGGCTGGGCCTAAGGGAGAAAGGGCATTTCTGCCCTGTCCACTCACCCCACGAAGCGTAGCTTTCGCTGATCCGCTTTCCCAAAAAAAAGTGGTTCCCCTACGCCTCGAGTCCTACCAAGCCACCTTCGCCTCCTGAGGCTGCCCCCCCCGGTCCTTGTAACGGATCAAGCCATGCTCCACGCCGTACTCGTGGACGCACTTCGTGACCTTCACATCGAAGGCGCAGTATTCCGCGATTTTCATCATCGGCTCCCGGCTCCCCGTCTTCTTGTATTCCTGCCACCAGCGCAGCGCATCCAGTCCATCCGCCGTCTTATTTTGCCCCAGCGAGCCCTCCGCCGCCGCATCAAGCTTCAGGCGAAAACCTAGCACCTCCTGCAAATCGAGCATCATGTCCAAATTCACTGTCTGGTTCGGCAGATCATAAATCGTGTAACCCTGAAGCACTGGATAATCGAATTCCACGTGGTTCCAACCCACCACCAAATCCGCCTTCACCAGCTCATCGACCAGCTCATTCACCTGCGCCTCCCCGTAGATCTTATACGCTCCGCTATCCGTTGAGTAGGTCACCCCCACCGACATCCCCATCTTGTCCTTGTGGGCCGAGCCCCCCACATCATTGAAGCTCCGCTGAGTCTCCAGATCAAAGTAAACGATGTTCTTCGCCGCCACGAGCCCAGCCTAGCAACCGAGTCGCGCATGTCCAAGCGCCATCAGTCTGGAGTGGCAGCTTTCCAGGCTCATTGCCGTTCGAGGGGGAATTGACGATGAGGCTGGAAGCCTCAGTCACGGGTTTGTAGAAAACCTGTCACAGTTTTGTCGGCTCGGATCAATGGAGGGTGAAGAGCCATGCAAGCAGCCACAGTCATCGAATTTCCCGTGATGGACCGAAAACGATTCACCGACCTGATCCGTGGGCATCATCTGGGCCTCGTGGCGTATGCCACGGCGCTGGTGAAGTCTGAAGCCGCCGCCCGTGATCTGGTGCAGGATTCCTGCGTCGCGGCGTGGCAGAGTTTGGGGAAATTCGATGTCAGTCGTGATTTCGGCACCTGGATGCGGGGGATCGTTCGCAACAAGTGGCGCGAGCACTGTCGGAAATACAAACGGGAGGTGGCGTTGGATGAAGAGACGCTTTCACGGCTGGAGCAACCTTTCGAAGACTCGCCGGACGACTCCGATCTGTTTGCAAGACTCGCCGAGTGCCGCAGCAAACTGCCGGAGCCGATGGCTGTGGTGGTGCGCGTGATTTACGATGAGGGCCGGACTTCGGATGAAGCGGCGGAGATTTTGGAAACCAAGGCACCTGCCTTGAGAAAGCGGCTGGAGCGAGCGCGGGAAGTGCTGCGCTTGTGTCTGTCGCGCAACAACTAACAAGCAACACTTTAAAGAGAGATGAAAGCGGAAGATCAGTTGATGGATGCCTTGCTCAAGGAGCACGCGAGGAAGCGCGAGGCCGATGAGGCTTTGCTGGCGGGCATTGAGGCTGCGCTGGATGGAGAGGAGGTGCAGAAGACGCCGAAGTGGAAGCGGGTGATGCCGCTATCGATTGCGGCGTTGCTGGCGATGACGGCGGGGGGGGTTTTGATGCGCCAGAAGGACTTCGCGCCGGCGTTGGCGGTGAATGATGAGCTGGAAAGCAGGCCGATGAGACCTGAGGCGCATACGATCGCCCCGGGTTCCACGGTCGCTGCACCGAGTAGTGATGAAATGGCTCCTGCTGTGCCGCTTATGGAAGAGGGAATGGTGAGCCTAATGGAGGTGGCCGAAGCTGCCGCCGCAGATCGGGGAGCCGAGGTGCTACCCAAAGAGTTGCTTGAAGGAACTCCGTCGCCGATCCGTTTGCCTGACGCACCCAGTGCGAGCAAGGCTAGGGTGATTGCTTCCAACACGTCAGCTCCCAGTGCGATTCCGGTTCCGACTGATGCGCTCTCTGCGCCGCTCGCAGAATTTGGAGCATCGGACGACTTCGGTGATGGATGGGGAGCCGGTGTAGATGGTGGTGGCGGCGGAGGTGGCGGAGAGATGTTTTTTGGACGGGATGCCGCAGATAAATCACGGATTGGTGGCGAGAGTGATGGCGCTCTTGCTAAGCGGAAGATGGACCGGGCTGCTCGCTTGCCCAGACTGCGCGGAAAGATCGTTGAACCTACTAACGGGGCTGGCGACCATTACGGCCCGCTTGTCGATCAGCCATGGAAGTCGCCTTGGGAGGATGGGCTTTCGACCTTTTCGATCGATGTCGACACGGCATCCTACACGAACTTGCGTCGGATGATCCGTGAAGGTCGCAATATCCAGCCGGATGCCGTGCGGATCGAGGAGTGCATCAATTACTTTAACTACAATTACCCCGAGCCGGAAGGCGATAGCCCGTTCCGGGTGCAGTCGGTGTTGGCGACTTGTCCGTGGAAAACGGATCACCTGTTAGCCCGGGTTTCGATCAAGGGTCGGGAAGTGGCGAAGAATGCGCGTCCGGCCTCGAACCTGGTGTTCCTGATCGATGTCTCGGGCTCGATGCAGAGCCCGGACAAGCTGCCGATGCTCAAGCGGGCGATGAAGCTTCTGATCGATGAACTCGATGAGCGTGATCGGGTCGGGATGGTGGTCTATGCCGGAACGGAAGGCGTGGTTTTACCACCAACCCGCCTCGATCAAGAGGGCAAGTCGAAGGCGCTGGCAGCTTTGGCGAAGCTTGAGTCGGGTGGATCGACGAATGGCGGTGCGGGCTTGAAACGAGCCTATCAGATGGCTTTGGAAAACATGCAGGCCGAAGGGGTAAACCGCGTGATCCTGGCGAGTGATGGGGACTTCAATGTCGGCACGACGGGTCAGGGCGAGCTGGTCGCGCTGGTGAAAGAGCGTGCCGCGAAGGGCGTGAGCTTGAGCGTGCTCGGCTTTGGCACGGGTAATCTCAACGATGCGATGATGGAGGCGGTGACTAACGATGGAAACGGCAACTATTTCTACGTCGATGGCGATCGCGAGGCGAAGCGCGTGTTTCTCGACAAGCTGAGCGGCACGCTGGTGACGATTGCGAAGGATGTGAAGATCCAGGTCGAGTTCAACCCGGGCAAGGTGAAGGCGTATCGTCTGATCGGCTGCGCCAACCGCGTGCTGCGCAATCAGGATTTCAATAACGACAAGGTCGATGCTGGAGACATCGGTGCCGGGCATACGGTGACGGCATTTTATGAAATCGTGCCGGTCGGTGTGGCGGCGCCGGGTGTGGGTGATGTGGACGAGCTACGTTATCAGAAACCGGAAGGCCGCAAAGAGTTGGTGGAGAGTGATGACTGGTTCACGCTGAAGCTGCGCTACAAGCATCCGGAAGGGGAGAAGAGTCAGCTGATTGAGACGCCTGTTAGAGGGAATGCGGTGGCTTGGGAAGAAGCGGGCAATGATTTCCGCATGGCCTCGGCTGCGGCGCTTTTCGGGATGAAGCTGCGGAAGATGGAGGATGTGAGCGAGCTTGGCTGGGACAAGGTGATCGAGATCGCCAAGCCAACGCTGGCGGAAGATCCGCAGGAGCAGCGGGCGGAGTTTGTGGACTTGGTGAAGAAGTTGGAGTGAGGATTGGAGCGCACGACGCTGTCGCGCCCATCTGTTCCGGGAAGTGGCAGGACTCGCTAAGGCGCGACAGCGTCGCGCGGTCCGATTCTAAAGATTTGGTCCGCCAGCTGCTTGGAGAGGTGAAAGCCTCTGATGATGAATGACGAAACGCCCTGACGACCTGCCTTTTATCGCGCGGGTCGACCCGTTTATTGGCCATGCCGAAGCTGATCTGCCTGCGCCGGAAGGCATTGCGGCGACTTGGTGGTGTGCGAAGCCGCCGATTGGGAATACGCATCCAGGGGCGACGTTGCCCTTTGGCATGGTCTCGGCCTGCGCGTATTCGGGGGCCTATGTGACGGGCTACGGGCGCTATGCGGTTTCGCTGAGTGGGGATTCACCGCCGGTGCTTTTCGGCCGGCATGAGGCGATTGGCATTGCCCACTTTCAGCAGAGCGGCACCGGGCGGATCCGGATGTATTACAATTACCTGCTGACGACGCCGTTGGGTGTGGACGGATTGGCGGGGAGGGAGGATCGGCAGGGGCTCATCGAGGAGCGGGCTTGGCCGGGTTTTTACGCGGGGAAATTCGAGGAGTCGGGGATCGGATTTGAAGTGGTGGCGGCGGAGCGCGGGGTCCGGCATCGCTATGATTTTCCTGAGGGCGTGGAGCCATCGGTGGCGGTGGATGTTTCTGCGGGAGGGCTGCTTATTGATGAAATGGGCTGCTATCCGCAGGGTGCGAAACTTTGGATCGAGGCGAATGGCTCGGTCTCGGGTGAGGTGGTGATGGAGGGGATTCCACTGCATTTTCACTGCGTCTGTGAAGGCGGCGAAGCCTGGCTGTGGGAGGATGAGCAGGTGCTAACAGATGTCGCCTATGAGCTGACGCTGGAGAAACAGAAGCACCGCCCGGAGTTCGGATTTGGTTTCCGTGGTGGAGATGGAGCACGCATGGAGCTGAGCTTTGGCTTCTCGCTGCGAACGGATGAGAGGGCACTTTCGGCGACGCCAAAGGGGTGGGATGCCTGCGTGGGTGAGGCGGCAAAGACTTGGGAGCAGGTGCTTTCCAAGGTGGAGGTGGAAGGCGGCACAGCGGTGCAGCAGGAGGTGTTCGCGACGGCGCTGTATCATGCCTGCCTGAAGCCTGCGGACTTCACGGATGAGAATCCTTTCACCGGGAAACCCGGGCCATTTTTCTTCGATCTTTCGACGCTGTGGGACCTCTACAAGACGCAGCTTCCGCTGATGATGAGTCTGTGGCCGGAGCGGGCGGGGGCGTTTGTGGAGTTTCTGTGTGAAGTCGCAGAGCGTGAGGGGGGATTCCCAGTGAGCTATCTGATGGACAACGTGCCGGATCGCTTTATCAAGCAGGCGACGGGGCTTTGTCATGCGATTCTTGAGGATGCGCGGGTGCGCGGGATCGAGGCGGATTGGGATCGGGTGCTTTCGTTGCTTTGGAAAACGAGCCAGAGCGGTAAGGGTCGTAAAAGTCGCTTTGCCGAGTACTCGAAGAAGCACGAGGTGGATCCGCTTTCGCATACGCTGGATATTTCGTATGCGCATTTCTGCATGGCGCGGATGGCACGAAGACTGGGCCATCAGTTGATCCACGATCGGGCGACTTCGTTGATGGGTTATTGGCGGAATGCCTTTGATTCGAAGAGCGGGCTGCTGAGGGAGGATTCGACCTACTACGAGGGGGAGAACTGGAATTACTCGTTCCGGCTTCTTCACGACATGCAGGCGCGGATTGAACTGGCGGGTGGCGATCGGAATTTCATCGGCCTGCTGGACAAGTTTTTCGGCTTCGCAGAGCCAAGTCATGGTGAGCGGGTTTTTCGATTTGAGGGACTTAACAACGAGCCTGATATGGAGTCGCCATATGCGTATCTCTACGCCGGGCGTCATGATCGCACGGCGCGGGTGGTGAGGCGGGTGATGGATTGTCAATTCACTACCGGGCCGGGTGGTTTGCCCGGAAATGAGGACTCGGGTGGGCTTTCATCATGGTATGTTTGGAATGCCTGCGGGCTCTTTCCGGTATGCGGTCAACCAGTGATGCTGATCGGCAGCCCCTTGTTTGAAAGCGCGGTTTTTCATCTCTCTGGCGGGGATTTTTCGGTGCGTACAGAAGGAAATTCGCATGAAAATGTTTTCGTCCAAGAGGCCTTTCTGAATGGTCAGCCGATCAAGCGTAGTTGGTTGAAAATCGGGGAGTTTCTCAAGGGTGGCACCCTGCATTTGAAGATGGGAAATGAGCCCTCTGACTTTGGGTATCACGAGAGGCCGCCAAGCTTTTCATCATGATGGCATGGGAACTGCGTATGAGTTGATTACTCTTCACGCTAAAATATTCCCAAAAACCATGCGATTCATCAACTCAGAAGCTGCTATTCGGAACGCCGTTTTTCTTGTCCGTGCGGATCCGATTATCTGTGGGCATTCAACTGAGGCACGGAATTTGGCAGAAGCTGCGGTGGCAATGGGGATGGAGAATGTGCACATCGTGAGTTACCCGCTTGATACTCTGAAGGAGAGTCAGTTACCCCTGAAGCCACTCGATACAATCAGCCCCTATTCTCCGGGAATCTCGATCGATCGACCTCGGCCGATGGGGAATTACAAGGTGCTCGATGGACGGCTTTCGCTCGGAATCGGTGGGCATCTCGTTGATCTGATGCACAAGCTTCCAGGTCGCACAATGTTGATGGATCTCTATCTTGTCCCGCATGGCCTGATGGTGATGCAGGCGGTGAATAGTTTCCGAAGGTCGGGGGCAGGTTCATCGGTCTTCACGGTGGGTGAGGCGGTGGGTTCGGATATCACGAACGTCGTCGGGAATGCACTCGCGGAGGGTCGCACGGGGGCGGCTCAGATTCTTCTCTCCAACTATCTCGAACACGATCATCCGGTGGCGGTTAGCCGCTTCACCAAGGACCTGATCATTGATGCGGGGCGACAAGTGGACGATGCTTTGGGAACGGCTTTCACGGGTCAGCTCGAGAGCCGGGTGGGGATCAGCTATCCGGCGATTGATACGACGGCATACATCGATATTGAAAAGAATTCCGGGACGGTGGATTCAATCCTTGAAGAGCGGGGGCTCAAGCGTGACGGCTATGTGATGTTTCTTTCACGGATCGCTCCGGCCAAAGGCGTCGATGACCTGATCGCCGCATGGAAAGACTGCAAGCTACGGGGGAAAAAGAAGCTCATCATCTGTGGCAATGGTCCAGCCAAGGACAAGATCCGGAAGATGGCGGCGGAGTTCGGTGATGTGATGGTTTTCGACAACGTGAGCGACTCGGAGAAAGGTGCGCTGATGCATGGTTGCTTTGCGTGGTGCCTGCCAAGCAAACCTAAGACGGAGTTTGTGGAGACCTTTGGCATTGCTGTTGCAGAGAAGATGCTGGCGGGCGGCCTTGGGCCGGTGATCACCACACGCACCGGAGGTATCCCTGAGGCAAGTGGCGGGCATTGCCTTGAGCATGTGGCGGGAGATGTTGATGGTCTCCGCTCATGCCTTGATCAAGTTGCCGAGATGAGCCTCGACGATCGTGTGAAGCTGTCGGCAGACGCGCGCCACTTTGCGCGGCGTTTTGATCGCTCCGAGATCTTTGGAGCGCTTCTCGATCGGGCCGTGAGCCGGATCGAGGCGGCCTAATTCTGCGGAGTGCAGAATGGCCGACTTAGCCCAGCGGGTATTCGCCGTCTTCGTCGATACCAACCCACCCGAGTTTGTGGAAAGCGGCGAGGATCGCGAGTGTCGGATCATTGCGCTCGTCTTCACCATGCTCGATCGTCGCAGTGCTGGTGAGGCCGCGCATCGATTCGATGCTGATCACGGTCGTGCAGCCTTCGAGATAAATCCAGTCGCCCCAATTTTGCGCTTCGTGTCTTGCTTCAAGCTTCTGCATTCTGAGGGCGCTGACAACTTCACGAATCGTGCTCGGTTCATTGTCTGATGGGACTTGGACGACGGTCTGCATGTATAGTTGATGGGCAATTCGGGTGACGCTGGGAGAAGGTTGCCGTGGATGGCAATGGCTTGTCACGGATAATGCTAAATGCTACGAAGATTCAGGGTGGAGGTTGCGACGGATTGAAGTTCGTGTGAAGTGTCAGCGCAAGCTTGCGTTGCAGAGTCGCGCGTAAAGCCCGTCGTGTGTGACGAGTTCGTCGTGGCGACCAATCTCGGCAAGTCGGCCATCCTTGAGCACGCAGATCAGGTCGGCGGAGCGGACGGTGGAAAGGCGGTGGGCAATGACGAAAGAAGTGCGCTCAGAGCGAAGGTGCTCAAGGGCTTCTTGCACGAGTCGCTCGGTCTCATTGTCGAGTGCGGAAGTGGCTTCGTCGAGAAGCAGGATGGGCGGGTTTTTGAGAAGGGCGCGGGCGATGGAGAGACGCTGCTTTTCTCCACCTGAAAAACGGATGCCACGCTCGCCGACGAGGGTATTGAGACCCTCAGGCAGCTCGCGGACAAAGCGGGCGGCATTGGCGGATTCGAGCACGCTCCAGAGTTCATCATCGCTGGCACCGTGTTTGGCGAGAAGCAGATTTTCACGGAGCGTCGTGTTGAAGAGAAAGCTCTCTTGCGTGACGTAGCCAGTATGATCGCGCAGCCATTCTTTTGAAAGGGTGTCGAGCGGCTGGCCATCGAGGAGGATCTGGCCGCGGTTAGGTTCATAAAAGCGGGCGAGGAGATGGAGCAGCGTGGACTTTCCGGCACCGGTCGGACCGACAAGCGCGACCGTTTGTCCGGGGGCGGCATCGAAGCTGACATGCTCGATGGCGGGGGCATCCTCGTCGTAGGAAAACGAGACGTCTTCGAATCGTATTGCCCCCCTAACAGTTCGAGGTCGTGAGCCGTCAAGGAGATTTTTTTCCTCCGGGCGATCGAGGATTTCGAAAACCCTCTGCGCGGAAATAAGCCCGCGATTGAAGACCTGGGTGAGAGGATTGATCTTCGAAATCGGATCGAAGATGAAGCCCCAAGCGAAGAGGAAGTAGAAGAGCACCCCTTCGGTGATTTCATCGTTGAGTACGCGCCAAGCGCCGAAGGCAACCATGGCGATGATGCCGCACTCGGCGAGCATCGAGATCCCTGGCCAAACGATGGCCTGACCTTTCATGACCCGCATGTATTTGCGGCGTGAGGTATGGCTGGCTTCTTGGAAACGATTCAGCGCCTCGGGTTCATCGGTGTAGACCTTGATCTGACGAATGCCTGAGAGCGAGTCGTGCAGCTGGGAATGAAGTGCGGCCGAGGCTTCGCTGCTTTCTCGCCAGCGGGGCCCGGCAAAGCGTGAGTAGTAGAAGGTGATGATGCTGATGATGGGAAGGGGGGCGACGGTGACGAGCGCGAGTTTCCAATCCTGCCAGAACAGCGCGGCAAGAATCAGGGTGAACTGGAGGATCGCGGCGAGCGCGGTATCGAGTCCCTCGACGATGACACGGTCCATGGCGGGAACATCATCGGCAACACGGCTCATCACTTCACCCGATGCGTTTTTGTCGAACCAGCGAACGGGAAGGCGTTGGAGTTTATCGTAGAGTTCAACGCGCAGGTCGTGAACCAAGCGGGCCTCGAGCGACTGAGCTGCTAGAGAGCGAAGAGATAGAAGGATTTGCCGCAGAACGATCGCGCCCAAGCCTATTAGTGTGGTTTGGATGACCCGATCACGCCGTTTTTCTCCGATCACTACGTCAGTGAATTCCTTGGCGATGGCTGGAAGCACCAGCACCAACGCGGTGCCGATCACTGCGAGAACGAAAACCAAGACCGCGCGGCTGCGGTAGCGGCCGGTTCGTTGGAGGAGGCGGAGAAGCACCTCGTCAGGATGCAGGCTACCGATTGGAAAACCACCCCGAACTGTCTAATTGACCTCGGGGGATTTGTGGAGAGAGTCTGCGAGTTAAGAAAATGGCATTGCTGATCACCTACGTCCTCGTCGCTCTCGGATTCTCATTCCTATGCTCCCTGCTCGAGGCCACCTTGCTGACGATCACGCCCACTGGGGTGCAAACGGCGAAGCAGAACGGCGCCAAGTGGGCAGTGGCGATGGAGCAGCTTAAGTCTGATATCGATCGTCCGCTTTCCGCGATCCTGACGCTCAACACCGTGGCCCACACGATGGGTGCTGCGGGAGCTGGCGCTCAGTATGCGCGGCTATTTGGAAACGGCGCGGAAGCCTACTTCGCCGGAGTGCTCACCCTAGCGATCCTCGTTTTCACCGAGATCATTCCGAAGACGCTGGGTGCCCGCTATGCGCTGTTCTTTGCTCCGGGAACCGCGTGGCTTTTGCCGAAGATGGAAATCGTCCTCTATCCTTTGGTCTGGCTTTGCCGGCAGGTTACCCGGCTGATCACTTTTGGTAAGGCCAACGAAAAGCCGATGCACCGTGAGGAACTTCTAGCAGTAGCGCGTTTGGGCGAACAAGAAGGAGTTTTGAATTCTGAAGAGGGTGCTATCGTTCGGAATATTCTTCAACTGGGCGACGTCCGGGTGTCCGATATCATGACGCCGCGACCGGTCATCTTCATGCTGCCGCAGTCGATTTCGCTTCGAGAATTTGCCAACAAAATTGATGGGAAACCCTTTTCCCGGATCCCGGTTTACGGTGCCAATCGGGACGATGTTCAGGGCTTCGTCTTGAAATCCGATGGCTTGCAGGCCTGCTTGAAGGATGGCGATGCGCCTCTTGAAAGCGTCATGAGGCCCTTGGATGCCGTGCCCCAGCAGGTAGGGGTTGACGGCCTCTTTCGGCGGTTTCTGGGGGAGGGGACTCACTTGTTGCTCGTTCACGACGAGTATGGAACCAACGTCGGACTAGTGACCTTGGAGGATGTTCTTGAGACGATCGTCGGTGTGGAGATCGTCGATGAGCAGGATAAAGTGGCGGATCTCCAGGTCCTAGCCCGGAAGCTCTGGTCCGAGCGCGCCGCCAAGATGGGGCTGCCTTTGGATGGCCAAGATGGGGGAGATTAGGCTGGCGGACGGAAAGATGGTAGCGGTGGTCAGCAGATTTGCGAAGTGCTCCCGCGTGAGGCCTTGGAATGGGGCGGAAGTGCCACCATTTGGCCCTCCTCCGACCTCAAAATCTGAGATTTCACGGAAATGATTTTAGAATCTTAATCAATTTCTGGCAGATGCTACCCAGTATGCAGGCAAATCGATCACTGATTTTCAATGCCCTATGACAAACCTACGAATTTCTCTAAAAAACGTTTCGAAAGGTATTGACGTGGGTGGATGGAAATGTAGTTTCCCCCCGCCGCGCCAAACAGCGCAGCGCGAGAGACGAGAGTCGATCGGAAGTCGGGAACGGACCCAAGGGTCACC